>Ga0307408_100000572_pt1 | contig 31757 bp, 29 predicted proteins | sample 322Cmetagenome_FD_202116 | JGI IMG/M metagenome (GOLD analysis project Ga0307408, IMG submission 202116) | Maize rhizosphere microbial communities from greenhouse at UC Davis, California, United States - 322HYB-C-3 | ecosystem: Host-associated > Plants > Roots > Rhizosphere > Soil | place...
TGCTTAGCCGATGTTGATACTAACTTCACGAAATAGGAGTTGAAAAGCCATGTATAACTTTGATTGGCAGAAACAAGATCACTATAGAGCAATGCTTCCATCATTTTTGGTTGCTCTCCCTGATATGCAGTTGGGTTATAACCATTGTAATAAGTATTCCATTCTGTTTTTCCGGCGGCTTCAGTTAATGAATTGAAATTACTTTGATTTAAATAATAGTCTTCGTATAAATAGGAGGAGGTCATATCGGCATTGTACGCCGTGTTGGTACGCTTAAGTGCCGGTCGAATAGCACCGTTTTCAAATGCAAGTGTATAAGAATATGTATTGGTAGATTCATTGTTCAATACATTGTTCATGTAGGATTTGGAAGTTTTCACCTTACCAAAACACAGAACATTTAGTATGGTATACTGTTGTGTTTGTAAAGGATCTGTTTGAACAAGATCCCCGAAATATTCAATTTCAGTTCTTGCAGCAATTCCGTTAACCGCGGGTAGATTAATGGTCGCATTTTTAAAACCACGGGTAATGGATTGTGTAAATTCGTTACGGAAATGATTGTTGTTTAATACGTATTGATTGTGTTTTACCACCGGATTGGAGAAGGTGTATGACCATGTTTGGGTTCCCGCTTCGGTAGTTTTTGTAATCGTGTTTACAATTGCTCTGGCATTGTAAACCCTTCCTTTTCCATAAGAACTATATCCGTTTGAAACAGCACTGGTTGACTCTTCAGGATCATAGTTACTGGTAAAGTTGCTGTTATTCATCGGTTGATAAGCAATGGTAGTTACTCCCCCTAAATGATCCGTGATTGAAGTTAAAGCGTGAATCTTTTCGCCGCGTACTTCGATTGCACTGGTAGCACCTGTCGTGTTGATATCCGTATAACCGAAACTAGTTGTCAAAACCTGTCCGGCTTCCGTTGCTGTAAGACCAAAATTAGACGCGTGAAGTGTAGCATTGATTGGAAGATCATGAACCTTGCTCAACAAGAAAACAATGCGGTTTCTTGTTGCATCATATTTAATTGGAGTATTACCTCCTTCATAATTAGTATAGTCGTAGTTCTCAATCAGTGGTTTTAATGTAGTGGTATATTCAATTTGTTTTTGAGCGATTAATCGCTTACCTGTTGTTTCATTACCATTATTTACACGATAAATGCGAACCCCTCTTAACATATATGGGTTCTTGGTATAACGACGAAGTTCCACTTCTTCCAACTCCGCTTTTACAACCGGAGAAACCCCAACACTCTGATTTCCCATTGTTGTTGGGCGATGCTTACTTAAGTTTGCATTATTTGAAGAAAAGATATTACTGTTGATGTGCCAGCATTGGAACATTGACTTATCATAAGTAGGCAGATAACCAAAAGCAGTTTCCATTCCCTGGTACATTGGAACCATCATACCCCAAGGCAAACCACTTCCAAAGTTGTGGGGTAAATTTGCGCCTGACTTATAAATAAAATTAGGTTGATTGTTGGCCCCATTAGTAAGGGCTATAGGCATACAGGCATAAGATTCTTTACTTCTCCAGCTATTCGCAGGAAAGGAACCATTGGCATTACTTTGCCAAAGATCTGCTGCTGCAGTAGAATAGTCTACATCTGAGTTCCCCGGACCAACCTGAATATGGAAACCTCCATATGCAGAAGGAACGTTAGGCATCACAAAGAAGTTGGATGTTCGAAGTTCGTTGTTGTACGGATTTGATTGTGTTTGTTGCAATGGCCTCCACCATTTGAAAGCTGAATTGAAGGTCGAAAATAGTTCTATTCCACGCGTTGTTTCATAAGCTGATTCATTATACCAAATTCCGGATTGTGAATTGTTTGCACTGAAATTACCTGCTCCACTAGCAGGTGTGGTTCCCAAGTTTCCTGAAACAATGGCAACATCGACTGTACCTCTGGTGTTGTTTATTGTGGTTAGTACCTCATAAACATCACCTGGGATCATCTTCTGAGAAACAATTCGCTCAGATTCCAGGAACCCATCAGAAAAATCGATTATCGACCCACTTAAATTGGTGGTCCTGCGATATGCCGGACCACTTGGAGCACTTGTGCTTACATATGGATTAGTCGAAGAAATATTGTAATCGGCTCCTGAAATTGTATTCAATTCGTTTGAGTTGGCAATCGCTTTGATATGGCTATACCTGTTCCAGCTTGAAAAATTCCCTGCGTCTCCTCCTTGCTCGTAAACGACCTTCCAACTATAGAGACTGTCCATTCGTCCACAGTTAGTGGAGTTATAGTTGATTAAAACGCTTGAATTTAGTGCAGAGGTGAGCGTGCGGTAATCCAATTCCATAATCTCGTAAGGATAATTCTCTACCTTAGACACTACTTTCTTTAAAATAACATCTTTATACGTGCTAAAATCACCTACCAGATTATTACTCATTACGTAATTGTTTATACCCGTAGTGGAACTCTGATTTTGTAAATTGACTTGTGAAAATTCATTGTAAAAATTGAATTTACCATATGCATCATATACCAAATCAATTTGCTGATTTTCAATTGTTTTATTTGTGATTTTTGTACAATACCAAATTGCAGATGAATATCTTGGAAGAATGGAGTTCAATACGTTGGCTTCCAATTGGTTGCCATTGAACGTGTAGGTTCCGGTATTTACCGCAGCAGCGGCATTACTTGTACTGGAGGTACACTTATCATAACTCAAAACCCTGGTGTTGAGTGGGGAATTGAAAGATTGTTGTACCAGATCGAAAAGATATGAAGTACCATCGGCAAGTGTAACAGTCCAAGTAGAGGTAGTGACATTACTCACTTTTGAATTGATCATTCGAACTTCAACCGGAGTTTCAAAACCATGTAATCCAAAAACCAATTGATTCGGAGTAACTGAAGCATCCAGGTATTTAAAAATCAATCTTCCGGAAATAACCCCCGGAATGGATAATTGAGGAGCAAACCAGTATGGATCACCATGGTCCAAACCGGTATATTTGTCCAAAGGATCATTTACGTTTACCGGGCCATCGTAGTTCGTTACAAAATTATTCGGACTTCCGGGAGAACCACATATTTCATGTTGAGTGTCTTCTACTGAAAGTAAGTACTTATGAAATACATCTGCTTCAATGGATAATGTTGGTACGCCCAAACTCCATCCCTCACCATAAGGAATACCCGAACTAACAGGAGCCGTCGTTCCAACAGTAGCGTTACTGGAGTAATCCAAAGACAGAGAATAACTCAGACCACCTGGTGTGGTTACTGATCCCAATGGAATAGTAGATGTATATTCTCCCGTAAAAGTGTTTACGTCAGAAATTACTCCGCCTGGATTCAGTTTGGAAGATTCAACGCTTTTCGGAGCCATTTCTCCATTATCGCGTCCTCCGACAATTTGAGAAAAAGAATACTGTGATAACAAGGTGGTTAAGCACAGCGAATAGATGATTTTTTTCATGATTTTGGTGTCAAACTGATGCAAAATTAACAAAATGTTTTACATTTGCTCGCCATATTGAATCACCATGAAAAAAATTAATTTAATCACCGCTTTCTCTGTTTTTAGCCTTTTGGTTTCAGCTCAGGATTTGTCTATTTCACCATCAATAACAGATGTAGCTGATGATAATCAGTTCAATTATCGAGTTGAAGGATCGGTTGTTATAGAGCCAGGAACGGAATTCATTGTAGAACTCTACGATCCTTCACAAAACGTATTGTTTTCCGGTTACTATTCTTTTGATACACCTTATTCTTCGACAATTCCTGAATTTATGTATAACGCTTCCGAAAATCATTATTCGATGAATCTGGGGAATTATGAAACGGATAAGAATCTGATCAAGGTGTGGACAGTAAAAAATGGAGGTGTAGTTAGCGAATTAACCTATCAAAAGTAGTAGGGGCGTATGGGTGAATTGCAATCACCCCAACCCGCCCAACGAAAATATCATTTCTTAAAAACCAGGTAAACTGCCACAATAATCAGCAAAAATGCAACAATATGATTCCATTTGAAGGTTTCATTTTTAAACACCAGTAAGGTGAATCCCATAAAAACAAGTAAGGAAAGCACTTCCTGAATGACTTTGAGTTGAATAAGTGTAAACGGTCCGCCATTTCCTTTATAACCGATCTTGTTTGCCGGAACTTGCAGGCAATATTCAAAAAATGCCCAGCCCCAACTGATTAAAATGGTAGTGATCAATATCCACAAACCTGTACGTTTTTCACCTTTGAGGTGTCCATACCACGCCACAGTCATAAATATGTTTGAAAGAAGTAAAAGTCCGACGGTGTAAAACGCTTTCATGAAGCGAAATTATAAAAATTGGTAGGGACAACTCGTGAATTGTCCGTACAATATCAATTTTTATAAATATTCCGTTTCTCAATATTCCCGTTCTCATCAACTACAAAAACGAAGAACCATCCTGCAGGCAGATCATTCAGCGAAAAACACCAGTTGGGCATCGCATTCGCTTTGACAACGCTTCCTGTAAGATCAATAATCTGGATCTCGCGAATTTCCCGGTTTGATTTAACTACCAAAAGATCGCTTGTTGGATTTGGATAGCAGCTAAGTTCCCAGGTATTTGCTTCCAGAGAATCAATTTCTTGTCCTAAACTGTAGTTTGCGCAGAAAAGGATTCCGGCAACGATCAAACGTTTCATGGCAATTGGATTTTTAAGTATAACAGAGTACTTTGGTAATCGTTACACAATTTTATGTCAAAACCAATAAAACATTCCGAGGCAAATTCAGATTTCTTTGATCGCGTATATCAGGTAGTTCGGCTAATTCCCGAAGGAAGAGCAACTTCGTATGGTGCAATAGCAAAGTATCTCGGCGCGGCGCGCTCAAGCAGATTGGTTGGTTATGCCATGAATGGAGCTCATGTACATAATGATATTCCTGCTCACCGGGTGGTGAATAGGAATGGAATGCTTAGTGGAAAACATCATTTCCCTCCGCACAAAAGCATGGAACAACTTCTTTCCAACGAAGGAATAGTTGTGGCTGATGATCAGATTCAGAATTGGAAAAATGTATTTTGGAATCCTGAAGAAGAGTTGCGGTTATAACCTGGCTATTTCTTTGTGATAAATTGCTTTTGTTTAACCACTAAAGACTGCTGTAATTCTGCTTTGTAGTTTGTCATTTCCATCATGAACACACGACCGTTTCCTGATACGTGTGCGCATTGCTCCAATTCTTTCTGTAGAGCGTTGTTTGTGTTGTCTGTAAGAACTGCGGTATTTGTGTTCAGCTGTTTTTCAATAATCTGTTTTCCTTTAGCTAACTGACGTTCATATTCAGATTGACAGGAACAGGTAATGATTAACATCGTGAAAATACCAATTGTAGTAGATTTCATAGTGTAAAAATACACATCCTTACAGGTTTTGTGAAAAAATTCGTTTATCCTTAGGTTAACTTTGTTCATTCATATTTGTGAAATATTCATACAAAAATATTCATGGGCTAAAATTTGAAATTCGACGTCACTATTTTTGAAATCATCCGTAATTTTATTTCGTGATATTAATAACCGGAGGAACCGGACTCTTGGGTTCGCACGTAGTTGCTAATCAATTGATTCGAAATCATTCAGTACGTGTGTTGTACAGAGACGATAATCGTAAAAAAATCGTTCTTCACTTGTTGAAGTACTATTATCCAGCTGAATATCAACAGCTTTATGATAAAATAGAATGGTTCAGAGGTGATATTCTGGATACCTCGGATTTGACGGATGCTATGGAGAATGTGGATGTTGTAATACATTGCGCGGCTGTGGTTTCTTTTAAGAGAAAGGATTTTCATAAACTTTGGAAGATAAATCGGGAGGGAACTGCGAATGTTGTGAATGTAGCATTGAATCTGAATGTCAAAAAACTGGTGCATGTTTCGTCGACGGCAGCAATAGGGAGTGATTCTCAGTTTACCGACGGTATCAAACGGGAAACCAACCATTGGAATGCAAATGAAGCAGCAAGTACATATTCTTATACAAAATTCAGTGCCGAAAAGGAGGTTTGGCGTGGAATTGAAGAAGGATTGAACGCGGTTATTGTTAATCCAAGCGTTATGTTTGGCCCGGGAAGTTGGGATGAAACCTCACTTACCATTTTCAAAACCCTGGATAATGGTTTAAAGTATTATACTGACGGCGGAAATGCTTTTGTCGATGTGAGAGATGTTGCAGATCTTATCTCTATCCTGGTTGACAATGATATTCATAGTGAGCGTTTCCTGGTGATTGGACAAAATCTCAAATTCAAGGAATTGTTCGATAAGATAAGCGAGGAAATGAGGATTCGATCTCCGCATAAATTGGCTGGTTCAGGATTGACCGAGCTGGCCTGGATGTTGTCCTCGTTAAAAGCGTATTTCACAGGAAAATCATCTGCTTTGACAAAAGAGTCTGCCCGCAGCTCTCAAAAAACAGTTCGTTATTCTTCAGAGAAATTAATGAAAACCTTCCCTGATTTCAAATTCAGAACGTTGGAAGATACGATATCGAATACGATTAAAGGTCGCCTTCTTCCTTAGTAAGCTCTTCGTTGATTTCGCCGATATAATTCAAGAGTTTTTCTTTCCCGAATTTGGATTCCGCAGAAGTAGTAAAAATGGGTGGAAGTTCGTCCCATTGCTTAAGCATTTCTTTTTTGTATGCTGCCAGGTTTCGTTGCAATGCAGAACTGGAAAGTTTATCAACTTTCGTGAAAACCATTGAAAACGGAAGCCCTTCTTCGGCGCACCAGCCCATGAATTCCAGGTCAATTTTCTGCGGTTCCAGGCGCGAATCCAGTAAAACAAAAATATTGATCAGGGTTTCTCGTTTTGTCAGATAATCAGCAATGAAACGTTCCCAGGTGCTTCTGCTCGATTTTGAAGCCCGGGCGTAGCCGTAACCCGGTAAATCTACAAGATACCAATCCTTATTAATGATAAAATGATTGATCAACTGGGTCTTTCCCGGTCGTCCGGATGTTTTTGCAAGATCCTTTTTATCGGTCAGCATATTGATCAGAGAAGATTTTCCAACGTTCGACCGGCCAATAAAAGCGTATTCGGGAAGTCCGTCGGTAGGACAAAGATTGATGTCCGTGTTACTGATTACGAATTTTGCTTCCTTGATTTCCATGCTGTTTACTTTGGTGCAAAGATACAATTTAGACCAAAGACTGAGGTCAAAAGACTTTTCACTCTTTTTGTTTGACTTCAATTTGGATAGTTAATCCTCATCTAATATCTATTTTTGCCTGTGCGAATTTCCGTGATATATGAGGATGACTATTGTTTTGTAGTAAATAAACCGTCGAATTTATTGGTTCATCATTCGCATTTTGCAAGGAATATCGAAGAAGATTCGTTAGTGGAGTTGCTCAAATTACAGGGGTTTGAATCACCGGTTCCTGTTCATCGTCTTGATAGAAAAACTTCCGGATTAATCTTGTTTTCCAAGGCGAAAGAGCACGTTTCTACCTTTCAACGTTTATTCGAAAGTGATGAAATTGTAAAAAGCTATGTGGCATTGCTTCGTGGGCATGTTCCCGCAGAAGGTGTAGTTGATTCTCCCGTTAAAAACGAACGTGGAAATTACAAAGAAGCGATTACGGAATTCAGGTGCATAGAGAAATTTGAATGCGATTTTGTGATTCCACCATATGAAAAACAGCGTTATAGCCTGGTGGAATTTATCCCGAAAACCGGCCGTTACCACCAGCTTCGAATTCATGCCAATAAAATTGCACATCCCATCATAAATGATCCGAAACACGGAAATCGCCACCATAACCATTACTTCGAACAGGTTTTAGGAATTACGGAATTGTTTTTACACGCCCGGAGACTTCAATTCAAACACCCCTTCACACATCAGTTGATCAGTCTACAGGCAGAATTTCCTCCACATTGGGAACAGTTCATAAAAACTTCCGGCCAATAAAAAAGGTGAATACCAATTGTACCCACCTTTTCATTAGTATAGTTTAGTCTTAATTGCGAACGACCTTAAACGTATGTTCTGCGTTCTTTCCTTTCGCTCTCAACTGGTAAACACCAGAAGCCATGTTCTCCATTCCAATTGTAACATTCATTTCCGATGTAACTATCGTTTGAAGTAATTTACCGGAATTGTCAAACAATTGAAGCGTCAATTCTGCTCCCTGGGCATTGATGATGTTCAATTCCGTATTCACAGGGTTCGGGAATAATTTTAAATCCAATGAGGCAGACTCTTCCAATCCGACATCGGTAACCGCGTAACAATCTGAAGCTACTGTACAGTTTGCAGTTGTAACGTTTACTCCATACGTACCATTTACTACCGGTGTAAATGATTGATTTGTTTCACCGTTCACAGGTTGCATAGTGGTACAATCAAACCATTGATAAGTTGCTCCGCTTTCGTTTACTGTCAGTGTTCCGTTCGAAACGATTACGGAAGTATCTGTTGTTTCTACTGTCAGGTTGATTGTAATAATACTGTCACAACCTGCTGCATTTGGAAGAACTGCAGTATATGTTCCGCTTGATGTGTATACTGTTCCATCCGGAGCTGTATATTCATTACATGCCAATTCCGTTATTGTGGAAGAACTGCTTTGAAGAATTGTAAGATCAAGTGTGATGATACTGTCACAACCCGCCATGTTAGGAATTTGAATAGTATATGTTCCTGAGGAGTTGTATGTTTGATTGTCAGGGCCTAAGTATTCGTCACATGTTGTTTCCGAAATACTGGAAGAGGTAGCAGTATTTATTGTAAGGTTTATGGTGATTACACTATCACAACCTGCTGCATTCGGTATGATTGCGTAGTAAACTCCACTTACTGAATACATTGCTCCGTCCGGTGCAGAATAACTGTCACATTCGACAACGTCAATTGTATCGAAAGTTGGTTGATTTACCGTCAGGTTAATGGTGATAACACTATCACAACCGGCAGCATTCGGGATTGTATCCATATAGGTTCCTGAAGCAGTCCAGTTGTAGTTACCGCTCGGACTATTGTAATCATCACAAACAACCGGCGCAATAGTGCTTGCAGTGGAAGAAAGGATGTTCACGTTAATGGTCATCACACTGTCACATCCATTAATGTTTTGGATAGTATCCATATAAGTTCCGGATGCCGTATAGGTTTCTCCGCCACTTGGAACAGTATAGCTGTCACAAGTTGTCACACTAATAGTACTGCTTGTTTCCGTTATCATAAGCGACTGAATTTCAGCCAGGCTCAATGCACGGTTATATAGACGGAATTCGTCCATAAAAGATCCTGAAGGAAGACAAGTACTGCTTGAATATCCGCCAACTTTGAATGGTCCTGTCCCCACGGCACTTACCCCAGCTTGTGCAACAGTGCTATTCAAAACACCATTAACATAAGAACGGATTTCATTCAATGCCATGTCATAAACAAATGTTGTCATTGTTGGCCCGGCAGCAGCGCCACCATTTGCATAAACGTCAGTGAACGAACCACGAAGGATCCAGTTCCCGGCACCGGCAACTCCTCCTGTAAATACGCGAATTCCTCCTGCATTCACATCACCAAGGATATACATGGTACTGGTTGTAGACGGAACATTGTTTGTCCAGAAAGAGATTGTCCAGGATGTTCCACTTAGATTTGTTACCCAGTTCGTATTTACATAGTCGCTTGAGCTGGAAGCTCCGGTCCCCAATAAGGCTCCTCCACATTGCCCGCTGTTAGCTTGTTGTGTCAAACCGCCCATAATTGTACCGGTAGCCGTTCCTGCCGGAGGATTGGAAGCATAGTTAGTTACTGTAGTGCCGGTTCCGTCAAAGCGGTAATGAAATAATTCCGGTGTTGGGGCCTGTGACCAATAAATAGTGGTGCTCATCATGACGACGAAGCCCAGTAGTAATTTTTTCATGTTTGAGGTATTAAGGCGGCAAAGATGAGGAAAAAACTCTAAATCAAGGCTTTATATTTTAATTTTAATCCGACCTAAATGTTAAAAAATAGAATTTTAACATGTTTGTTGTTGGAAATAAAACATTTATGTATAAATTGGCACTACCAACAATAAAAAAAAGCTATTTATGAAAACACTGAAATTTTCAGTGGCGACCATGCTATGTCTTGGGAGCTACTTGGGCTCTTATGCTCAAGAATTCGAAAAGGTGTCTGTGCCGGGGGGAGTTTACACAGAATCAAAATCCTTTGAACGGATCAATCAACAACGGGTGAATAAAGCATTCAGTAGAATCGATGAGGTTTATTCCTTCGATTTTACCGGAGCCCGTACGAAATCTGTTTCTCAGGAAGTCAAGTCTACAACTGATCTTGCTTTGAAAAAGTCTGGTTTTGTAGAGTATTCAAACACATTTTCTATTTCCAATTTGTTTGCAATTAAACCTGAGATTCTTTCCGTTCAATTACCTTTTGAAGATCAGATCCTAACGCTGGATCTCGTTCAGGTAAACCTGTTTACGGATGAATTCAAACTGCAAACCAGCACTCCTGGAATGGAAAAAGGAGTGAATTTCGGGTTGTATTATCAGGGAACAATCCGTGGGGAAGATGCCATGGTGGGTGTCAGTTTCTTCAACGATGAATTCAGTGTGCTGATCAACCGAAATTCGGACCTGGACAGAACTATTGAAGTGGGATTTGTCCGAGTGCCGGAAAACACAAGCGGTACGCATGCTGTATATTCAGATGATGATCTCAATATCCAGATCATGCATGGGTGTCAATCAGAAGAATTGAGCCAGTATCAGGAAGCTGTAGAGCAACTTTCTTCTCAATATGAGAATTTTGAAAGTATGGAAAAAGCTACCCTGAAATGTGTGACTTATTTCTGGGAAACGCAGTATAACTTATATACTTCAAAAGGAAGTACACAAGCGGTTACCAATTACATGACAACCGTGTTCAATAATTTCCAGTTGATGTATAACAATGAGCAGATCGGTTCTAAGCTGAATCAGTTGTACATCTGGACAACGCAGGATTCGTATAACAATAGTCTCGACAATTTCTCTGCTAACAGAAGTAATTTTGGAGCGAATCTGGCAACTTTGTTCTCAACTACCGGTGGTGGGGGTGTTGCCTGGCTGAATCAGATTTGTGGCTCAAATGAATATTACAAACATGGATTTTGCGGATCCATGGGAGGAACAGTTCCTGCATTTCCGAATTACAGCTGGCCTTTAAATGTAACCGTTCACGAGGTAGGGCACAATCTGGGGTCACCGCATACCCATGCTTGTTCATGGACCGGTGGAGCAATTGACGGTTGTGGGCCTGCGGCAGGATACAGCGAAGGTTGTACCGGTCCAACTCCAACCAATGGTGGAACGGTAATGAGTTATTGCCATTTGACCAGTACCGGGATGAATTTGTCTTTAGGTTTTGGTCCTCAGCCGGGAAATCTTATCCGTTCAAGAGTGAACAGTTGTATTACACTTACGTGTGAGACAGACGGTGGAACCGGTCCAACTTGTGTGAATGCTTACGAGCCAAACGAGAGTACTTCTGCTGCGGTAGCTTTGACAAGCGGAACGGCGGTTTCAGCAGCAATTGCAACTTCAGGTGATAACGATTACTTCAAGATCACAACGTCTGCAACAACGAATAATGTGTTCAATCTGGCTGGACCTTCCGGTGTGGATTTCGATATGACGATCTACAACAGTGCAGGGACACAAATTGGTTCAGGCGCCGGAAGTACGGCAACGGAATCTGTTACGTTGAACGGGCAAGCCGCCGGAACTTACTATGTGAGAGTGTTCGGATATAATAATGCAAACAGTACAACTTGTTATTCGCTTACAGCAACTGCGACGGCAGTAACGAATTGTTCAACTGCCTATGAGCCGAACAACTCTACTTCGGCTGCTACTACGATTCCGTTGGCCACTACAATTTCGGCTGCAATTTCGTCAAGCACAGACCAGGATTATTACAAGGTAACCACAACATCTGTTGGAACGCACAGCTTTGCTTTGGCTGGACCAAGTGGAGTTGATTATGATCTGTATGTTTACAACAGTGCGGGAACGCAAATCGGTTCAGGAACAGGGACAACAGCTACGGAAAATGTTTCAATTGCCAACCTGGCTGTTGGAACTTATACAGTTCGTGTGTTTGGTTATAACGGAGCAACCAGCGCTACTTGTTACACCTTGAATGTTGCTAGAACTTCAGCAAGCATTTTCAATGATGAAAGTAACGCAACTACGTATTCCGTTTACCCGAATCCAACGAAAGATAAGTTGGCAGTAAGTTCTTCTGATCCGAATGAAACGATGACGGTTCAGGTAATGGATATCAATGGAAAAGTGCTTTCAATTCAATCATTGTTGAGTGGTGCGGTAATTGATGTTTCTGCGATCAGCTCAGGAATTTACTTCGTTCGCATTCTGAATGAGAACAATGAAGCAACTCAAATTAAGTTTATCAAAGAATAAGCTGATTTGAATATTAATAAAATTTAAAATCCTGTTGGTAATAAAGGGAGACTGATTTGGTCTCCCTTTTTTTTGTTTCTTTACTAAACAATACTGATACTATGAAGGCAAACACATATCTCGTTCCACACGATTTTACTCCGGTAGCTGATACCGCAACACGAATGGCTTTGGAATTCGCTCATTTGAACAACGGATCATTGGTCCTTATTCATATTGTCGATAAGAAAAGTGATCGCAAGATGGCGAAAGAAAAATTTTCAGAAGTTCTGAGCCAATTTTCTGATGCTGACAGGGGAATTATCCGGACTGTAGTTCTTGAAGGTGATGTTTACGGAGATATTGGAAAAGCGAGTGAAGTGTTGGGAGCATCACTTATTGTAATGGGAACACATGGTGCTACCGGTTTGCAGAAGATTTTCGGGAGCCGCGCTTTGAAAGTGGTGAATAGTACAGGAACTCCGTTTATGATCACCCAGGGAACCGGAAATCTGAATGAGATTAAGCATATTGTGATGCCGTTCTATTTCGAGAAAGAAACTGTTCAGATCGCGACTTTTGCTGCGGATATTGCGAAAATGTTCAAGTCGACAATACACCTTGTTGGTTTTTATGATAAGGACGAATGGTTACATGACAAAACGAAAGCGAATCAATTAGTGCTTCGGCGTTATTTTACAGATCAGGGGATCGAACATGAAATCGTAAATCTACCGAAGGAAAAATCCTACGAAAAAGAATTGCAGGAATATGCGGCCTCTATCAATGCAGATTTGTTTGCTGTGGCGCATTATAATGAGTCTGTATTGACCTCGGCTTCGTCGTTTGTCCAGGAATTGATCAATAATTCTCATGATATCCCGGTTTTAACTGTAAATACTGAGGAATTGACGATTACTTCCGGTTTATCTTTTTTGACCATTTGATCTATGGCTGAATTCAAAACGGAGAGATTGTTTCTCCGACCTATGAATACTTCAGATGCAGCATTTTTAGTTGCTGTAATGAATACTCCGAAATGGTTGAAATTCATTGGAGACAGAAATGTGAATTCCGAAGAAGATGGAGTGAAATACATTACCGATCGTGTGCTTTCACAGTATGAACGACTTGGTTTTTCCAATTTCACGGTTATTCGAAAAAGTGATGGGGCGAAAATTGGAGTTTGTGGCTTATACGATCGTTCCGGATTGGAGGGAATTGACATAGGATTTGCTTTCCTGCCGGAATATGAAGGCCAAGGCTATGGCTTTGAAGCTGCAAGTGTAGTGAAAGATGCAGCGATCAATCTTTTTAAACTTGAAAAACTGGTAGCGATAACTTCAAAAGAGAATGTGGCCTCACAGCGCTTGCTGGAAAAGATCGGGCTGAAACAACAAGGTGCGATTGTACTTCCCGGTGAAACAGAGGAAGTGTTGTATTATGAGCTAAGTTGAAAGTTTGAGGTGAAAAGTCGAAACCGGCGTTTGATTCAGGTGGTTTGCCCGGTTGTGATTTAGCGGTGGGTTATTTCACCGGCTTCGACCTCTCATGCTTTTCAGCCCTCTTTGAATTAAGATGAAACAAAGATAAAGGGCGAAGTTCGTAAGCTTTTTACGTGATTCTGTTCAACTCAAAAATTATTTTGGAATCGAAGTGCGAATGAGGTTGGAAGACCCCTGAGCAATGAGTTTGCTTCGGTCTGAATTCCAGATATTGCATTGCGCGTTGATGAGTTGCCGGCCCTTTTTTATCACTTTCGTTTCTGCAATAACAATATCATTTTCGTAGGCGGGTGACATATAATCTATCACATTGTTAATGGTAGAATAAAAATGTTCTTCACCATAAGTGTAAACTGCCGTTCCAATGGCATCATCTATGATTGCGGCAGAGATTCCTCCATGGAGCGTTCCTATCGGGTTGGTCATTTCCTTTCTGACCTTATATTCGAAAACAACCATTCCTTCTTCTATCGATCTCAAAACCGGGTTGAGCCAAACCATAAGCGGTGAAGGTGTTGGTGTATCGGCGGCTTGTTTTCCTACCTGTTGTTTCAATAATGCTACTACTTTATTCATCTTTCTTTAAATATTCGTCCGTAAAATGCTCATCGTGTTTAGGTTTAGAGAATTTATCCCTGTTATAAGCCTGTGAATTTCCTTTAGGGATGGAAAGAGATTTCCACTGCTCATTGCAGATTAACTTGCCAATGAATACCATTTGCCCGACATGGTAAGGATAATGTGCGAGTTGCCTATTGATAGCATCTACAACCGAATGACCTTGATTCCTGATGTAAATTGTTTTGCTGAAGTCGTCTTCTGAAAGTGAATTCAGGGTGTTAAACAGGCATTTCCATCCTTCTTCCCAAAGTTTCAGTAACACTTGTCTTGAAGGAATGTCGTTTTCAAATTCAGCGTCGCGATTCCGGCTTTCTTTTTCTCCGTCTGTTGTCAGAAAATCTGTCCATCGCGAAACCATATTTCCGCTCAAATGCTTCACGATCATCGCAATGGAGTTGCTTTCTTCGTTGAATTGCCAGAACAATTTTTCGTCCGGAAGTTGGTCCATCGTTTTTTCGCCAAGTTGTTTGTAGTATGCAAATTGTTTCTTTGCACTTTCCAAAAATGCTGAGTACATCATCTTTATTGTTTTATTTTCTCAATAACCAGAGCGGAGGCACCTCCACCGCCATTACAAATTGCTGCAACACCGTATCGACCGTTTTCCTGCTGCAAAACGGATATTAAGGTACAAATAATACGTGCGCCGGATGCGCCCAACGGATGCCCGATTGCTACTGCGCCACCATAAACATTTACCTTGTTTTTGTCTAAACCCAGAATGTGCTGATTGGCCAATGCCACTGCGGCGTACGCTTCGTTGATCTCAAAGAAATCGATTTGATTTAAATGGAGATTTGCCTGATTTAATGCTTTTGGAATGGCAAGCGACGGAGCTGTTGTGAACCATTCCGGAGCTTGGGCGGCATCCGCATAACCGATAATTTTTGCCAGTGGTTTTAGGTTGTGTTTTTCAACGGCTTCTTTGGAGGCTAAGATCAATACTGCAGCACCATCGTTCAGGTTACTTGCATTTGCTGCCGTGATTGTACCGTTTTCAATAAACGCGGGGGGAAGAAGCGGGACTTTTTCCGGGATAACTTTTAACACATCCTCGTCTTCGGATATAACATTTTCTCCTTTTTTGGACGGAATGTGAACAGGAAAGATTTCTGAACTGAATTTTCCGAGCTGGGTTGCGTTATTCGCTTTTGCATAAGATTCCAAAGCAAATTCATCTTGTGCCTCCCGACTGAATCCATATTTCTCCGCACACAATTCGGCCGCATTTCCCATGTGAAGTCCGTTATACACATCCGTTAAACCGTCTTTCAATAACCCGTCAATGAAACTTTCATGACCAAGTTTTGTCGTCTTTCGGAGCAAACTGTAGTGAGGTGCATTGCTCATGCTTTCCATTCCGCCGGCAACTACTATTTCGTCCAGCCCCAATTGAATTTGTTGAGCTCCTATCATAGCTGCTTTCATTCCTGAAGCACAAACCTTATTTATGGTTGTTGCGTCGGTGGAATTCGGAATTCCTGCAAATTTTGCTGCTTGTCGTGCCGGTGATTGTCCCAGGTTTGCAGACAGGACATTGCCCATATATACGGACGAAATAATTGCAGGATCAATCCCGGCAGATTGATAGGCTTCACGAATTGCCATAGCTCCCAGTTCTGTTGCTGAGAAACCGGATAAACTTCCAAGGAAACCGCCTGTTGGAGTTCTCTTTGCTGCTACGATAAATACTTCTTTCATAAGTTGAATGTTGAAATATACCAATCGGTATATTGTTTGGTAAAAAAAATTAGTGCTTCAAATCCAGGATCGTTTTCTCCAGGAAGTTCATTGCTGCGTTCAGGAAATTCAATTTTCCCGAAAGTTTGGTTTGTAATACTGCTCCCTGAACCAATCCCGCCAAAACTGCAACGGTTTCCGTGGTATCCAGGTTTCTTTTAAATTCTCCAAGCTCAATCCCCTTTTTTAAAAGCCGGTCTATTGATTCTCTCCAGGTGTGAAGCGCTTCAGCTGCTTTTGCCTTAAGTAAGGTGTGATTGTCGTCGGCTTCCGTTGCTGTATTTGCTAACGGACAACCTCCTTGCAAAAACGGAAGACTCAAGAAGTTGCGATAGACTTCCGGGTAAACCAGGAGCTTTTCTGTAATCGTAGTTTTTTCAGACATTTTTGATTTTATATAGTCCGAAACAAGTTGAAAATTATACTCGAAAACGGCTAAGGCAACTTCATCTTTATTCTCAAAATTGCCATAAATACTTCCTTTTGTTAATCCGGTAACGCTGGTCAGATCGCTCATGGAAGTTCCTGCAAACCCTTTCTCGTTAAAAACAGGAGCTGCTTTTTCAATGATAAATTGTCGTGTCCGTTCCGATTTTGACATGAGCAAATGTAATAAAAATATACCGAAAGGTATTTAATCACTTTTTTACTTCAATAACAGTGACAAATGAAATGCCCTGATTTCTTCATTTTTTCCACAATTGAACATTTGTTACCACTTTTTACCACTGACTCATTTTTAGCTAAAAATTCAATAAAATCAGTACTTTTGTTAAAGTGATTGAAACCTTTTGTGCGCTTACTGCGTTATTAGTTTTCAACAAAGTGTAACTTGGTGGTAAAAAGTGGGTTATTCTCCCTAATTTTACGCATTATTAATAGCTATGGCTGGACTTGTAGGAGAATTTGAGGTTAAACTGGACGGAAAAGGAAGATTCCTCTTCCCGGCTGGTTTGCGCAAGCAACTTTCTCCCGAGGCCCAGGAACAATTCATGTTGAACAAAGGTTTTGAAGACTGTTTGACACTCTACCCGATGAATGAGTGGGATAAACTGGCGGAAAAACTGGCTAAGCTGAATTTGTTTAAACCAAAGAATCGTATGTTTTACCGTTTGTTCCATCAAGGGGCAAAACAAATTGCGCTCGACAATGCCGGGCGTGTTTTGATTCCGGTAATGCATATGGAGCGTGTAGGTTTGGATAAAGATGTGATGCTGATTGCATACAACGATAGAATTGAGATCTGGGACAAGTCTAAGTACTTCCAACTTTTAGATGGAAACATGGCTGATTTCGCTGATTTGGCGGATGAGGTAATGGGTGACTTAGGGAATGATGACGAATAACGATGCTACATACCACGTTCCGGTAATGCTCCAGGAATGTCTTGATGGACTTGCAATCAAAAAAGATGGCATTTACGTTGATGTAACATTTGGCGGTGGCGGACATTCCCGTGAGATTTTCAAGTTGCTTTCTCCTGAAGGAAAATTGATCAGTTTTGACCAGGATCCCGATGCGGCTAAAAATGCGTGGGATGCTCCCAATTTTCATTTCGTTGCTTCCAATTTTGCCTTTTTAAAGAATCACCTGAAAATGATGGGGATTTCACATGTTGATGGAATTCTTGCGGATCTTGGTGTTTCTTCTCATCAGTTTGATGACGCCAAGCGTGGTTTTTCGATTCGTACAAATGAGCGTCTGGATATGCGCATGAATCAGAATGGTGATTTTGATGCGGCTAAGATTGTTGCTACATACGATGAAGAGCAATTGGCGAAAATCTTCCGTGAATACGGCGAGTTGGATCATCCGTACAAAACGGCGGTTGAGTTGGTGAAGGCTCGTAATAAAGGTAAGATTTCAACTACAGGTGAGTTGATGGAGGCTCTTGCTCCTGTTGCTCCGAAATTCAAGGACCATAAATTTTTTGCCCAGGTTTTTCAGGCGCTTCGTATTGAAGTGAATAAGGAAATGGAGGTGCTGGAAAAGTTCCTTGAGCAAACTGCTGATGTGTTGAAACCAGGTGGGCGATTAGTGGTGATGTCTTACCATTCATTGGAAGATCGCCCTGTGAAAAATCTGATGAAACGAGGAAGTCTGGATGGTAAAATCGAAAAAGATTTCTTTGGAAAAATATTGAAGCCTTTCGAGGAAGTGAACAGAAAACCGATTTCTCCAAGCGAGGAGGAAATTCAGCGAAATACACGTGCTAGAAGCGCAAAGCTACGAATCGCAAAACGAGTGGAAGATGGAAAATGAGTTGCGCGATAAGGAGGAATTGGAAGCTTTGAAAGAAGCGGCTGAGAAAAAAGAGAAAAAGTCCAAGTCTTATAAGGCTGGTGCTGACGGGAAGAAAAAACCCGAGCGCGTTTCCCGACCGAACTTATTGGTGCAGGTGTTGAACGGAGAAATTCTTACAAGGGATTTTGTGGTGAACAACCTGACATTCATCTTCTTCATTTTGTTGCTGCTGCTGCTGATGGTTTCGAAAGGGTATTACGGAAAGCAATTGCAAAAAGATATTAATGACAGACAGGAAGAGCTGGATGCTCAAACTGCGGAATACATTGAGAATAAGGCGCGATTGGAAGAGCTTACAACGCGCTACCGATTGAAAAGAGTGTTGGAGAAAAAAGGGTTGAAAGAATCGGTGAATCCGGTAAAGGTGATTCGAATAAAAGACGATAAAAAATAGTGAAAGAGAAAAAAGATATTATTTGGCGAGCATACATCGTTTACCTGGGCTTCTTTGTTGCCCTGGTTGTTGTTGTCGTTAAAACTGCGCTTATCCAAACGGAAGGCAGTGTATCTATGTTTTCAGGAGCGAAGGAAAAAATAGAAACCAAAACAGAAGACAGGTATCCGCGACGTGGAGAGATTCTTGATCGCAATTTTACGCCATTGGTGACCTCTGTTTCTTTCTTTGATCTTCACATGGATCCGACGGTTGTTGACCAGGAGATTTTTGACAGGGATATAAGTGATCTGTGTAAAGGATTGCATGAATTGTTCCCGGAGACTTCAGCGCGTGATTTTGAATCCTTCATTCGTGCGGGTAGAGCGAGAAATAATCGCTACGTAAAGATCAAGATCGGTGCTACAAATGCGCAGCGTAATATGGTGGCCAAACTTCCGATCTTCAGTCTTGGACGCAACAAAGGAGGGTTGATTGATACCGAGGAGAGAATGGTGCGCAAACGTCCGCATGGAATGCTGCTTCAAAGGACATTGGGGTATTATAAAAATGAAGCTGGTGAGGAATATCGTGTAGGTATTGAAGGGGCTTATAATGAAATTTTGGCCGGTGAACCTGGTTTGGAGATTATGCAGAACATTTCTTCGAGCTGGAAAAAGACCGGGAAATTTGTGAAAGAACCTGTTGAAGGAGCTGATCTCATTACTTCGTTCGATCTGGACATCCAGGAAGTGGCGCACTCGGAATTGCTTCAGCAGTTAAAAACGCAGGGCGCGAAAAGTGGTTGTGCGATTGTGATGGATGTGAAAACAGGATTCGTTCGTGCAATGGTGAACTTACAATTGAATACGGACGGCGAATATTACGAATTGTATAACCAGGCGATTGGGACAAAAGAAGTTCCAGGTTCAACATTCAAGCTGGCGGCATTAATGGCTGCACTTGAAGATAAGAAAATTCGCTTGAGTGATACTGTAAATGCTATTGGTGAATACAATTTCGGTGGAACGAATAAAATGCACGATTCGAATGGGTATGGTTACGGTCGAATTACTATTAAGCGTGCTTTTGAGGTTTCGTCAAACGTGATTGCACGTGTGATCAATAATGCCTATCGCAACGAGCCGGAAGCATTTATTGAGCGTTTGCGCTCTTTCGGGATGGGTGATTCGCTTGGAATCGAATTGGCCGGAGAGCCAAAGCCGACATTGTATGCTCCGGGAATGCGCCAGTGGTCAGGACTTTCTCTTCCATGGATGTCGATAGGATACGAAGTTCAACAGACACCGTTGCAAACTCTCGCATTCTACAATGCAGTGGCGAACAATGGAAATATGGTTCGTCCGCAGTTTGTAGAGCAAATTCGCCGGGGAACATCAATTGTAAAGAAATTCAAGCCGATCTATTTGCGCAAGAACATTTGTTCGAAATCCACTTTGAACCAACTGCGTGAATGTTTGGAAGGCGTTGTAATCCGCGGAACGGGTAGTGCGCTGAAATCTTCCCTTTTCGACATTGCAGGTAAAACCGGAACAGCTAAGATCCTGAACGACCAGAACAGTTACGGTGAAGAAGGTCAGGGGCGTTACCAGGCTTCCTTCGTTGGTTATTTCCCGGCGAAAGACCCAATCTACAGCTGTATAGTGGTGGTTTCTGCTCCAACGCGAGATATCTATGGTGCAACAGTTTCCGGAACTGTATTTACGGCAATTGCAAACAAGGTGTATTCGAATACGCTTCGTTACCATCATGCAATCAACGCAAGTAAACGTAAGCGTGAGATTCCTTCTGTAAAACCAGGAAGAAACCAGGATTTGATCCGTGTTTTGAAAGATCTTGGGTTGCCATACAATATGCCTGCCTACAGTGAATGGGGGAAAGCGAAAACGGAAAATGCATCGGTTGGAATTGTACCAATGCAATATGGAAAAGATAAAGTTCCTAACGTGCGAGGATTGTTGGCGAAAGATGCGGTTTACCTCATTGAGAAGCAAGGAATGCATGTGTTGCTGCGTGGAAAGGGAAGAGTGGTTTCACAGACAATTCCTGCCGGTACACCGGTATACAAAGGTGGATTAATTGAATTAGTGCTGGAATAATGAAAAAGTTAACGGACATAACGAAAGACATTACAGTAAAACAATGGGTTGGATCCGCCTCAGACGGACAATCTGTTGAGAAACTTGTTATGGATTCGCGCCAGGCAACTGCCGGTTCATTATTTGTGGCTATTCGCGGAACCAAAGTCGATGCGCATGATTTTATTCCGTCTGTAATCGAACAGGGTTGTACGGCGGTGATGGTGGATCGTGTTTTGGATTTGCCAGCGACAATAACTCAAATCGTAGTTGAGGACACTGCTTTGGCACTTGGTGTTTGTGCTCATGCGTTCTACGGTTATCCGTCGCGTGATATAAAGTTGGTTGGAATTACCGGAACAAACGGGAAAACAACAACAACAACTTTGCTGCACAAATTGTACATGCAATTAGGCTATAAAACCGGTTTGATTTCAACAGTTGTGAATCTGATCGGTAACGAAGAAATTCCGGCAACTCACACAACACCGAATCCAATTGAACTGAACCGTTTGCTGGCCGATATGGTGAATGAAGGTTGTTCACATTGTTTTATGGAAGTGAGTTCGCATGCAGTTTCTCAACATAGAATTGCGGGGCTTGAATTTACAGGCGCTGCGTTTACCAACATTACGCATGATCACCTGGATTACCACGGAACGTTCAAGGCTTATATCGAAGCGAAAAAGGCATTCTTTGATACGCTTCCTAAGTCTGCATTTGCACTGGTGAATGTAGATGACAAGAACGGGTTGGTGATGGTGCAGAATACAAAAGCTGTGGTTTCAACATACGCTTTGAAGTCGCATGCCGATTTTATGGTAAAGGTGTTGGAGAACAGTTTCTCGGGACTTTTATTGACGATCAACGGAATTGAATGCTGGACAAAATTAATCGGTGATTTCAATGCTTATAATGTGGCGACTGTTTACGGGATCAGTCAATTGTTGGGGAATGATTCAACGGAAGTATTGACTATCCTGAGCAATCTTGACGCTGTCGAAGGTCGCTTCCAGTTCACGCAGAGCAATTCAAAGATCACGGCAATCGTGGATTATGCGCATACACCCGATGCTTTGGAGAATGTATTGAAAACGATTGAAAATATCCGTACAAGAAACGAGCAGGTGATTACGGTTGTTGGTTGCGGTGGCGATAGAGATGCGATGAAACGTCCGGAAATGGCGCGAATTGCCTGTGAAATGAGCAATAAGGTGATTTTGACTTCTGACAATCCAAGAACGGAAGATCCTTCACAGATACTTAAAGACATGGAGGCTGGAGTTGAAGCTCATCAGATGATGAAGGTGTTGACCATCCAGGACAGAGACCAGGCGATCAAAACTGCGGTAAGCATGTCGCAGCCCAAAGATATTATCCTCATCGCCGGAAAAGGCCATGAGAAATACCAGGAAATAAACGGCGTAAAGCATCCTTTCGATGATTTCGCCATAGTGCAAAACTACTTTGATAAACTACAGAAGTAATGTTGACATATCTCTTTAATTATTTAGAAAGTTTGGACTTCCCGGGAGCAGGGCTGTTCAATTATATCTCTTTTAGAGCGGCAATGGCGTTGATTACGTCGTTGATCGTTTCTATTGTTTTCGGTAAGCGTTTGATCAATCTTTTGCGTCGTCAGCAGATCGGTGAAACCGTTCGTGATCTTGGTTTGGCGGGTCAAATAGAAAAATCAGGAACGCCTACAATGGGAGGATTGATCATTCTTGCAGCTATCTTGATTCCGACTTTGCTTTTTGCGAAGCTTGACAATATTTATGTGATCACCATGTTGTTGGCAACGGTTTGGTTGGGGGCAATCGGTTTTATCGACGATTACATTAAAGTTTTCAAAAAGAATAAGGAAGGGCTTTCAGGGAAATTTAAAGTGGTCGGACAAATCGGCGTTGGAATTATTGTGGGTTCAATCATGTACTTCCACAAAGATGTTCAGGTACACAAAAAAGTAAATGCGAACTACGAATTACAGGCAGGTGAAAGTGTGGTTTCTCATCAGCATACAATGGATGAAGACGACGATAAGAATGTGAAGTGGATTGTTACACGAGATATGACCACTACGATTCCTTTCATTAAGAATAACGAGTTCAACTACAACTGGTTGATCGGTGATATCGACAAGTCGTACGGTTGGTTGTTGTTCATTCCGCTGGTAATCGTAATTGTGATCGCCGTTTCCAATGGCGCGAATATGACCGACGGATTAGATGGTCTCGCCGCCGGAACTTCAGCTATTTCCGGAATTGCTTTGGCCATTCTTGCGTACGTGGCCTCCAATGTTCGTTTCGCGGATTACCTGGACGTAATGTACATCCCGTACGCGGAAGAACTCGTGATCTTCATTTCGGCTTTCGTTGGGGCGTGTATCGGATTTATGTGGTTCAACAGTTATCCTGCTCAAGTGTTCATGGGCGATACCGGAAGTTTGGCGCTTGGAGGAATTATTGCCGTATTTGCAATCTCTATTCGTAAAGAATTGTTGATCCCGGTTTTGTGTGGAATCTTCCTGATTGAGAACCTGTCAGTGATCATGCAGGTGGCTTACTTCAAATACACCAAGAAAAGGTACGGCGAAGGAAGGCGGATCTTCCTGATGGCACCTTTGCATCACCATTACCAGAAAAAAGGATTGCATGAAGCGAAGATCGTTTCCCGTTTCTGGATCGTGGCCGTTTTGCTTGCAGTAATCACAATCGTAACTCTTAAGTTGAGATAATGAACATTCAGAACAAACATATTGTTGTTTTGGGTGCCGGCGAAAGCGGAGTAGGTGCTGCAATTCTTGCGAAAGTGAAGGAAGCCAATGTTTTTGTTTCGGATTTCGGAACGATCAAAGCTGAATTCGAAGCGGAATTGAAGCAATACGAAATTGAATTTGAGCAGGGAACACATACCATGGAACGTGTTCTTCTCGCCGACATTGTGATCAAATCTCCCGGGATTCCTGAGAAAGCTCCGGTAATGAAAGCCATTCGTGAAAAGGGGATCAAAGTGGTTTCCGAGATCGAGTTTGCGGCTTACTTCACAACGGCGAAAAAGATTTGTATTACCGGTAGTAACGGTAAAACAACCACAACCATGCTGATGCACCATATTCTGAAAAAAGCAGGAATGGATGCGGGATTGGCTGGAAATGTAGGTTACAGTTTCGCGAAACAGGTGGCGTTGGAGAACAAAGACATTTTCGTGTTGGAACTGAGTTCTTTCCAGTTAGACGACATGGAAGATTTCAAAGCTGATATAGCGATTCTGACCAACATTACTCCCGATCATTTGGATCGATACGAATACAATATGCAACTGTACGTGAACTCCAAGTTCCGTATTCTCAACAACATGACTTCGGCAGATTATTTTATCTACAACGCCGATGATTCTGTGATAGTAGCCGAAATGGAAAAAAGAAACATTGCTGCTACTTGTCTGCCTTTCTCACTCACAAAAGAGTTTGAAAAAGGTGCTTATGTACAAAACAAACAACTCATCATAAACTTTAACAATCAATTTTCTATGTCTATTCATGAACTAGCCTTGAAGGGTAAACACAACGCCCAGAATTCATTAGCGAGTGGTCTTGCGGGACGCATTCTCGATATTCGAAAAGATGTGGTACGCGAAAGTCTTTCAGATTTCGTAAATGTTGAACACCGTTTGGAATTCGTTGCAAAAGTTTGCGGAATTCAATTCATCAACGATTCTAAAGCAACAAACGTAAATGCTGCGTGGTTTGCTTTGGAAAGTATGGAACAGCCTACTGTTTGGATCGTTGGTGGAGTGGATAAAGGAAACGATTACACCGAACTTCTTGACCTTGTAAAAGAGAAAGTGAAAGCGATCATTTGCCTTGGAAAAGACAATGCAAAGATCATTGAGACTTTTTCTGATTACGTAGAGACTATCGTTGAGGCTGGTTCTGCTGTTGAAGCGGTTGCTTACGGTTACCGTTTGGCGAAGAAGGATGAAGTGGTATTGCTTTCTCCTGCCTGTGCAAGTTTCGATTTATTCGATAACTACGAGGATAGAGGAAATCAATTCAAACAAGCGGTTCGCGCATTGTAATTCCGATATGGAAAAGGGAAAAGTAATACTCAAAAACCCGCTACTCGAGGCGCGTGAAGAAGCATTGAAAAATGCAGAAGTCAGCGCAATTCGGCCTTGGGGTAAGTGGAAGGGAATGGATGTTTTCACATGGTATAAACCATCTGTTTACGATTTGTCGGCTGTAATTACTTCGTTTCCTTTTCCGGTATGTTGGTTAGGAACGAAAGAAACTATAGAGGAATACGCTTCCGTTGATCCTACAGGATTCAGGTCTTTAACCTGGGTTGGGCAATATGACAATCCGCAGATCACGATTCCTTCTGATTTGGGAGGACCGGTTCCCTTAATAACGGCAACTGAAGGGTTGGAAGATACGCTGATGTTCCTGAATGAATTATCTGTTCCGAAACGTATTTTGCTGTTTACCTATCAAGGGAACGAGTGGAAAACGAACATTACCAATTTTAAAAGCTTCTTAAGCGAAACAAAATGATAACGGTTCTTAGAAAATACTTTCATGGCGACCTGGCAATTTGGGTAATTACCATTTTGCTGCTTGGCTTTTCACTGGTTTCGGTGTACAGTTTTGTGCCTATCCTGGTGAAGATGGAAGGAGGGACTCCATTCAAATATTTGTTTAAGCATTTCATATATATTGTACTTGCGGTTTTGGCAATGTATTGGGTTCATAAAAAGGATTCCATGTATTTGTCGCGCATGTCGAAAATCATTTACTACTCCGCAATAGTCTTGCTGATCTTTACCATGTTCTTCGGAACAAAAGTGAATGAAGCGGGTCGATGGGTGAAAATTCCGTTTGTTGGATTAACCTTCCAGTCTTCGGATTTTGCCAAGCTTGCGTTGTTGGTTTATCTCTCCAGGTTACTCAGTAAAAAGAGTGAGCTGCTCCACGACTGGAAAAACGGATTTATCCCCGTAATGGTGCCGATCATAGTAATTTGTACGTTGATTGTTAAAGACAATTTCTCTACGGCTGCCATTCTGTTCATGATCTGTTTCACTATGTTGTTTATTGGTCGGGCTCCCTTTGGAAAACTGGCTTCGCTCATTTTCGGAGGATTGGTTTTAATGCTCCTGGCTATTGGTGCGCACAAGGCATTTCCTGAAGCGAAGATTCTTCCGCGTTATGAAACCTGGGTGAACCGTTTTAACAATAAACTGGAGGATAATAAAGATATTGACGCGGCTGGTAACCTGCAGGCAAAAAATGCTGAACAGGCCATTTTTAACGGTGGAATATTTGGGCAGGGAATTGGAAAAGGAAAGGTGAAAGAGTTTATTCCGGAAGCCTACGCCGATTTCTTTTATGCCAGTTTTGTGGAAGAGTTTGGATTGTGGGCCGCTGTGCTCCTCGTTCTTTTCTACCTCATTCTGCTCTATAGGATCATGCGGATCGCCTTAAAAGCAACAAATCTCTTTGAGACTTATCTCTGTTTGGGAATCGGAATTCTTCTTCTTTCCCAGGCAGCTGTAAATATGATGGTTTGTACGGGAATCTTTCCGGTTACCGGGCAAAACATGCCTTTCCTTGCAATGGGAGGATCGGCAATGATCATGGCTTGTGTCTCCATTGGAATTGTCCAGGGAATTGCGGCCAAACAAGAAAGTACTAAACAAGACTCCGCAGTGGCGGAAGCAGCTATAGCATGAAACTGGAACGAGTAATCATATCAGGTGGCGGAACGGGTGGACATATCTTCCCTGCACTTGCCATTGCCAATGAAATCAAGAAACGGAATCCTGAAGCGAATATCCTTTTTGTTGGAGCTGAAGGAAAAATGGAAATGGAACGCGTTCCGGCAGCAGGATATAAAATTGTTGGTTTACCTATCGTTGGTTTACAGCGACGATTAACCATAAAGAACCTGGCGCTTCCGTTCAAGTTGATCAAAAGTTTGATGCTGGCAAAGAAGATAGTGAAGGATTTTAATCCGCAGGTGGTAATTGGTGTTGGGGGTTATGCTAGTGGTCCGACTTTAAAAATGGCCCAGCGATTGAAAATCCCTACCGTTATCCAGGAGCAGAATTCGTATCCGGGGAAAACAAATCGCTTGCTTGCTAAAAATGTTGCGGCGGTTTGCACGGCTTATGAAAATCTGGAAACGGTATTTCCGCCAAAAACAATTCGTTTGACGGGAAATCCGGTTCGTGCTGAATTGTCATCGACTGCCCTTTCAAAAGAAGAGGCGTTTGCACAATTCCCTGATTTGGATCCGAACAAGAAAACGATTTTGATCATCGGTGGAAGCCTTGGCGCAAGAACATTGAACGAAAGTCTGCTGAATGGTTTGTCTGCAATCCGGCAGACAGGAATCCAGGTATTGTGGCAATGCGGAAAATACTACTTCGAGAATATGAAGCTGGAATTGAAGAGCCGTGGTGCGGAGGGAATTGTCCTGACAGATTTCATTGCACGAATGGATGCAGCCTACACGGTTGCAGATGTTGTCATTTCGCGTGCCGGTGCATTATCCATTTCGGAATTGTGCGTAGTCGGAAAACCTATCATTTTGGTTCCGTCTCCTAACGTTTCAGAAGATCATCAAACCAGGAATGCGATGGCGCTGGTGAACAACAAGGCTGCGATTTTGGTGAAGGACGCTGAAGCTCCTGGTGTTTTAATAGACAGGACGTTGGAGCTGCTTCAAAATGAAGATGAAAAAAATATGCTCTCCATTGCCATAAAACGAATGGCTAAACCGTGGGCAACAGAAGATATTGTGGATGTTATTGAACAAATAGTTTATAATAAATAGGGTTGCCACCCTCCTTAATCCTCCCTCAAGGGAGGAGACCAGATTGGCTTCCCCCTTTGAAGGGGGACTGAGGGGGATGGCTTTAGGAATATAAAATGGAACTAAACAACATAAAACGTTTTTACTTCATAGGCATCGGTGGAATCGGGATGTCGGCACTGGCGCGTTACTTTTTTGCGCTGGGTTACGATGTTGCCGGTTACGACAAAACGCCTTCGCCATTGACAGATGAGTTGATCGAAGAAGGAATTGCCGTTCATTTCGATGATTTGGGCGAAAACCTTCCTGAAGCTTATTTGAATACGGAAGAAACATTGGTTGTTTACACGCCTGCAATTCCGTCTGCGATGGGCGAACTGGTTTTTACAAAAAAACACCATAAAGTATTGAAACGAAGCGAAGTTCTGGGTTTAATTACCCGTACTTCGAAAGGATTAGGAGTTGCAGGAACGCATGGAAAAACCACAACTTCTACTATGCTGGCCTGGGTGCTTTCCAATTCGTCTTTGGGGTGTTCGGCCTTTTTGGGTGGAATTTCCTCCAATTTTGATTCCAATGTATTGATCAATCCGGATTCGGAATTGACCGTAATTGAGGCTGACGAATTCGATCGTTCCTTTCTGCGTTTATCCCCGTTTGCAAGTATTATTACGGCAATGGATCCGGACCATTTGGATATTTATGGAACCAAAGAAGCTTTTGAAGAAGGTTTCCAGGAATATGCAAACAAGCACAACGAGAACGGTTTTGTGGTTTACAAACATTCGTTGCCGCTGAGAACGGAATCGTTCCATTCTGTTTCTTATGGAATAGAAGCGCCGACTGCCCAGGTAAATGGTTTTAATCTTCGTGTTGAACACGGTCATTTTTATATGGACGTTGATCATTTGGGCGAAGTTCAGGGTCGAATAGAGCTTGGTTTACCCGGAATTCACAATGCAGAAAACGCAGTTGCTGTTATTGCGCTTTGCTTACAATTGGGTTGTACCTGGGATGAAATTCGTTCCGGGTTGGCAAGTTTCAAAGGGGTGAAACGTCGTTTTGAATACCATGTTCGAAAGGAGAAATTGGTTTATATCGATGATTACGCGCATCATCCGACAGAAATAGCTGCTTTGGTTGCTTCCGTTCGTTTGTTGTATCCCGATAGAAGAATTTTAGGAGTTTTTCAACCGCATTTGTTCTCACGTACCCGTGACTTTTTGGATGGGTTTATCCGTGAGTTGTCAAAATTGGACGAAGTGATCATGATGCCGATCTATCCGGCACGTGAAGAACCTATTCCCGGTGTAACAAGTGATGTTTTGGTGGAAAGGATTTCCTGCGACGTTTCGTTGAAAGGACCGCAGGAAGTAGTGGAATATTTGAAAGGTTTTAAAGAAGGAGTTGTCCTTACTATCGGTGCCGGCGACATTGATCGCATCGTTCCGAAACTGCATGTTGAACTAGAAAAGAACAGTCTTGGGTAATAAATGGAAAATAGCAGCCTGGAGCGCCTTTGCCGTTTTGGTAATGGTGGTGATCTATTTCTCGCGAAAGGAACAGGAGGAAACTCGTGCCTCTGATCCTGTTATTTCCATAAACGTTGTTGATGAAAATGCTTTTCTGACCGAAACCGAATTGCTTACACGTTTGAAGCGTAACAATTTAGTGTACCCGAATCAAAAAATGCAGGATGTTAACACAACTGCTATCGAAGCCTTCATTCGCAAGATGCACGAGGTAGAAAAGGTTGAAGTTTATAAAAGATTGGGAGGAGTTTGGAGTGTGAATGTGAAAGTTCGTCAACCACTGGCCCGCATTTTTAATAAATACGGAGAAAGTTTTTACGTTGATGTTCACGGTGTTTCAATGGCTACATCGCCCAATTTTACTGCAAGAGTGCTGGTTTTTTCGGGAAATATTTCCGACAAATGTGACAGTATAACTGTGCCTGAAATTATTAACAATGCATCATTGAAAAGTTCTAGAAATCTAGATGAAATCTATCGAATTTCAAATTATGTTTGTAATGATCCATTTTTGTGTGCTCAGATAGGGCAAGTGCATCGAGATCAGTGGGGAAGTTATACGCTTATTCCGCTTGTTGGAGATCATGAGATCATCTTCGGATCCGCTGAGTCGGATAAAGAAGTTGAAGAGAAAATGGAGAAATTGAAAACATTCTATCAGGAAGGGCTTCCGTATGCCGGCTGGAGTAAATACCAGAGCATCAATTTGAAGTACGACAACCAGATAGTTTGTAGGAAAAAAGAAATAACGGATTGATATGTCTGCAGTTAAAAAGAAAATAGTTGTTGGGTTGGACATTGGTACAACCAAAATTGCTTGTTTAGTCGGTACGAAAAACGATCACGGTAAACTGGAGATTATTTCTATGGGTCAAAGTGATTCGCTTGGTGTTCAGCGCGGAATCGTTGCGAACATTGAGAAAACCGTTCAATCTATTTTAGCTGCGGTTAAAGAAGCTCAGGATCGTGTGGATGCTGAATTGACAATTCGCGTTGTGAATGTTGGTATTGCCGGACAGCACATCAAAAGCATGCAGCACCGTGGAATTTTAACGCGTTCCAACGGTGATATTGAGATCAGCCTGAAAGACATTGATGCCCTGATTGACGACATGTACAAAATGGTAACTCCTCCGGGAGAGCAGATCATTCACGTGTTGCCGCAGGAATATATTGTAGATAGCGAAACAAATATTGTTGATCCTGTTGGAATGATGGGGGTGCGTCTTGAGGCGGATTTCCACGTAATTACAGGGCAGGTAAATGCAGCTAAGCACATAGCAATGTGTGTTGAGAAAAGCGGATTGAGCGTTCAGGATATCATTTTGGAGCCAATTGCATCTGCTGAAGCGGTATTGAACGACGAAGAGAAAGAAGCCGGAGTGGTGTTGGTTGATATCGGTGGTGGAACTACGGATGTTGCTATTTTCCATGAAGGAATTATTCGTCATACTGCAGTTATTCCTTTCGGAGGTAATGTGATTACAGACGATATTAAGGAAGGATGTGTAATTCTTCGTAATCATGCTGAGAAACTGAAAGTGAAATTCGGTTCTGCATTGGCATCCGAAAGTTTGGATTCAGACGTAGTAGTAATTCCGGGAGTTCGCGGAAGTGCACCGAAAGAAATTTCACTTCGCAACCTGGCAAGTATTATCCAGGCGCGAATGGAAGAGATCATTGAGCAAGTGCATTATGAGATCATGAATTCGGGTTACGAAAAACGCTTGATTGCCGGAATCGTGGTTACAGGTGGTGGTTCGCAATTGAAGCATATCACACAGCTGTTCGAATATGTAACAGGAATCAATACGCGCGTTGGATATCCGACAGAGCATTTGGCTTCTACAAATACAATCGAAGCAATTTCAAGTCCGATGTACTCAACTGGTATCGGTTTGGTGTTGAAAGGATTCGAAAAGGAAACAGCAGCGTCGTCAGTTTCTGTAAATACGGAAACAATAAGTGCTAAACAGCCGAAGCAACCAAAAGAACAGTCAACAAAACGTCGCGAGTCGTTGTTCGACAAGTTCATTACAAAAGGAAAAGAGTTCTTCTCGGAAGAGGAATAATTAATATTAAAAACGTAGGGGTGAATTACGATTCGCTCCAACAATAAAATAAAAGCTATGGAATTCGATTTGCCAAAAGGAAGTAACAACTCAATCATTAAGGTGATTGGTGTTGGAGGGGGTGGAAGCAATGCCGTAAACCACATGTATAACCTTGGAATCAAAGGTGTTGATTTCATCGTGTGTAATACCGATCGTCAGGCATTGGATATTTCACCGGTTCCTTCTAAAATTCAGTTAGGACCAAGTCTTACTG
>Ga0307408_100000573_pt1 | contig 31741 bp, 27 predicted proteins | sample 322Cmetagenome_FD_202116 | JGI IMG/M metagenome (GOLD analysis project Ga0307408, IMG submission 202116) | Maize rhizosphere microbial communities from greenhouse at UC Davis, California, United States - 322HYB-C-3 | ecosystem: Host-associated > Plants > Roots > Rhizosphere > Soil | place...
AGAATAGAATCACTTAAATCAGATACAGAGTGCCAGCGAAGGTTAGATATACAAGAACCTCATTATTCTACTCGAAGACAAATACCGTCTCTTTTATAGAAGACCGTTCAGCTGCGTCCAAATTTGATTTTATTGGATAGTTAATTGGAGTAAAGGCTGCCTCCCGGTTTTCTCTGATTTACGAAAGTAAATTTAAACAATACCAACTTAAAATTTCGTAAAAGTTGAAAACTGTATACTTCTTTACAGTTATTAAACCTTTCAGACTACCGTTTAAATCGATAACAGCATTAAATTTTTCCTTTAGAACAACAATGCTTACGAATGATTTAAAATTAGCCGATTTAGTCTTAACGGTGTTCTATACGAGGATTTTTAAATTTATAAGGCATTGCCGCAAGCAGAGCTATAATTATGATTTCTTCCATCAACGGACCTTTGGAATAGCAATCTTAAATTATAGGTAAAATGCACTACACTCCCGTGACTGGGGTAAATTTAAACCAATTGACTCAGGATATTAAGAATATTGCAAATATCACTATGGAAAATTCTTGATTCGTTAAATTGAAGGTCAAGCTAGTTGAAATTAACGAATTGTAGATATTCTGTATTTGACTGACAAAAGATTAATGCAATAGAATATAAATGAACTTTAGATCTGAGAGCAACTAGTGCTTCATTCAAAATTCCGTTATGCTTATCAGTTCCATATGATGAAGTGACCTAATGAGAACATTGGGGTTAGTTGCAACTCACCGATTTGCTAGATAGGTCTGCTTTTCTAACTTTTGTGTGAATTCGTCTACCTGCTATACCTCTTCCATCATAGAGTTGCGCTCGCAAATCAATAAATTCAAATTGTCAGATTTGGATTGCGGCGGAGATGCTTGTAATTGGATACCACTATTTTATTCCACAGGGAATACAGATATTTGCAACCTAAATAGATCCGATGTTAGGAGCTGTTTAAATTTATCTAATAAGCTGTTTATGCTTCTTTCTGGCTGCACCTGCGTTGGCTTTTTTTGAGGTAGACGCCCTGCTATCTCTGCAAAAATCCGCCTTGGTTCGCTTAAAAATAAGCTATCAACATTTTTAAAATATAAATTTAAACAGCTTCTTAGAAGAAATAAAAAATATTGCAGCTGATTACAGGGAAAACAAATCCCTTAAAACCCTTGGTAAATTATACGAACTGCTGGATAACGGTGAATTGACTTTTACATCCTATTATAACCAGCCGGACGGTACTGGCAATGTAAAAGCAGCACGGGATAATTTTAAAGGCACATTTGTAAATTTCGCAAACCAAGACGGCGATGAAACACCAGAACTTCTGGAGGTAACCAAGGACTCCGGTGAGACGATCTACGTTCAACTCAACGACCTTCTCGAGGCATAGCCATATTTGCACCTCAATAGAACTGCAACGCATTGCGTTTACAGCGTTCTTCATTCAAAAGTCACTGCACGCAACCTGACAATGGACATTCAGACGTCAGGCAGCCGACTCATCATCACGGATTAAGCGATTTTGCTTTCCACAAAAGAAGGGGACAATAAAAAACAAAATAAGATATCCTTTTACACTGAATTAATTTAAATACCAGTTATTCTATATCGTGATCTACTATTCATTTTCAACGCCCAATTTCTACATTAAGAAAACAAACTAAAGGTGAGGTGGAGACAAGCTTTTCTACTTCCTTAATAAGATCTTCATTTGATCCATAGCAAATAAAGAATCATAAAGGAGAAATATTAAGACCATTATTCGTATACTGCTCATGCAAAAGCTTACAATCGTACTCACACCAAGATTTTATCCAAGACCGATACCAATATTCTCCCTCCTCACTTGAGATGGTCCTTTTTAAAATCTTGAAAATAGTATCCGAGGCTAAAATTCCAGAATAAATTGCCCTTAAAACCCCTTTGGATACAGAAGGGTCGAACTTTAGGCATGAGTCTCCTGTTAAAAAATAACCTGATCCTGCGCAATCGTTAATATGATTCCAAGTCACATCTGCAGATCTTATTATTCCAAAATCAGGAAGTTCAGCTAATTCATTTATTACAAGCGACCGCTCTGAGTAGGAAGGGGCAATAGAGAGTCTAGTCCATTGATAGAGTGACTCATCAACCCGTGCAGACCATAACCAGCCATCAGAAAGATATTGAAATACAGGTTCATCAAAACTTCCCCCTAGACACCCTTTTTTATATCCAAAGTTGGCTCGCATCGGCCTAGACAGCTTAAAACTATCTAAAGACATTTGCCTGCTCAACCATCGACTACTGCCACTTGCATCAATTATATATTTAGAATAATAGCTACCATTTGTTGTTTCTATTCCTATAATACGTTTGGAGGTGCAGATTGCTCTTAGTGCCTTAAATGGTTGCAAGATTTCAACATTCAGAAGACGCACCCTATTTAATAACACACAATCCAGATCCTTACGCATGATCTGAAACCCTTCCCATTTCCCTCTATGGTCTTCCCCATAAGGTGAATACATTAGAGAGCGTCCATTCCTCACCCAAAAACCTCTATGTCGTATTTTAGCAGCAGCTTTGACATCATCAAACACTTCTAAATTACTTAGTAAAACCGCAATACCAGGATGCAATGTTTCACCTGGTTTATAGCGAGGAAAAGCGGAGCCCTCAATTAAAAGAACTTTTAGGTTGTTCTTTGCAGCCCAAATAGCAGCCGCACAACCTGAAGGCCCAGCACCCACAATTATAATATCAAAATTTCCTTTGTCTCCAACCATCTTTTGCATTATAACTGATAATGGATTTAGGACTGGCGTATATAATATTTTTATTAAAGAGCTTTACGTAAGCTTTGTCATGCTTGATGGTTAGGTCAGGCATAATTAGCTTTAGTTTTTCAACATCATACGCTTTATGATTATATATTTCTATTCGGTAAAAATAATCTTTGTTAAAGCTTAGATCTAACTTTTGAACTTCATCTTTAAATAACAAACTCAGATCATAATCCTCGACCTTCTTAAAAGAAAAAATCACCCATTTGATCTTTTCTTCTCTTGTGATAGCACCAAGATATTTATAAGTAAGGGCAGTTACCAAAGTTCTGGCAGCATATTCCCGATCCTCGATATCGAGTATTTGCGAATAGTCAAACTTATTTTGCAATGTTGTCTGAACAAAGTCGCCATATGTAATTTTATGAAATTCTGCTATTCCCTTGTTTTCGCACAGTACTTGGGGACTCGGAATTTGATTCCACGATTCCTTTCCTTCCATTCCAATAACATCATCCGTTAATGGAGTCGTGGTTGCATAAGTCCCTGGAGCAAAAGAACGTGTAATATCAGGGGCTGCGGCCGGCCAGAACGAACTTAGAGCTGCACAAAGCATGGAGTCTTCAGGAAAGGGGCTTCCCAAGCCATAGTTGTTAAAAAAAGTGTTTCCCGGTAAAATCACCCTCCCATCGTCATTAAGATCATGCTCTATCGTTCTATCAATACTGGAATCCCATCCTGGAGCAAAAACCCCCGAGGCCCCATCCGGCAACGTTGAGACACGTTTATAAGAAGGTCGATCTGTCTTAGTTAATTTTCCATTGCAAGAATCAAGCAAGCCAACAATACAGGTCATTGTATCATCAGAGCTAGCAAAAATACTTCCTTCTGTCCTGTCTTTTAATCCCATTTTATCATAACTCAGTGAAAGATTAGCCGGATATCGAATATCGCAAAGTGACAAAGGCGGCCCGGGATTCGATGGCCAGATAGAATCATACAAATCAAAAGGCATAGATTGTTCCCACCACTGAATCAAATCAAATTGTTTAACATATGGAAAATAATCAACAGCACTTACCATTGAATAAGCTGGTAATGAATTTGGAATTTCCAATGCTATTTCTGGGCAGTTTGCATTAACGAATCCGTCCCCAGTAAAATCAATGTAGTGCACAGCCTCGTAACCACCATGTTCAATCTGTTTCAACATATCCGGAGAATTATTTAAGTCAACAACTTTCCCAGCCTCAACTTTATGACGAGCATGAACATATTCAGGCGCAATTCTTGCACCATTTCCTTTTGCTTCTATATTAACACTTGATTTGAACGGCTTTTTTCCTGCCGGCACCGTGTACGTAATAAGATTTTTATTATTATCTAAAACAGATTCCACAAGAGTCTCATGAGGAATGGGAACAACTAAACCCTCAGAAGCATTTCGAAAAGTCTTTAACTGGGCAATTCCCTCAGTTATTACAAAAGGATATTCACTTAATGCTGGCTCACTTTTTCCCGTATTATATCCTATTTCATGATGGTGACCAGATAACGCCCTATGCACTCTTCTTAATTTTTCATTAAGATGACACGCTTCTAAGTGAAGAGTTAAGTCATATCCTCTTAAACATTCACTACCTGCAAATACTTTATGAATAGGAACCCAAAAATTTCGTTCGGTATCTCCTCGTTGCTCAGGTTGAGAAACTATGCCATCTGCGCGGTTAACGGATTCTTTATACCGAAGCGGACCAAATTTCTCTTTATCTCCCTGTAACTGAACCGATATATATACTGAGTAGTAAGCTGGAATAACATTAATCCTGTACTTATCAGAAATATTTTTAGGGGTAAATCCGCGCGTGTCAGCCGCATACTCTAACTCAGAGTTTCCAACCCTTGAAATGCCCACTCTTGAAAAACATTTATCTGCGTGTCTTTGATGTACTGTATTGACAGCGTTACGGTATTCAGAACTAAAAACCACAAGAGCCAAAGGAGCATTACCTGCCTTTGCACGCAACTCATAGATAGAAGGAGGCACTATCCCATATACAAGGTTTTCGACAATACATATATCTTCAAATGTGGGAAATGTAGTTAGTTGAACCACAAACCCTTCTTTACTTACATACGAAACAACTTGCGGAGACGCAAGCATATGAAATAAAAAGCTCTCTGCAGGACGCCCCGGCTCAATGCCTCTCCTCCCATCAAAGGAAAAATCCTCAACTCCCGGCTGACTTCTGTTAATAATCAGTTCTTTGAGCAACTGGGCTTCAATATCTGAGCCTCCAATATCCAAACCATGAAGTAAAAATAGATCCTGCCAACCTCCCTTTACCAAACTGTCCAAAATTTTTCTAACTTTTCCTATTAATTTTTCCATGTTTTATTTATTCAAAACCCAATCCGTCATTTAATAATCTTGTTGCATCAAAATGAAGAAATTTCTCTATTTCTAGAATGTCAATCTCCCCGGTTTCAGTTTGCGCCTCAAATTCCTTTAAGCCATTATTATTAAGAGGCGTGCGCTCCAAAGGGTCCGAAGGCGAGATTGCCCCACTTGGCAATCCCCAAATCAAATGGAACAAATTATCGACAAATGCCGCCCTTTTTATAATTTTGGGAGACACATCAATAAATGCTCTTCCAGGAATCATGACGTTTAAAGTTGTATCAAAATATTCCTGTTTCCAGAAAGAAGGTATATTGTTTAATTTAGCAACTGAATGAAAATTAGGTGCTCGTGAAATAAAATGATCAATAAAGACCTCAGATTGGTTCCCGTACATCAAATAAGTTAAATGTTCTGGATAATCCATATTGGGATCGAAGGTTCTAAAGTGAAGAATGTTTTCGATTCGAACAATCGCGCCTTCAAATCCAGGCAATACAGTTGATACAGAAGGCATTACTAGCCCCTCTCTTACAGTAGGCACATCGGGATAATATCTAAGACTATGCACTGTTAATTCTTTGATAGATTTTGATTCAATATCTATAAGCGCTAAATGGTCAAAAAACAATTGTACTTTCCCATTGCCATAGGAGGAATCTCTTAAGTTGTTATATGCTTCTATATGAGTGGGGTCTGTAAATGCCGATTGCAATATAATTTGGAAGTGATGGCGTTCATCAGAGAAAATCGGTGTATGGGTCATATAAATCCTATCGCCAGATTTTCCATTAGTGACAAAACCATGAAAGTGCTTCAAACTCTCATGCTCTCCGTTGTGATGCCCCCCATGACCGTGTCCATTGCCATGTTGATGTTCATTAACAGGCACTCCCACAAAAATGCGAGCTGCTAAATCGGGAACAAGACCACAGCCATAAACAATCCCATCAACATCACTTTTTACGTTAAATATTACAGGACTAGAATTTTCTCCTGGAAAAATTATACCAACATCGAACTTAAAAAGAACATTTGAAGGATCTGAATTAAGTTGGTGAGCTACGCTATCAGCATTTTCCCAAATTACAGCAGTTCCAACTTCAATGGAAAAAGTGGGAAGCTTGCCATTTTCAATTTTTACTTTTTGTGTTTTCATATTTAAACCGGAATGTTTGAATTATTATGAACTTTGAGCGAATAACCGATAGATAGCAACTCCTACTGAGCCTTAAAAAAATTGTTCTGAGACCGTTATAAACTCGGCAGGTTAGAATTCCCGTAAGGACATCTAACATCAATCCCAACCTGCCAATCCGCCCCAGAGGAAACAGGGAAGCCTAAAAATGGCTTGGACATTAAATATTCTGGTTAAACTATCCACAAAACCAATTGACAGACGCTAACCAAAAAATGAAAGAAAAATTATCGATTGATTTTCAAAACTTTAGGAATATCTATTGAATAATAACGTTATAACAATCTCGCTTTAGCACAGATATTAACGAAGAAAAGCAAACGACAGAACCGAATTTTTTTTTCGAGGCAACATTATTTCCCTAAATTTAAAAACAAATACTTAAATAAAAAACTATTTGCAAAAAAATACGATTTCTTATTATCATAATAATACCGCCAGCAAACTATTTCAGTTTCTTTATGCTATATATTCATTAGTAAGGCTGTAATTATTCTCGTTTAGGTCATTTTTTTAATTTAATCTTCTTCAGGCACCTGGTTGAGATATAATTTATTTTTCCAGAAACAAGAGCAGACAAGCCGTTGGCCTAATTTACATATCGTAAAATTTAAATATATTGCGTTATTCAACATCAGTCACCCTCAATTTTAATCTATGAAACTTTTATTTACATCATTAATTTTAATCTTACCGGCTTTATCGTTTGCTCAAAGTATTGAATATGATTATGATTCGAAAACAAATACAATTACTGCAAAAAGCAAAATAGAACCCAATAAAGGAGACAGCTATTACATCAAACTAAATAAGGTCAATACCGCTTATTATCAAGTTAAGATAAATCCGGTACAGTCTAATTTTAAATCAACGATACCCGATATTTTAAAATCGGTATTACCAGGCATTTCGACTTCTGATATCTCTATATTGAACATACATCAATTACAATCTATTCCCGGAGTTCCACTTATTCCTTCGAATTATTATGAGAAAATTCAATCAGTATTTAATGATGCCGCAGAGGAATTTAACAAGCTACAAGAACTTGTAGAAATCAATAATTCACTAAAAGCTTATATTATTACCAACAAAGATGACTACAATCTATGCAAGCAAAAGGCTTTGCCAGAAATAACAAAGGTGTGTACAATGTTCTCAAATGCAGCTAACAAGAAAACCCTTAAAGAAAATATAAATATTTCCATACACTCTTTTATCGCCTCTTGGGCAACGGCAAAGACTATGATTGAAACAGCCCCCGGTGCAAATCCAGAAAAATTAGTGGATCTTTTAAAAGATTTCAATTTATACAATCAATTTGTTATAGATAATCAAGATAAATTTTTAGGAATAGTGGATTTTCTTTACTCAACTAGTACAGCAGAGGAGGATATTAAATCATCAATGTTCAAAAATCTAAAAGATAAAACTACGATAAACTTTCTCATACTTAATAAGCTTAGTGGAGACACTATTTTAAAATCAAAGGAGGAACTATTTTCATCAAAAGGTTGGAAACTAGATTTTACAACTGGTTTTTTTTATAACAACTTGTTTAGCAAAGATTACTATTTAACTACAATAAACAACGAAAAGAAAATACTTGAAGAGGACAGTCAAAACTTTGACATTGCAATTGGCGCAATGGCTCATTTAACATATCGTGTTACTAGCTCTTTTAAAGTAGGGCCAGGGTTGGGGGTGGCTCTGTCTCCATTGGACGGAAAAACTCGCTACTTGTTTGGATTAACAACGATACTCGGCAGAAAAAATCAACTTGCAATAAACTTCGGACCAGCCTTGTCAAAAGTAAAACAGTTGTCTGGAAAAATCTCCTTAGATGGAAAGAATCAAGTTGACCCCCTATCGGCCGACGTAACAAGCGTTACAACGTATGAGAAAATGAAATGGGGCGGATTTTTAGGATTAACTTATAATTTAACAGCTAATCCTTAGGAATTTATTAGCAATAACTTTACTACTCCAGCATATAATAGTTTAAAATTCACCAAAGTATACTATTTCGTCGAAGTTGTGATAAGGTTTAGGTTGCCCTGCTACTCTCATAGCGCCAGGGCGTTATCCTAAATTGCGACTCTTATTATAATGCAGATTCAAAGGTTGAAAATGCAGATGGCTTCGCCTGTAAGATCGACGTAGGTTCAGGTAACAAGTTTAAGGGCTGTAGAGCCTGGCAGAATCTAGACGACGGCTGGGATGGCTATTTAAAACAGACAGACAATGTAACTACTGTTTATGAAAATTGCTGGGCTTTCAACAACGGAATATTAAAAGATGGTAAATTAAGTGGTGGAGATGGCAATGGCTTCAAAACCGGAGGTAGTGATAATAAATTACTAAAGCATAATGCTTCTTACATTAATTGCATTTCAGCTGGAAATGTGAAGAATGGATTCGATCATAACAGTAACAGAGGAGAAATTACACTGATTTCATGCAAAGCTTACGGTAATAAAAAAAAGAATTTAAGTTTCGGAGACAAGAACCCGGTCTCAAAATTAGTAGTTAAAGGCTGCATAGTATTTGGAGAAGTGGGGTCTTTAGCGGCTGATGTTGTTGAATTTAGCGCAAATAATTGGCAACAGGTGCAACAGTCAGTTACTCCTAACGCTCAAACGATGGAAATTTCAAATTTAGCAGCGCCCAGAAAAACAGACGGAAGCTTACCCCATGTTATTTTATAAAATCTCTTCACGTTCCAAGGCACCAGCTTCTTAAGTTCTGGATTTACGACCTGATAGGTTTTAAATCTTTTCAACAAGATACCTTAGTTTGATAAACTTCTTATCTTTTGTGCAAGATTGAACTGTATTTATAGTAAAGCTATAGAAAATCGCCAATTGAAAACAGTTAGTACAACTTCTATAATACTGAAGGCCCGATAAAACGCCGGCCATTATCCCTTTAAAAATAGAACATTGTCATATCTTGCCACTGCAAATAAACTCAGGTTACTTATAAATCCTGAATTTCCCATCATTAATGTTTACTTAATAATGTCTCTTTATGCGCGTAGCGCCGCGCCAAAATTTCCAGCATTCAATCTTTGCAATTCTTTTGTAGCTCCAATCAATTAAAAAAGCAAAAAGCGGGTTCCCCCGCTTTTAACTAATTAAAATTCAACCTTAATGCCTCATTTCCTAACACTGCAAATTCTTTACATAGATTAAAGGCAACCTGACTCTTTTGCAATCCAGAACCATACATAACCGACTTGAATTTACTTTCACCATCTTTATAATTTCTTACATTTTGATAGTAGCCAGTAATTGCATTATAAGCTCCAAAAACAGTCCCTTTAGTGGTTTGCCCTTGTTGGGTGGTACTTGAAAAAGCATAATCTACTGCTTCCTCCACCATATTTTTATAACAGGTTGATAAAAGATCTTCCCGTCCACTTTTCAAGTGCTGCAATGTTTCTCTATTGGGCGCCATTGCAATTTGAATCAATTGTTTTAATGAAGAATCCGTAATACGCACCCTTGACCAGTGATTAAAAACTTCTTCCAGCTCATTAGCAACAAGATTACTTATCCCCATTAAACGGTGAGCCTGTTGTAATCTCTGCTGAGCGCTGGCAGTATGCCTTATTTTGATGCAATTCGTATTTTCTCTCAAAGCTGCGTTTAAAGTATTGTTGCAAACTACTCTCACGGGAGTAAAAGCGGCTGTTATACTGCCATAGCCGTCATGCGAAGTGGTAAGGAAAAGATATTTCTCGATGCAATCATCTTTTCCTACTCGTATATAATCGGGGAGTTTTGCAGTTATAAAAATCCGCTCACCTTTCCCTAACGCTCCAGCTGTCTCATATAAAACACCTTCGCCACCGCCTACAATTGCATCAAAGAAAGAAAACGCATCAACATTTTGCACTACCTGATAATCATTGCCTACAACCCCCAAAACCTGTTCTGTATCATTTCTGACAGTCGCATAAAAGCCCGGTACGGAAATTCCAGCAACGGCATTGGGCAACTCCATCGCATGATCCTGATTAAATGTATCATAGGTAAACAGGTTTCGTTTTTCTACGGTGTAATCCAGTCCTGCGTATTGCAGGGCTTCGGCGCTTGTTGGGTACTTGTCTATAATTGTTCCCAGCCCATGCCAAGCCTTTTCTTTTACACTAAAAAAACTGTGCTTACCGTTCGCTATACTATAATTTATATTATGTGACATCTGTTTAATTTTTAGGTTTTCTTACTCGGGTTAATAAAATCTCAACTTGTTTTACTTGGACGTTTAAAGTGTCTGTCATACTGAATGTTGACTTATTTTCTATTTCATGTACCGTATCTGCAATGTGGGCAAGTCCAGATTCCACTTCAGCCCGAACCATTAGATATAAAACTTCTTTTTTCATGTCATTTATTCCATTGGTGATTGATGTGTATTTATAAGAAATAGCCCTCAAAAGCATTGAGGGCTATTGGATCTTAAGAAGGAATAATAATATTCGCCTCAATTTCTGCAAGTTTATCCACGCAAAGACTATTAACATATTGAGCCACTGCCTTAATAATTACCGGATTTTTGGTAACAAACTTTCTGCGCTCGTCGTCCTCAATCGTGAGTGTACAACCTTGATAATGATTCGCGTCTGTTTCCTCCGCATCTTCCTGCTGCTGCACTTCAAAGGCTTCCAGCGTGGTAATTGTCTCTAATAATTTATCTCGCTGAATTTTCCGGCGGTGCAATTCCTCTACCAGTTTTAGCGTGTTTTCTAAATTTAAGACGGGTTTGGTTTCCTTCTCAATCTTCGTTTCAGGTGCTGGTGCATTCTCGTTTTGTGGCTTCTGTTTAACGGAATCCTTATTAACAGGATTGCCATTTGCAAATGCCAGTGTTTTTGCTTTTGCGCTTAACGCTGCATTTTCATTCGCTGTGTTTTGAACTGTTGTAGTTTCCATTTTTGTAGATTTTAAAATGTTTATTATTAATTGAATTGATTTTTACTGAGGTTAGGTGGGCTTACATTGCCCCTTCATCAGCAAAGCTGTAATAGCCTTCTGCGGTTAAGATCAGGTGATCTAATACCGTAATGTCTAAAAACTCGCCTGCTGATTTTATCTTTTTGGTTAGGTTTATATCAGCTTGTGAAGGCTTCAATGTGCCCGAAGGATGGTTATGAGCGAGTACAATGGCACTTGCCCCGGAAATTAGAGCAGTTGCAAAAATGAGTTTAGGATCTGCAATTGTTCCACCAATACCGCCCATAGATATGGAGACAATACCCATCACTTTATTTCCGCGGTTAAGCAGCATTACTTTAAACTCTTCTTGTAGTTCAATTTTGCCGCTATCCCAATGATCCATAAATAAGGATTTCACATCTGCGCTTTTCTCTACCCTTGGCATTTGAGACGCTTTTACTTTGGTTGAGTAGCTTAATTGAATTTCTGCAACTTCTGTAAGTAGGGGACTAGCATTTTTCATAGTATCTGCTTATTTAGAAGAGCATTCAGCCTGACGGCTTCCTGCCCTTTTGTTAAGCCCCCTCACTTTATATAGCCGGATTGTGATACAAGACTTTCCGGAAAAAAATACTAGCCGAAGCGCAGCGTAGGAATGGAGATTTTTTTACGAGAAACCCGAAGGGCTTGGTCTTGGAGCACAATCCGGCTATTAAGAACTTTGCTTAATCAAATGGGTAGAAAGAGATTTTTGCTGGTGGCTAGGTTAGGTTTTTCTTGATTATTCAAGGTCTACGGTTTTGTATATTAGACCTCAATTTCTTAAAACGATGATTTGTCAACTCTGTCTCCATGAAAAAACCCTGATAAAAAAATCACATATAGTTCCCAATTTCCTATACAAATCGCTATTAAGCTCTCAACGAAGATTAGTCAATATCAATCTTTCTAACTTGAAAGAGAAAACACGGTATATGCAAAGTGGCTATTCTGAAGGAGAATTGCTATGTGCAGATTGCGACAATAGGATCTTAGGTAGCTTGGAACGATATGCATGCAACCACATTTACTCAGAAACACCTGAGAAACATGGCACTAAAAAAACAGAACATGAGGGAACCCAAGAAATCATCCCTTATATCAGATACACAGATTTAGACTACACGAAGACCAAGTTGTTTTTCTTGTCAATCCTATGGCGATGCCACATCGCAAGAAACGCTGTATTTTCAGATGTCAATTTGGGACATCACGCGGAAAAACTAAGGCTTATGATTTTACAGGGAGATGCAGGACCGGACGATGAATATGAAGTGGTTTTAACTTTTCTTGATACAGAAGGAGCTCGTCCTACAAAATCTGTAGTAGATCCGAGAAAGTTGAAAGGAGATGGAAATACCTTCTATGTATTTCATATTAATGAGATAATGTATCATTTTAACATTTCTCGCCACAATAAAACCAGCCTATTTACGAAAGGCGCAATTCGGAAAGACAATATAATGGATATTGCACTTCTGAAAGGCTACTGGGCACGACAACATTTTGATCAATATATTGGGAGAAAAATACTTATGAAAAGTAATATAAGACATTAACTGACAATCTAAATTTAACTTCAAAACTCCTTCAATAGGTATGGGAATTATATCTTTCGATGCAATAGTAAATCCTGATTGTACAACATTAATTTTAGGTACAATGCCAGGAATTCTATCCTTGGAACAACAACAATATTACGGCCATCCTGATAATGTATTTTGGGATATTATGCTTAGAATTCTTTTACCATCAATCACCGAAGAACAAATTGATAATTTAACCTATCAATATAAAAAAGAATTACTTCTGTCAAATAGGATAGCATTATGGGACGTATTACAGTATTGCGATCGAAAAGGCAGCCTTGACAGTAAAATCACAAATGAAATAAAAAACGATTTTAAATTCTTTTTCAAACAATATCCCCAAATAACCCGAATATTATTTAATGGGCAGAAACCCGAAAAATATTTCCATACTTGCTTTAAGAACTTGATTACAGAATTGAATCTTGTAACAATTACATTGCCTTCAACAAGTCCATCACATTCATTAAATACTTTCAAAAAATTAAGAATTTGGAGAAATGCCTTTAAAGTATAAGTAGTGGAGAAAGCTCGTATTTCAATTTATAATAGACACACTTTAGGAATATTAAAATATATTCATCACATTAGCAACTTGTGATAAGGTTTAGGTTGCCCTGCTGCTCTCATAGTGTCAGGGCCTTTTTATGATTCCTTCTCAAAAAAAACGGCTGGGGCGATTTCTAAGGCCTTTGCCAACTTATATATAATCGATAACCGTAAATCTCCTCCCTTTTCAATGTTCAGGATTTGATGATGCTCCATATCCGCAAGTATGGCCAGCTTTCGTGAACTTAACCCTTTTGACGATCTGATTTTATAGAGATTCTTTCCAAAAAGATTTGAGCCGGTTTTATCTTCAATATCCATGCATGAAGATGAATCAAGAATTTATTTTAAGTGGTACATTATAACATACCAAAAATTCCTATTTTTACCTAACATTTCTATCTCATTACATGGAAAAAAATAAAAACACCTATCCCTATATTTTCAATATAGAGCATTTCGTGAAGAGCTATTCCCCTGTATAGGGAAAATCGCTATTATGGAAAATGTTTAAGCTGTCAATGACTCAAAAAGACCAGAAAATACCGATAGAGGAAACTAAGGAATTGGCAGTATTTTATGAGAAGTTGAATAAGGTTCTGGATGACATTTACTGAGGTTAAAGCATGGAAAGTCGAGGAAAACGGAAAGTAAAGGGAAATTGCTCTCCCTTTACATAATTACCTTAATAGGCTTACTTTTCCTTATTCTTAATCTCCGTAACCTCTTTACGAATATCCCCTGCCAGAGTCTTCAAATCCTGCATTGCTTTCCTTACCCGCGTACCGGCAGCACTATTTCCGCCTTCGTAAAACTTTTTGGCATCAGCCTCAATCCCGGCTACCAATTCTTTAATCTTTTCAAAATTTTCCATTGCTTAGTTTTATAATATCCAACGAATATATCAATTAGGCTTTAAATACCCATTTCCTGACCTTCTGAGACAGCTTTTTCCTTACCCTTTACCACAGACAAGGATTTTTGCACAGATTGATCTTTTTCCAGGGCTTCCCTCTTTTCAGGCTTTCCATCCATTCTATAAAAGTTAACATTGTTATATCGTGGCATTGCCTCGACTTTCAACTTAACCTCTTCCCCATCCTTAGCAACCGTGACTACAGGTTGGTTTCCATTTCTCAAAGAGTTCTCCAGTTTCGTTCGCTTAGCGGGATCATCCAGTTCCTTGATAGTAAATCGGTCGAGGGTCTTCGAAAGATCAAAGCCATAAGAAGGATCATGATATTGTTTGGAAGGCCAATTACCAAAACGATCCTTTTTGCCATCAAGCTCCAATTTCATCCAGGCTTTGTAAGCGATGCCATTTATATTCAACAAATCATCCCGGTATACAGAACGTCCCTGTATCAGATTTCCGGCTTGCTCTGCGGTAAACGCTTTTCCTTTATCAACAAAGAAAGTCTGCGTTAACGCCGGAGAGTAATATTGCTTACGGAACTCCTCGCTCACATAGCTGGCTTTATCCTTTCCTTTCTCGATTGTCGCCAAAGTGACTTTATTTCCCGGATCTTTGCCTAAAGCTAATTCGGCACCTTCTCGTTGCATTTTGAAATGTTCGATAGCCTCAGATGGATTAGAGAAACTTTTAAATGACGCCTTATCTTTTTCATCTTTGGTGATGACCATATATTTCTGCCCCTCTTCGAGAGCTTTACCCTTGGTCAAACTGACATTAAATTTATTGAAGTAGTAATAATCCGATTGCCCTGATTTCTTAAAATGCAAGGTATAATCTAACTGCCTTTTATCTCCCGGCATTTGCTTTTGCAACTTAAATTCCGGCAAATCCTTCTCCATATTCTTTTCCATCTGCTCAATAAGCTTCTGGTCAAAGCCTAATGTTTTTAAGTCCTTTTGAAGAGTTTCTAAATTATTTCGGTTCATGTTATTCGTTTGTTGTGGGATTGACTCCCGGATCAATTCACTATTCATTAATTCCACTGATTGCCGAATGACGTCTTGCATATGTTTTATGCTTGTGGTATTCAACATGTCGACAATAGAATCGTGGTCATATTCGTAATTTATGGCATCCGATTCCGATTTAAAACAGGTCATACCCATTCTCGAAAAGGGATGATCCATCTCGTATACAACCCATTTCTTACCGTCCTCCAATTGCTTGTCGAGATAAAGAAGCAAAGCTTCCGCTATAGCCGGTTTTAAAGGGTGTGGTTGCATACTTTAAGGCTTCGTTGTCCGCCCCGAAATCTTCAGTTCATTATTTCGAAGTAAGATTGTTTGTCCTGCTTTTAGCCTCACCTTTATCCGCTTTACTTTCTTACTGAAGAGGGTCTTAGCAGCATCAAAACCAGCACCCGCAACCTGTCCAACCAAAGATTGATCTGTTGAAAGGACTTGAATATTTCGCAATGCATTATCTGCACCGCCAGCTGCCGTTTCGGTCAGCAAAGCCTCTGGTGCATCAATTCCTTTTATGCCATCAAGGCTGTAAACCGACAGATTCACCGGAACAATAGAATTGTCTAATCGGATCGTTTTAATGTCCAGTAAAACCCGTTGATTGGATAGAACTGCCGATCCAAAAAGCAAATGATTTTTCGGGATTATCTGACCATTCAGTTCTATCGAATCCAATAACTTTAAGCGGATTAGCGAACCATAAGTAATCTTCTGAGCACCATCGATAATTGCCGGAATTGCCCGGAACTGACTATCAGGACTGCTTGCGATTTTAGATTCGTACTTTTCTTTAAATCGTTCGGGGTTTTGCAATTCCAGAATCTTGTCCATTACCGAAGAAAGCTGTTTGATTTCGGGGTCTTCCTCCCCTTCCGACTGAATATTTTTCATCAGGTATTCCAACCGTTGGACATCAGCTGTCATAGATGTAGACTGTGGTGAGTAAGATGGATAAGCGGTCGTCATTCGCTTTTTTTCGGGCTGATTGATTTCTTTTTGAATCTGCTCTAATTTCCTTTCAATCTCATTTTCTTGCTCTTCAGGCGAGGAATCATTGCCAACACCTGCCAGCTCGGCAAACTCTTTTGGAAAAGCCAGACTGTCTCCCTCCTTTTGTTGTTCGTACAGACCTAACTTGTCCTGTTGTTTCTCATTTTTAAAATTGGCTTCAGGCAAGGCAGTATTTAGTCCCTTGGCAGCCTTCTCATTTTCGATTTTACCTTTTCCGCCTCCCAGCGCCCAGAATCCTAAAGCGAGAAAGGGAAGCACTAACAGAGGCAGGATCAGGTAAAAAGTCCTCCTCTTTTCTTTTTGTGTTGACATAAATTGAATGTTTTATAAGTGAATAAATGCGGTTATTATCAAATAGATACAATAAAACGCAACTAATAAGGCCAGCGAAACCAACACGGCATTCAAGGTTCGCTTAGCACGTGAATTAAGGAAAGCATTTAGCTTATTCGCCGTTTCTGATTGTGTTTTCAGAATCTGCGATGCGATCTTCTTTGCCAATTCATCTTTCGTAGGAGGGCATTTCATATTACTTCTCCTTCACATCACTGTTATCCAGGATTTCCCATTTCTGAATCAGAAAGCCGTGTGGGTTATTATCGGATTGGCTCTTCACATCCCGGACATAGCCTTGCGTAATTAATTTTCGGGTCACTGTACTGGTCGCTCGCACGAGTTTCTGTGTAGCGAAACATTTGAAAAATGCAGGTTCCTGCTTGCTATCCAACTGAATACTATCAATCAGAATCTCCTGCGAGATATTAGCAGAAATCAAATTGGAATAATATCCGTTCTCTTTTAGATTCTGATATTCATGCTTCGCAGATTCGTCTGCCAGGTATAAAGCACTTGTGATATTATCCTGAATGGCTTTATCATCCGGACTTAACGTAAAGAAGTATTCATGAAAGGTGCGGATATGATCTCGTAGCTCTACTGGCAGGTTTCCATTCCTACTGGTCGCCAAAGCTTCAAATGCCTTTCCGTTTGCCAGTACGTAAATTCTTCCCTGCGCCTTTTCGGCAGCCTGGTAACTTTTCCAAACGGAAAAACTGCTTATTAATCCGCACACAATCAGCAATACAATACTGAATGTTTTTACGTGTCGAAATGCCGTATCAATATTTTTAAAATGGGTGAACATAGTTGTAGATTAATGGGTGATACAATTGACTAAGACCCTGAAAGTCGGTCTCGTTGATAATCCTTTCCTGATTGGCTGTTGTCAGAAAAATAATCGCCACTATACAGACGGGACATTCCCTGTGTCATGGCACGAGCTCCATTCCCCAAAGCATCTGCGGCCATTCCGGCCCCTGCTACAGTAGTTGAACTTACCGAGCTGCTGCCGGATACGACAAGGCTATTTACTTTGTGAAGAACGGAATTCCCTCCCCCTGCATGTACCACATAGTTGGCCACATTCGGGACAGAAAAATATCCTACTATTCCAATCACCAGAAAGATGAGATATGCCGAATCCGTGGATGAGAACCATGTATCTCCCGCACTTTCAATTTGAGAAATATCAATGCGGAGCATATTCTCCTGCACCTTGCCAATGATGCTTCCGAAAATATTCGAGATGGGCAACCACAGAAATATGTTGATGTAGCGGGCTATCCAAACCGATAAGGTATGCTGAAAACCATCAAATACAGCAAAACCAAATACCAAAGGACCAAGTATTGCCAAGACGATCAGGAAAAATGTTCGCAGGGTATTGATACATAATGAGGATGCAGCATACAATACCTCTAATACCTGACTCATCCATTGTTTAATGGAGTTTCGGAAATTATACGACTGTTTATCCATCCAGAACTTAATGTCGTTTCCGATACCCTCAAACATACCTTCCTCATCGCCTCCAGAATCATCAGGATGGGTGTATTGATACCACTTCTGGCGATCTCCATTTCCGTCTTCTCCAACGTAAACCTGCCATGCATCGCTTTTCTTAATTGCCTCTTCCTTCTTTTTTAGAAGTACAGCAATGGCTTTATTTGAGTCAGATACCATTGCCGCAGTCGCCGTAACTGTTGGTTTTAATACGCCATTGATGATTGCAATTACGGCCGGGAACATGAGGATTGCCATTCCTAATGCAAATGGGCGCAGCAATGGGTAAACATCAATAGGTTCGGCAGATGCCATTTGTCGCCATACCCGTGAGGCGATATACCAGAGGGCACCAAAGCCTGCAAGTCCCCTGCCTACAGAAATCAATCGTGAACACAAAGGCAACATTTGATTATAGACTTGATCTAAAACCTTCTGCATACCCTGTACCTCGTTGGAAATTCCCTGGGCAAACAAACATTGGGGCAAAAGCATTCCCGCTACCGCAAAAAATGCGGCAATAAAAAACTTAGGTTTCATACTATTTTATTTAGGGATACAGTTGTTGAAGAGATTGAATGTCTGCCTTTTCCTTGGCCAATTGTAAGTTGAGCAGGGAACATTGCCGGTTGAAGTACCTTAAAAAAACAAGCTTGTCCTGAGTATCAACAAATATCCGATCGATGGCTTTGAGGCGTTCTTCATCAGACATTCGCAGATCTGAGCTGGTAATTACGCTGGTTAGATCATCCAGATTATTCAGACTTTGCTTTAACAGCAGATCATACACACTTCCGAAATATTTCAGATTGCTTTCACTAAAATTGCCAGATCGTTTAAAGGTTCGAAAAGCGGAACGGTATTCCGAAACAATTTTTGCCTGATACTCAATAATCTCTTTAACCCTGCCGTACTTCTTAATTTCGGGATTTACCAAAAGCAAGCCATCTATAAATGCCTCATGTAAATTGAAGTTACCGTTTGCGATATTCTTTACTGAATTGTATCCTCTTGATATTACGTTATAGCCTTCTTTCATCTGTTGCAGAATATTCTTCAATTGACTCAGTTTCTCCCAATTTAAAAGGAGCTGCTGAACTTCAAAACTCTGCGCCCGGCTCTGAACGCTACCGATTAAAAGGCAGATGCCGAGCAAATACATTTTAATTCGTTTCATATAAATCCTTTAAATGGTTTATAGATTCACTTTCTCTTTTCCGCTGGATGATTAACAGCGATACTTTATCTGTAAAGGCTCGTGAAAACACTACCTTGTCCTTCATACTCAGATAGATCTTTTCCATTCGGTCGATTCGCGCATCATCTTGCATTTCCAGTTTTCCTGAAGTTGTTAGCAAAAGCAGCTCTTTCAAATCAGCCTCGCATTCATTGAGAACATAACCTTTTACCTCAGCGATGTAACTTCGGTCATCCTGGCTAAGTAATTCATGATCCTTGACCGAACCGAAAAGCTTTAGGATATTCTGCTGATTAGAAATAATCTCTTTAACCTGATATGCATTTCTGATGATTGGATTTACAGCTGAAAGGGATTCGATAAAGCTTTGATGCAGGTTAAATTCGCCATTGGTAATATCCTTAACTGTATTTAAGCCGTTTTTAGCGATATCATAACCATCCTTCAACTTATCAGCGTAAGTCATCAGCGCTACTATTTGCTGCCTTAAATATTTGATCTGAGTTTTGCGCTGGCGCATCCATTCGTCCCAGGTTTGTGCTTTAGAAACGGTGGCAGACAATAAGAGGACGGATACAAGCAAGCTTTTTCTAATCCACTTCATACAATTTCTTTAAGGTTTCTAATTCGTTTGCGGATTTGCTGCGCTGGATGGCAAGAATGGCATTATGATAATTGAACTGCTTCAGATCGGAGTAATTCTCATCTATTTTATCGGATGCTTCCGAGATTATTTCCAGCCGTTCGGCGTCCGTCATTTGTACTTTATAGGAATTGATAACTAGCAGTATCTGATCAAGATTCTTGACCGAAGCATCTAAAATCCCTGAATAAACGCTTTCGATGTATTTCAATTCATCATCGTTAAAATGCTTATCGTTTTTTATGATACTCCAGGCTTTTTTGTACTCCTGCAAAATATCTTCCTGGGTCTGGATCATCTCTTTGATCCGATGGTAATACGCAATCTTCGATTTTATCTGCCATAGCTCTGTATAATATTTGCCATACAACTCTCGCTGTTTATTCGTCCACTCGGCAATTTCATTTAGCTTCAGTTTTGAGAGTTGATTCTCCAGTGTCTTCTGTGCGTTTTGCAACCATATTGTTTCATTCTGCAACCGTTGCACCTGCAGATCTACCGCCCGGATCACTTTTTTCACTCCGGCTTTTATCACTTCCAACACAGCAATCTGAGCGTTAGCCTCTCCTTGCGGCAGAGAAACCATCAGTACGATTAGACTTGCCGGAAGTACTACCATATACTTCTTCATACATTTTTTCAATTTTTTGAGCATAACATTTCCCTTATGAGATTTTTCAATGTCATTCAAATGATTAAAAGAAAGGTTAATTAACCCTTACTCTTCGATCTTCTGATATTCTCTTTTACCGAGCATCAGGGTTCTTTTTTCAGGAAAGAAGAGAAATGATTTCACTTCAGGTGAAGTGGTTAGAACATGGCTTTTCTCGTCATAAGTGCCCTGCCAGGTCTTGCTATCAAACTCCTGCGGCTTTAATTTTCCATTTCGGATTTTGCGATAAGCACTATTCTTTACAATCCGGTAAGCATTACTCTGATCGTCTACCATAGAGATTACCAGCGTATCTTTAGAGATACTGAACTGTCCCTCATTTTCACTTACATAAGTTCCAGGCACATAGTCCTGCAAGCTTTGCTGACAAGCACTTAACAACACCGCTGTTACGACACTTAAATAGATTCTTTTATTCATAGATTAAGATTTTAATGAGGGCTGTTCTGCCCTCTCACTCACGGAAGAGGGCAGGACATGCCTCGGGTTATATTCTTCCTTTGTTTTGTGCGGCACGCATATCTGCAGCAAGCATTGCAATACCCTTTTCTATACTGTTGTATCGTTGAGCATATTCCTGCACTTTTACCTTTTCCGTTTCCTCTGTGGTGTAGCAGAGATATTCTTCCAAGCTAACTTCTGTACGGTAAACCTTTGAATACTGTCCACCCAAGGAGATAAAGACTTCCTTGTACTTTCGTCCTGGCTCATTGGCCCGGTTCATCGAAAGGATTTGCGCTTTTTCCTTATCGGTAAGCCCCAAAAGTTCTTGAATACTGTCGAACTTATTTTGGTATTTGCTCTGATCAAGCAGAATTTTACAATCGGAATTATTAATGATTGCCTGCTTTACAATAGGCGAGGAAATAATATCCTCTACCTCCTGAGTCACCACGATAGCTTCACCAAAAAACTTCCTAACCGTTTTAAAGAGGTACTTAATATACTCTGCAGTACCATCACGAGAAATTGCTTTCCAGACCTCTTCCAATAGGATTAGCTTTCGGATTCCCTTCAACTTCCTCATCTTGGAAATAAAAGTTTCCATAATAATGATGGTCACTACGGGAAGCAAAATCTCATGATTCTTTATTTCGTCTAATTCAAAGACAATGAAGCGTTCGTGCAGCAGATCAAGATTTTCAGTAGCATTAAGCAGGTAATCAAACTCTCCACCTTTATAGTATGGGTTGAGTACAAAGAGAAAGTTCCCGATATCAAAATCCTTTTCCCGAACATCTCCATTCTTGAGTACCGCCATGTAGTGAGACATCAGGAAATCATAAAAGCTATTAAACCCAGGGAAAACGTCCTTATTCTCCCGCAGGTATTCATAATACATGGTTAAGGCATTTGATAGCGCCACATACTCGGAGCGGCTGTAAGTCTCATTGTCCTTTTTCCAAAGAGCAAGAAGCAGGGTCTTGATGCTTTCCTTCTTTTCCGTGTCCAAATGATCGCCTTCTGCTAAATAAAATGGATTGAACCGAAGGGGATTCTTTTCTGAATACGTGAAGTAGTAACCGCCAACCAAATCGCATAAGCCTTTATAAGAGTGGCCAACATCTACCAAAACGATATGCGCTCCTTGCTGGTAATAACTCCTTACCATGTGATTGGTAAAGAAAGACTTTCCAGATCCTGACGGGCCTAAAATAAATTTGTTCCGGTTTGTGATGTAGCCTTGTTTCATCGGTTCGTCGGAAATATCCACATGCACAGGATTGCCCGTCAACCGATCACCGAAACGAATACCGAAAGGGCTGTTGCTACTTCGATAGTTGGTCTCTGTATTGAAGAAACAGCAGGCTTGCTCAAGGAACGTCTGAAAAGTATCGTTCATCGGAAAATCTGCTTCATTGCCAGGCATTCCTGCAAACCAAATCTGGGCAGCTCCGTCGGTTTCTTCCTTACATACCGCGTCCATTTGAGCCATTGCAGAACCTACCCGATTTTTTAAATCCGAAAATTCTGCAGGATCGACAGACCAGGCTAATATGTTAAAGTGCGCTTTTACCGGCATTCGCTGTTGGCCAATTGCTTCATTCAGAAAATCAGATACCGCATCTCTTGCTATTCCATTCTCGCGAGAGTAACCGGAAAGAGATTGTAATCTCAGACGCTTTGATTCCATCAGTTTCAAAACCTTCTGATTATCGTCAAGAAAGAGATACTGATTATAAATATGATTGCAATCTAAGAGCACTCCAAGAGGTGAGGCAAAGCCGATGCTGAACTTTGTCCTATCAGTAGAATACTTGTCGTAGTTAACCCTGGTGCCACATAGCGATGGCAAGAATTCTGCATCTGATAATGTAAATAGCTTTAGCTGCTGATCTCCAACTTTAAGTCCATCCTTAATTTTGATATCGCGGATCACAGAGTGTTGCCCTTTAGCCAAAAGAAACAGATACTTTTCTATAACTCCTGGATAATTGGCTGTTCCTGCCAGTTCATTATCCGAAAGACGCTGCAATCCAACAAATCCAGAATCGCTTAAAATCCGCTGAAACTGCCCTACACAATCCATAAAATTCTGAAATAGAAGAGGGCTTAATGTTTGGGAAGGCACTACTGACTTTCTTAGAATATTCGAGTAAAGAGAACTGGAAAGCCTCCGATCTTTGGGCATGAGGCTTAGAAAAACGAAACTTTCGTGCTCCAGATAAGGACGCTCATTAAAGAAACGCTCACTACTACGGGAAAGCATTCCGTCCTTTCCTTCATATTCAGGTCTATAGCCTTTTCTTATATACCAATCTTGCCGATGGATCACCGTTCCACAAGGGAACACCTTAATTGCTTTTACCCAGGCTGACTGTTGCGCTTCAAAGTCCGAAGAGGATTGGCTAAAGATATCTGGAAGCGTTAAACGAAAGCCAACGGTAAGATCCCCCTGCATCGATACTATTGTATTATGCTGCACCTTACTCAGCGGCAGTATTTTTTCTATATCCATTGTCCTCATCTCTGTTGTGTTTTAAGGTTAAGAAATACTCTTCTTGACCGGAACTTTAAGCAAGCAGGTAAACCTTTCTTTGCCAGGTACTTTTGCAAGCCATGTTCTCCATACCGGTGACTGAGCTTGAAAACCGTAAAAAACAAAGCTGATCCCAAACCAAGAATTAAGGGGAGAAGAATATATGGGCTAACTCCAGCGATATATAGAGCTACGAATAACAATAATAATAGCACCAAACCCACAGCTAAATAAGCGATGTACTGGGCTTTCAATCCTTTAAAGGTGATACTTGCGTTTACACCTTTATTTATAGAATAAACTGAGCTCATAATTTCTCCTTAAACCCCTCCTTGCTCGGAGGGGAGTTTTGTTGTTAATTATATACCAAAGAATGACTGCAAAACATTGGCAACTACTACCAAAAAGACACAGGAACCGAACCAGGCCGCAGCAACTTTGTTGGTATCAGGCTCGCCCGCATTCCATTTGTTGTACACTTTAATTGCGCCGATTATACCGACTACTGCTCCTATTGCATACATTAAATCGCAACCGGTTTCGAAATAACCTTTCACCATATTGGAGGCTTCGGAAATACCCGCGTTTCCATCTTGAGAAAATGCTCCAATCGTTGAAAGCATGAGGGCAAGAATGGATAATAGATGCTTATTTACCTTTGATTTTAGTGTCTTTGATATTGGTTTTGAACAAGTTGTTTTCATAGTTAGTTAATTAGGATCGTTAGATAAATTGGATTTAGAAGAACATTTAATCCCATAAGCTCATTAGTTCTTCCTTCGAAAGCTCAAAAGGGGCATGTTCTGCAATGAACTCGTTGATGTAGTTCAAATGATCGCTTGCCCTTATCTGTGGAAACCGGGAAGAAACTAGCTTGAACAGGGAGAAGAAATCTTCCTTAGTTCCATTTTCCGATTGCAGTACACTAAAGATGGATTTAATCTCTTCCAAAACGTCCGGTACAATCCCAAGCCGTTCACCCTCCTTGTCTTCTGTTTCTTCCTCATACTCAAAAGCATCGTCTTTGTCCTGAAAACTAAATTCATCCGAATTAACCAGGCTTTCCCCCACCGGGTCATTTGGTTTTCCCAATAAAGAATCTTCAGGTTCATAATCATTTACCCATGAATGTGGCAGTGGCTCCGGCGAATCAAGCGAACCTGTTTCTCCTCTAAAAAACCGAACCATCGCATCCCAATAAAGGATGGAGAACACTAATCCGTACCAAACCAGGCACAGGATCAAGACAGCACATCCGAATTGCTGCCAGCTGAACTGTTGTAACATATTTTTCAATTTTTCCTGCCACTCCATTGTGGCAGGATTAACAGAAGCAAATGTTCAAATAGCTCGATTCGGCCTTTCGCCAGAGCTTCGCAACTCACGAATGATTTTATTTAAAAACTTGTCTTTTATCGTTTGATGAGGGTTTGAAGGCATTGTCTTCTTCTACCCGGTTATGGATAGATTCACGCATCTTATCTAAATACCGGGTTGGACTTGTCGTCTTTCTGCGGGATAGGTCGGTAAAATCACGATAGGCACGACTTATATCCACGTTCAATGCTATTGCTGCCCAACGGATCAAATCGGCAAGATCAGCATTGCCATTATTTATCTGCCCGGTGAAATACCAGCCGTATATTACCTCGACTAAATTGATCTTTTCTCCAGTCCAGGTAAGTTCAGAAATCCAGGCAGGAATAGCACTTACCTCAGCTCCGCTTTCAAGGCAGAGAATTTCCTTAACGAGGTATTCCTGCATACGTTCATAGGCAATAAATTTTGCAAACAAATAATCACCATTGGTAGAAAATTCCGGATCGAGTTCGGGCACGTCTGGTAACAAAACAGTTTGAGACTGTGAATTGCGCAGAAAAAGCAGGTTATCCAATTCAGTGTTACCATTTCGAAAGTATTGGTAATAGTATAAGTTGTGCTGAAAGAAGCGCTTTATAAAATTCAGTTCCTCACGATAATAGGCGATGAGATCTTCCTTTAATTGAACAGGTTTGCTATTTAGCAGATTGAATAAATGCACTTGATAGATCTTTTCAGCATAAAGCTTGGGTTTGAGTTCCTTAAAACAATAGATTTCCTCTGCATCTGAATTAAAGTGATGGGACACAACAATAGACTTTGCCTGTTTTAATGCACTCGAAACTTCACGTAGTGCGTAGTTAAACCGTTCGATCAAGTTTAACTCTTCGTTCGAGTTAATTTCATTCAATTCTTGGATTAAGTCTGAAGTCAATTCCTCAAAAAAACTTTTTAGCATAGATAGATATAGATTGGTTAATCCTGCTACGCCCGTTAACTGGCTTTAATTAATCACATAGACAGGAATTGGTAGAAGTTATCCATAGGCAATTTGTAACGGTAGTCTGGTTCTGTACCCAAATATATTGTGGTTGTGAAGAAGTGTAAATAACCTTTTTCGGTAAATTTCTCTACCTAATTAAGGTATTTTTAATAAAAAGCCTCACTACGATCTATTCAGGGAAGATATTACAAAGTTTATGCATGAGGCCCGCTCGATTTTTGAGGTCCGTTTTCTTGAGGATATTTTGAACCTGTTTTTTAACAGTTTCTTCAGACTTATTCATTTTATCCCCAATCTGCCTGTTGGTCATACCTCTGCAAACCATTTCAGCTACTTGAATTTCTGCCTCGGTTAGTTTGTAATGAAGGCAATTCTCATAAAACAATGCTGGCAGAGACAGCCCGTCCCTTATCTCTAATAATGAGTTTTTTTTCGGTCTTGAAGACTTAATTGATCTTGCAATAAAAATTACTGTCGCAATTAGAAATCCGCCATTGGACAACAATACTTCAACCAGTTTAGGAACATCAAAATAAGACAGGATCGGTAAAGCCAACCATGGGAGCGCTGCATAATAAACCACTACCTCATCTAATAATTTATTTTCATCTCTACATTCCTTATATCTTTTTCTTATAGCCTTCGTTAAGATGGCTGATAGAACAATAGAATAAGCAAATGGCACAATAGATCCATATTTTATAGAAAACTCCAAGTCTCTATGTAATAAGTAATGAATGACGAAAAAAGCAAAGAATGGAGTGATAAAAAACAAAGGGACTCCATATTTAACATGTAGGCGCAGTCCTACAAAACCGAATCCTTTATAAAAATAGAAAGGCAAATAGCATGCAGTCAAAAAGCATGTTCCATAAATAAGGATATTTTGCGCAACAAGTGATATATTGATATCGGGGTCTGGAAACAAACCGCGAATAACATTCTTAATAATTAATAAAAATATCAATATAAAATGCAGTAGATTTCGCTTTTCCTGAGGCTTTAATAAGCATCCAAAAAGAAGACAGCCCAGCATTAAAAGTTCAAACATCGTAAGTATTAAGTTTACGATGTGCATTTCTGATCCGAAAACAAACATGTTATTGTACTATAGGGTATTTGAGAAATATAAATCGCATCGCTTGCTATATAGATGAGGCTTGAGGGATTTAAGCCACGTCAAAATCTTTATAGCCTGTTTTTCCAAATGTTTTTTATTGAAAACTTGCTCAACATAAATGCAGATCAATACAAACTTATCTTCATAAGTTCTTCTCATAGGTTCGGTATGTAAATAAGAGATAGATTAATTTTTCTATTTAGACGAATTAGGATTAGAGCCAAAATAATTCTCTTATCAGAAAATTACTTCGACAACAGTCACATTAAAAAATTCTCATAAGAAGTCGAACGTTTACTTTTGAAATGATTTATTAAGAAATATAAGCCATAATTTAAATCCCATTTTATAATGTTAAATCTACAAGTGATCCACATTTCGATGATTCTCTGATCACCAATGATGTTTGAAGCACTATAGTTTTATTACCAGTCTTACTGGCCAAACTTGATAGTCTATTAAAAAGAAGATCAACGATATTATTAGAAATGTCGTTTATGGGTTGTGATATAGCTGTTATCGACGGAGTATACAACGTATTCAGATTATAATCATCAAATACCACCACACCTAATTTTTCTGGAATTGAGACATCCAGGTTCTTTATTGCTCTGAGTCCTGCTTCCGCCAGATAATTAGTGGCAAAAAAAATGGCGTCGAGATTCTTATTGGATTTTAAAAAATCTTCGATATTTTCAACAATCTTGCCCTTGTCATCATGAAAAGCAATTTCTTTTATGGAGGGAGAACTCCCCTGTTCTTTAACTGCTCTCAAATAGCCTTGCAATCTATCCTGCATTTGAACCTGCCCCAAAGCAAGGGTAACTAGTCCAATACTTTTGTAACCATTCGCATAAAGATGATTAACGGCTTGGTAAGCACTGTCAAAATTGTTTACGATTACGTTATCTGTCTTGATGTCGTTAAAGCAACGGTCAAATAACACAACCGGAATATTACTATCTATCAGTGACTTTATTTCTCTTTTAACTTTAATGCCTGGAGGGGGTGCTATAATATATCCATCAATCTGTCGGGACCTGTACGTTTGTATTAGTTCACAGATTCTTTCTGGGTCATTATCGGTGCTACTTATGATAATTTTATATCCCCGGCTATTTACCTCCCTTTCGATAACTCTGGCAATTCCTGCAAAAAAGGGATCTGAAATGTCCTCTACTAATATTCCTAGAGTTTTAGTCTCCCCAGTTACCAATGATCGGGCTGTTGCATTGGGTATATAGTTAACTTTTTTGACATAATCTAAAACTGTCAACTCAAGGCATTTACTAATCTTCCTCTCCCTTGCCTTGCCATTAATTATAAAGGAAACGGCTGTTTTAGAAACGTTTAATGCCTTCGCAACATCATTAATCGATAATTTTTTTTTCATGTTTTAACACTTCGAGATCGCCTTCTTCTCAATACAATCAGGTGTTCTCAGGTATCTGTTAGATTAGATGAGGTCCACTGTTTGATTTAGATTGCTTTATTTAGGTCTAAACAGTCACTAAAAAGCAAGATTAGAACCTCGGCTAGTAAATATCTATAAAGCAGAAAGAGCATCCAACTAAGAACGCCCTTTCTGCTTAAGCTAGTAAATGGTCTATTCTTTAATAAATTTTTCTCGTGTAATCTGAGTACCGTTCTCTATGTGAATCACATAAATACCTGGCTGCAATTTAGAAACAGAAACAGTTTGAGATGTTTGCGTTAAGCGTTGTGAAAGAACTTCCACTCCACCTAAATTGAACACCCGTACTCTGGCACCTGCTTCGAGCTTACTAACCTTAATATTCAGAATATCTGATACTGGATTTGGATAAAGCTCAACCTTGTAGGATGCTGCCGGTTTTTCAAACTGGATACTTGCTGGAATTACAGAAATACCAGAATTACAAGAACCCAGCTTGTCGCCATGGTTTAAATGCGCCTGCACTGCTGAAGAAGCAACACAAATTACATTACCATTATGGCAAACCTGCACTTTGTCGTTGTTATTTCCACAACGTACATCCAATATATTCATCACAATGGATGAGGTAGTTTGACAACCTTTGGCATCTGTAATGATTACCGTATAGGTTCCGGCTTCACTAACACTTATTGATGGTGTAGTAGCACCAGTACTCCAGCCATAGCTGTATGGAGCTGTACCGCCATTTACCGCTGCATTAATGCTAAGCGAAGCAGGGCCGTAACCTAAATAAATCGTGTTTTTATCATCCGTATAGGAATTCAAGGCATATACATCTGGTATAGATGAACTCAATAAGGAATTGATTGTAACACTGGTAGTAGCACTGTTCGTGTTGCCATGAACATCCGTAACGGTAAACGTAATGGTTGATGTACCAACGCTAAAGGCACCACTTGCATCAGCTCCTGACCCGCTTCTTTGCGTAGCTCCACTTACCGTATAAGTAATAGAAGACACACCACAGTTGTCTGTAGCAGCTAAGGATGGAAGCGTATAGGTACTTCCCGCGAAACAGAAGAATTGAGCTGAAGGAGCAGTAAGAACTGGCGCAATGTCGTCAGTAACGGTTACCACAGCGGTAGCACTTGATGAATTGCCACCTGCATCGGTTACTGTTAATGTTACTACGTTCTCTCCAGCGTTACCGCAATCAAACACTTTCTTATCTAAAGCATAGGCTGTAATACCACAATTATCGGATGAGCCATTATCGATCTGAGCTTCGGTAATACTCGCGTTTCCACTGGCATCCAGGTTAACTGTGATATTCTTCGTTACAACCACCGGACTTATAGAATCTCCCACTGTTACAATAGCAGTAGCGCTTGATGTATTTCCAGCGGCATCTGTAGCCGTTAAAGTAACTGTATTGGCACCTATGTTACTGCAATCGAAAGCGGTTTTATCTAAAGCATAAGTTGCAATACTACAATTATCTGTAGATCCATTATTGATTTGGGCTTCGGTAATAGTTGCATTTCCACTGGCATCCAAATTAACTACGATGTTCTTTGTTGCAACAATCGGAGCAATGGTATCCTTTACCGTTACCGTTTGGGTAAGCGTATCTGTATTGCCAATATCATCAGTAGCTATTATAGTTACTGTTTGAGAACCGGTTGATGAACAATTAAACGTTGAAGGGCTTATTGTAACTAGAGGCGATGCTGTAACATTATCCACCACAGATGCAACCACATCTGCGAGAGTAAGCGCTTTTGAGCCACTTGCATCCAGCGTGAAAATAATTGGTCCTGACACCGGTGTAATTACAGGTGCGGTATGGTCTGCCAACACTGTTAAAATCTGGTTCGCTGTTGCTGCCGCATAAGTATCGTTGCCCGATTGAGATACGGTAATAGTAGTTGCTCCTACTCCAACAATATGGATTTTTCCGTTCACTATTGTTGCAACTGCGCCATTGCTACTGGCGTAACTTACCTGCAGACCAGAACTTGCAGTCGCCCCCGCATCAAAGTCGGCATCTCCGACTTCTTTTTGCGTTAAAACAGGGAATGTTATGGCCTGTGTTTTTTTCGTTTTGCCCCTGAACTCAATCTCCGCAACATTACAATTACTACCATTTGGCGACAAGTAACGTAAATAACGGTATGTCCCTGGATTAGAAACCGCCTGTGAGGTTAATACTCCAGTTGCAGGCTGAGCCAAAACAGTGTACAGAGTAACCGCATCACTAAAATCAGCAGCATTTGCAGCCTGAAAAGTTCCCCCTACCATACGCTGAGGAAAGCCGCTTCGCGGAGCATAACTAACCTGTGTTACTATTGCAATACTATCTGTTCCCATGTCCAGGCCTACCCAAGCTCCGCTGGACTCATTTGCGTCGAAAAAGGTATTCAGATTACCGTCCACCGCGGCGGCTTTAGTAGTAGCTGAATTGTTGCCCCACGATCCTGAGGTACCGATGAGGGCTCCAACCAGCTTCTTCCCTACAAAAATGCTTATAGGATCAGATGCAGGCCCTTCACCCATTCTGTTAACCGCAGTAACTACATAATAATAAGTTGAGCCCATAGTTACTGCCAGGTCTGTGTAAGTATTTAAAGTATCGCCCGCAGCAATTGTAGTATATGGACCGCCGCTAACCGTTGCACGCTTAATATTATAACTAACAGCGTCTGCTGTAGCAGGCCAGTTTAATGTAACCTTCCCATTACCTGCCGCTGCGGCAAGTCCGGTTGGCGCTACAGGAATACTGCGACCGCGTTGCACCTGGCCATAAAAGTTGATTTCAGCAACATTGCAAAAGCCATTATTAGGCGATACATAACGCAGATAACGGAATGGATTAGTATTCGAGATTAGCAGTGAATTATATACGCCAGAAGTGGGTGCAGTGGAAACGGTAGTGAGGGTAACCGCATCACTAAAATCAGCCTGGTTTGCGCCTTGAAATACACCACCAACCATACGAGACTGAAAAGTGTTCCGCGGGACAAAACTCACTAATTTCATCACAGCACTGGTATCCGATCCAAGATCAAGACCTACCCAGGCACCGTTTGCAACATTG
>Ga0307408_100000574_pt1 | contig 31711 bp, 30 predicted proteins | sample 322Cmetagenome_FD_202116 | JGI IMG/M metagenome (GOLD analysis project Ga0307408, IMG submission 202116) | Maize rhizosphere microbial communities from greenhouse at UC Davis, California, United States - 322HYB-C-3 | ecosystem: Host-associated > Plants > Roots > Rhizosphere > Soil | place...
CATTGGTGTCAATGGTGGCATCGTATTGATCGGCGTAACACCCAAGGCCCAGTCTCCAGCCAAGTCAGTTACGCCGATCAATACGATGCCACCATTGACACCAATGGCCTGCGTAAAGCCGAGTGGTATTTATGCAGCCGCGACACACGTAAACCCTGCCTGATGGAACCTTATCTTTACGAGGTAACTCCGGGCAATAAAGTTTTACTTACCTCACTGGTTGCACCGGTTTTAGTGAACAATGAATTTCGCGGTGTTGCCGGTATCGATATAGACCTGCCGGTGTTACAAAAAAATATTCTCGCGCAATCTGCCAATTTATATGACGGCCAAACCAGTATGTATTTACTGAGCGAACGCAATAATGTGGTAGCCAGCAGTATGCACCCTGAGTTTGTTGGCAAAGCACTTGTGGCCGGTGATAAAGACTTATTTGATGCACTCGCCGCCAGTAACAAAAACCAATTTATTTACAAGGATCAAATTATCACTGTACAACCCATTAAAGCCGATGCTGTGCGTAGCGAGTGGAAAATGGTGATAGTTACGCCCTCCATTATCGCGTACGACGTGGTGGATGAACTGAGCCAATCACTGCAGGAAAGTAGCTTATCTACGGCAACCAATATGATTGGTCTGGCGTTAATTCTGCTGGTAGTTTTTGTTGGTGTGGTGTCGCTGTGGATTAAACAATCGACTAAACCTATCGTCAACATGAGCAATATGATGCGCGAGCTCGCCAGTTCCGACGGTGATTTAACACGCAAATTAATTCCCTCGAATGACAAGGAATTAATTGATATGGCAGATGGCTTTAATAACTTCACTGAAAAATTACGCGCAATGATTCTCGCCTTAAAACAGGATTCCATTCGCCTCAAAGAGCAAAGTAACAGCCTGACCGGAACCTCCAAAAATACACGCTCGGCAACCGAAATACAGGTGGAGCAAATTCAAAATATTATGACGGCGATTCACCAAATGTCAGCTACCGCCAATGAAGTTGCCAAACTCGCCAGTAATACTTCCAGCGATTCACAAGCTTCAGTAAAAGAGATTAATAACGCGCGGGATTTATTCCAACGCACCGTAGAAGAATTTAAAGGCGTAGCGACCGACTTCTCCAACTCCAGTCAAAAAATCCAGCTGGTAGCCGAAAGCAGCAATAAAATCAGTGGCATTACCGATGTTATTCAAAGCATTGCCGCACAAACCAATCTACTCGCATTAAATGCAGCGATTGAAGCGGCGCGCGCCGGTGAACAAGGACGTGGTTTTGCGGTAGTAGCCGATGAAGTGCGTTCACTCGCGGCACGCACCCAACAATCCACCGAGGAAATTAAAAATTTAATTCAGGGTTTACAACAACAAGTTGATCAAACCGTTGTGCAAATAAACCAAAACACCCAGCGGGTTGGCGACACGCTCGTGGAAGCGGAACATGCCTACGAGCGCCTGACGACAGCTACTCAAGGTATTAATTCGATTACTGATAGCGCCTATCAAGTCGCGGCCGCCGCGGAAGAGCAAAATCAGGTTACAGAAGAAATTAATCGCAACATCTCCGCCATTGGCGATGCAACGCAAGAACTTGAACGCTTGTCGCACAGCGTATTTTCCGCGAGTGGCAATGTGGACAAAATCACGCAGGATATTGACGGGCATTTGTCGCAACTACGCTGCTAGCAAATAGCTATTGCCGTGCATTAAATAAATCACCACCGGACAGGAGATTGACCATGAAGCCTATTGGTACTTATCAGCTGGCGGCATTGTGTTTAGCAACCGTAAATCTGGCGGCACCAGTGCAAGCAGAGGTATCAGGCAAAGTCTCGTTTGTTAGCAATTATCTCTCCTATGGTTTATCACAAACACAGGATGACCCGGCACTGCAATTCACCACCACCTGGTCGGGCGAATCAGGTTTATATCTAAGCGGTTGGGCATCACAAGTAGATTTTGGAGAGGAGACCGATACCGAAATCGGCGTCTATGCCGGGTACTACAACACATTTTCCGACACACTATCGCTTGACGCAGGCATCGCCCAATTTTTGTATGAGGGCGCAGATATCAGTGACGATTACAGCTACAACGAAGTTTATGCCACCTTACACACTTCACTATTAAGCCTCGGGTTTCATTACGCATGGGATTATTTTGGTAGCGGAGCCGAGTACACCGTAGTGCAAGTTTCCAAACAATTTCCGCTTAACGATTGGTTCAACTTAACTCTGGGAGCTGACTACGCAGTCACGGGCGATGAAAATAAATATTCAATTCTGGGGGAATCTGATTATTTGCATTATTTTCTTCGTGCAGAAAAAGACTGGCTTGGTTTGCAGTGGAGTTTGAGTGTGCATGAAACCACTATGCCTGAAACAGAAACCGATGAGGCGCGCGCAGTTGCAGGTATTGGTTGGGCTTTTTAAAGAAAAATAGCGAAGAAAATAAGCAGAGTAAAAGCGCCCCGGTAAAAAACCCGGGGCACTAGTGTGGGTGTTTAGGGCTTGGCGGTTAACTGTTGTTTAATTTGCAACAGCTCGCGATTGGTGCTGCGACGAAAGTCATCAATAGCCGCAATCGCCTCATCATGATTGCGAATACGTGTCGCCAAGCTATCCAACGCTGTCATTTCCAGCGACATTTTGTCCAGCTGCTCTTTCAGCTGCTGAACACTTTGGGTTTGCTGGCTAACACTGGTAGCCATGCCATCAATTTTTGCAGCCGCGCCATCGGCAACAGTTTTATTAGCCGCTAGCTCTTGCTTGAGGGAGGCCGCCGTTGTTTTTGCATCTGTTGCGGTTTTTTGTGCATTGGCAGCATCTCGCCCCACCGCCGTCGTTTTTTCTGTATTGGCAGCGATTGCTTTGCGATTGGTTTCAACCAAACCAGCGATACGACGCACTTCACCGTCTATTTTCTTCAAGTTGGACTGCAGCGTCACTACCGATGCACTGGACTCCTCAGACGTCATACTCAACTGCTGTTCCAAGCCCTGGATACGTGCATCCGCCTGTTTCAACATGGCTTGCGCTTGAAATAGCTGCCACCCTAAAAAACCTGCACCTGCTGCCGCAACCAACGCGATAACCAGAGCAACAGCTGGCAAACTACTGGATGGCGCTTGAGCATAAACAGGGGCCGATGCCGCTTTACGTGCAGGGCGAGCAGATGCAGGCTCGTCATCATGATCGCGAAGCGGCGCTTTCGGGCGACGCGATGTAGATTCCGCTGGTTCAGACACAGCGCCAGTGGACAATGTGGGTTCTCTGCGTTCCATAACAACAGCTACCTTAACGATGAGTCAGTGAAATAAATGGGTAATAAGTGCGCGCATTTTATAGCAGCAGCCCGCACAAACATAGGCTGCGATTTTTATTTCACGCAATAAAAAACGGGCCCGCAGGCCCGTTTCCAGTGCAAACAACTAATTACTTGGCGTAGTTAGCGTTCACAAATTCCCAGTTCACCAACGCCCAGAAAGCGTTCATGTAGGTTGGGCGCGCATTGCGGTAGTCGATGTAGTAAGCGTGTTCCCACAAATCCACAGTCAGAATGGGGGTCACAGACGCGTCAGTCAATGGAGTAGCTGCGTTGCTAGTGTTAACAATAGCTACTGAACCATCGGCTTTTTTCACCAACCAGGTCCAGCTTGAACCGAAATTGTTGATGGCAGAGTTAGTGAACTCTTCTTTAAATTTGTCGAATGAACCAAAGGCTGCATTGATTGCATCTGCTACTGCGCCAGTTGCTGCGCCGCCACCGTTAGGGCTCAGGCAGTGCCAGTAGAAGGTGTGGTTCCAAATTTGCGCAGCATTATTGAATACACCGCCAGAAGAAGTTTTGATCACATCTTCCAGGCTTTTGCCTTCAAATTCGGTGCCGGGAACCAAACCGTTCAACTTATCAACATAAGTTTTATGGTGCTTGCCGTGGTGAAATTCCAGAGTTTCTTTAGAAATGTGAGGAGCCAGAGCGTCAATTGCGTAAGGCAATGCGGGTAATTCAAAAGCCATGATGTTTCTCCTAATTCACGGTTGTGTAAATTTAGCGTTGTTCAAAATCCGGGGCAAATAATACCAACTAAATGATTTTGGCATTATTAAAAATTTGCTATCGCTATTTAAAAAAGAGTAGAGGCCGAAAACAATTGCGGCCCACTAGGGGCCGCAACTATCGATGGGTCGATTTACATCATACCGCCCATACCACCCATACCGCCCATGTCTGGTGCAGCAGGTTTATCTTCTGGCAAATCAGCAACCATTGCTTCGGTAGTGATCATCAAACCAGCGATAGAACCAGCAGCTTGCAAGGCTGAACGGGTTACTTTGGCTGGGTCGAGAATACCCATTTCCAGCATATCGCCGTATACACCAGTCGCGGCGTTGTAACCGTAGTTACCAGTACCTTTCTTCACTTGGTCGGCAACAACAGACGGCTCATCACCGGCGTTGGCAACGATTTGACGCAGTGGAGCTTCCATGGCGCGACGAGCAATACCGATACCGGCATTTTGATCTTCGTTGTCACCTTTCAGGTCAGCGATAGCCGCAACAGCACGGATCAGTGCAGTACCACCGCCGGGAACCACGCCTTCTTCTACCGCTGCACGAGTTGCATGCAGAGCATCTTCAACGCGTGCTTTTTTCTCTTTCATTTCAACTTCAGTCGCTGCGCCCACTTTAATTACCGCAACACCGCCAGCCAATTTTGCTACGCGCTCTTGCAGTTTTTCACGGTCGTAGTCAGAAGAAGTTTCTTCGATTTGTACGCGAATTTGTTGAACGCGTGATTTGATTTCATCCGCGTTACCAGCACCGTCAACAATTACGGTGTTGTCTTTGTTCATGGTTACGCGTTTTGCAGTACCCAAGTGCTCGATGGTAGCGCTTTCCAAATCCAGACCAACTTCTTCTGAAATCACAGTACCGCCGGTCAATACAGCGATGTCTTGCAACATAGCTTTACGGCGGTCACCGAAACCAGGTGCCTTAACAGCAGCTACTTTCACGATACCGCGAATGTTGTTCACGACTAAAGTTGCCAAGGCTTCGCCTTCAACGTCTTCAGCAACGATTACCAGTGGCTTGCCTGACTTGGCAACGCCTTCCAGCACGGGCAGCAATTCGCGGATGTTGGAGATTTTTTTGTCAACCAACAGGATGAACGGATGATCGTGCTCAACGCTCATGTTGTCCTGGTTGTTGATGAAGTAAGGAGACAAGTAGCCACGGTCAAACTGCATACCTTCTACTACGTCCAACTCGTTGTCGAGGCTGGTGCCTTCTTCAACGGTGATCACGCCTTCTTTACCTACTTTTTCCATCGCTTCAGCAATCAACTCACCCACAGAAGTATCGCTATTAGCAGAGATGCTACCGACTTGAGAGATAGACTTGGTATCAACGCATGGCTGGGCGATAGATTTAACGTGAGCAACTGCAGCAGTGATTGCTTTGTCGATCCCGCGCTTCAAATCCATTGGGTTCATACCCGCCGCAACAGATTTCAAACCTTCGTTCACAATAGCTTGTGCCAATACAGTAGCGGTGGTGGTACCGTCACCGGCGTCGTCAGAAGCGCGAGAAGCTACTTCTTTCAACATTTGTGCACCCATATTTTCAAACTTGTCTTTCAGGCTGATTTCTTTGGCAACTGATACGCCATCTTTAGTGATGGTGGGAGCGCCGAAGGACTTCTCCAACACCACGTTGCGGCCTTTAGGGCCAAGCGTCGCTTTAACTGCATCGGCCAGAATATTTACACCGGCCAACATGCGTTGACGTGCGTTATCACCAAATTTCACTTCTTTAGCTGACATATTTTCAATTCCTACAAACTTTTGTTAACCCAAGGAGATCGACGCAATGCGACCTCACCTTACATTTTTTGCAGCGTCTGGTTTACACCAATACGGCTTTGATATCTGACTCGTTGAGGATAACCAACTCTTCGCCATCAATAGTGATAGTGTCGCTACCGGCATATTTACCGAATACCACTACGTCACCTACTTTTACATCCAATGGGCGCAGCTCACCGCTCGCCAGTACGCGGCCATTACCTACAGCAACCACTTCGCCTTGATTAGGCTTTTCTTTCGCAGCGCCAGACAAAATGATGCCACCGGCAGTTTTGGTTTCTTCTTCTTTGCGACGAATAACAACGCGATCGTGTAACGGACGAATTTTCATGAACATTTGTCTCCTAAACAAACAGGTTAAACGAGCGAAGAGCCAGACTCTTGATCACAAGAGCGCATGGCTCAGGCTTGATGACATATAGGGATGGTCTTGAAGGTTTCAAGGCCCATCAGTAAGGCCACCGATCTACAGGGTCAACCCGGAAACCGGTAGCCAATAAAGCGGTGAAACCTATGTGGGGTTAGCAATGGGGATTTCAACCTGAGGGGGCAAAAAATCTTGCAATAAAAGTGGTTTCTTTCATTTACGGCAGAAATCAGGGCATCTTTGGCCCTATTGAGCGAAAGGTTATTTAGCAGGGAGCTGTATTAGTTAGAGGGACGCTTATCGTCAGGTGATGCATCGGCTGGCTGATCGATCAATAGACCTTGGTGTTTGGGGTCGCTCTCATCATCGCGGGCAGCAGGCCCTTGATGCTCATAGACAGTGCCCCGCCCAGCAGCAGTGGCGTCACGCTTAAAACCTGCCGGGGTAAAACCCGCCGTGTAAAAGCCACTTGCCGAGGCGCGCATCGCCATTTTGGCCAACCAACGTTTTAACAGCAACTGCCGAACCAGCGGAATAAAACAGAGCAACGCCAAAAGATCGGTGAGGAAACCAGGGATTATCAACAGCACTGCACCCACCGCTTTAAACAGATTGCCGGCCAACGCCTGCGCGGGCAACTCGCCCTCCATTCGCATGTTTTGCGCGGTGCGCAGCATGCTGGAGGCTCCCAGGTAGCGAAGCAGGTTCACACCAAGTACGATCATCAATGCCAACCAGCCAATCACTGCCAAAGCGCCCACTTCACTGCCGATTTCAATCATCAACCAGAGTTCGATAATGGGCAGTAACAGAATTAGCAGTGGCAGACGCATAACAGATTTCCAATACACATGGCCGGGCAGTTTACCACTTGTAACTCACCCCCAGCGACATTCGCGTGTCCTTGTCCTGACGGGTGGGTTGCGGGTCGGTATCCAACCAGTAATCAATTTTAAATTCAGAATAAATCCGCTCAAGAATCTTGGAACTTAGGCCGGTCGAGGTTTTTAACTGTAGGTTAGGGTCTTGTTCGGTCGACTGCAGCAGTTCGTTATTGTGAAAAAAACCAACCCCCCAAGGAAGGTTGTAACGAAAATCCAGCGCCATGCCCAAGGCCATAAAGTCATCCTCAAGGGCATAGTCGCCCACCAAATCGGCAGGTAATTGGTAGGATTCCTGATGCAACGCCAAACCCGACCTCAGTGATAACGCCATGGTTTTGTTATCAAAGAACTGATAGCCCGTGCCAGAACCAAAGCGCTGGTAGGTACGCATGCCCCGCTGTGGGTCGGCACCGGCAAGCACACTGTTGTACCAAAACCAATGCTCCCCAAAAAACCAATCCAGGGCGTAACGGCTATTCCAGCGCTTTTGGGGGCGCGAGTAGTTCCATGAGGCCCGCGAGAACTCGCCGCCAAACAGGTGGCGAAAATCGTTGCGGCGCAGACTGAATTCCCCTTGGGCATTCCATTCATCCCGCACTTCATTACCGCGCGAGTATGCCCCCCACAGGTTGATCCGCCCCTGATGGGTATAGCTGCCTTTTTTAAACTCTTCATAAGGCATGAGCGTTTTTATGCGCAGCAGAGATGCACGCTTGATGCGGTTGGGATCACCACAGTGATAACGCAAAAACTCCGCATCCATTGGTTGCAAATGACAAGGTAACTTGTTGCCATTGATTTTTAATGCAACGTCGCTCTGGATATTTTTGATATTGGTCTTTTTAATCTGTTGCTCGCCAAAGTTGGTGGAACGCCACAGCAGATGCTCCTCATCAATACTCACTAACTCGCCTTCCAATCGGTCGCCGTTGAGCAGCTCAACAACGCCGGCAAGGGCGACATCAACCTGCAGCAACAACAGCAAAACAATAAGTGATGTGGTTTTTTTCACAGCGAGACCTTTTACAAGGAATGGTTTATTGGACGGCTAATTATCATTAAAGTGACGCCACACCAGCACTGCAATGCCAAAAATGTTAATAGTGTTAACTTAAGTTTCCTCGGGTTTATTGATGTAAATTCAATATTCACTTGAGCAAAATAGCGAGCCAACTACGCCCCATGAGTAATTCCAGCCAACACAAGGAAGCCATCTACCTTGCATTAATGACCATTCCCGCCGGAAAAGTGGTGACTTATGGCGAATTGGCCAGGCTCGCAGGCTTGCCTGGCGCCGCTCGTCTTGCAGGTACACTCATGGCAGGTTTGAGCGAGAACACCACCCTGCCCTGGCACAGGGTTATTAATGCCCAGGGGCGAATTTCACTACCGGAAAATTCCCCCGCACGAAACATGCAACAGACGCGGTTAGAAGCAGAGGGCGTGATATTTGAGCGAGGGAAAATTAATCTGCGGATTTACAGTTACAATGCTGAGCCAACCCGCTCAAACACTCACAAAAAATGAACACCCGCCCTATGAATTCACCCCAACAAAGCAGTTCCAGTAATACCAATTACAAAGGCTGGCGCGGTATCAAACGCGCCTTTGCTACGCCCTCGGCACTCACTATGCTGTTTTTGGGTTTTGGCTCGGGCTTACCGTTTTTATTGGTGGGCGCCACGCTCTCCACCTGGTTGCGCGATACGGGTGTAGCACTGAGTGTGATTGGCTTGATCAGTTATGCCAGTTTTTTTTACGTGCTGAAATTTTTGTGGGCCCCCTTGGTTGACCGCTACCCGCTGCCATTTTTAGGGCGCCGAAAAGGTTGGCTCGCGCTGTCGCAATTACTGCTAATGGGTGCGCTCGCGGGCATGGCACTAATGGGCCCGCAATCGTCGCTACTATTATTTGTTGTACTGGCGGGACTGGTTGCGTTTGCCGGCGCTACACAAGACATAGTGGTTGATGCTTATCGCATTGAAGTAGCTCCGGTGGAGTCGCAAGCAGCGCTCGCGGCAACCTATATTTTGGGCTATCGCTTCGGGTTGATTTTATCAGGCGCCATCGCATTGTATTTAGCAGAACTCACTGGTTGGACGGTTGCTTATTTAATAATGGCAGCCTGCGTTTTGCTGCCGCTCTTTGCAGGGCTTTTATCCAAAGAACCGGCTGCACAGGAATTAATTGTGCGCGAAATTCGTTTGTGGGATGCATTTATAAAACCGTTTCAGGAGTTTTTCTCGCGCAACGGAATTTGGCTCGGATTGGCTTTATTAGCGTTCGTCGGGCTATTCAAACTACCGGATCAAATGATTGGCGTCTTGGCCGGGCCATTTTATTTAGACTCGGGCTACACCAAAGCCGATATAGCGACAGTCTCAAAAATTTACGGTGTTTGGATTGGTATCGCGGGCGCATTTCTGGGTGGGATTTGTATAGCCGCATTTAGTTTGCGCTCAATGCTAGTAGTAGCGGCACTTGCGGTATCTATTTCTAACATCACTTATCTATTGATGGCTTACAACCCCGGCCAAAGCTGGGCTTTCTTTGCCACGATCAGTGCCGACAATTTATCGCAAGGCTTTGCGGGTGTTGTGTTAGTCGCGTTTATGTCGAGCCTCACCAATCGCAACTTCACCGCAACGCAGTATGCGTTACTCGTTTCTCTCGCACATTTACCGGGTAAATTTATTGGCGGTTTGTCAGGCTATATCGTGGAAGCCAGCAGCTATTCCGCCTTTTTTATCCTGAGTACTTTTTCGGTCGTACCTACCCTGCTACTGCTTGCGTGGATATGGCATCGCATCAAAGACGATAACCAGCAGTAAATCACGGCATACAGCAATAAAAAGGCCGCCGGATTTCTCCGGCGGCCTTTCAGTTTACAAACAATGTTTTCGAAAACATTTGAATTCTATAAAGCTAGTCCCTGAAGTTTTCAAACTGCAATGGCATATCTATATCTTCTGCGGCACGCAACATGGCTATTGCCTCTTGCAGGTCGTCGCGCTTCTTGCCGGTAATACGCACTTGATCGCCCTGAATAGAAGCTTGCACTTTTAGCTTGCCATCTTTAACCATGCGCACAATTTTTTTCGCCAATTCAGTTTCCACGCCAGTGCGCACCACAATATCTTTTTTTACTTGCTTGCCTGAGGTTTTAACCGGCTTAACTTCCAAACATGAAACCCCGATACCATTTTTGTGCAAAGCACTGCGCAGAGAATCCAACATTGCATCAAGCTGATATTCATTATCCGCCGTAATCGTAATTTCATATTCTTTGCGATCAAACTTGGCATCGACACCCTTGAAATCATAGCGACTAGTAATCACTTTACTTGCCTGATCCACCGCGTTGGTAAGCGCATGTTTATCAACTTCGGAAACCACATCAAATGACGGCATAACTAACCTCTTTCATACAAAATTAAATCATTAATAAACCAACAACGGTCACACAACCAGCGTTGCAAACGCAATCGCACAAATCCAGAACAATAGCGAACGCGAATAGAGCGGTAAGCTCGATTTCACCAAGGCAAAAGAATAAGCGGGCTCGGTATGGGTGGTTATTACGTCGCCAGTAAGATCCTCGATAATATCCTGCGTCTCTTCCGCCATTTCCTCTTCCATTTCGGCTTTTTCTTCGCTGTTCATTTGTGCCATAGCCGCTGTTGAACAGTCCGTTGGGGCACCCAGTGCACCGCGCAAACATTCATTCAAGACATAGTCGGATGGACTTTGGGTATCCAATAAATTTTTGCGCAAAGGGCAGGTTTCAAAATTACCGACAAACGCCCAGGTTACGCCCATTAAACGTACCGCCGGCAGTTCAAGTAACCACAACCACTTGCTCGCTGTACCGAAAGCATCACTTTCCAGTGGCGAAAAATCGCGATAGAGCACACTTAAACGATAGAGCAAAGCACCAAATGGTCCCGCGATAAAAAACCAGAAAAGTACAGCAAAACTGCGCTCAAACCCGCGATAGGCAATGACCTTCAATGCCTCCGTATGCAATTCGCGCCAATCTGAAACTTCAGCGCTGTTATGATCCGCCGGAGCATTGCCGCGTAGACGATCAATCAACTGCGCCGCCGCCACACCATCACCCCGTGTTGCAAGTGCAATATATTCGCGTGCATCAACCAAAATGTTGCCGCGCCCCAAGCTATACAACAACACCGGCACATAGAGGAAAAACAACCAGTGTTTACCTGCAAATTCATTGATCAGTAAGAAAATAAATATCAACGCTACCAATGGAATTAGCAGCGCCAAGAGTAGCGGAGGAATGGGCGATGCGGAAAATCCGGGGATTTTTTGCAGGCGGTTGATTAGCCATTTAAACCAGCCATCGTAATGAATGAAGCTGGCAGAACCGAGCCAGTAAACGATTGCAAGAACAACAACCAAGCTGAGAAAAATCATTGTGTTTTATCACTCATCGGTCAATAAATGTGAAGCGAGGGCTTTATTCAAGCGCTCTGCGAAAACGCTGCCAATCAAAGGCGGGGCCCGGGTCGGTCTTGCGTCCGGGCGCTATATGCTCATGACCAGTGATGCGCTCAGGCGTTAGTTTAGGATAAGTCAGCATCAACTGGCGAGTAACTTTCTCCAGCGCGCGATATTGGGCATCGCTGTAAGGCAGCTCATCGGTGCCCTCCAGCTCTATGCCAATACTGTAATCATTACAGTTGGGAACCCCGTCAAAACTGGAGGCACCCGCGTGCCAGGCGCGCGCAGTAAATGGGGCAAATTGGGTAATTGCACCATCGCGCTCAATAAATAAATGTGCAGAAACCGCTAAACCAGCAATAGTCGAAAAATAAGGATGTTCATTCGCATCGAGCTTATTTTGAAAAAATGCCTGCACATAACCACCCCCAAATTCACCCGGCGGCAAACTGATATTGTGCACCACGAGCAAACTGATATCCGCCGTCTCCGGTCGCTCATTAATATTGGGCGATGGACAAATGCGGGCACCACTTAGCCAACCATCGCAAATCTCAAAATCATTATTTATCGTCATGATGCACCTGTTTATGCGGGAATGGTGCGATCTTCCGCCCAGCGCCGCAATTGTGAAATCTGCTCAGCCATCACCACCGACAAGGGGCTAGTAGCCGCGATTTCACCTAACAAAATATCAGTGGTCAGCGCCCGCGCTTCTGCGGCTGCAGAATAAAGCGCCGCGATAATCGCCTGCTCAATTTCTGAACCGGAGAAACCGTCACTCGCATCCGCCAAACGCAGCAAATCAAATTGCTGTGGGTCGCAGCCGCGTTTGCGCAAGTGAATAGAAAAAATATCCTGCCGCACGGCTGCCTCTGGCAAATCGACGAAAAAGATTTCATCCAACCGACCTTTGCGGATCAATTCCGGCGGTAAACGCGAAATATCATTACTGGTGGCAACAATAAACACCCGCGAACGACGCTCTGCCATCCAGGTCAATAATGTGCCCAATAAACGTTGCGACACGCCATTATCGTTGCCGTCTTGCGCCATGCCTTTTTCAATTTCATCCAACCAGAGCACACAGGGCGACATGGCATCCGCCAATTTGAGCGCCTCGCGTAGGTTGCGCTCGGTTTCTCCGTGAAATTTATTGTAGAGCGCACCAACATCCATACGCATTAATGGCAAACCCCAAAGCCCCGCTACAGCTTTGGCGGCGAGACTTTTACCACCACCCTGTACGCCGAGTAGCAAAATGCCCTTAGGGCGATCAAGTTTGGAATCTTCATCATTAAAAGCGCCGCGCCGCGTGAGTAGCCAGCGCTTTAGGTTCTGTAAACCGCCGACATTGGAGAAATCCTCCGTCTGCTGCTCAAAGCTGACCACGCCCTCCATATCCAGTAGCGCAAATTTGGATTTATTGATTTTGGGCAAGTCGTCTTCATTGAGCGAACCATCATTCCAAATCGCGCTGCGCACGAGACGACGCACATCACTGATACTCATGCCCTGCAGATTGTTTACCACTTTTTTGAGGGTGATATTATCGGTTTTCACCCGCGCACCCGCGTGGCGATCCGACCAGTCTTTAGCTTCCTCTCGAATGATCTCCATAATTTTGTCGTCACTCGGCAACGTCAATGCGTAGGACGCACTGTAGCGTGACAACTCCGGCGGCAAGCGCAGTTGATAGCTCAGCAGTACCAGCGTATGGGGCACCGCAAAATGATTGAGCGCGATATCTTTTAGCAGGCGCACCACTTGCGCGTTATCCGCCAGAAATGGATGCAAATCGCACAAGGCGAACATAGCGGGCTGGTGCAATTGCTTGATATGACGCAGCATTTCCTCAGGATCATTTAACGCGCTGGCCTTGGGCACCAACTGCGGGCCAAAACTCAAACGAGCCAAACCATCGGTGAGCGACCAGCGATGCAAATCTTTGCCCTGGGTATTTGCTACTTTCAACAATACATCCAGTGCTTTTTTCTCTTCGAAGGTTTCTATCACTACCAATGGGATACGGGCATCCAACAGCAGTTTTATTTCGTTTACATCTTGCACGCTTGTCTCCTTCGAGCAGGAAATGAATTCAAGACGCAAGCATGCAGTGCGACATGCCGGCTTGCAATGGTTTGATGCAACGCAAACAAATGTACCAAGGCATAAGTGCCGAGCCCGGCGATTTCTGTTTAAATAGCCCTATTATTGTTTCAAGGTGACGCACCATGTCCCAGATTAGACACAGTTTCATCGACAACCTGATTATTAATGCCGACCGCGCCCTGCGCACTCTCGCAGCCGGAAGTGACATGTCATGCGAGCGCCCATCACCGGCACAACCCCTGGATGAAGCGGCGCTATCAGAGGCCGAGCGAAAAAAATCTGCAGCACTGATGCGCGTCAATCACACCGGTGAAGTCTGCGCCCAAGCGCTCTATCAAGGGCAAGCTCTCACCGCCAAGCTGCCCCATGTGCGCGCTGAAATGGAACATGCTGCCGCCGAGGAAATTGATCATTTAGTCTGGTGCCAGCAACGTATCGACGCTTTAGGTAGCCATACCAGTTATTTAAATCCGGTATGGTACGGCCTCTCATTCATGATTGGCGCAGGTGCAGGTTTGGTCAGCGACGAGGTGAGTTTAGGCTTTGTCGCCGCAACGGAAGATCAGGTTTGTAAGCATCTGCAACATCACTTAGCCGAGCTACCGCAGGAAGATCTGCGCAGCCGAGCAGTAGTAGAACAAATGCTGGAAGATGAAGCGCGCCATGCCGATATGGCACTCAGCGCTGGCGGTTATCGTTTCCCGGCGCCGGTAAAAGGAGTTATGACACTGGTATCCAAACTGATGACCAGCACCAGCTATCGTATTTAGCTGCCTATCAACCAAAGCTCCTCTACCACCCTGTCAAAAACAACAATGCCCGCACTAAGCGGGCATTGTTGTTTTTTGATTCCAAAGCCGCAGTGCGGCAGAAAATCAGGCCTCACGAATCTCATAGGAATGGGTAATTTCCACGCCCCCCGCTTCCAACATGATAGAAGCAGAGCAATATTTGGTCGCCGATAACTCAACCGCACGTTTCACTTGCGCTTCTTTAAGCTCTTTTCCTGTCACCAAAAACTTCATATGAATTTTGGTAAAGGGTGAAGGAACGCCCTCGGCACGCTCGGCTTCCAGTTCACAACGGCAGTCGGTGACTTGCTGACGCGCTTTGGTGAGAATACTCATCACATCGAACGAAGAGCAGCCACCCAAGCCAATCAACAACATTTCCATTGGACGCACACCGGTATTACGTCCACCGTGATCGGGAGGACCATCCATTAATACTGCGTGACCACTACCTGACTCACCTAAAAATTGAGCACCATCTACCCACTTAACTACTGCTTGCATAGGATTGTACCGCCAGAAAAATCGTGTTTAAAAATAGGCGCTTAGCGTAACACAGCGACCATAGAAATCGAAAATGTCACGAAAATCAACGTACAGCACAGATTTAGCGTTTTTTTGTAGACAATTCATTTGTCTGAGCTTATAACTGCATCACAAATTTTAAGGTTGTTTTGGCATATCTCTAGCTGTACTTTAAGCCTGTGTCATAATAAATTTTATATCCGAAATAGTGATATAAATACTAACTAATTATTACCTTTTATCATTGGAGCCACACCTTGGTCGCTGTCTCACTCACACCGCACATTAAGAATGTGGAAGAATTTCTGGTTCATTGTCATCGCCGTCGTTATCCAGCCAAGAGTACTATTATCTACGCCGGCGACAAAAGCGACTCGCTCTACTACATAGTCAAAGGTTCAGTGACCGTACTGATTGAAGACGATGAAGGCCACGAAATGATCGTTGCCTATCTCAATGACGGTGACTTTTTTGGCGAAATGGGGTTGTTCGATGACAAAGACTCCCGCAGCGCTTGGGTGCGTGCAAAATCGGAATGTGAAGTCGCTGAAATCAGCTATGCCAAATTTCAGGAGATTTCTGAAGACCATCCTGAGTTTTTGTTTGCACTTGGCAGCCAAATGGCGCGCCGCTTGCGCGCAACTACGCGTAAAGTGGGCGATTTAGCATTTTTGGATGTAACCGGTCGCGTTGCCCGTACGCTGCTGGAGCTGTGTAAGGAACCAGACGCAATGACCCACCCCGACGGCATGCAAATTAAAATCACGCGTCAGGAAATTGGTCGCATAGTGGGCTGTTCGCGCGAAATGGTTGGCCGCGTACTCAAGACCTTAGAAGAACAAGGCTTGGTGATGGTGAAAGGCAAAACCATGGTGGTTTACGGTACTCGCTAATACTTTTGCTTAGCTAAAAAACAAAGCCCGCTGAATGCGGGCTTTGTTTTTTCTACTACCGGAAAATCGGCCAATCAATGTAATGCAGTTAAGCGAAAAACTCCGCAAGTGCTGCACCCGGCTCATCCGCACGCATAAATGCCTCACCCACCAAAAATGCATTTACATTCTTGCTGCGCATAGCCTGTACATCGGCTGGAGCGAGAATTCCGCTTTCTGTTACCACGATACGGTCGCTACCGATTTTATCCAGCAACTTATATGTCGTTTCCAGTGTTACATCAAAGGTATGCAAATTGCGGTTATTAATACCGATTAATTTATTCGGCAATTCCAGCGCGACATCCAGCTCGGCTTCATCGTGGACTTCCACCAAGACATCCAACCCGATTGATTGTGCCAGCGTATTAAGCTCTGTTAACTTCTCAGGAGTGAGCGCTGCAACAATCAACAATACGCAATCTGCACCCATGGCTCTGGCTTCGTAGATCTGGTACTCATCCACCAGGAAGTCTTTGCGAATCACGGGCAAACTCACTGCAGCGCGAGCTTGTTGCAAATATTCATCAGCCCCTTGGAAAAAATCCACATCGGTTAAGATCGACAAACAGGCGGCACCGCCCTGCTCATAGGAACGAGCGAGTTCGGCGGGCACAAAGTGCTCGCGAATCACACCTTTACTAGGTGATGCTTTTTTAATTTCTGCAATCACACCGGCTTTGCCTTGTGCGATTTTGCTTTCGATCGCTTTTACAAAACCACGCGCAGGCGCTTGTAATGCAGCCTTTGCCTTTAATTGCTCCAGTGAAACCTGCGCTTTGCGCTCCGCAATTTCTTCCCACTTTCGCGCAATAATTTTACGCAGTACGGTTGGTGTGTCGGACATGAATAATTTCCAGAAACAATCGATAAGGTTATTGCAAATATTGGGTAAAAGCAGCGAGCTCACGGATCTTTTCGCCAGCCAAACTGCTGCCAATCGCATCGCGCGCCATTTCCACGCCATCCGACAAGCTGCTCGCCACACCGCTAACATAAATCGCCGCGCCGGCATTGAGCGCAATGATATCCGCCGCTTTTTCAGCATATTGGCCGCGCCGATTACCCAGCGCATCGCGGATCAACAGGAGTGAATCTTCAGCATTGCTAACACTTAAGCCAATCAAACTTTTGGACTGCATACCAAAATCTTCCGGCTTAATAATGTACTCACGAATCTCGCCATTTTTTAATTCGGCGATTTGGGTTTCGGTCGCAAGGCTAATCTCATCCAAGCCATCTTTCGCATGCACCACCATCACATGCTCGCTGCCTAAACGACCCAACACTTCCGCCATAGGTTTGCAAAGCTCGCCATTGAATACACCAATTACCTGACGCTTTACATTGGCAGGATTTGTCATTGGGCCGAGCATATTAAAAATAGTGCGCATTCCCAGTTCTTTGCGCGGGCCAATGGCGTGACGCATTGCGCTGTGATGAGCAGGCGCGAACATAAAACCCACACCAATTTCACGCACGCAGCGCGCAACTTGCTCGGCAGTAATATCCAATTTAATGCCTGCTGCCTCCAATACATCAGCACTACCGGTGGAGCTGGATACCGAACGATTGCCATGCTTAGCCACGCGACCACCCGCTGCCGCCACTACAAATGCACTCGCGGTTGAGACGTTGAATAAATTGGCTCCATCACCGCCAGTGCCACAGGTATCAACCAGGAAATCGACATTAATATCTACCGGTGTTGCCAACTCGCGCATAACCATAGCCGCGCCGGTGATTTCATCCAGGGTTTCACCCTTCATACGCAGGGCAACCAAAAAACCACCAATTTGGGCGGGCGTGGCTCCGCCAGTCATCACAATACGCATCACGGAAATCATTTCTTCCGTGGTCAAATCGATTCGCGCCACCAGTTTTGTTAAGGCTTGTTTGATATCCATTGCCATTACCCTTTTTAGAATGAGCACAGACTTAAAGAATGCGCTGTTTTTGTAGTCAGTAAGTCAGGAGCGATAAATTCAATTTTAATATGCCGTTAAAAAATTGCGCAGCATATCGTGACCATGTTCGGTCAAGATGGATTCAGGGTGAAACTGTACCCCTTCCACAGCCAGGGTTTTATGCTTAACACCCATAATTTCCGCCACGCTACCGTCATCGTTTTGGGTCCAGGCGGTAATTTCCAAACAATCGGGCAGCGACTCCTTTTCAATAACCAACGAGTGATAACGCGTTGCTTGAAATGGATTACTCAAACCCTTAAAAACGCCGAGATTGCTGTGGTACACAGGCGAAGTTTTACCATGCATCACATAGGGCGCACGAATTACCTTGCCACCAAACGCTTGCCCAATACTCTGGTGCCCCAGACAAACACCCAATAAGGGAATTTTACCCGCAAAAGTTTTTATGGTTTCAACCGATATCCCAGCCTCAGAGGGTGTGCAAGGGCCGGGAGAAATGACGATTTTTTCTGGCGCTAAAACAGCTATCTCGGCTACGGTAATTTCATCATTGCGCACCACTTTGATATCAGCACCAAGCTCACCAAAATATTGCACCAGGTTGTAGGTAAAGGAATCGTAGTTATCAATCATCAAAATCATTTTGTTTCACCTTTCACCGCAGACTCACCCACCATATCAACAGCCTTAAATATAGCGCGCGCTTTGTTCATGGTTTCTTTCCACTCCAGTGCCGGCACGGAGTCAGCTACTACACCCGCTCCTGCCTGCACATAGAGCTTGCCGCTTTTAATCACTGCCGTGCGGATAGCAATCGCAGTATCCATATTGCCGTTCCAGGAGATATAACCTACTGCGCCACCATAAATACCGCGCTTTTCAGTTTCCAATTCGTCGATAATTTCCATCGCGCGAATTTTGGGGGCGCCACTCAATGTGCCTGCTGGTAGTGCCGCACGCAATACATCCATTGCCCGCAATCCGTCTTTCAGTTTTCCAGTAACGTTAGAAGTGATGTGCATTACATGGGAATAGCGCTCCACTACCATCTTATCGGTTAGTTTCACACTGCCGATTTTCGCTACACGGCCCACATCATTGCGCCCCAAATCAATCAGCATTAAATGCTCAGCAATTTCTTTGGGGTCATTGACCAATTCAATTTCCAGCGCTTTATCTTCTTCCAGCGTGCGACCGCGGCGACGGGTTCCGGCAATGGGGCGAACCGTCACTTCACCGTCTTCCAACCGGGCAAGAATTTCCGGACTGGAGCCAACGACATGATGATCACCCAAATCCATAAAATACATGTAGGGCGACGGATTCAAGTTGCGTAAGGCGCGATAGAGATTGATTGGCTCGCCTGCAAAATCAATCGACATACGCTGGGATACAACCACCTGCATGGTGTCGCCCGCCAAAATATAGTCTTTAATTTTATTGACGTGATTGTGAAAGTTTTCTTCGCCACAATTAGAAGTGAACAGCGGCTCGCTATTGCGATTATTACCGAGCGATAAATCAGGCGTCACTGGAATTTCGCCGCGCAGTTTTTGCTCCAACTCATCTAACCGCGCACTTGCTTTTACAAACGCATTTTCCACTTCGGGATTGGCATGAATCACAAAAATTAATTTGCCTGCCAGATTATCGAACACCAGCACTTCATCGGACACGCTCAATAAAATATCCGGTGTACCTATGACATCTTTGGGCGAACTCGCTTTTAAATGCGGTTCCACATAACGCACGCAATCATAAGCAAAGTAACCGACCAAACCACCGGTGAACCGTGGTAAGCCAGGCAGTTCCGGTGCTCGATAACGCTCTTTAAAGGCTTCCACAAAAGCAAGTGCATCGGCGCACTCATGGATTTCAATGACTTGGCCATCACGCTCGACCGTAATCTTATCGCCCAGCGCTTTCAATACCGTGCGCGCTGGCAAACCGATCATGGAGTAACGCCCCCACTTTTCGCCACCTTGTACAGATTCGAATAAATAAGAGTATGGGCCAGCTGCGAGTTTGAGGTAAGACGAGAGTGGTGTATCCAAATCGGCAAGGACTTCGCGCATCACCGGAATACGGTTGTAACCTTGCGCAGCTAATTGAGCAAACTGTTCGGAGTTCATGGGATTACCTTTTGCTTGTCACCCAAGCGAGGACAAGACTTTATCGTTATCGGAAATTCGATTTTTTACTGAGCGCTCAGCTCCATTAACAGGAGCTCGTTACGCAAACAGAGAGAAGGCAGGCCGTAAATCAGCAAAAATGACATACGACTAGATGAACTAGCGGCGCCATCGGGCGGCAAGGTAGGTAGCGCACTCTGTAATGAAGAAAGTAGCGTTGTTCACGAGGATGATTCCTGTTGATCGTGAGGGCAAGTGTACTGAATTAATCTGCACGTGCCTACCCTCATTCCACGCAAGAATCTGGAAATTAAACCTGCGCTAATTGCGCGCGCATCTCGGCAATCACCGCATGGTAGTCAGGGGCGTTAAAGATCGCAGATCCAGCCACAAAAGTATCCGCACCCGCCTCCGCCACTTCACGAATATTGGTAAGTCCAACACCACCATCCACTTCTAACCGAATCGGGTACCCACTGGCATCAATTAATGAACGCGCCGCGCGCAGTTTATCAAGCACATAGGGAATAAACTTCTGCCCGCCAAAACCGGGGTTTACCGACATCAGTAACAGCATATCCAGCTTATCCATCACATAATGAAGCTGCTCAAGAGAACTGGCAGGGTTAAGTACTAAACCCGCCTTGCAGCCCTTGTCTCTAATTAACTGCAATGAGCGATCCACATGGCGGGATGCTTCAGGATGAAAGGTAATATATGTCGCACCTGCATCAGCAAACTGTACGATAAGGTCATCAACAGGCTCGACCATTAAATGCACATCAATCGGCGCTGTTACACCATAGTTACGCAGTGCCTTACACACCATGGGGCCAACTGTTAAATTGGGCACATAGTGGTTATCCATCACGTCAAAATGGATAAAGTCAGCGCCTGCTTCAAGCACAGCATCAACCTCTGCCCCTAAACGCGCAAAGTCAGCCGAGAGAATTGAAGGTGCAATTTTGTAATCCCGTTTAAAGTTCTGCATAAATATCCCGATATGAATCAATAGCGGACGACATTCTAGGCGAAAAGCCTGACAACCTACAGCCTGCAAGGTCAAACCATGCCATTATCACGGAATCAAAAACTAATTAGTTTTGCCAATCTCAGTGGTTGGCTGCTCATCACGCTGATATTTATGATAACGAATGTCTATAGCCAAGAACCCGAGAGCGACCAACAGCAAATCAATGAACAACAAGTCGAAGCACAGGCCAGCAACTCCTCAGTGGAAGCAGCGCCTTATGCATCGCGTGCCATACGCGACAAGACCCTCATTGCAAATGCCCTGCAAGACGAAAGCATATGGCTAGACACCGAATACGGAAAAATACTGGCATTGCATCGAATCACAGAGGCAAAGTCGACCTTTGGCGTATTGATATTGCTCCATGCGGCAGAAGATCCACAGCACTGGCCACCCGCCCTGGAAAATTTACGCGCAAACCTGCCACGCTACGGATGGGAAACATTGGCACTGGCAATGCCACCACAAACACCTATGTCAATTCCCGCAAGACCATCTTCTTCATCGTCGAGTGAGCACAACAGTGAAAATATCGACAGCACAACGAATGATAACGACAAGCCAAATCAAACAGCTGAAAACAACTCCGTATCAAGCGCATCAAGCTCCAGCTCCAGCTCCAGCTCCAGCTCCAGCTCCAGCTCAGCAAGTATTTCCCGCGAATTTTTGATCTCTGCCTACATAGATGCCGCCATTACGTATTTATCGCAGAAGAACCAATTCAATGTGGTTGTGCTTACTGACAACAGCAGTGCCTATTACAGCTTGGGCAAGTTACTGCCGATGGTTAAGGACAACCCAAAAGATCCAAATACCATTGATGGCCCATTTCAGGCTCTCATAATTGCCAACCTGCAACAGCAGGAACCGCTAACCAAAACCGAGCTGGAAAGTATATTTAACAACGCTCAACTACCGGTAATGGATATATTTTTTGCGGGCGACTATTCAGAACAACAAACAGCACGCAATCTTCACGGGGCGGTTGCTATGCGCCAAAAACTAAACGACTACCAACAACTGAAACTTAACAATCAGCCAACCGTTACCGAAACAGATTTTCAAAGTTTTTTATTGGGGCGAGTGCGCGGCTTTATGCAGAAAAAGGCTAGTGGCGTAGAACTGAAAAAAGAAGAAGATTGATTGGAATGACAAAGAAATACCGCGAAATAAAAAAGCGGTATCAGCATACGCCGAAACCGCCGTTCATTGCTCACTCGATAGTGTACATCCTGTCCACATCGAGTAATTCCCTCTCCCTACTCATCGAGTGAGTGCTCGCATTAGGCGCTTCCCTTGACCCTGCTTGGCCAACCTACCTTCCCTGACGACCTCCTTGTTAGATGCCATTGTCCAGCAAGCAACCATTTCAGAACAGTCGCAAAGTTCACTGTTTTTTGTAGGATATTGCCGCCAATGGTTAGCCGCCATTAGCGCTTTTTTTGCGCGATATTAGCACCATGCATTATCGGTAATTCAGCATACGCAGATGTAACTCACCGATAATCGGGGGCTGTGTCGCACGAGTTGCCAGATAATGGAGGTTAAATAACTGAAAATAATCAATTAGTGCATCTGCCACACATGGTTCGCGCGCCATTTGCAAACATAGACCCGCCGCCTCAGCAGTTGACAAATAATGCTCCTGATGTGACTTGCGCACCGCATAACCTCGCACCAGAACATCCGGCAACTGGACACAGGGCACAGCATCCAACCAACGACTGAGATGAAACATTCTGCCACTTTGCTTCCAGGTGCCATCCAACAGAATAAACGTTGTAATTTTGCCATCCTCAGGCAACGTATAAATTACCTCATGGGGCTTGGAAGCAGTAGTTGCCGCCTCCGCTGGAAATACCAAAACACAACGCCGACGCTCATCATTCAACAGCGCCAACAAGTCTTCCGCAGGCTCAGTTCTGCTCCAACAAAACACATGGGTTTGACCCGGCAAAATATCTGCAATAAGCCGCCCGGTATTAGTAGGTTTGAAAATTTCATCACTGTGCATCAGGAGCACAAACTCACAATTTGTTGACATAGTCGGGCGCCATGGACAAATACAAGCAAATTGCGCCAACTGACATGACTCACAGCGCAAAACAGATTTTCCTCTGGCGAGAAATTCACGGGTTGACCGCGCCAATCGCTGTGCACGCAAATGCAAATATTGATTCGCATATTCACTCACCATGTCATCCACTCCAACCAAGTCAAATCAAAACTCTGGCATTACCCAAAAAATAACAGACGAAAAAAAAGCGCTCAATAAGAGCGCTTTTTTGTTTGGTGCCCTGGGCCGGACTCGAACCGGCACAGCTTTCGCCACTACGACCTCAACATAGCGTGTCTACCAATTCCACCACCGGGGCAAATACGTTAATTACTCTTTTTCTCTTCAACCTGATTAGTACTTGGAGCAGCTTCATTTTGTACTGCAGGCACATCAGAAGGAGCAGGTGTTACGGGAATCTCGCTAGCAGGAACATCAGATGCTGCAGGGATATGTTGCTGCTGTACTGTAGCCGGAACAACCAAACCTTGGGTTGCGACTTGCGACTGATTTTTTGCAATAACTGCCAAACCAAAGCTTGTGCAAAAGAAAATTGTTGCGATTATTGCTGTAGCACGCGTAAAAAAGTTACCACTACCTTCACTTCCAAAAACTGTTTGTGAAGCACCAGCACCAAATGATGCACCAGCGGCAGCCCCTTTACCTTGTTGCAACAAAATCAGACCAATGATTGCAATTGCAGCAAGTGAATGAATAATAAGTACTAATTTTTCCATTGCAAAGCTCTCTTGAGCGTTTGATGTAAAGCAACTATTCAGCAGCTTTACAGATTGCTAAAAACTCGTCGGCATCAAGTGAAGCGCCGCCAAGCAAGGCACCGTCAATATCAGCTAATGCGAATAAATCTTTTGCATTGTGCGCTTTGACGCTACCACCATACAGAATTCTTACTTCTTGGCCTATCTCACCAAGCTGCTTACGTATAAAACGATGAACCTCTTCAGCTTGACAAGGCGTAGCTGTTTTACCTGTACCTACAGCCCACACAGGCTCGTAAGCTACTACTGCATTACAAAAAACTGACCTATCTACAAGATCAAATACAGCATTAAGCTGTCGACCTATAGTTTGAAGATACAAACCATTATCACGATCTTCAGTTGATTCGCCAACGCATAGTATTGGGATCAACCCCGCGCTTTGGCATTGAACAAATTTTTCTGCAATTTCACGATCTGACTCGCGCTGCATTCGGCGGCGCTCATTGTGACCAATTATTACAAATTTGCAATCCAAATCTGCAAGCATTAAAGCAGAAACTTCACCCGTGTATGCGCCTTTTTCATACTCGCTTACTGTTTGTGCACCGGTCATAATTTCAGAACCAGAGAGCAAATTCGCAGTGTGCGCGAGATACGGGAAAGGAGGGCAAATTACAACATCGGCGCTGTGCTTACCTTGCCATTCGCTCGCAATTGCTTTCAGCAACAGTCCATTTGAATTCAAGTTACCGTTCATTTTCCAGTTGCCAACCACAAGTTGGCGGCGCTTGGCGTTACTTGCTTTAGTCAACAGCAATACCTCCCCCAAAGCGGGCGCTAATGTTAGCCAAGATGATTTCAACATACAACAAAATCTTGGCTTAACATCTGATTTTTATCTGTTTTTTTTGTTTTACTGGAGGAAAAATTTTACCACTGAATACAACTCAAGCTGACTGAGCGTATTTTGCACGCCCATAATAGAGTGCAACCTCCGCCCATCAGCAGCCATCAGTTCAATGCGGCTTCGACAGTAGCCGCCAATTCCTGCGCCAATTCTTTTACTTGTTTCTTATCTTCACCTTCCACCATTACACGCACTACCGGCTCAGTACCTGATGGACGCAACAAAACACGCCCGGTACCTGCAAGCTTGTCTTCAGTAAGTTTAACTGCGGCTAGAACGCTGGGATTGCTACTTAAGTCAACACGCTTAGTCATATGTACATTGATCATCACTTGCGGCAACTTGGTCATGGATTTTTTAATGCGGTGAAGCGGCTCACCTATAGTGGTAACCGCAAGCAACACCTGAAGTGCCGCAATAATCCCATCACCGGTAGTGGTTACATTGCTACATACGATATGGCCTGAGTTCTCGCCGCCCAAGCGCCAACCGTTTTGACGCATCAATTCAATCACATAGCGATCACCCACTTTAGCGCGGGCGAAGGGGACATTGAGTTTTTTAAGGCCCAACTCAAAACCAAAATTACTCATGAGTGTGCCCACAACACCATCACAACCACCAGCGTATTCATGCTGATAAGCTGCAATGATGTAAAGCAATTCATCACCATCAATCAATTCACCTTTGTGATCAACAAAGACTACACGATCACCATCACCATCAAATGCGATCCCCAAATCAGCACCCAACTCAACGACTTTTTCCTGCAAGGCTTCTGGCTTGGTAGAACCGCAACTGCGGTTGATATTTGTACCATTAGGCTCAACAAACAAAGAGGTAATTCGCGCACCCAATTCAGTGAACACATCGGGTGCAATGTTATAAGTCGCGCCATTAGCGCAATCCAAAACAATATGCATACCCTTCAGGTTAAACCCCCAAGGCATAGTACCTTTACAAAATTCGATGTAGCGCCCTGACGCATCCGCAATGCGACGTGCCTTGCCCAGTTTTTCTGCAGTCGACATTTGCCGCTCGAGCTGCTCCTCGATGAGGTTTTCCAGCTCATCCGGTAATTTACTGCCATTACCGCCAAAAAATTTGATGCCATTGTCGACATAGCTATTGTGTGAGGCACTGATCACTATGCCCGCCTGTGCTTTGAAGGTTCGCGTCAAATAAGCAACACCCGGGGTTGGCATTGGCCCTAACAAACCCACATCAACACCTGCATTGATTAATCCAGCTTGCAGTGCAGACTCAAACATATAGCCAGAAATACGCGTGTCTTTCCCGATCAAAATCATATTCTGACCATCAAAGCGATCCTTCAACACACAGCCGGCAGCCCAACCCAACTTGAGCATAAAATCCGGGGTTATGGGAAACTCCCCTACCAAACCACGAATACCATCAGTACCAAAATACTTGCGAGACATACTTCCTTACTCCGCTAACAATGAGTTACTGCACCCAGCTATTGGTTTACAGCAGCAAGAACCTTTAAGACATCGACCGTTTCGGCGACATCATGAACCCGAATAATCGCAGCACCTCGCTCGGCGGCAAGCATTGCCAACGCAAGACTACCGGCCAATCGCTGCTCTACTGGCCGACCGAGTAACTGCGCAACCATGGACTTCCGCGACATTCCAACCAATAACGGCAATCCAAATCGCGCGAACTCTGGCAGGTGCTTTAAAAGCGCGAGATTATGCGCGAGTGTTTTGCCAAAGCCAAACCCTGGATCGAGCAGGATTTGTTCGCGAGCAATTCCAGCGGCCTGACAAACCGCAAGGCGAGCCTCCAAAAAGCCAAACACCTGCTCAACCACATCACTGTAATTTGGGTTTTGCTGCATAGTGTCCGGTTCACCCTGCATGTGCATCAAACAGACAGGCAACCCCGTCTCCGCAGCTGCAGCAACCGCACCCTCACGCTGGAGGGCTCGCACATCATTAATCAAACTCGCGCCGCGACTAGCAGACTCCCGAATAACCGATGCCGAGCTTGTATCAACCGACACCAGCGCGCCCAATTGCCCGACCACAGCTTCCACCACCGGAATAACGCGATCCAGCTCTTCCTGCACCGAGACAATCGGAGCGCCAGGGCGGGTTGACTCCCCACCAACATCAATTATTTGTGCCCCATCCAACAACATTTGTTCGGCACGACGCAGAGCAAGATCCAATGAGAGCCGGTGATTTTTGTAGTAGCTCCCACCATCGGAAAAAGAGTCGGGCGTGGTATTTAAAATACCCATCACCACAGGGCGGGTCAGATCTAATAAATGCTTACCGCAACACAAACTTGTGACAGAGGGGGAAATTGGTTTCATAGAAGATGATTATTGAAAGTAAGCAGTTATTCTAAAACAAGAACCCCGAGCAAGCTCGGGGTTCTTGTTTGCCACGCTAAGAGATCAATGAGTATTGGCAGGGCCACCGATAGGACCGGCCGGGTTATCGCCTGAACTCCCCTTATCCTTTTCTTTTTCGTCTTTTTCTCGTAGATGACTATTGAAATCATCGTCATTCCAATCACGTGGTGGACGCACTTTTCGGCGAGCCATCAAATCATCAACTTGATCAGCATCAATAGTTTCATACTCCATCAGTGCATCTTTCATCGCCTCAAGGATATCGCGATTATCTTCAAGAATCTTTTGCGCGCGCGCGTAACAATCCTCAATGATGCGTCGAACCTCTTCATCAATATGCTTTGAAGTATCATCAGAATATTGCTGGCTAGCCATGCCGGGGTACATACCCTCCTCTTCACCATAGTGAAGAGGACCCAATTTGGATGACAAGCCCCATTTGGTCACCATGTTGCGCGCAATCGCGGTTGCACGTTCAATGTCGTTCGACGCACCAGTAGTGATGCCATCTTCACCAAGGGTCATCAATTCGGCAATACGGCCACCAAACAAAGTACATATACTGGATTCCAGCGCACGGCGGCTCATGCTGTATTTGTCTGCTTCTGGCAGGAATTGGGTAACACCCAGAGCACGCCCACGCGGAATAATAGTAACTTTGTGGACTGGATCGTGCTCCGGAACTATGCGACCAACGATGGCATGACCAGCTTCATGATAGGCAGTGTTTTCTTTTTCCTTCTCACTCATCACCATGGTACGGCGTTCAGCCCCCATCATAATTTTGTCACGTGCCTTCTCAAAATCCTCCATGGTAACCAGACGTTTATTACCGCGAGCAGCCATCAGAGCGGCTTCGTTTACCAGGTTTGCAAGCTCCGCCCCTGAAAAGCCTGGAGTGCCACGAGCGATGATAGACGCGCTGATACGCTCATCCAATGGAACCTTGCGCATGTGAACTTTCAAAATTTGCTCGCGCCCACGGATATCAGGCAGACCAACATAAACTTGACGATCGAAGCGACCTGGACGCAACAACGCTTTATCGAGCACGTCAGCACGGTTGGTTGCAGCGATAATAATTACGCCATCGTTGCCCTCAAAGCCGTCCATCTCTACCAGTAATTGGTTCAAGGTTTGTTCACGCTCATCGTGACCACCGCCGTGACCACCGCCACGATGGCGACCAACCGCATCAATTTCATCGATAAAAATAATACATGGCGCCTGCTTCTTGGCCTGCTCGAACATGTCGCGCACACGGCTTGCGCCGACACCCACAAACATCTCAACAAAGTCAGAACCGGAGATTGAAAAGAAAGGCACTTTGGCTTCGCCCGCAATTGCTTTAGCCAGTAGGGTTTTACCGGTACCGGGTGGGCCAACCATCAGCACACCACGTGGAATTTGGCCCCCTAACCGCTGGAACTTAGAAGGGTCACGCAGGTACTGCACTAGCTCCTGCACTTCTTCTTTAGCCTCATCCACACCGGCAACATCAGCAAAGGTAGTTTTAATTTGGTCTTCACCGAGCAAGCGCGCCTTGCTTTTGCCAAAACTCATAGGGCCGCCCTTACCGCCAGCACCGCCTTGCATCTGGCGCATAAAAAACCAGAAAACCGCGATAATAATAAGTATAGGAAAGCTTGCCACCAACAATTGATTCAAGAGACTCGGTTGCTCAACCTCGCGCCCTTTAATAGTAACGTTGTGGTTATACAGATCATCAATAAGCTTGGGGTCCTGCACCTGAGGACGTATCGTTTTAAATGTCGTGCTATCTCTATTTATCCCTTCGATAACCAGACCATCTATAGTTACCTCTTTTACCCGATCTTCGCGTACGCTGGCGATAAAATCTGAGTAATTCAACGTGTTACTCGCTGACTGCTTATTGAAGCCCTCAAATACACTAAACAGGACTACGGCGATTACCAGCCAGAGCACGAGATTCTTGGTTATATCATTCAAGGAAAAATCCTCACAGTTACATCATTTTGGTGAAAGCATCAAACCCCAGCATAGCTCCACAACTTGCGAAACCCCAATGGAATTAGCTAATTCTTACACATCTGCGACATGAAATCGCCGATTTTTCCAAGAATACTCTTGGATATATACCTCCAATTCTATTTCATGAAGGCTTTGATATTAAGTGAATGATTGGGGCCCTAGGAGACGAAAACAAGGTCAAAATAAAATTATCCCAGTGAAAGCACCCACTTTCACCAAAACAGTTCCCCCTAAAAACAAGCCTTGCCCAATGGAATGAAGTAGAATACGCGCCATTATTTCATTATTACTTCAGGTACATTTATGCCGATCAGCCCAGAGCGCAAAAAACAGTTTCGCACCATTGGCCACAAACTAAACCCTATAGTCACCATCGCCGGCAATGGCCTGAGTGATGGCGTAGTAGCAGAGCTTAATCGTGCACTGGATGATCACGAACTGATTAAAGTGAAACTGGCGTTGGCTGAACGCGAAGAGCGCAAGGAAGTAGTCACCAAACTCTTAAACCTGCCTAATGTTGAGCTGATTCAGGAGATTGGCAAAGTAGTTTTACTTTATCGCCACAATAAAAAAGCCAACCCCAAATTATCCAATCTACATCGTTAATAAAAAACCGCCCAACGGCGGTTTTTTTATGACCTGAATTCAACAGCCTAGATGTGCTCAACCTTGTCAATTTCGTAGTCGACATCACCACCTGGTGTTTTTACTACCACCACATCTCCCTCCTCTTTACCTATCAGCGCGCGCGCAATAGGTGAGTTAACGGAAATTTTGTTGGATTTAACATCCGCCTCGTCGTCACCCACAATCTGGTAGGTCATAGACTGCTCAGTATCCAGATTGATCATAGTGACAGTAGTGCCAAACAATACTTTGCCGCTGTGGGGGATTTTAGTTACATCAATAATTTGGGCATTGGAAAGCTTGCCTTCAATTTCATTAATACGCCCCTCACAGAAGCTCTGCTGTTCGCGCGCGGCAGAGTATTCGGCATTTTCTTTTAAATCGCCGTGGGCACGAGCCTCGGCAATGGCGTTAACTATGCGCGGGCGCTGAACTTTTTTCAGGTCTTCCAGCTCAAGGCGCAGCTTTTCTGCGCCCTGTTCTGTCATCGGAAATTTAGTGCTCATGCCTAATCCTTTTAAACGATTCGACTGTGCAAGTCTTGCAGACGGCGCACTTCGATCTCTTTAACTTCTTTAAGTGCCATACACACCGCCAAACCAGCTGCCAGGGTAGTGTTGTAGTACACACGATGGTTTTCTGCGCTGCGGCGAATCGATGATGAATCACGGGTAGCTTGACGCCCTTCAACCGTGTTGATGATCAAATCAATTTCATCGTTTTTGATCATATCAACAATGTGTGGGCGACCCTCCTGTACTTTATTAACAACCTGTACAGTCAAGCCAGCTTGCTCCAACACAGTGGCAGTACCGCGTGTTGCCACGAGTTTAAAGCCAAGCTCAGCCAGATCCTGGCCAACACTGACAATGCCAGCTTTATCCATGTCGCGCACGCTAATAAACGCAGTACCCGAAGTGGGAATGCGGTTGTTGGCGCCCAATTGCGATTTACCATAGGCTTCACCGAAACTGTTACCTACACCCATCACTTCACCGGTGGACTTCATTTCTGGCCCGAGAATAGGGTCGACCGCCGGGAACTTGTTAAAGGGGAATACCGCCTCTTTAACACTGAAATAGTCAGGAATAATCTCTTTGGTGAACCCCTGCTCCGCCAACGACGTGCCCGCTTGACAGCGCGCAGCCACTTTTGCCAGTGACACCCCAATACACTTGGATACAAAGGGCACAGTGCGCGAGGCGCGAGGATTCACCTCAATCACGTAAATCTTGCCGTCTTGATAGGCCAACTGGGTATTCATCAGGCCGATTACGCCCAACTCAATCGCCATTTGTTTTACTTGTTCACGCATAGCGTCCTGCACATCAGCAGGCAGTGAGTAAGGTGGCAATGAACAGGCTGAGTCACCGGAGTGGACACCGCATTGCTCGATATGTTGCATGATGCCGCCAATGACCACTTGTTTACCGTCAGATACCGAATCTATATCCACTTCGATGGCATTATTCAGGAAGTGATCGAGCAACACCGGTGCATCTTCTGACACTTGTACCGCAGTGCGCATATAGGTGCGTAACTCATCTTCTTTGTAGACAATTTCCATCGCGCGGCCGCCCAATACATAGGACGGACGAACTACCAATGGATAGCCAACTTTATCAGCAGCAAGTAAAGCTTCTTCCAGCGAACGAACAATCGCATTTGGCGGCTGCAATAGACCCAACTTGTGAATCATCTGCTGGAAGCGCTCGCGGTCTTCGGCTTTATCAATAGCATCGGGGCTGGTGCCGATAATAGGTACGCCTTCCGCTTCCAGCGCGCGCGCTAATTTCAGCGGAGTTTGCCCACCGAATTGCACAATCACGCCGACTGGTTTTTCTTTGTGGACGATTTCAAGTACGTCTTCCAATGTCACTGGTTCAAAGAACAAACGATCAGAGGTATCGTAATCGGTAGATACAGTTTCGGGGTTACAGTTAACCATAATGGTTTCGTA
>Ga0307408_100000575_pt1 | contig 31685 bp, 26 predicted proteins | sample 322Cmetagenome_FD_202116 | JGI IMG/M metagenome (GOLD analysis project Ga0307408, IMG submission 202116) | Maize rhizosphere microbial communities from greenhouse at UC Davis, California, United States - 322HYB-C-3 | ecosystem: Host-associated > Plants > Roots > Rhizosphere > Soil | place...
TTGGACTCCTCCGCTCGATCTTTTGCTTGCCAGCCCACCTGGCACGCTTGGCACTATGATGCCGTTGTCGGGTGGGTGGAGTCCATTACATTAGGGTGGATTCCGCAAAGCGGAAGCCACCATGCTTGCGCCACCACCAGCGCTGGCGGCGCCGCTCCGCACACATGGCGGCTTTGTAAAAGCCGCCCTACGTTATGTACCGCCAACATCATGGTTTCGGGGCTAGTGGATACCTTTGTCATCGATCAGCAAGGTATTCGGATCCGAGCGCATCACCAGCTTCAGGTTTTCTATCGCGGCATTGCGCAGGTTTTCATACACGGCCGGCGGCTGCGGCTGCTGCTGGTGGGATTTATATGCCAGCGCCATGAACGCACCCACCATGGCGCTTTGCTCGAACACGTCGCGCACCTTGTCCGGGTCGGGGTTATTGCCCAGTTCCCGCACCTTGTCCTGGGCGCGGAATTGCCGCGCCACGGCGGCAAAGGCTTCGTCGGACACTTCGGTGTTTTTCAGCACCATGTAATTGCCGACCACGAAGGCCGCCATGCCGCCCGCCAGGTCGCGCGGCGTCCAGCCCATTTTCTTTTCCACCTTCAGGTAAATATCCATGCTTTGCACATAGATCTTTTCCATTTCCGCGCGTTTCTCGAGCGGGAAATGCAGCGATAATTTACGCGCATTGGCCTGTACCGCGGGCTTGGATTTGGCCAGCGCCGGCGGCGCTTTCTTCGATTCCTTGCCGGACGGCACCGGCACCCGCAAGTCCGGCTGCGGCCACACCACCACATTGTCGTAACTCATTCCAAACCCGCAGCACTGGGCGTAACCCAGCGGTGATACTCCGGACAGCAGCGCGGCCAGCAGCGCAGCCGGGAACAGGTGAACTCGCATCACGGCCTCCCACATATGTTGAGGAAGAATAGTGAAGCACAGAAGCCGCGCACGATACAGCAGTTCGTACCGCGTGCAAGTGACTCGCAACGCGGATCATCGACGCCTTCCCATGCTGTCACATCGGGGGCGCCCCCATGCGCCGGCGCATGGCGGGCGTCATTTCCACCTGGCGCTGGGCGCCCACCAGCATCACCTGCTCCAGGCCCAGTTTATCCGCCATGGCTTGCCATTTTCCCGGACCGGCAATGAACAGGGGTTTCGAATGGCCGTCCGAGCGCAGCCCGGCGTCCATGCCGCCTGCGGTCACGATCGTCACGGACGCCACCAAGTCGATGGTCTGCCCCGTGCGCGGATCGATGATGTGGGGGTGGCGCTTGCCGTCCTTCATGAAATAACGCTGGTAGTCGCCACTGGTGCCGACCGCTTCATTGTCGTGTAATGCCAGCGTGGCCAGGCTGCCCGCGCCGCGCGGGTCGCGAATGCCCACCTGCCACGGGCGCGCGCCCGGCTGGCCGATCGCCAGCAGGTTGCCGCCCACATTGACCAGCGCCGCCTTGACGCCCCCGGCGCGCAGGATGCGCGCGGCCCGGTCCAGCGCGTAGCCTTTGGCATAGCCGCCCAGGTCGATCATGACGGCCCGGTTGGTGCTGGAAATGGTCACGCCGTCATAACGCAAATCCGACAGCCGGGGATTGGCCGCCACCAGCGCGCGGATCTGTTCGGGCGCGGGAGCGCGGGCCTGGATATCGCTGCTTTGAAATCCCCACAGGCGGATCAAACGTCCGATCGCGGGATTGAACAGCCCGTCGGACTGTTCTGCCAGCGCGTTGGCGGCCCGCAGCAGCGCCACCATTTCAGCGTCGGCGCGGTACGGCTTGCCCTGCGCGATGCTGTCATTCAGTTCCGTCAGCATGCTGGGCTGCCAGGCGTGGAATTTGTGGTGCAGGCGGTCGAATTCCCGCAACACCTGCGCCGCCAGCGCCGCCGCCTCCGGCTGCGACGGGCCATAGATGCTCACCTCGACCACCGTGCCGAACACCCGGCCCTGGGTCTGGTGGTCCCGGTCCGGCGCGCCGCGTCCGGCCAGAGCGCCGGCCAGCAAGGCGGCCAGGCATGCCAGGGCCGCGTACCACAGCCACTTGCCTTTGACGATCCGCGCCATGCCGCGCTCCCTGCCCGGCCCGCGCCGCTTACTTGCTCAGCATGTAGTCGACCGCGGCCTTGACTTCGGTGCTCTTCAGGGCCGGGTTGCCGCCGCGCGCGGGCATGGTGCGGATACCGTTCAACGCGCTGTCATACAGCGCGTTGACGCCCTTGGCCATGCGCGGTTTCCAGGCCGCCTTGTCGCCGGCCTTGGGCGCGCCCAGCACGCCACTGCCGTGGCACGCCAGGCAAGTGGCCGTATACACTTTTTCGCCCATGGCCAGGTCGGGCTTGGACGGTGGCGCCGCGAGGCAGGCAGGGGCCGCCAGCGCGGCCAGGATAAAGGAGAGGGTTGGCAATTTCATAGTGGTTTCACTTTCAGGTCGGAATCATCAACATCAACGTGGCGTGGCGTGCATCACATGGCGCCCTCCCCGGCGGCGGCGCCGCCCATGTGCATCTGGCGCGCCTGGGTCATGGCCAGCGTCACCTGCCCGAAGCGCAGCACCTGGCCGCCCTCGGCGCGCGCAAAGGCTTGCGCATCCTGTTGCGTGGCGAAGCTGGCGATGGTCGGCCCCATGGAACCGGCCTTGCGGCTGCCGGCCACGAAATACGCGTCGCGCGCGTTGATCCAATGTCCTTTCGGCTGCGCCCAGTCGGCCGCGCCCATGTCCTGCACATAGGCGGCGCGCACCACGCGTTTTTGTTCCGGCGCCAGCAGTTGCGCAAACAATTCCATCAGGTCGCAATAGTGCTCGACCTCCCGCTCGCCATACCAGACTTGCGCCTTCGGCCCGGGGAAGTCGGCCAGCACCATGCCGTCCAGCGCGCACGCGGCGTCGGCGCCGGGATCGTGCGCGGCCGGGCCGGACGGCGCCGGACTGCACGCCGCCAGCACCATGGCCGCCAGCAGGATGCCGGCGCGCCGGCCGTTGAATATCGGTTTCATCAAGTAAATCTCCTGATCGTGACGAGGAAGGGCAGGACGATCCAGCCCGCCATCATGGCCAGCAATACCCATGGATTGCTCAAGCCTTCGGGCATGACCGTGGCCAGCCCGTACATGCTTTGCACCTGTTCGTCATTGAAAATATTGAACAGCCGGAACAGGTCGGCGGGATTACACACCAGGGCGCCCGCAAACACGGTGCTGCTCAGATGTCCGCCGCTGGCCACCAGCGCGCCCATCAGCAACAAGTCGTACACCAGCACGAAGAAGAACCACAGCCCGATGGCGACGCCGCTGGCGCGCACCCGGTCGCGCGCCAGCACCGACACCAGCAGCGACAGGCTGAGGAAGGCCAGGCCCAGCAGGATGGCGCTGGCGACAAAGCCGGCATAGTGATACAGGTCGCGCGCCGTCAATTCCTGCGCCAGCGGCAGCATGCCGGCGCCGAAGCCGAGCGCGGTGGAAGCGGCCAGCGCGCCGGCCAGGCCCAGGTATTTGCCCAGCAGGATTTCGCCGCGCGTCACCGGCATGGCCATCAGTAGTTCCAGCGAGCCCCGTTCCCGCTCGCCGACAATGGCGTCGTAACCGAGGATCAGGGCGATCAGCGGCACCAGGTAAGTGACCAGGCTAACCAGGCTGGCCACCGTGGCTTCGATGCCGCGGAAACCCACTTCGCCCTGCTGGGCCGCACCGAAATAGGCGATGGCCAGCGCAAACACGGCAAACACCAGCGCCACCACCAGCACCCAGCGGTTGCGCAGGCGCTCGCGCCACTCCTTGGCCGCCAGCACGCCGACGTTGCGCCATTCAATGCCGGCCAGCATGCGCGCCTCCATAGCCCAGGAACAGTTGTTCCAGCGACGGTTCGCGGATCACGATATCGCGCAGCGCCGCGCCCAGCACGCCCAGCACGGCGGCCTTGCGCGCCGCCGGGCACGTGATGTGCGCCTGCCCGTCCCGCACCGTGGCCTGCACCTCCGGCAGTTGCGCCAGCGCGGCCGCCACCCGCGCCCCCTGCGCCGGGTCCACGCTGGCCTCGATCACGGACGGCAACCGGGTCGCGGCGCGCAACTGCGGCAAGGTGCCCAGCGCCGCCAGCTTACCGGCCTGTAAAATCGCCAGCCGGTCGACCCGCTCCTGGATTTCCGCCAGGATGTGCGAGGTGATGACGATGGTGGCGCCCCGCGCCTGCGCCGCGCGCAGGATGGCATAGAAATCCGCGATGCCGGCCGGGTCCAGGCCGTTGGTGGGTTCATCCAGGAAGATCAGGTCCGGCTCGCCCAGCAAGACCTGCGCCAGTCCCAGGCGCTGGCGCATGCCCTTGGAATAGGTCTGCACGCGGCGCCCGGCCGCATCGTCCAGCCCCACCTGTTGCAGCAGGCCGGCGCAGGCGGCGCGCGGCACCTGTTTGAGGTCGGCAAACAGGGCCAGCACTTCCGCCCCGCTCAGGTTATCGTAGGTGACGAAGTTTTCCGGCAGGTAGCCGATGCGGCGCCGCACGTCGCGGAACGCCGCGCCGCCGGTCGCCACGCCGTGCAGGCGCAGGGTGCCGGTGGTGGCCGGTATCAGTCCCAGCATCAGCTTGAACAGGGTGCTCTTGCCGGCGCCGTTATGGCCGATCAGGCCGAACATTTCCCCGGCGCCGACTGTCAGGCTGACGCCGGCCAGCGCCGTCACCGGGCCGTACTGCTTGACGGCGCTGTCGATTTCAATGGGCAGGCAGGACATTCCAGCGTCTCCAGTCGGGGTTCAAGGGGCGCATGCGCGGATGGCGCTCGATCACGCTGGGGGCGCGCAGCACCGGGAACTGGCGCGCGGCAAAGCGCAGGCTGCGCACCGCGGGGCTGCTGCCGAGCAGTTTCAACAACGGGTATTGCCAATTGAGGCGGTCGATCACATCGTTGGCTTCATAAGGCACGTCGCCGGCGCCATCGCCATCCTGGTCCCAGCCGCTGTAATTGCTCCAGTAATTGGCGCGCGCGCGGCCCCACTCCACGTCACGCGAGGCGACGAACTTCAACTGTTCCTCGTTGTCGATGAAATCGTTGCCATCCACCTGGTTGTTGGACGACCCGGCCGACAGGTGCACGCCGGTGCGGTTGCGGATCACCAGGTTTTCGCGCACCACGTTATATTCGGCGTCATAGATGAAAAACCCGCGCCCGTTGCCGGCCACCACGTTCTTTTCGATCAGCGAATCCTGGATCGTGCGCAGCATGATGCCGTGGTCTTCATTGCCCCAGGCGACGTTGTTGCGCACCACCAGCTGGCGCACTTCCATCAGCGCCAGGCCGCCCCGGTTCAGGTAGGAGACATTGTTTTCCCACAGGCTGTCATGGGTGTTCATGTAGTGCGTGCCGTAGCGCACGTGGTGGATGCGGTTGCCACGGAAGGTGGCGTGGGTCGAGACGTCGACATAGATGCCGTCGCGCACGAAGCTGATGGTATTGCCGTTGACTTGCGCATCGCGCGTGTTGAACACCTGGATGCCGTTGCCGCGCGCCACCGACGGCAAGTCGCGCCGCCCCGTGATGACATTGTTTTCAATCGACGAGCCGGTGGAGCGTTCCAGCCAGATGCCGAACAGGTTGGCGACCAGCGTGCAGTCGCGGATGGCGGCGCGGTCGGCGCCGGGCGTGACATAGATGCCCGCGTGTTGCGCGCCCAGGTCCACGCCACTGTCCCGTACGATCAGGCCACGGATAGTCACGTCGCTGGCGCGCACGCGGATCACGTCGCCGCTGCCGCCGGCACTGATGGTGGGATGGTCCACGCCCTCCAGCGTGAGCGGCTTGTCGATCAGCAGGCGTTCGTGGTACGTGCCGCGCGCAACGCGCACCGTATCGCCGGGCGCGGCCCGCTGCAGCGCCGCGCCGATCCGCTGGCCGGGCCGCACGTCCAGCACGGCGGCGCCGCCGCCGGTGGCCAGCGCCAGCAGTGCCACCGCCAGCAGGCGCCGCGCGGCGCTCATGGCGCCCGCTCCCCGGCGCCACGGCCATGCGCCAGCGTGGCGCGCACGCTGGCAAGCGGGATGAAATAGCCGTCGGCGCCGATGGCCGTCAGCGCCTGCCCCTGCCCGGCGCGCCGCTTGCGCTCCCTGACCAGCGGCGGACACGCCTGGTCGTCGTAGTACAGCACCATGCAGTCGAGGCAGGCCAGGCATTCCATCTGGTCGATGCGGCCCTGGCTGTCGATGGCTTGCGCGCCGCAGCCGGCCGCGCAGGCGTGGCAACTGGTGCATTCGGCCTTGCGCTTCAAGCCGGACAGGCGCAGCTTGCTGGGCAGCGCCAGTCCCGCGCCCAGCGGGCACAGGTACTTGCAATAGGGCCGTTCGCTGAGGATGGCAATGGCCAGGATCGCACCGACAAACACGCCATATGGCCAGCCCCGGTTCCACACCCCGACCAGGAAGGTGGATTTGAACGGTTCGATTTCGGCCAGGTATTCCGCCGTCTCCATGGAAAACACGGAGACGCCCACCAGCAGCGCGAACAGCGCGTATTTCACCCAGCGCAAGCGGTCGTGCAGCGCCTTGGGCAACAGTTTTTGATAGCGCTGCAAGCCGACCACCTTACCCAGCGCATGGGCCAGCTGCTGCAGCGAGCCGAACGGGCACAGCCAGCCGCAAAACACGCCCCGGCCCCATACCACCACGGTGGCGATGATGAACCACCAGAACAGGAAGATGAAGGGATCGGACAGGAACAGTTCCCACTGCCATTCGTGCAGCAGCGAATGCAGCCACGTCATCACCTGGGTGATGCTGGGCTGGGCCTTGAGGTAAAAGCCCAGGTAAACCACGCTGGCCAGCCACAGCACGTGGCGCGGCCGGGCGATCCACGGCTTGTGGCGGCGCCGCGACGCGCGCGCCAGGCGGTCGCGCTGGCCGTACAGCAGGGCCGTGGCGCCCAGCATGGCGCAGAACACGGCGATCTCGCGCCAGCGCGCGCGCCAGATGCCCTGCCAGGCGGGAGCGGGGGTCACCACCAGCGGGCGGCCACCTTCCAGGTAGCGCGCCGGCAGCCAGTAGTCCTGGTCGAAATGCAGGAAGGTTTTACCTCCCGCGCGGCCGCCGTCCCGGCCGGCCTGGTTGATCTGATTGGCCAGGATTGTCAGTTGCCACGGCCAGGCCGGATTGAAGCCGCCGGCGCGCACGATAAAGATGCCGGATTCGGCATACGCCGGCGCCCCGGCCGCCTGCAACTGGTACAGGTTCAAATAATCGGTGTCGCGGAAGGTGAACCCGAAGCTGTCCTGGCGCAGCTGGATGCGGTCGTAGATGCCGCCGCGCACGAAGCCGGACCCCTTGAACGAGGCCTGGCCGCTGGCGATCACGAACACCGCGTGTTCGTCCGGTTTCAAATCGTCCATCAGGCGCCGCCAGGCCGGCTCGCCCAGCAGGCTGATGCCGACGGCGGGCACGTTCAGGTAACCGAAATGCAGGTCCAGGTAGGGGCCGGCCGCGCCGTCGCCGCCCACCTTGGCGGCGGGGATCAGCAGGCGCCGCACGCTGCCCTCGGCCGCCAGCGCGGCCCAGTCCAGGCGCCCCTCCACCGGCGCGAAGCGGGCCGGCGGGCGCTGTTCGGCCTTGAAGATGCCAACCTGCACGCCGATCGCATAGGCGCTGCGCGCAATCACCTGGTTTTCCGCGATGGCGGTCACGGTGGCGCCGCTGATCGCATCGAGCCCGCCCGCCTCGCGGTCCTGGCCGATCTCGAACTTGCCGTCGCCCCGGCGTCCCACGTATTGCGCAATGAATTTAACCAGCTCGGATTCGGCGATGCCGGCCAGCAGGATCGGTTCCGAATGTTTCAGCACACGCAGGCCCTGGATCACGCCGCGCGTGTCCATGCCGATCAGCGTCACCACCGGCTTGCCGGAATAAGCGGGAATGTCGACCACATCGGTCGACAGGAACACGTAGCCGACCAGCGTTTCGCGCTGGCCGGGGCCGCGCGCATAGCCTTCCACATAGCTGGGCGCGCCCTTGCGCAGTGAAAAGCGCTGGGCGCCGGGCAGCACGTCGCGGCACGGCGCTTCGGCGCACAGGTCGGGGCCGCGCAGCAATTGCGCCGACAGTTCGCTGTCATAGGTCGACGCGCGCGCCGCCGGCGCGCCGCACAGCACGCCCAGGCACAGCGCCAGCAGCAGCGGCCCCAGCCAGGCCCAGGTTGCGTGAATTGGCTTCATGTTCATTCATCCGGCCGCGCACCGGGGCGCGCGGCCTGTGCGGCTTAGCCTTCCACCAGGAAGCGGCTGCGCATTTCCAGGTGCAGCGCGTGGCAGAAGTGGGTGCAATACATCCAGAACGCGCCCGCGTGGTCGGCCTTGAACGTGACGGACTTGGTTTCTTGCGGATTGACGATAAAGTTCACGTTGTAGGTCGGTATCGCACAGCCGTGGGTCAAGTCTTCCACCTTGTCGTAATTGGTGAGGATCAGGGTGACTTCGTCGCCCTTCTTCACTTTAATCACCGGCATGGTGAAGTTCGGCGCCTGCGACATCAGGCGCACCGTGACCTTGTTGCCCTTGCGCTCGATACCGGCGTTGTCGGCATTGACCGCGTTGGGGAAGTCCGCCATGGTGTGGATCTGGCGCGTCTTGACCAGGTCGCGCCGCACGATGATGCCGTCGTGCGGTTCCGAATACGCCGTGTGGTCGGCGATCAGCTTCATCTTGTCGCCCGTGATGTCGAGCAGCTGCTCGGTTTCCACGTGCAGCGGGCCGACCGGCAGGAAGCGGTCCTTGGAAAACTTGTTGCCGGAGTTGAGGTACTTGCCGTCGGCTTCCCGGGTCTCGCCCATCGAAGAATAGTTGTGGCCCGGCTGGTAATGCACGTCGATCTTGTCGAGGATGACCTTGGCATTCTTGTCGCCCTTGGCCTGGGCAATGGCGGCCTGCACGTTCCACTTGACGCACTGGCTGTCGAGGAATAGCGAGGTATAGGCGTTGCCCTTGTTGTCGAACGCCGTGTGCAGCGGGCCCAGGCCCAGTTCCGGCTCCGCCACCACGGCGTCGCGCGCTTCCTTGAGTTCGCCCGCGAACCATTTGGCCACCAGCGCCAGGTCGATCACGCTGGCGGTCGGCGACAACTTGCCGGAGCAGACAAAATACTTGCCGTCCGGGCTGGCGTTCACCCCGTGCGGATTTTTACCGACCGGCACGTAACAGGTCAGCGCGGTTTTCGGATCCCCGTTGGCGGCTTTGCGGCCATCGACCACGGGCACCTTGGAGGCGCCGATGGTGGTGAACTTGCCGGCCTTGACCATGGCCTCGATGCGTTCGATGTGGAAGAACACGCAGGCGTCGCGCTCGGCGGCCATCATGTTGGCCTGGTCCGGCGCGTTTTCCGTGTTGTACTGGTTGCTGGCGGCCAGCTTGCCGTCGTACGAGGTGGCCACCAAGTCCATATTGCCGTCCACCCGGCATTGCCATGCCACTTCCATGGTGGCCGCGTTCACGCAAGTAAACAGGCAGCCCCACTTGGACGGATCGTCCAGGTCGCGCCCGTCGTTCGGGAAAGGCTGGTGGAATTCCGCGCCGCAGAAGACACGCGTGGTGTAATTGATGGCGGGATCGACCGGGTCGCGCTTGTCGGTGAAGATGCCGTGCATGCCCATCACGTTCGGCAACTCGGTGATCTTGTCGCACTCCATGATATCCATGCGGATACGCGCCAGGCGCGAGTGGATCTTGTCGTTGACAAACAGCCAGCGCCCGTCATACGTGCCATCCTTGTAACTGCCGTGCACGTGGTGGGTGTCGCCCGTGGTGTATTTCAGGCTGCCGTCGGGCTTGGTGCCCATGATGGCTTTCGATTCGTTGGTGATGCCCCAGCCCACCATGCAGTCGGTATTGAAGACCGGAATACGCTTGAGGGTGCGGCCGGACGGCAGCCCCAGTATGCGCGCCTCGCCCGCGTGGCCGGCGCTGATGAAGGCATAGTATTCATCGAGCTTGCCCGGCGCGATCTCATGCCCGCCCGCGGCGGCCGCGGCGGACACCCCGCCCGTCTTGCCGCCGGCCTTTGCCCCCTCTTCCTTGCAGCCGGCCAGGCTGCCGGCCGCCCCGGCCGCCGCCAGGCCGAGCATGGCGCTCTTGCCCAGAAAACCACGGCGGCCGCCCGGCAAGGCCGGCTCGGTGGCGTCCTTCGCTACTGCAGTAACATCGTTCTTACCGTTCATTGCACTTCCCTCCTGGCGTCAAGTCACCGCTGCATTGGGCACGGTTACTTGCTAACGGCCAAGTTTAGGGAAACCCGGGCGGACGGGGTATTCGCACAAAGGAGGGGATGGCGGGTAAACGGCGTAGCGCCGTTACGCCTTAGTGACTATGCGGCCCCGCCGCCATCCCCTACAAGCGATGGATCGGGGCACGGCGCGCGCGTCAGCCGGCCGGATCTTCCGGCTGGGCGGGATGGGTAAAGAATTCGATCGCCACGTCGCGTTCGCGGGTGCGCCGGAACGATGGCAAGCTCTGCCAGATGCGGCGGCCATAGGGTTTCGAGATCACGCGGGGGTCGCACAGCATCAGCACCCCCCGGTCGCCCTCGTCGCGGATCAGCCGCCCCGCGCCCTGCTTCAGGTTGATGATGGCTTCCGGCAAAGTGTGGTGCATGAAGCCGTTGAGCCCCTTTTTTTCCATCACTTCGATGCGGGCCGCCAGCACCGGATCATCGGGCGGGGCGAACGGCAGCTTGTCGATGATGACCAGCGACAGCGCCTCGCCGCGCACATCGACGCCTTCCCAGAAACTCTGGCTGCCGATCAGCACGCCGTTGCCCGCCTTGCGGAACTGGTCCAGCAATTCCGTGCGGCCCCTGTCGCCCTGTACGAACAGGGGGAACGGCAAGCCGCGCTGTTCGAATTCGTTGCGCAACCGTTCCGCCGCCCGCTTGACCGCGCGCAAGGTGGTGCACAGCAGGAAGGTACGGCCGCCCGCCGCTTCGATCACCGGCAGCGCCATGTCCAGCACGGCGTCGGTATAGCCGATCGAATTCGGATCCGGCAACCCGGTCGGCACATACAGCAAGCCCTGCTGCTCGTAATTGAACGGGCTGGGCCAGGTGCGCGACGGTTCGCCGGTCAAGCCCATTTGCTCGGCAAAGTGGTCGAAATTGTTTTTCACGGCCAGGGTCGCCGACGTGAAAATCCAGCTGCGCGGGATGCCTTCGCGCTGGCCGTTGAAGATCGGCGCGATCGACAGCGGCGTCTTGTGCAATTGCAGGGAACTGGTGAACGCCTCCACCCAGTACACGGCTTCCTCGCCGGCCTTGACCTTGGCTTTCGGGTCGAACTTCCAGGCCGCCAGCCGCTCGGCCAGCTCAAAGCCCCGCACCCGGCACTGTTCCAGCGTTTCCGCCCGCTCCGCGGTGGTTTCCAGCACGTCGTTCATGTTGCCCAGCTCTTCCTTGAGCTTGTCCAGCGCGGGGAAGAAATCACTGGACGGGGCGATCTGCGGCAGCGACAGCCGCACGATATCTTGCGGGAACGTCAGCCGCAAATCGCGCGCGGCCTTCTCGACCGGCACCACGGTCTTGGCCCAGTCGGCGCCATCGCGCGCATGGGCCAGGCCTTCGGCCAGCACGTCGCGGCACAGTTCCAGCACGTGCGAGGTCGAGACGGTGTCGCCAAAGAACAGGGTCGCGGTATCGGGCAACTGGTGCGCTTCGTCGAAGATGATGGTGTTGGCCGACGGCAACAATTCCGCCACGCCCGTGTCTTTCAGCGCCACGTCGGCAAAGAACAGGTGGTGGTTGACCACCACGACATCGGCCTGCTGCGCTTCCTTGCGCGCCTTCATGACGAAGCAATCCTGGTAATACTGGCACTCCGCGCCCATGCAGTTTTCCCGCGTGGACGTGACCAGGTTCCAGATCATGGCGTTTTCCGGCACCTGCGCCAGTTCCGCCTTGTCGCCGGAATTGGTCATTTTCAGGAAGCGGGAAATTTCACGCAGGTAGCCGACATCTTCGCGCGACGTCATGCGGCCGTTTTGCTGGGTGCGCTCGAGGTGGTAATGGCACACGTAATTGGCGCGCCCTTTCAGCAGCGCCACCGACACCGGTGCCTGCAACGCCGCCCGCACCGTCGGAATGTCCCTCAGGAACAGCTGGTCCTGCAAGTTCTTGGTGCCGGTCGAGACGATGGTCTTGCCGCCCCACAGCAAGGCCGGCACCAGGTAGGCAAAGGTCTTGCCGGTACCGGTCCCCGCTTCCGCCAGCAAGGTGGTCTGGGTGGCGATGGCGTCGGCCACGGCCTTGGCCATTTCCGTTTGCGACTGGCGCGGACGAAAGCCGCCGACCGCCGGGCTCAGCGGGCCGCCCGGACCGAACAGCCGTTCGATCTCGGCGTCATGGGTACCAGGAGGGGGAAGCAGGTCGCCGCCGTCAGCTTGCGGGACGGCGGGAGAGTTGTGAGGGCTGGTCAAAATGCGTCAGGAAGAAAGCGGGGGCGCCGCGAGAGTTTCAGGCAGGCACGTCCGGAACGAGCTGCATTTTCAGCAGGGTGATATAGTCTTTCAGTTGCAATTTTCGTTTCTTTAAACGGCGCAATTGCAGCTGGTCGGAGTGGCCGTCCCGGGTCAGCATTTCGATGACGGCGTCCAGGTCGCGGTGTTCCACATCGAGTTCGACGATGCGGCGCTTGATTTCTTCTACATCAGTCATTGGTTTCCGGGGATGTTGTGAATTTTGCCAACAGTTTCGCTACAGAAACAACTGCGCGCTTGCAACGGAACTGTTTACCGGTGCATAGTTTAACTCAGTGCACCGACTCAAGCCAGTATCTCCCATGAGCGCTTATAAAATCGAAGCCGGCACCGCCCAGCATATAGGCAGCCGGGCCCTGCAGACCGATCGCACCGCCTTGTACACGGCGGCGCGTGCGCCCGGCTATGTGATGGCGGTGCTGGCCGACGGCCTGGGCACCGCGGCGGCGGCCGAGCAGGTGTTGCATACCAGCAAACTGCTGCTCGATGAATACCGCGCCGGGGAGAAAGCCAACCTGCTGCGCCTGCAGGATTTGCTGCGCACCGTGGCGCAGGAAGCACACGACGTGATCGCCATGAGCCCCGCCACCACCGGCGGCGAACCGCAAGCGACCATGCTGGTACTGATGCTGACACCGCAAGGCCAGGCGGTCTGGGCGCATGTGGGCGATTCACGGCTGTACCGCTTCGCCGGGGAACAGTGCGTCGGGCGCAGCAATGACCAGGACTATGTCCGGCACCTGGTGGAACACGACAAGCTGCCGCTGGACGCGGCAAAAAAACACCGCAGCACGCGCATGCTGATGAATGCGCTGGGCAACCGGCAAAAGACGCCGTTTGTCACGGTGGGGGAACAGCAAGGACTCAAGGCCGGCGATGCATTCCTGCTGGCGTCGGACGGCCTGTGGCAATACTTCACCGATGCGGAAATGGGCATGGTGATCAGCCGCGCGACTCCGCGCCAGGCTTCCGAAAAGCTCATCAATAAAGCCATCGAACGGGCCAAGGGCAAGGGCGACAATTGCACCATGGCCATCATCAAGCTGGTGGCGCCGCCCACGGAAGCGCCGTCTTACACGGTGCAGCGGATGGGGAAAGCGGTCTAGCCGTTGGCGCCACGTTGCTGTCCGCACCGGTGTGCGGGCGCGATGTCACTTTATTTGCCGTCCTTGGCGGCGGCGGCCTTGGCTGCGGCCGCGGCGGCTTCGGCTTGGGCGGCGGCGGCTTCGGCCCGCTTGCGGGCTTTTTCCGCCCGTTCCGCCATGCGCTCGGCGATGCGGGCGCGGCGCTGCTCCGATTCCGCCTGTTTCTTTTCAAAAGCCGCCACATTTTCCGCGCGCTTGGGCGCGTCCGCCGCCTCCTGCGCCTGGCGGCGGCGCTCTTTCGCGTCGTGTTCGGCCTGGCGCTGCTCCGGCGACAGGCCCGGCTTGGCGGTCGGCTTCGCGCCAGCCTGCTCGACATGCGGCTTGGGCGGCGCGGCGACGCGGCGCGCCTCTTCTTCCTCGTCTTTTTTCAACCGGTCAGCCAGTTCCGCATCGCGCTTGTCGACCGCGGCCTGGCGCTTGTAGCGGTTGGCTTCGACTTCGACCGCGCGCAAGCCCGACAGCGCCAGGCGGCGCTTTTCCTTGGCCTGATCGAGGCAATGGTTGACAAAGAACTTTTCGTTGCACACCTGCTCGTCCGCGGCATAGGCCTGGCTGACCTTGGCGCGCGCGGCGGCCACTTCGGCCAGCTTCGCATCGGCCTGCTCGACCGAATGCGTCAGCGGCACTTCCGGCGCGTGCTGCAGCGGGCGGCCGATATCCTGCGCCGATGCGGCGCAGGCCATGGAAACAAGCACAGCCATCGCCATGCGGGGGAAATACATCGACATCGTTATCCTGTTGATCAGGACAGCGCCTCTGCGGCTTTGCGCTGCTCCTTGTCCATATAATCGCGCGATTGCATCTCCACAATGCGCGACACGGTCCGATGAAATTCGTTGGCCAGCGTGCCGGTCGTGTACAGCTCTTCCGGCTCGACTTCGGCCGACATCAGCAATTTGACCTTCTGGTCATAAAACACGTCGATCAGCCACGTGAAACGGCGCGCCTCGGACGACATGGCGGCGGACATCATCGGTATGCCGGACAGTATAACGGTATGGAAGCGGCTGGCAATTTCCAGGTAATCGTTTTGCGAACGCGGACCGCCGCACAGGGTCGCGAAATCGAACCAGATGATCGAGCCGGCGCGGCGCAGCGCGCGGATATCGCGGTTTTCGATCGACACCACCGGATGTTCATCGGCGGTCTCGGCAATGCGGGCATAGGCATGACGCAACGCCTCGTCGGTGGCGGCGCCCAGCGGCGTGTAATACGAATCGACCTGCTCCAGCGCCCTGCCCCGGTAATCAACCCCGGCATCGACATTGAGCACATCGAGCTTGTCTTTCAGCAGCGCGATGGTCGGCAGGATGCGGTCGCGGTGCAAGCCATCCGGGTACAGGGTCGACGGCTCATAGTTCGACGTCATGATGAACGACACGCCGTTGTCGAACAGGGCCGACAACAGGTTGTACATGATCATCGCGTCGGCCACGTCGGAGATGTGGAATTCGTCGAAGCAGATCAGGCGGTATTTCTTCGCGATGCGGCGCGCCACTTCCTGCAGCGGATCGGCCACGCCGCGCAATTCGTCGAGCTGGCGGTGGACGTCGCGCATGAATTCATGGAAGTGCAGGCGCGTCTTGCGCACCAGCGGCACCACGGAATAAAAGCTGTCCATCAGGAACGACTTGCCACGGCCCACGCCCCCCCACATATACACGCCCTTGGGCGGCGCGGGACGGTTGATGAAGCGCTTGAAACTGTTGGAGCGCAGCGCCTTGTAGGCCGCCCACTCGTCGTAGCAGACTTGCAGCCGGTCGACGGCGCGCTGTTGCGCGGCATCGGACTTGAAATCGCGCTGGGTCAGCGCTTGTTGGTAGAACTCTTGGACGTTCATGAAATTTTGCCTTCTACGGGCAGAAAAAAGGCCGGATGGGGTTGCGACTGCATCCCGCGTCCGGCCCTGGGGGTTCCCCCCTGTGTCAGCTCAGCTTAGAAGTTCAGCGTGCGCTTGTCGACTGCCAGTGCGGCTTCCTTGGTCGCTTCCGACAGCGACGGGTGGGCGTGGCAAATGCGGGCGATGTCTTCCGCCGATGCCTTGAACTCCATCGCCACCACGGCTTCGGAAATCAGTTCCGACGCCATTGGGCCGATGATGTGCACGCCCAGGATTTCGTCGGTGACCGCGTGGGCCAGGAATTTCACCATGCCCGAGGTGTCGCCCAGCGCGCGTGCGCGGCCGTTGGCCAGGAACGGGAAGGTGCCGGCCTTGTACTGGATGCCTTCGGCTTTCAGCTGCTGCTCGGTCTTGCCGACCCAGGCGATTTCCGGCGAGGTGTAGATCACCCATGGAATCGTGTCGAAGTTGGTGTGGCCATGCTGTCCGGCGATACGCTCGGCCACGGCAACGCCTTCTTCCTCGGCCTTGTGCGCCAGCATCGGGCCGCGCACCACGTCGCCCACCGCCCATACGTTCGGCAGGTTGGTCTTGCAGTCGCCGTCCACGGCGATGAAGCCGCGCTCGTCCAGCGCCAGGCCGACTTTATCCGCGCCCAGGCCGTTGGTGTTCGGGGTGCGGCCGATCGACACGATCAGCTTGTCGAACACGGCGGTCACGGCTTCGCCTTTGGCGTCGTCATACTGCACGGTGACGTTGTTCTCGCCCTTGGTAACGCTGTTGATCTTGCAGCCCAGGGAGATGGCCAGGCCCTGCTTGGTGAACAGCTTGTGCGCTTCCTTGGCGATCTGCTCGTCCACGGCGCCCAGGAAGGTCGGCAGGCCTTCGAGCACGGTGACTTTCGAGCCCAGGCGGCGCCATACGGAACCCATTTCCAGGCCGATCACGCCGGCACCGATCACGCCCAGGTTGGCCGGTACTTCATTGATCGCCAGCGCGCCCGTGTTCGACAGGATCAGTTGCTCATCGAAGTCGGCGCCCGGCAGTGCGCGGGCGTTGGAACCGGTCGCCACGATGACTTGCTTGGCGGTGATGGTATCTTCGGTCTTGCCGGTGATGGCGATCGGATAGCCTTCAGCGCCTGCGGCGCCGGCGAACGCGCCGCGGCCGTGGAAGAAGGTCACCTTGTTTTTCTTGAACAGGTACAGGATGCCGTCGTTGTTTTGCTTGACGACGTTGTCCTTGCGCTTGACCATCTGGCCCAGGTTCAGCGACAGGCCGGCGACGTCGATGCCGTGCTCCTTGAAGGCATGGCCGGCGTGCTCGTAGTGTTCGGACGATTGCAGCAGGGCTTTCGATGGAATGCAGCCGACGTTGGTGCAAGTGCCGCCCGGGGCCGGACCGCCTTTTTCGTTGGCCCACTCATCGATACAGGCCACCTGGAAACCCAGCTGCGCCGCGCGGATGGCGGCGATGTAACCGCCAGGGCCGGCGCCGATCACGACGACGTCAAATTGTTTGTTGCTCATGTCTTGTCTTCCCAATCAGTTTGAACGGCAGGCAGCAGCCCGTCCCTTCGCAGGGACAGGTGCTGCGCGCTAGCGTGAATTACAGGTCCAGCAGCAGGCGCGATGGATCTTCCAGCGCGTCTTTCATTGCCACCAGGCCCAGCACCGCTTCGCGGCCGTCGATGATACGGTGGTCATACGACATGGCCAGGTAGTTCATTGGACGGATAACGATTTCACCGTTTTCCACCACGGCGCGGTCCTTGGTCGCGTGCACGCCCAGGATTGCCGATTGTGGCGGGTTGATGATCGGGGTCGACAGCATGGAGCCGAAGGTGCCGCCGTTCGAGATCGAGAAGGTGCCGCCGGTCAGGTCGTCCAGGGTCAGCTTGCCGTCCTTGGCTTTCTGGCCGAATTCACCGATTTTCTTTTCGATTTCAGCGATCGACATCTGGTCGGCGTTGCGCAGGATCGGCACCACCAGGCCGCGTGGCGAACCGACCGCGATACCGATGTCGAAGTAGCCGTGGTAGACGATGTCGTTGCCGTCGACCGATGCGTTCAGGATCGGGTATTTCTTCAGTGCGGCAACAGCGGCCTTGACGAAGAACGACATGAAGCCCAGCTTGACGCCGTGCTCTTTCTCGAACTTGTCCTTGTACTTGTTACGCAGGTCCATCACCGGCTTCATGTTGACTTCATTGAAGGTGGTCAGGATGGCGTTGGTCGATTGCGATTCCACCAGGCGCTCGGCGATACGGGCGCGCAGGCGCGACATCGGCACGCGCTCTTCCGGACGGTCGCCCAGGTTCAGGTTGCCGATCGGCGCGGCGACTTTTTGCAGCGCAGGTTTTGCGGCGGCTGGCGCGGCGGCCGCTGCCGGTGCTGCTTTTGGCGCGGAAGCGGCGGCCAGGGCGTCGCCCTTGGTCACGCGGCCGTCTTTGCCGGTGCCGGCAACAGCGGAAGCGGACAGGCCGGCTTCGGACAGGATCTTGGCGGCGGCCGGCATGGCCACGTCGCCTTTGTTGGCGGAAGCAGCTGGTGCGGCGGCGGCAGGCGCGGCGGCGGCAGGGGCAGCAGCGGCGGCTGGCGCGGAGGCGCCGGCGGTTGCCTCGGTATCGATAATGGCGATCACTTCACCAGCGACCACGGTCGCGCCGTTGTCCTTCAGCACTTGCACGATCACACCGGTGTTCGGCGCCGGCAGTTCCAGCACGACCTTGTCGGTTTCGATGTCGATCATGTTTTCGTCGCGCGTGACGGCTTCGCCGACTTTCTTGTGCCAGGACAGCAGGGTCGCTTCAGCGACGGACTCGGACAGCTGGGGAACTTTAACTTCGATTTGTGCCATTTAAAAACTCCGTATTTTTCTCGTGTATTTCTCGTATATTTTCATGTGCGCCAGCGCACCGCCTCCCCAACGGGGGGCGGCGCGCCGCGGTCAACATTACTTGGTCAGGATGAAGCCCTTCAGCTTCGAGAACGCCGTTTCCAGCAGCTCTTTTTGCTGGGCGTAGTGCTTGTCGTAGTAGCCGACAGCCGGCGAAGCCGAGGCTGGACGGCCGGCATACGCCAGGCGCTGGCCTGGTTCCAGGCTCTCAAAGATGTTGTGCTGGATCTGGAACCATGGGCCCTGGTTTTGCGGCTCATCCTGGGTCCACACCACTTCGGTCGCGTTCGGGAACTTCTTCAGTTCCGCGGCGAACGACTTGTGCGGGAACGGATACAGTTGTTCAACACGGATAATGGCGGTATCGGCCTGGCCGCGTGCCTTGCGGGCATTGACGATGTCGTAGTACACCTTGCCCGAGCAGGCGATCACGCGCTTGACCTTCTTGGCGTCGATCTTGTCGTCCACTTCACCGATCACGGTCTGGAACGCGCCCTTGGCCAGTTCGGTCAGCGGCGAACCCGCATCCTTGTTGCGCAGCAGCGACTTCGGCGTCAGGATCACCAGCGGCTTGCGGAACTGGCGCACCATCTGGCGGCGCAGCACGTGGAAGATCTGCGATGCGGTGGTTGGCTGCACCACTTGCATGTTGTTGTCCGCGCACAGTTGCAGGAAACGCTCGGGACGGCACGACGAGTGCTCAGGACCCTGGCCTTCGTAGCCGTGCGGCAGCATCATGACCAGGCCGGAAGCACGGCCCCACTTCACTTCGCCGGAGCTGATGAACTGGTCGATCACCACTTGCGCGCCGTTGACGAAGTCGCCGAACTGGGCTTCCCAGATCGTCAGCGTGTTCGGTTCAGCGGTCGAGTAGCCGTATTCGAAGGCCAGCACGGCTTCTTCGGACAGCACGGAGTCGATCACGGTGAATGGCGCCTGGCCTTCAGCGATGTTTTGCAGCGGCACGTACGAACCGGCATCCCAACGCTCGCGGTTCTGGTCGTGCAGCACGGCGTGACGGTGGGTGAAGGTGCCACGGCCGGCGTCCTGGCCGGTCAGGCGTACCGCGTAGCCGGACGACACCAGCGATGCAAACGCCAGGTGTTCGCCCATGCCCCAGTCCAGGTTCATGTCACCTTTACCCATGTTGGCGCGGTCGGCCAGCACCTTCTCAACTAACGAGTGCACCTTGAAACCTTCAGGCACGGTGGTGATGCGGCCGGCCAGGCGTTTCAGTTCCGTCATCGGCACGGCGGTGTCGGCGGAATCGGTCCACTTGCGGTTCAGGAACGGCAGCCAGTCAACGGCGTACTTGTTCTTGAAGTTCGAAATGACCGGATCGACGGTGTGCTTGCCGGCATCCATCGCGGCGCGGTAGGCGGCCACCATGGTGTCGCCGCCATCGGCGGCGATCACGCCCTGGGTGGTCAGCTTGTCCGCGAACAGCTTGCGGGTGCCCGGGTGGGTCGCGATGCGCTTGTACATCAGCGGCTGGGTCAGTGCCGGGGTGTCTTGCTCGTTGTGGCCCAGTTTGCGGTAGCAAATGATGTCGACAACGATGTCTTTCTTGAATTCCAGGCGGTAGTCCAGCGCGATTTGCGAGGCCAGCACGCAGGCTTCAGGATCGTCGGCGTTCACGTGCAGCACCGGTGCTTCGATCATTTTCACGACGTCGGAGCAATAGATGGTCGAACGCGCATCGCGCGGGTCGGACGTGGTGAAACCGATCTGGTTGTTGATGACGATGTGCACCGTGCCGCCCGTGCCGTAGCCGCGGGTCTGCGCCAGGTTCAGCGTTTCCATCACAACGCCCTGGCCGGCGAATGCCGCGTCGCCGTGCACCAGGATCGGCAGCACTTGCGCGCCGGCGGCGTCGCCGCGGCGGTCCATACGGGCCTTCACGGAACCTTCGACCACTGGATTGACGATTTCCAGGTGCGACGGGTTGAACGCCAGCGACAGGTGGACCGGGCCGCCCGCGGTGGAGATGTCGGACGAGAAGCCCTGGTGGTATTTCACGTCGCCGGCCGGCAGGTCTTCGGCGTGCTTGCCTTCGAATTCTTCGAACAGATCCTTGGGCGCTTTGCCCAGGGTGTTGACCAGCACGTTCAGGCGGCCACGGTGGGCCATGCCGATCACGATTTCCTGCACGCCTTTTTCGCCGGCGCGCTGGATGATTTCATCGATCGACGCGATGAAGGTTTCGCCGCCTTCCAGCGAGAAGCGCTTCTGGCCGACGTACTTGGTATGCAGGTAGCGCTCCAGGCCTTCGGCGGCCGTCAGGCGTTCCAGGATGTGCTTTTTCTTTTCAGCCGTGAAATTCGGGGTCGAGCGGATCGATTCCAGGCGTTCCTGCAGCCAGCGCTTTTCCGCCGGGTCGGAAATGTACATGTATTCCGCGCCGATCGAACGGGTGTAGGTGTCGCGCAGGAATTGGGTCAGGTCGCGCAGCGAAGCGTTTTCCGGGCCGAAGTAGGTGTTGGAGATGTTGAAAACCGTGTCCTGGTCGGCGTCGGTGAAGCCGTAGAACGATGGTTCCAGTTCCGGGATGTTCGGACGTTCCTGGCGCTGCAGCGGGTCCAGGTTGGCCCAGCGCGAACCCAGGTAGCGGTACGCGGCGATCAGCTGGGTGGCGGCGACGCGCTTGCGGCCCATGTCCGGATCGGACGATGCGATCACGGTGCGGATCGGGCCGGATTTCGCGCGTTCGGCGAAGGAGGCGATCACGGACGAGTGAACCACGTCGGGCTTGTTGGAACCGTCGACGGCCGGCACGTGCTGCATGGCGTCGAAATAGGCGCGCCAATTGTCTGGCACGGAACCGGGGTTATCGAGGTACGCTTCGTACAGTTCTTCGACGTACGGCGCGTTCCCACCGAACAGATAGGAGTTGGACTGGCTTTGTTGCATCATCTTGCTCACCTTTCTTCGCGCTTCGCGAGGAATTAGCGGGTTAATCTAACCTTCCGCGACACGGCCTGACCGGTTAGCGGATTGCAGTTCAAGTTGTGAGGGAAGGACCGGTATTTCAGTAATGCTATAAAACGGTCCCGTAGAATAGCACGCTGTCTTGAGACAAAACAACCAGAAAAGATGCAAATCCGCTAGAAAAATGGCGGCCTGCGGGCGATGTCAATGTCTATTTTTCAATAAGCGGTATGCCCGCCACTTGCCATTCCGGGTCGCTGGCGAACCAGTCCAGCAAGTGATCAAGCATGGCGCGCAGGGCCGGCGGCATGTGTTCGCGCGAGCTGTAAACGCCGTACATTCCCAGCTGTTGCGGCCGGTATCCCGGGAGTAGCTGGATTAACTTGCCGGCGCCGACCAAGGGCGCGGCGGCGAAACGTGGCTGCATGCTGATTCCCGCCCCCTCCACGGCCGCCGCCAATAACGCCATCGATTCATTCGACGACAGACTGCCGCCGACCGCCGCTTGCACGCCTTCGCCCTGGTGCTCGAAGCGCCAGAAACTCTTGCCAAAATAGGAATAGGTCAGGCAGTTGTGCCGTGACAGTTCATCCGGGGTGCGCGGCAGGCCGCGGCGTTGTACATAGGCGGGCGAGGCCACGATCACGGAATCGCAGTCGCCCAGGCGGCGCGCGATCAGGCCCGGGTCCAGTTCATTGGTGATGCGGATGGCGAGATCAATGCGCTGTTCGACCAGGTTCACGGCGCGGTTGTCCACTTGCAAATCCACGCTGACCTTCGGGTATTTCAGTAAATACGCCGCCACGGCGGCGGCCAGCGCGGTCTGGGCCAGGAAATGGGAACTGGCCAGCCGTAATAAACCGTGCGGCGCGCCGGGGTCGCTCTGCCCCACCGCCACCATGTCGTCGGCCACGGCCAGCATTTCGCGGCAGCGGCTCAACGTGACTTCACCGGCCGCCGTCAGGCTGACGCGGCGCGTGGTCCGGTGCAGCAGGCGCACGGCGCACCACGCTTCCATCTCGGCCAGGTAGCGGGTGACCATGGCGCGCGACATGTCCAACGCGTCGGCGGCGGCAATCATGCTGCCCCGGTCGGCGATTTCCACAAACACCTTTGCGGCGGTCAGCCTGTCCATTTGATCGATCCATGCAATTAACCATTGCAATTTACACTGTTTTTCGAACTAATGCTCAGCGGCACAATGGCGTCATTCCCATCACATTTAATTAGGACTGACATCATGTTGCTGAAATCCGCTCTTGCCGCCGCCGCTGTTTCCGCTTCCACTTTGGCCTGCGCCGCGCCGCTGACCTTGGAAGTCTTCAATCCAGGTGAGGCGGCGATCTTCCCGGTCGCGTCGGTGCTGGTGAAGGGGGAGAAGGACGCCGTGCTGATCGATGCGCAATTCTCGCGCGGCGAAGCGTTAAAACTCGTGGAACAGATCCGCGCCAGCGGCAAGCGCCTGACCACGGTCTACGTCAGCCATGGCGACCCGGATTTTTACTTTGGCCTGGATGTGATCAAGGCGGCCTTCCCTGCCGCCCGCATCGTCGCCACGCCGGGCACGGTGGCGGCCATGCAGAAAAAGGCCGCCGCCAAGATTGCCTACTGGGGCCCGATCCTGAAAGACCATGCGCCGCGGGGCATCGTGATGCCGGAAGTGTTGGCCGGCGACGAAATCGTGCTGGAAGGTGAACAGTTGAAGATTGCCGGCCTCGATGGCGCGACGCCGGACCGCACCTTTGTGTGGATTCCGTCCATTCAAGCGGTGGCGGGCGGCGTGGTGCTGTTCTCCGGCCTGCACGTGTGGACCGCCGACACGCAGACGGTGGAATCGCGCCAGCAGTGGCTGGCGACATTGGACCGCATCGCCGCATTACAACCCGTGACCGTGGTGCCGGGCCACTTCCAGCCGGGCGTGGCGTTCACGCCGGAGTCGGTCGGCTTTACGGCCGATTACCTGCGCCGCTTTGAAGCCGAGACGCCGAAGGCGGGCGGCAGCGCGGCGCTGATCGCGGCGATGAAGTCGGCGTATCCGACAGCGGGGCTGGAATCGGCGCTGCAGATCAGCGCGAAGGTCGCGAAAGGCGAGATGAAGTGGTGATGGCGCCGGGAAGGGCAATGCCCCTCCCTTTCGCTCTCACGGAATGGATGATGATTCAACGCCCGAAGTGGGAAGCGAACTGCGCAACAACTCAGGAATACGTTCGATCAAGGACGGTCAAACATGCAAAATACCGTTGCCGTATTCGCGAATCAGGCGATCCACCACAGCCCGTTCCCGAGGCGGCATGGCCGTTTCGTCAACAAAGCGCCAGTTCCTCTCGTAGAGGTCGAACGCTTCCTCTCCAGTGATCGCATCATGGGGGTTACGGTTCCATGCGATCAGCCGGAGCTGGGGAAAGTCCCCAATGACGAAGGTGTCGGCTGTGGCGTTCATAAGCCAATTATGCATGACGAACAGCGTATTTTCAAACGAACGCAATTGGTTGCCTTGCGCCCTGAGTACAGCGCCGTGCTAGCATAGCCGGCTGGACCCACTGCGCAGCCTCATCCGTGAAACACACGCTCTTCCTGTTTGACCTCGACGACACCTTGCTCGACTTCCGGGCTTCCGAAAAGCTCTCGTTCGAGCGCACCTTGCGGGAACTGGGTTTCCGGGACCCGGTCGATGCGCTGTTCGGCCAATACCAGGCAATCAATATCGGCTTGTGGCGCGCCTTTGAAACGGGAAGCGTCAGCAAAGACTTCCTCAAGGTCGAACGGTTCCGGCTAACCTTTGCCGCCGGCAGCCTGGACCTGGACCCGTCACAGGCCAGCGAGCGCTACCTGGAATCGCTGTCCGAGACCGTGGTGCTGATCGATGGCGCACAGCAGTTGTGCGAACAACTGGCGGCCGTGGGCGAAATCGGCATCATCACCAATGGCGTGGCCCACATCCAGGGCCGCCGCATCGCCGCGTCCGGGCTGGGCGAATCGATCTCTTTCGTGGCCACGTCCGAAGCGTGCGGCTTCGCCAAGCCGGACAGCCGGTTCTTTGACTACACCGTCAACATGGCGCGCACCTTTTCGAAAGACCAGACCGTCATCATCGGCGACCGGCTCGACGCCGATATCCTGGGCGCCAACCGGTTTGGCATTGACAGCTGCTGGTACAATCCGGGCCGCCTGGCCAATCACACGGAAGCGGTTCCGACCTGCGACGTCGCCCATCTCGACGACGTGGTTCCCGCGCTGACGGGCATGGCCACTACGCCCCAATAAAACATCCATGCACACCCTCGACCAATTACGCGCCGGCCAGCTCGCCGGCGTGCAGCGCCTGCAACTGAAGGCCGGCCTCACTGAATTCCCGCGCGAGATCTACGATCTCGCCGACACGCTGGAAATCCTCGATTTATCGGGCAACGCCCTGTCCACCCTGCCGGACGATTTAACACGCCTGCGCCAGCTGCGCGTGATCTTTTGCTCGGATAACCAGTTCACGGAACTGCCGCCCGTGCTGGGCCGCTGCGAACACCTGACGATGATCGGCTTCAAAGCCAACCGCATCGCGCACGTACCGGCCAGCGCCCTGCCGCCGAAGCTGCGCTGGCTGATCCTGACCGACAACGCGGTCGAGCACCTGCCGGCGGAAATCGGCGATTGTGCGGACCTGCAAAAGCTGATGCTGGCCGGGAACCGCCTGGCCGCGCTGCCGGACGAACTGGCGCGCTGCCGCAAGCTGGAATTGCTGCGCATCGCCGCCAACCGGTTGACGGCATTGCCGGACTGGCTGCAGCACCTGCCCCTCCTGTCATGGCTGGCCTTTGGCGGCAATCCGTTTTGCGTGGAGCTGGAACACGAGGCGCTCGCCCGCTCGCCGGTGCCGCTGGTGGAGTGGAACACGCTGGCCGTCGGCCGCAAGCTGGGCGAAGGCGCATCGGGCGTGATTTACCAGGCCGGGCAACTGGAGGCCGGCGCCCAGGTCGCCATCAAGCTGTTCAAAGGCGCCGTCACCAGCGACGGCTTGCCGCAATCGGAAATGGCTGCCTGCATCGCGGCCGGCAGGCATCCGGATTTAATCCCCGTGCAGGGCCGCATCCACAACCACCCGGACGGCGTGCAAGGCCTGGTCATGCCGCTGATCGATCCGGACTACGGCAACCTGGCCGGCCCGCCCAGCCTGCAGAGCTGCACGCGCGACGTGTACGACGCCCATAAACGTTTCGACGCCGCCACCGCGCTGCGCATCGCCTACGGCATCGCGTCCGCCGCCGCGCACCTGCATGCCAAAGGCATCCTGCATGGCGACCTGTATGGCCACAACACCCTGCACTGCCCCCGTGGCCGCGCGCTGCTGGGCGACTTTGGCGCCGCGTCGTTCTTTGACCCCGCCGGCCCGCAGGCGGCGGGCTTGCAACGGCTGGAAACCCGCGCCTTCGGCTGCCTGCTGGAAGAGTTGCTGGAACGGTGCGACGGCATGCGCCCGGAGTTGATGAGCCGCCTGCAGGCATGGGCCGCGGCTTGCCTGGACAGTGATCCGGCCGCCCGGCCGCCACTGGCGTATATTTCGCGGCAACTCGGACAAGTGCTAGACAATCCATTCTAGATCACTTATTCTACATCGCATGAGTACCCCGCCGAAACCCACCGCGTCCGAACTGGAAATGCTGCGCCTGCTGTATGCGCTGGGCCCGTCCACGGCCAAGCAAGTACATGCGGCGGCCATGGAAAACCGTCCCGAAATGAATTACGCGACGGTGCTGCGCCTGCTGCAAGTGATGCACACCAAGGGCTTGCTGAACCGCGATGAAAGCGCCCGTGCCCACATCTACAGCCCCGTGCAGGAACAGGAATCCGTGCAAACGTCGCTGCTGAAAGACTTGATCCAGAAAGCGTTTGCCGGTTCCGGCAAGGCGCTGGTGCTGGCGGCGCTGCGCGGCGGCCATGTCACGCAAAAAGAACGCGAAGAAATCCAAGCCCTGCTCGATCAGGACCCGACAAAGTAGCAACATGGTTCCGTATCGAGCGCCACGGTTTCCCCTGAGGACTACACTTAAAGCTCCAGATAAAATACAGCTTTCACTGGTCCAACAATAATTACGCAGGGGAACCAATGGACGATAGCGGGCGGGATCCGGCCAGCCAGGTCGGGGCCTCGCTGTTGTGCGACGTATTGAATGTGCTGCCTGGCACCTTTTACGTCATCAACGAGGCGGGGCAATTTGTACTGTGGAATCAACAAGTCGAACTCGCCACGGGCCGCAACGCGGTCCAGTTGCGCTCCACCCACATGCTGGAACTGATTCCGCCAGCCGACCGCCCCGCCATCGCGCAGGCATTTTGCGACGTTTTCGAGCGGGAAGGCATGGTGCAGGTGGAAGCCCATTTGCTGGCCCATGGGCGGCAAATCCCCTTCCTGTTTTCCGGATCGCGCCTGCTCGCGGATGGCCAGCCATACCTGCTGGGCTGCGGCATCGACCTGTCATGCCACTACGATCAAAAAGACACGCTGGAATTGCGCGAACGGGCGGTCCATGCCGTCAACAACGGCGTCGTCATCACGCGCTGCGAGGGCGCCGACAATCCGATCGTCTACGTCAATCCCGCCTTTGAACGCATCACTGGCTATACCTTGCAGGAAGCGCTGGGACGCGATTCCCGTTTCATGGCGGCGCCCGAACACGACATCGCGACCCGCGCCCACCTGGCCGCCGCGATTGCCGCCCGGCGGCCGCTGACAGTGGTCTTGCGCAACCGGCGCAAGAACGGGGACCTGTTCTGGAACCATTTGTCGATTACGCCGGTACGCGACCGGCACCACCGGATTTCCCATTACGTCGGCATTATCGAGGACGTGACGGAACAGCGGCAACGCATGGCGCAGCTGGAACACCAGGTCACTCACGATGCGCTGACCGGACTGGCCAACCGTACCTTGCTGCGCGACCGCATCGAACACGCGGTGACCTCGGCACACCGTAACGGCCTCAGTGCCGCGGTGCTCTTGCTCGACCTGAACAAGTTCAAGGAAATCAATGACACGCTGGGGCACGATGCCGGCGACCTGGTGCTGTGCACCGTGGCGCACCGGCTGCAAGAGGCGGTGCGCCACAGCGATACCGTGGCGCGGCTGGGCGGCGACGAATTCGTGCTGGTGTTGCCGGACCAGCCGGATTTGCGCTACACGCTGGGCATGATCAGCCGCATCCGCCGCGAGTTGACGGCGCGCTTCGAAATCGACGGGCATCCAGTGCCCATCGATGGCAGCATGGGCGTGGCGATTTACCCGAACGACGCGGATAACTTTGCCGCCCTGCTGCGCGCGGCGGATGCCGCCATGTATGAGGGCAAGCGTGGCGGCTCGGGCGCCGTCCACTTTTTTTCATCGGAAATGTCCAGCGCATCGGCCATGCGGATCCGCATGGAACAGGCGCTGCACGACGCGCTGGAACGCGACGAAATCCACCTGGCGCTGCAACCCACCGTCAGCGTCGTCAACGGCAAATTGCTGGGATTGGAAGCGCTGCTGCGCTGGCGTCACCCGGACCTCGGTGAATTGCTGCCGGGCGAATTCCTGCCGGACGCGGAGTCCAACGGGCTGATCGTCGAACTGGGACGACGCGTGGTGCAGCGGGCGTGCTCGGTACTGACCCGCCTCGATGTCCTGGGCTACCGCGACGTCCCCCTGTCGATCAACGTGTCGCGGCGCGAATTTGCACGCGCCGATTACCTGCCATACCTGGCGGGCGCCATGGCGCAGCACGGCGTCAATCCGAACCGCATGGAACTGGAAGTCAAGGAAGCACAACTGATGTACCACCCGGAGCAGGCCCGCAAGCTGTGCAGCGGCGTGCACAAGCTGGGGATGCGGATCTCCGTGGACCAGTTTGGCGGCGGCATTTCAGATCTCATTTGCCTGCGCTCGCTGGCCGTCGACCGGCTGAAAATGGCGCCGGCATCGGTACAGGAAATCTGCCCGCACGGGCAGCATGGGGCGCTGGCAAAGACCATGCTCGATATCGGCCACAACCTGGATATCCCGGTGACGGCCACCTCCGTGGAAACCCAGGTCCAGCGCGACTTCCTGGCGGCGCACGATTGCCCCGGCATGCAGGGCCGCTATGTCAGCGAACCGCTGGCGCCAGGCGAGCTGGAGCAATGGCTGGACGAGCGCACGCCGCGCTAGCCAAGGCGGCCCCGCCAGCAACATGGGCTCCTATCGGGCGCCACGGTTTTGCGCGGGGAATACACTATCAGACCTCGGTGAAAATAGGGCTGCGGCCGCATAAGCATAGACCATGGGCACTGACAGGGGAAGCGATGGACAGACGCGATCCGGCCACACAGGTCGGGAGTTCGCTGTTGCGCGACGTGATGGATGTACTGCCAGGTACGTTCTACGTGCTCGACGAGGCGGGCTATTTTGTACTATGGAATAAGCAGGTCGAACTGACGACGGGCCGCGAAGCCGCCGAGTTGCACTCCACGCACATGCTGGAATTGTTCCCGCCCGCCGACCGTCCGGCCATTGCACAGGCATTTTGCGACGTGTTCGAGCGCGCAGGCATGGTGCAGGTGGAGGCGCACTTGCTGGCGCATGGGCGGCAAATCCCCTTCCTGTTTTGCGGCGCGCGGCTGGCGGCCGACGGCCAGCAATTCCTGCTGGGCTGCGGCATCGACCTGTCCAGTCATTACGAACAAAAAGACAGGCTGGAATTGCGCGAACGCGCTTTGCATGCAGTCAACAACGGCGTCGTCATCACCCGCTGCGACGGCGCCGACAATCCCATCGTCTACGTCAATCCCGCCTTTGAACGCATCACCGGCTATACGCTGCAGGAAGCGCTGGGACGCGATTCCCGCTTCATGGCCGCGCCAGGGCGCGACAACTCGGTGCGCGCGCAACTGGCCGCGGCGATTGCCGCGCGCCAGCCAATGACCGTGGTGCTGCGCAACCGCCGCAAGAACGGCGAACTGTTCTGGAACCACTTATCGATCACGCCGGTGCGCGACCGCCACCACAAGATTTCCCATTACGTCGGCATTATTGAAGACGTGACGGAACAGCGGCAACGCATGGCGCAACTGGAACACCAGGTCACGCACGACATGCTGACGGGGCTGGCCAACCGCAGCCTGCTGCGCGACCGGGTGGAACATGCGATCACGTCGGCGCGGCGCAACGGGCTCAACGCTGCCGTGATCTTGATGGACTTGAACAGGTTCAAGGAAATCAACGACACGCTGGGACACGATGCCGGCGACCAGGTCCTGTGCACCGTCGCGCGCCGCCTGCAGGCGGCGGTGCGCGACAGCGATACCGTGGCCCGGCTGGGTGGCGACGAATTCGTGCTGGTGTTGCCGGACCAGCCGGACTTGCGCTACACGCTGGGAATGATCAGCCGGGTCCGCCAGGAATTGACGGCGCGCTTCGAGATCGACGGCCATCCGGTGCCGATCGACGGCAGCATGGGCGTGGCGATTTATCCGAACGATGCGGATAATTTTGCCGCGCTGCTGCGTGCAGCCGATGTCGCCATGTACGAAGGCAAGCGTGGTGGCGCCGGCGCCGTGCATTTCTATTCGCCGGAAATGGCCAACGCATCGACCTCGCGCGCACACATGGAAAAGGCGCTGCGCGAAGCCATCCGCAACGATGAAATCCACCTGGTGCTGCAACCCAATGTCGGCGTGGCCGATGGCCGGCTGCTGGGCCTGGAGGCGCTGCTGCGCTGGCGCCACCCGGAACTGGGCGAATTAATGCCCGGCGAATTCCTGCCTGATGCGGAAACCAATGGCTTGATCATCGACCTGGGGCGGCACGTGGTGGAACGCGCCTGCACCTTGCTGAACCGGCTCGATCAACTGGGCTACCGGGATTTGCCGGTGTCGGTCAACGTCTCGCGGCGCGAATTTGCCCGCCCCGATTACTTGTCCTACCTGGCCGGCAAGATGGCGCAACACGGCATCGGCCCGGGCCGCATGGAACTGGAGGTGAAGGAAGCGCAGCTGATGTACAACACGGAACTGGCCCGCAAACTGTCATCGGGCCTGAGCAAACTGGGCTTGCGCTTGTCGGTCGACCGCTTTGGCGACGGCATCACGAACTTGCATTGCCTGCGCTCGCTGGCCATCGGCCAGCTGAAAATGGCGCCAGCCTCCGTGCACGAAATCTGCCCGCACGGGCAGCGCGGCGCGCTGGCCAAGACCATGCTCGACATCGGCCACAACCTCAATATCCCCGTGGTCGCAACGGCCGTGGAAACCCAGGCGCAGCGCGACTTCCTGGCGGCGCACGATTGCCCCGGCATGCAGGGCCGCTATGTCAGCGAACCGATGGCGCAAAGTGCGCTGGAACGGTGGCTGGAATCGCGCGCCGCCGGCTGATCAGGATTTTTTACGAACCCGAAACAGTTCGCGGCTGAGCAGGTGGTCGCCGCCATTCCACACGCGTTCGATCATGCGTTTCAGTTCGGCCTTGCCGGCATGGGAATCGACATCGCAAAACGCCAGCACATCGCGCGCCGGGGCGGCGATCGCATAGCCCTTGTCGACCAGGTTGGCGAAGTCCTTTTGCCACAGGCGCTCCAGCAGGAACATCGATGCCTCGAACCGGCCGTCGATAAAGACGCCGAAGAAGGTGCCGAATTGCTGCACCCGGATGTGGTGCGCGCACAGCGTAAACAGGTTGTCCATCGCCTGGCGGTGGACGTCGGCCAGGGTCACGCCGCCGGACACGTGACGCTGCAACACCCAGCCGTCATCGACCGCGTAGCCGATCATGAAGCCGTTGCCAATCGGCCGCACCAGCCGCGCCTCGTCCCCTTCCTGCGGCGCGGCAGGCAGCAGGCAGGCGGTGCTGCGCGACAGAAACTCATCCATGACGGCTCCTTACAGGGGATAACCAATTGTAAGGCGGCAATAAACAAAAAAAGCGGGCCGCAGCCCGCTTTTTGCATCCGTACAACGAACCGGATTAACGCTTGTCCAGTGGCGGAACATCGCGCGCGGTGGCGCCGACGAACAGCTGGCGTGGACGGCCGATTTTCTGTTCTGGATCGGCAATCATTTCGTTCCACTGGGCGATCCAGCCGATGGTACGGGCCATCGCGAAGATACCGGTGAACAGCGAGACCGGGATGCCCAGGGCCGACTGCACGATGCCCGAGTAGAAGTCGACGTTCGGGTACAGCTTGCGCGAGACGAAGTATTCGTCGTTCAGCGCGATGCGTTCCAGTTCCATCGCCAGCTTGAACAGCGGGTCGTCCTGCAGGCCCAGTTCGTTCAGCACTTCGTGGCAGGTTTCGCGCATCAGCTTGGCGCGCGGGTCGAAGTTCTTGTACACGCGGTGACCGAAGCCCATCAGCTTCACGCCCGAGTTCTTGTCCTTGACCTTCTCGATGAAGGCCGG
>Ga0307408_100000576_pt1 | contig 31629 bp, 37 predicted proteins | sample 322Cmetagenome_FD_202116 | JGI IMG/M metagenome (GOLD analysis project Ga0307408, IMG submission 202116) | Maize rhizosphere microbial communities from greenhouse at UC Davis, California, United States - 322HYB-C-3 | ecosystem: Host-associated > Plants > Roots > Rhizosphere > Soil | place...
AAGGTCCATACGGGAGATTGATCGGATGCTCTTGCCTGGCGAAGCATGCTGAACACGTGGCGGACCCCTTAGGCTTCCCTTCTTTCTGCGGTCACGGCGTAAATTCCCATGCCCGTGGAGAGGCAAGGTTCAGAACGACGCAAACACAACTCGTTTGGCCTGAGTGTCTGCCGCGGTATTGCATACTTCTCGCGCTTGTGGCACGGGTTAGAGCAAACTGCTGACAAATGAAAGCGGGATTTACCGGTGGCGACTTTGTGGTTCGCCGGATAAAACCAAGGGCTTCGTGGTGTGCAAAGCTTCCAGCAAGGTATCAAGACACATGATTTTGGTCAAGGAATATTTAATATATCGCTCATCGGGAAGGCAATATGGTGCATTCCCTTACGGGTTCGCGCTGAAGTTATGTCCTCCGCATGCATTTTTTGCTAAGATGCACGCCTCCCCGCAGCACGCTCCCCCAACGCATGGCAACAGACAAAGAATTATCGGATTTCCTCGAAAACGTCGAGCGGCGCGCCTATAAACAAGCCCTCTACGCTGTGCGCAAGGAAGAAAGCGCCCTGGACATCGTGCAGGACGCCATGATCAAGCTGGCGGAAAAGTACGGCGACAAGCCGGCTGCGGAATTGCCAATGCTGTTCCAGCGCATCGTGCAAACCACCATCCTGGATTATTTCCGAAGAGAAAAAGTTCGCAACACGTGGGTCAGCCTGTTTTCCGGCATGTCGTCTTCCGCCGACGAGCACGAAGACTTTGATCTGCTGGAAACGTACGAAGCGGAACAGGGTTCCGAAGCGTCCGAATCGTCCGCCGACAAGGTGGAACGCATGCAGGTGCTCAGCGCGATCGATAGCGAGGTACAAAAGCTGCCGGCGCGTCAACGGGAAGCGTTCCTCATGCGTTACTTGCATGATCTGGATGTGGCTGAAACCGCCGTGGCAATGGGATGTTCCGAAGGGAGCGTAAAAACACATTGCTCCCGCGCAACTCATACGTTAGCTGAAGCATTGAAAGCCCAGGGAATTAAATTATGAACACCGAAGACCTCAATTTCGCTTACAAGGTGCGCCACGCGCTCAATGAAAAGCTGGAAGAGCTGCCGGCTTCGACCACCGACCGCCTGGCCGCCGCCCGCAAAGCCGCCATGGCGCGCAAAAAACCCCACGTGCCGGTGCGCGTGACGCAATCGGAGCTGGCCACGGCCGGCGCCGGCGGCTTTTTCTCGCACCCGTTCGGCTGGCTGGGCCGCATGAGCGTGGCGCTGCCGCTACTGGTGCTGGTGGCCGGCATGGTCGGCTTGTACCAATACGAACAGCAGCAGCGCATCAATGAACTGGCCGAACTCGACGCCGCCGTGCTGTCGGACGAATTGCCATTGTCCGCGTACCTGGACCATGGCTTTAATACCTATCTGGAAGAAAGTCGCGAGCAATAAGGATGGCGCGTATCAGCGTTAAAACCACTACCACGGCCGGACTATTCACCGCCGTCCTGATCGCCGCCGGCGCGTTGGCGCAGGCGCCCGCCGCGTCCACGCCGCCGGCCCCGCCTGCGGCAGCGGCTCCCGCCCCGGCCCAGCCAGCCGTCGCTCCGCCGGCCACCACGCCGGCAGCCGCTCCCGTTGCCGCGCCCGTCTTACCGCAGGCAACCGGCAAACCGGCCGCATCCGCCCCTGCGCCCGCGCCCACGAAACCCGTGGTGGCGCCGATCGCCATGGAAAAACCCCTGTGGAAAGATTTGTCTGCCGCGCAACAGCGCGCGCTGGACCCGCTGAAGGGCGAATGGGACAAGCTGGAAGGCTTGCGCAAGCAAAAGTGGCTGGAAATCGCCAACCGCTACAACGGCATGAAGCCGGACGAGCAGATGCGCGTGCAGGAGCGCATGCGCGACTGGGTGCGCCTGACGCCCGACCAGCGCCGCATGGTGCGCGAGAACTTTGCCCGCTCACAAAAAGTCGCCCCGAGTCCGGGCCAGAAATCCGTGCAGTGGGAGCAATACCAGCAATTGCCGGAAGAACAAAAGAAACAACTGGCGGACAAGGCGCCGAAAAAACAGGTGGCCAATCCGCCCACGCCGACGCAAAGCAAGATCCAGACGGTGCAACCGGTCAAGCGCGCCGTGCCGGGCTCCGCGCCCGCAGTGACCGCGCCGGGCGCCGCCAGCGCCCCGGCCGCGACCGTACCACCGGCAACGGCGCCTGCGGCATCCGGCGCCACCGCGCCAGCCCCCGCCGCCCCCCCCGCCACCAGCACGCCACCCGCCGCCAATGTCAAATAACACCGTGCAAGCGCACGACCGGGCGCCCGCCATCAAGCGGCGCCTGATCGCCATCGTGTATGAAATGCTGCTGGCGTTTGCCGTGCTGTTCCTGCCCTTCCTGGTCCTGGAAGTCGCGTTGCAGGCCGCCCATACCTCATTGGCCGAACACTTGCGCCAGGCGCTGGCGTTCCTGGTGCTGGGCGCGTACTTCATCCACCAGTGGTCGCGCGAAGGCCAGACCCTGGCGATGCGCACCTGGCGCATCAAGCTGGTGTTTCCCGGCTACAGCCATGTGCCATTGAAAATCGCCGCACTGCGCTACCTGCTCGCATGGGGCTGGGTGTTGCCCGGCATCCTGGCGTCGTACGCGTTGCACCTGTCACGCTGGCAGGCGCTGTACGCGCTCTTTGCCAGCATGGGCGTGTGGGCCTTGCTGGCGCTGCTCGACAAGGATCGCCAGTTCCTGCATGACCGCCTGGCCGGCACGCGCCTGGTGCAGCTGCCGAAGCCGGAAAAAAAGGCGGTGGCGCAGCCAACCGCGTCCTAAGCCGCATTCCAGGCCGCGTCCACCGGCGTGGCGCTTATTCCCCGGCCAACACCCCGATCGCACCGCCCTGCACGCGGTGCACCACCGGTTTGTCCATGCGCCACGCGGATGAGCAAGGAAACCGCGTCCATCACCACTCTCCCCCCTCATCGCCGGCGCCGCCCTCGCCCGGCACCCATTCGATGATGTCGCCCGGCTGGCACTGCAGCTTTTCGCAAATCCGCTCCAGCGTGCCAAAACGGATGCCCTTCACCTTGCCCGACTTGAGCAGGCTGAGGTTTTGTTCCGTGATGCCGACATGCTGCGCCAGTTCGCGCGACTTGATTTTCCGCTTGGCCAGCATGACGTCCAGGTGCAGCACGATGGCCATCAGACGAAGCCCTCGTTTTCCTCGGCCAGGCGGCGCCCTTCCCGCAGCACGCCGCCGAACACGTAGAACAGGCCGCACGCCACCATCATCAGCAGCGCTTCCGACGACACTCCCACGCTGACGGCGCCACCGTCGCCCAGCCAATGCCGCCACAGCAAGCCGCGCAGCGGCTGTTCCACGATCGCCAGCAGCAGCGCGCCAAACGCCGCGCCCGCGAACGCCCGCACGTGCCCGATGGCGGCGGCGGAAAACAAATCACGCGCCTGGAACGCGCGCAGCAGGCCGTCGAGCCGCCACGACGCGTACACCAGCAGCGCCAGCACCGGCAGCGCCATCAATGCGCCGCTCCAGCGCTGCGCCGGCGGCAATCCGCGGGCAAGCTCCATCGTCAAGCCCCCCGGCCAGAACGCCATCGTGAACCCCGGCATCGGGATCGGATGCGGGTAGAACCACGACAAGCCAAAGTAGGCCCCTTGCAGTAAAACGAACAATAGCAGCAGGCAGCGGAAAGTTTTAATTGACATGATATTTAATTATTGTTTTATAATAAATTTTTATCGCAAAACGATAAAGTTTGATTGTATTTTAATCAGTATACGTCAAAGGAACCCCTATGCGCACCACCCTGCTGTTCGCCGCGCTGGCCCTGCTGGCCGGCTGCAAAACCATTACCGTCGAAGAACGCCATTTGATCCGTCCCGACGCGCTCAGCGGCAAGGCGCCGAAGCAGACATTACAACTGGCCGGCGCGGCCGAACTGGAACTGGCGCGTCCGGATGGCGCGCTGTTGAAAGGCATCCTGCTGGAACAACCGGGCGCGCAACTGACTTTGCTGTACTTCGGCGGCAATATGTTCCACCTCGACAATAGCGGCGGCAAAGTCGCCGCCGCCCTGGCGCCCTGCGGCGTCAACCTGGCGATAATGGATTACCGTGGCTATGGCCGCAGCAGCGGCATGCCCACCACGGCCAACATGATGGACGACGCGCTGGCCGCGTACGACCACCTGAACCAGCGTTACCCGGGCGCGGTGGCGGTGTACGGCATGTCGCTGGGCAGCTTCGTGGCGGCGCAGGTGGCACGCCAGCGCGACGTGGCGGCGCTGGTGCTGGAGGGGACCACCACCAATGCGCGCGACATGGTCAACGGCAGCATCCCCTGGTATGCCAAGCCGTTCATCCGCGTGCGCCTGGCGCCGTCGCTGGCGGCCATTGACAACACCGACGTGGTGTCGCGCGTGCGCGCCCCGACCCTGATGCTGACCGGCGACCAGGACAAGGACACGCCGCCCGCACTGGCCATGAAAGTGTTCGAGGCGCTGCCGGCGGCGCGCAAGCAATTCGTGCTGGCGCCGGGCGCGGGCCATGAGGACGCGCTGTCGCACCCGGCCACGGCGCCGGTGCTGTGCCCGTTCCTCAATGGGGTCAATGCGGGCCTCGGTGCGGCCCCCAGTGCGGGCCTCAGTGCGCGTGGGTGATCACCGGCATGTCGGTGCCGGGTGAGAAAACGATCTTGCGGATATAGCTGTCGTCCTGGCACACGGCCATTTCGTCATCGAACACGAGGCGGCCGTTCTTCCACACGGTGGCGTGCGCGCCGCTCGTTGCGCCGCATTGCCACTGCGCGTTGCTGGCGCCGGGCACGCCACGGAAGCGCACGATGTATTTATCCTTGCCCAGCACGCAGCGGCGCTCGACTTCGTAGACGTCGGTGAGGAACCAGGTGACCTGGTCGAACTTCACCAGGTCGGCAGTGCGCCACAAGTCCATCTGGCGGCGCGGCGGCTTGTCCGGGTAAAAGAAACCCAGTTCCAGCTTGCGTTGCTTGCGCTGGCAATCCATCCCCACCAGCGCCACGCCATCGGCCATCGGCTGGCGGTAATCATACTGCGGCACGACGGCCTTGCTTTGTACCGCAGCCACCAACGACACCGCCGCAACCAATACCGACATCACCACTCCCTGCCATATTATTTATTCCATATTGATTATAAGCCGAATCAGAAGCGCTCACTTGGTTTCAGGTAGCGCCACTGGCCGAGCGGCAGCGACGACATGGCGATGCGGCCGATGCGGATGCGCTTCATGCTCACCACGTCCAGCCCCACCAGGCGGCACATGTGGACGATCTGGCCCGGCTTCGGCGCCTTCACGGCAAAGCGCAGGCGGTGCTCATTTTGCCAGCTGGCCTTCAGCGGCGGCAGCGGCTTGCCATTGAACGGCAGGCCGTGGTTCAGCAGCGCCAGGCCATTGGCGATGATATTGCCTTTGACTTCGACGATGAATTCCTGCTCCAGACCTTCCTGCAGGCGGCGCGAGACGCCGAATTCCTGCGTCAGCACCACCAGTCCCGTCGCTTGCGTGTCAAGCCACGGTTCCATGGTCAGGTTTTTCAGGTGACATTTCAAGAAGCGTTCGCCACGCACCGTTTCCACGCGCGCCTCTTCGCGCAGGCACGCCAGGATCGGCTTGCCGTCTGTGCCGATGCCCGCGTTCACGCCTTCCGGCTTGTTGACGATGATGGTGACCGGCGTGATTTCCAGCAGCGACGCGTCGGGCGCCAGCGCCACGCTCTGTTGCGGCTCGACCCGCGCGCCCGGTTCTTCCACCGTCACGCCATCGACCAGCACATAGCCGCCCTCGATATACAGCTCGGCTTCGCGGCGCGAGCATGGCACCTGGTCTGCCACGCGCTTGGCGAGGCGGATGTTATTTTCGTGTTCTGTCATGGAGGTTCCTGGTAAAAACAAAACGGCGGCCCCGAGGGTCCGCCGGCATGCGCTGGGCATGATGTCACTGCATCACTGCGCCACATGCGCCGCATAAAAGCGCTGTCCCATTTCCTGCAAGCCCAGGGTTTCCAGCACTTCCTGCAAGCGCTCGCTGGGGCGGCGGCGCGGCAGGTTCTTGTAGGTGGCGATGATCAGTTCATTTTTCATCGAATGCTCCCAGCCCACCAGTTCCGTCACATTGACCTGGTAGCCATGCGCTTCGAGCTGCAGGCAGCGCAGCACATTGGTGACCTGGCTGCCGAATTCCCGGGTGTGGATCGGGTGGCGCCAGATTTCCGTCAGCGCGCTCTTGCCCAGCGACTGGCCTTTATTCTTGCGCAGCACGGACGCCACTTCGGCCTGGCAGCACGGCACCAGCACCATGTGCTTCGCCTTCTTTTTCAGGGCAAAGTCGATCGCGTCATCGGTCGCGGTATTGCACGCGTGCAGCGCGGTGACGATATCGATTTGCCCCGGCAACTGTTCCGACGACGTCGATTCCGCCACCGACAGCGGCAGGAACGACATGCCGGGGAAATTGAATTTCGTGGCCAGCTGCTGCGATTTTTCCACCAGCTCGGCGCGCGTCTCGATGCCGTAAATGTGCGAGCCGTCGTCCAGGCCCTTGAAGAACAGGTCGTACAGAATAAAGCCGAGATACGATTTTCCCGCGCCATGGTCCACCAGCGACACGCCCTGCCCGCCACTTTGCCCGCGCACCTCCCTGAGCAGCGGTTCGATAAACTGGTACAGGTGGTACACCTGCTTGAGCTTGCGGCGGCTGTCCTGGTTCAGCTTGCCGTCGCGCGTCAGGATGTGCAATTCCTGCAACAGCTCGACCGACTGGCCGGGACGCACCTCGGGCGGCAATCCCGCAGCGGCGGGCGCCTGCCCGGCCGTGGCAGCTTTATTGCGCTTCATCGATCCACGCCTGCTGAATCGCTTCCAGCACGCGCTCGCCGCCGCGCGCGTGGTCGTCGTCGAAGCCGTCCAGGTCCACCACCCAGTTATGCAGGTCGACGAAGCGCACCGTCACCGGATCGACGTCCGGGAACTTGTCATACAGCGCTTCGGCGATCGCGTTAATGTCCGACCATTTCATCAGTGGCCTCCCTCGCTGGCGTGGTTGATCGTGTACTTCGGGATTTCAATCACGAGATCCTGGTCCGCCACCACGGCCTGGCACGACAGGCGCGACACGGCCTCCAGGCCCCACGCCTTGTCCAGCAAGTCTTCTTCGGTTTCCGTCGCTTCGCTGAGCGAATTGAAACCTTCACGCACCAGCACGTGGCAGGTGGTGCAGGCGCACGATTTTTCGCACGCGTGCTCGATGTGGATGTCATTGTCCAGCATCACGTCGCACAGGGTTTTGCCTGCCGGGGCGTCGACAACGGCGCCATCCGGGCACAGTTTGGCGTGGGGGAGGAATACGATTTGGGGCACTTCTTGACCTCTTTGGAATTCAGTGTTGTTCCCCGCTTGCGCGGGGGTGCAGTTCTTTATGCGGCCTCAGGCAACTTCATCGAGCGACTTGCCGGCCAGGGCGCTGCGCACGGAACGGTCCATGCGGCGCGACGCGAATTCCTCGGTGCCGCGCGCAAGTTCCTCGACCGCCAGCTTCACGGCCTGGTGGTCCACCGCGCCCTCGACCGACTGCGCCAGGATGGCACGGGTGCGCTCCATCAGCGCCACCACCGCGGCACGCTCGTCATCGGACAGCAGCGCCGCGTCTTCGTCCAGCGCCGCCTGCGTGGCCAGCAGGATGCGTTCCGCTTCCACCTGTTCTTCACGCAAGGCGCGCGCCTTCATGTCCACCTCGGCGGACTTGTAGGAATCCTGCAGCATGCGCGCCACGTCGTCGTCGCCCAGGCCATACGATGGCTTGACGGTGATCGACGCTTCCACGCCGGAACGCAGTTCGCGCGCCGAGACCGACAGCAAGCCGTCGGCGTCGACCTGGTACGTGATGCGGATGCGGGCCGCGCCGGCCGCCATCGGCGGAATGCCGCGCAATTCAAAGCGCGCCAGCGAACGGCAGTCATTGACCAGTTCACGCTCGCCTTGCAGCACGTGCACGGCCAGCGCGGTCTGCCCGTCCTTGAAGGTGGTGAATTCCTGCGCGCGGGCGCACGGGATGGTCGAGTTGCGCGGAATGATTTTTTCCACCAGCCCGCCCATGGTCTCGATGCCCAGCGACAGCGGCGTCACGTCCAGCAGCAGCCAGTCGTCGCCCGGCGCGCGGTTACCGGCCAACAAGTTGGCCTGGATCGCGGCGCCCAGCGCCACCACCTTGTCCGGATCGATATTGGCGTGCGGGATCGTGTGGAAATGGTCGCCCACGGCGCGCTGCACGTGCGGCATGCGCGTCGCGCCCCCCACCATCACCACGCCATCGATGTCGTCGGCATCGACATTGGCGTCGCGCAGCGCTTTCTTCACGGCGTTCATGGTCTTGCCGACCAGGTGCCTGGTGATTTCCGCGAATTTCTCCGCCGAGACCTTCAAATGCACTTCTTCGCCGGAACCGAGGATGGCGTCGACCGTGACTTCGGATTTGGTCGACAGCAATTCCTTGGCTTCGCGCGCTTTCACCATCAGCACGGCCGTGTCTTCATCGGACAGCGGCGCCAGCTTTTCCTGCTCGTGGATCCAGCAGAACAGGCGGTGGTCGAAATCGTCGCCGCCCAGCGCGGAATCGCCGCCGGTCGCCAGCACTTCAAACACGCCTTTCGACAGTTTCAGCACCGAGATGTCGAACGTGCCGCCGCCCAGGTCATACACGGCAAACAGCCCTTCCGAACCGTTATCGAGGCCGTAGGCAATCGCCGCCGCCGTCGGCTCCGACAGCAGGCGCAGCACGTTGATGCCGGCCAGTTGCGCGGCATCCTTGGTGGCCTGGCGCTGCGCATCGTCGAAGTACGCCGGCACCGTGATCACGGCGCCGACCAGGTCGTCGCCCAGCGCATCCTCGGCGCGCTGGCGCAGGGTGGCCAAAATCTGGGCCGAGGTTTCCACCGGCGATTTGATACCGGCCACGGTTTTCAGCTGCACCATGCCGGGCCCATCGACGAAATCGTAGGGCAGGTTTTCCGCGTAGGCGATATCTTTCAGGCCACGGCCCATGAAGCGCTTGACCGACACGATGGTGTTTTTCGGGTCGGTGGTTTGCGCCGCTTGCGCCTTGTAGCCGATGTTGGCGTGGCCATTGGGCAGGTAGCGCACCACGGAAGGCAGCAGCGCATGGCCGTCTTCATCGCCCAGCACTTCGGGAATGCTGTTGCGGACCGTCGCGACCAGTGAATTGGTGGTGCCCAGGTCGATACCCACCGCCAGCCGATGCTGGTGCGGCGCGGTCGACATGCCGGGTTCGGAGATTTGCAGAAGTGCCATAGGGGTATTCTTATTCGATCGCGTCGAAGGCGAAGCGGACTTCTTCGCCAAATTTTTCCAGGAACATCAGGGCGCGCACGCCCTGCGCGGCAGCAATGTAGTCGCCGCCATTCAACTGGGTTTCAATGGAGTGCAATTGTGCCTTGCGCGCCCCGCGCAACTGGCCGTCGAGCTGTTCGAGCTCGCCGATGTCCTTTTGCGCCCGGGCGTCTTCCAGTGCTTCGCGCCATTCCATTTGCTGCATCAGGAACGCCGGCGGCATGGCCGTGTTGGACTCGGTCTGCAAGTCCACGCCATGCAGTTCGCACAGGTAGCGTGCGCGCAACTGGGGATTCTTCAGGGTCTGGTACGCTTCGTTGGCGCGGGTCGCCCATTGCATCGCGACGCGCTTTTCCGCATCGGTGGCGTTGACGAAGCGGTCCGGGTGGACCCGGCCTTGCACCTCGCGGAAGGCGCTGTTGAGCGCCTCCGCGTCGATGGCAAATTGCTGTGGCAGGTGAAAGAGTTCGAAGTGGTTCTGCACGATGCTATCGATTAAATGCGGAAGCTTTCACCGCAACCGCACGCGTCTTTCTCGTTCGGGTTGTTGAACTTGAAGCCTTCGTTCAAGCCTTCCCGCGCGAAATCGAGTTCGGTGCCATCGATGTACGGCAAGCTTTTCGGGTCGACAAACACTTTCACGCCGTGCGATTCGAACACGCTATCTTCCGCATCGGCCTCGTCCACGTATTCCAGCTTGTAGGCCAGACCGGAGCAGCCAGTGGTCCGCACGCCAAAGCGCAGGCCGAGGCCCTTGCCGCGGCGCTCGATGTACCGATTGATGTGCTTGGCCGCTTTTTCGGTCAGGGTAATCGCCATACTGCCTCCATTACCAGCTTACGCCGGGTGCTTTGCCTTGTAATCGCTGACCGCCGCCTTGATCGCGTCTTCCGCCAGGATCGAGCAGTGGATCTTCACCGGCGGCAGCGCCAGCTCTTCAGCGATCGCCGTGTTCTTGATCGCCAGCGCTTCGTCCAGCGACTTGCCCTTGACCCATTCCGTCACCAGCGACGACGAGGCGATCGCGGAACCGCAGCCATAGGTCTTGAACTTCGCGTCTTCGATCAGGCCGTCGGCGCCGACCTTGATTTGCAGCTTCATCACGTCGCCGCACGCGGGCGCGCCCACCATGCCGGTCCCCACCGAATCGTCGCCCTTTTCAAAGGAACCGACGTTGCGCGGGTTTTCGTAGTGGTCCAACACTTTTTCCGAGTAAGCCATTTTATTGCTCCTAATATCTTCAGTAATCGTTTACGTAGCCAGCCTTAGTGCGCGGCCCACTGGATGGAACTGATGTCGACGCCATCCTTGTACATTTCCCACAGCGGCGACAATTCGCGCAGCTTGCCAACCTTGGACTTCATCAGGTCCACGGCGAAGTCGATGTCTTTTTCGGTCGTGAAACGGCCGATGGTAAAGCGGATCGAGCTGTGCGCCAGTTCGTCGCTGCGGCCCAGGGCGCGCAACACGTACGACGGTTCCAGCGACGCCGAGGTGCAGGCCGAGCCGGACGACACCGCCAGGTCTTTCACCGCCATGATCAGCGATTCGCCTTCCACGTAGTTGAACGACACGTTCAGGTTGTGCGGCACGCGCGCATCCATGTCGCCGTTGACGTAGACTTCCTCGATTTCCTGCAAGCCCTTGGCCAGGCGGTCGCGCAGCGACTTGATGCGGCCGATTTCACTGTCCATCTCGACCTTGGCCAGGCGGAACGCCTCGCCCATGCCGACGATCTGGTGGGTCGGCAAGGTGCCCGAGCGCAGGCCGCGCTCATGGCCGCCGCCGTGCATTTGCGCTTCGATGCGCACGCGCGGCTTGCGGCACACGTACAGCGCGCCGACGCCTTTCGGGCCGTAGGTCTTGTGCGCGGTGAAGGTCATCAGGTCGACCTTGGTCTGTTGCAGGTCGATCACGACCTTGCCGGTGGCTTGCGCCGCGTCGCAGTGGAAGATGATGCCTTTCGAGCGGCACAGTTCGCCGATTTCCGCGATCGGCTGGATCACGCCGATTTCGTTATTCACCAGCATGACCGAAATCACGATGGTGTCCGGGCGGATCGCCGCGGTCAGCTGTTCGATCGTGATCAGGCCATTGTCCTGCGGTTCCAGGTAAGTCGCCTCAAACCCCTGGCGCTCCAGCTCACGCACGGTGTCGAGCACGGATTTGTGCTCGGTTTTCACGGTGATGATGTGCTTGCCACGGGTTTTATAGAAGTTCGCCGCGCCCTTCAGCGCCAGGTTGTTCGATTCGGTGGCGCCGGAGGTCCAGATGATTTCACGCGGGTCGGCATTGACCAGCGCCGCCACGTGGCCGCGCGCCTCTTCCACCGCCTTCTCGGCGGTCCAGCCATACATGTGGCTGCGGGAAGCGGGATTGCCGAACTGTTCGCGCAGGTACGGGATCATCTGGTCGGCCACGCGCGGGTCGATCGGCGTGGTGGCCGAATAGTCCATGTAGATCGGGAAGTGCGGGGCGGTGTGGAATTCCACGGGAGCGACCTGGGCGACAGTTTTTTCAGGGGCGTTCATCTATTACTCCAAATATTTGCAGCTGGTTTAGCCTAAAGCGGCGTTGCGGTGCATGACAACGACGTTTTGCTCGGCATGCTTCTGTTTTTGTTGATCGACCAGGTCCTGCAAGGAAACGGAGTCCAGGTAATCGACCATTTTTTCATTCAGGGTGGCCCACAGTTCGTGAGTCATGCAGCGGGCGCCGGTGGCGGCATCGGCGCCGTGGCAGTTTTCCTTGCCGCCGCACTGGGTGGCGTCCAGCGGTTCATCGACCGCGATGATGATGTCGGCCACCGTGACCTTGTCGGCACGGCGCGCCAGGCTGTAGCCGCCGCCGGGGCCACGGATCGATTCGACGATCTCGTGGCGGCGCAGCTTGCCGAACAATTGTTCCAGGTAAGACAGCGAAATCGCCTGGCGTTGCGAAATGCCAGACAACGTGACCGGGCCTTTGCCTTGGCGCAAAGCCAGATCGATCATCGCAGTCACTGCAAAACGGCCTTTGGTGGTCAGACGCATCACAACCTCGGTTGAGTTAAAATACAGCCTTGTTCGACCAATCGCAAAGACGGATTAGTTGAACGATTTAGTCAAGTATACCTTATTTGACTATTCTTGTCAGGCGACGCCCCTGGCGCCGCCTGTGGAAGCTGTGTGCGCGTTTTTAGGGCGTTTCAGCAGCGTAACAATTGCATCGGCTTGAACAGCGCGTGCATATTGCTATTGGTAATAAACGTCAAGTTATAAGGGTGTTCCGCGGCAATTTGCGGCAAGGCCTGCGCTTCCGGCAATTTATTCAGTTGCTCGGCGATCTTCCCCCACAGCACCAGCGTCGGCCGCCGCTCCCGCAGCGCGGCCAGCACGGTTTGCAGGAACGGCATCCACGCTTTGGCATCCTTGACCGGCGCGACCGTTTCACGGAACACCAGGGTGGCGTTCAACAGCAGGAAACCCGCGTCGAAGAACTTTTGCTGGATTTCACCGAGCGACTGCACCACGCCCGGCACGCCGCGCGATGCCGCCGCGATTTTCGCCAGGGCCAAGGTGCCGGTATCGTCCGGCGCCAGGCGGCCATCGGCCACCAGCAGCATTTTCATAAAGTTGCGCAAGGACGTCGCTTTATTGACGGCTTTCGACAAGCCACCGCCCGCCTCCTCCGACCACAGCCCCTTGACGGCGCCGTCCATGAAGCACACCCCGGTGGCGCTCTCCGCGCGCGGGTACGGGCCTTCGCCGATCAGCACATAGCGCACCTGCTCCATCGGCTGGGCAAAGGCGGCAAACAGCCGCTGCCCGGTCGGCAGGAAATCACCGAGGGTCTCAAAGTAATCCGGGGTGGCGGCCCGCATGGCGTGCAAGCCCGCCAGCAGCACGGGGCGCCAGGAAGCATCGGCGCGGTCGAGCGCCTCGAGGAGGTGGGAGGGAATCGGCATGGCGCGGAAGATCGGCAAAAGGGGCGATTTTAGCAGAGCACCGCACGATTCCCCTTGGGCAATAGCTACAGCCTATCCGCAAATGTCGGATTTCTTTACAGTGGCCGCCCTTCACCACAAAGACACAAAGCAAGTAATTGATTTCATGACTATTTTTTGAATAGGCACATCTTATGCTTGAATTGCTGGGGGTCAATCCTCGTGTATTTTAAACAATATGAGCACAAGAGGGACGTCGGGATGAAACTGCCAGCCATCATTCGAAAAGCCGCTGCACTGTGCTTGCTTCTGGCCGGTAATGCAACGAGCGCCACCGTGTTGACGTTTACCATGCCTAGCGGCTATACGCTGGACGTGCAGTCCACCTGCGCGTCCGATCCCGGCTGCCAACTCCAGGCCGGTCCGCCGATGGCGCTCTCCCCCGGCCTGATTGCAGACCAGGCGCACCAGGCGCTGATGCCGGCATCGGCCAACGACATCAGCCATTTCACCTCGCCCCTGGCCGCCGCCGGCGCGGAGGACGATGTGTTCCTGTCCCTGATCGGCAACCAGCCCGCGGACAGGCAGGCCGACCGCAATGACGGCGCCGGCGAGGTCTCCGACGACCTGGCCTTGATGAGGAAACTCAGCCAGGGGCTGCGGCAGACCTATACGAACATCCATGCGCTCGTTGCCCTGCCCGACAATTACCAGGCGGGTGCCCGGGATGCCGGCGCCGCCGTGTCCGGCCAGTGCCGCGAAGGCGGCACGGCCGGCGCCAATGCCGGATGCGCCGCTGGGGCCTTTGCGCCGGTCGTGAGCAGCCTGTGCGTGGCCAGCGACGGCAGTTACAACACCATCGGCGCGGCCAGCCAGGCCGCCTGTCCGCCCGGCAGCGTTTATGTCGGCAGCAAGCGCGGCGCCGGCACGGCGGAATATGCCGCCTACGCGCAATCGCTGAAAAACTTTGCGAAAGACGCCGCCAGCCGCTATTCCATGCCGTCGTTCGATGAGCGTTACACCCGCAATGACGCCGGCCCCACGCAATACCGGCGCTGCACCGATTGCGACCTCGACCAGAACCAGGCGGAACCCGGCCTGCTGACGCAGGTCATGCAGTGGCTGAGGGAACCCAGTTCCATGCTGATGCTGGTACTGGGGCTGGCCGCCGTGCTGGGCGCCGATGCGGCCATCAGAGGCCGCCGCGGCTGACCCGCGCCGGGCCGGGCCACAGCCGCCGCGTCCGCCCGGGCCCGGCGGCGCTTGCCAACTAAGTGTTTCCCTGAGTCGATTTTCTTTACACTAGAATTCCAGCCCCGCCAGCCCGGCCGCCAGCACCAGCATGATGGCGCCGGTCAACGCTTCGATGGCTTTCCACACCGGCGGCTTGCGCAGCCATGCCGATAATTTGCTGGCGCCATAGCCCAGCGCGGTAAACCACAGCAGCGAGGCGACGATCGCGCCCAGCGCAAAGCTGGGGCGTTCGGCCTGCGCATATTGCCCGCCCAGGGAACCGAGCAACACCAGGGTATCGAGATAGACATGCGGGTTCAGCAGCGACAGCGCCAGCACCGTCACCAGCGCGCGCCGCCGGTCCACCTGCGCCGCCTGCTCCGGCACCTGCAGCGCCTTGGTGCGCAGCAGCGCGGCCCAGCTGCGCAAGCCATACCAGGCCAGGAACGCCGCCCCGCCCCAGCGCGCCACCGCCAGCAGCAGCGGCGACGCCTGGATCAGCGCTCCCATGCCCGCCACGCCGGCCGCGATCAGCACGATATCGACGGCGATGCAGGCCGCCACCGTGACGCCGACATGGCGCCGTTCCACCCCCATGCGCAGCACATGCGCATTTTGCGCACCGATCGCCATGATCAGGCTGGCGCCCATGCCCAAACCATTGAAAAACACCGCGGGTACCAGCATTGGAACCTCCGTTAGCTGTTGTTGACCCGGCCAGTGTGGCCTGCTTGCCCGGCAAAATGAAGCTGCATTAATATTTATGGAGTAAGTTAAGAATCTCTAATGAAAGGTCGCCATGCTGCCCGATCCCCGCCAGGCCGAAACCCTGCTGGCCATTCTCGACACCGGCAGCTTCGAACAGGCCGCCGCCCTGCTGCACATCACGGCGTCCGCCGTGTCGCAACGCATCGGCGCGCTGGAAGCGGCGCAGGGCGCGCCGCTGGTGATCCGCAGCCGGCCGTGCCGCGCCACCCGCGCCGGCCAGCGGCTGGCGCAATACCTGCGCCGCAGCAAGCTGCTGGAACAGGAATTCCTCGCGGAATCACAGGAAGGCGACGCCCGCCCGCTGTCGGTGCCGCTGGCGGTCAACCACGACACCCTGGCCAACTGGCTGTTGCCGGAACTGGCGCCGTTCCTGCGCGACGAACACCTGATGCTCGATATCGCGCTCGATGACCAGGACCATACCTACACCCTGCTGGAACGGGGCCTGGCGCTGGCGGCGGTCTCGGCCGAGCCGCAAGCGATGCGGGGCTGCGTGGTGGCGCCGCTGGGCGTGATGCGCTACAACATGCTGGCGTCGCCGGCGTTTGCCCGGCGCTGGTTTCCCGACGGCCTGGCGCGCGGTCCCGCGCGGCACGCGCCAATGCTGGTGTTCGACCGCAAGGACATGCTGCAAGCGAACTTCATGCAGCGCGAATTCGGCGTGGCGCCCGGCAGCTACCCCTGCCATTACATCCCGTCCAGCCCGGCGTTTGTGCAAGCCATCGAGCTGGGGCTGGGCTATGGCATGGTGCCGGAACAACAGGTCGGCGACCGCTTGGCCAACAACGTGGTGATCGACATGGCACCGGGCCGCCACAGCGACGTGGCCCTGTACTGGCACAGCTGGCGCGTGCAATCGCCCAAGCTGGAGCGGCTCAGCGCGGCCGTGCTGGCGGCGGGCCGGCATATCTTGCGGCCGCCGGCCGCCGGGACGCCATAGCTTGGCGGCTTGGCGGCTTGGCGGCTCGGCGCCCCGGCAATCCCTGCCGCCCTGCCGCGTAACGCCGCCGGCCCGTGTGGCGCCGTCGGCCTTGCGGCCGGCCCCAATTTGCCGCACCATCGGTCAGACCTGCCCACCGCCATAAGACGCCCATGTCCGAACCGCCGCAGCTTGCCAAACTCAAGATCGACCGCGGCGCCGCCGCTCCCCGCCGCGGCCGCCGCTGGCTGAAAGCCGGTGCCGCCATCGCCGCAGTGGCCGCCGTCGCACTGGCCATCACGGCGCGCACCGGCCGCCAGCCGGAAGTGGAGACCGTCACGGTTTCCCTGGCCTGGCCATCGCAAAACCTGACCCTGCTGAACGCCACCGGCTATGTGGTGGCGCAGCGCAAGGCGGCCCTGTCGTCCAAGGCCACCGGACGGCTGGAATGGCTGGGTGTATTGGAAGGGTCGAGCGTCAAGGCCGGCGACGTGGTGGCGCGGCTGGAAAGCCGCGACCAGGAAGCGGCGCTGGCGCAGGCGCAGGCCGGGGTCCAGGTGGCGCAAGCGAACCTGCAACAGGGCCGCGCCGAACTGGCCGATGCGCAGCAGGCCCACCGGCGCGCCGCGGAGTTGCTGGCGAAGGGCTTCATTGCCACGGCCACCGCCGATGCAGCGCAGGCCCGCCACAACAAGGCCAGCGCCGCCGTCGCCGCACAACAAGCCGCCATCGCGATGGCGCAGGCCGGCGCCCGGGCGGCCCAGGTGGCGCTGGAACAAACCCGCATCCGCGCCCCGTTCGACGGCGTCATCCTGACCCGGAACGCCAACGTGGGCGACAACATCACGCCGTTTTCCTCCGCCGCCGACAGCAAGGGCGCGGTGGTCACCATCGCCGACATGGCAACGCTGGAAGTCGAAGCCGACGTGTCCGAATCCTCGCTGTCCAAAATCCGCACCGGGCAGCCGGCGGAAATCCAGCTCGACGCCTACCCCGAGCTGCGGCTGGCGGGCGCCGTCGCGCGCATGGTGCCGACCGTTGACCGCAGCAAGGCGACCTTGCTGGTCAAGGTGCGCTTCAACGAACAAGTCGACGAGCGGGTTGCGCGCGTGCTGCCCGACATGAGCGCCAAGGTCGCGTTCCTGTCGCAACCGGTGCCGCCGGCCGACCGCGCCGCCGTGATGGCGGTCCAGCCGGGCGCGCTGGCCACGCGTGACGGCCAGACCGTGCTGTTCATCGTGGAAGACGGCAAGGCGCGGCAAGTGCCGGTGACGGCCGGGCGCAAGGTGGGCGAACTGGTGCGGGTGGCGCAAGCGGCGGCGGCCGCCGGCATCAGGCCCGGCGACAAGGCCGTGCTGAAACCCGCGCCCGACTTGCGCGATGGCCAGCCGGTGCGGCTGGCAGGCAAGCCATGAGCACCGCCCCCGGCACGGCGCCGCTGGTGCGCATCGAACAGCTGGTGAAGTCGTACCGGCGCGGCGGCCAGGTGGTGCCGGTGCTGGCCGGCATCACGCTCGATATCGCGGCCGGCGCGTTTACCGCGCTGATGGGGCCGTCCGGTTCCGGCAAGAGCACCCTGCTGAATTTGATCGCGGGGATCGACAAGCCGGACTCCGGCCTGCTGCTGGTCAATGGCATGGAGATCGCCGCCATGTCCGAAGCCGCACTGGCGCACTGGCGCGCCGCCAATGTCGGTTTCATCTTCCAGTTCTATAACCTGATGCCGGTGCTGAACGCGTATGAAAACGTGGAGCTGCCGCTGCTGCTGACCGGCCTGTCGCGGCGCGAACGGCGCGAACGGGTGGAGCTGACGCTGGACATGGTGGGCCTGGCCGACCGCATGGACCACACGCCGAACGAATTGTCAGGCGGCCAGCAACAGCGCGTGGCGATCGCGCGCGCCATCGTCACCGACCCGGTACTGATCGTGGCCGACGAACCCACCGGCGACTTGGACCGCCAGTCCGCCGCCGCCGTGCTGGCGCTGCTGCGCAGGTTGAACGAAGAACTGGGCAAGACCATCATCATGGTCACGCACGACGCCCACGCGGCGGCACAGGCGCGCACCGTGGTGCACCTGGAAAAAGGGGAGCTGATCGCGGCGCCCGCCGCCACCACCGTGGCGACACCCGCGCCGGACTGACGCCATGTACCTGCTGCGCCTGATCCGCCGCAACGCCATGCGCCACCGGCTGCGCACCGCGCTGACGGTGCTGGGACTGGTGGTGGCCACGCTGTCGTTCGGCCTGCTGCAAACCGTCGTCGGCGCCTGGTATGCCGGCGCGGAAGGCGCATCGAACACGACCCTCGTCACGCGCAACGCCACGTCGCTGGTGTTTCCCTTGCCGCTGGCGTACCAGGCCCGCATCCGGGGCATCGACGGGGTGACCGGCGTCGGCTATGCCAACTGGTTTGGCGGCGTCTACAGGGATCCGAAAAACTTCTTTGCGCAATTTGCGGTGTCCGGCCAGAGCTACCTCGACATCTACCCCGACTACCTGCTGCCGGACAGCGAGCGTACCGCCTTCCTGCGCGACCGCAAGGGCGCCATCGTCGGGCGCAAGCTGGCCAACCAGTATGGCTTCAAGGTCGGCGACACGGTGCCGATCCGGGGCACGATTTATCCCGGCCAGTGGAGCTTTACGATCCGCGGCATCTACGATGGCCGCCAGCCTTCGACCAACACCGCCACCATGTTTTTCCACTGGGATTACGTCAACGAAGGTGTCAAGAAAATCTATCCGCGCCGCGCCAACCAGGTCGGCGTCTACGTGGTGCGGATCGCCCGCGCCGAGGATGCGGCCGGCGTGTCGCAGGCCATCGATGCGCAATTTGCCAACTCGCTGGCGGAAACCCTGACGGAAACCGAAAAAGCCTTCCAGCTGGGCTTTGTCGCGATGTCGGAAGCCATCGTGGCCGCCATCCGCGTGGTGTCGTTTGTCGTCATCGTCATCATCATGGCCGTGATGGCCAACACCATGGCCATGAGCGCGCGCGAACGGCTGGCCGAGTATGCGACCCTGAAAGTGCTGGGCTTCGGCCCCGGCTACCTGGCTGCGCTGATCTTGGGCGAGGCGTTGTTGCTGGCGCTGGTGGGCGCGGCGGGCGGCATCGCGCTGCTGTTCCCGCTGGCCGGCGCGATTGCCGCCAACCTTGGCACCATGTTCCCGGTCTTCCGTGTGGCGCCCGCCACCCTGGCCATGCAGGTGGGCGCCGCGCTGCTGGTGGGACTGGTGTCCGGCGCGGTGCCGGCGATCCGGGCCGCGCGCATGCGCATCCTCGATGGCCTGAGGAGCATCGGTTAGTGAACATCCCCCTGCCCTACATTGCCCGCAATTTATGGGCGCGCCGCCTGACCACGGCGCTGACGGCGGGCGGGCTGGCGCTGGTGGTATTCGTGTTCGCCACCGTGCTGATGCTCGATGAAGGCTTGCGCACCACGCTGGTCACCACCGGCGAGTATGACAACGTCATCATCACGCGCCGCTCGGCGGAAACCGAGGTGCAAAGCGGGATCGACCGCAACATGGCAAACATCGCGGCCAGCCACCCCGCCATTGCACGCGATGCGCACGGCGCGCCGCTGCTGTCGAAAGAAACCGTGGTGCTGATTTCCCTGCCGCGCAAGGGCAGCGGCAAGGCGTCCAATGTCGTGATCCGGGGCGCCGGCGCGCAGGGGTTCGTTTTGCGGCCCCAGGTGCGCGTGACCGAAGGACGCCTGTTCCGGCCCGGCGCGTCGGAGGTGATCGTCGGCGGCGGCATTGCGCGCCGCTTTGCCGGCGTGGCGATCGGCGACCGGCTGCGCTTCGGCCAGCGCGAATGGACCGTGGTTGGCCTGTTCGATGCGGGCAACAGCGGTTTCGATTCGGAAATCTGGGGCGACGCGGACCAGCTGGTGCAGGCGTTCCGCCGCCTGGCATGGTCGTCGATGGTGCTGCGCCTGTCCGATTCCAGCCGCTTCGAACAGCTGAAGCGGGACCTGGAAGCCGATCCGCGCCTGACCCTGGAAGCGCGGCGCGAACAAACGTTTTATGCGGACCAGTCGCGCGTGCTGTCGAATTTCATCAGTATCCTGGGCCTGGCGTTGTCGGTGATTTTTTCCATTGGCGCCATGATCGGCGCCACCATCACCATGTATGCGTCGGTGGCCAGCCGCACGGCGGAAATCGGCACCTTGCGCGCGCTGGGCTACCAGCGCCGCCATATCCTGGCGGCCTTCCTGGTGGAAGCCATGCTGCTGGCGCTGGCGGGCGGCGTGGCGGGACTGGCGTGCGCCTCGCTGATGCAGATGCTGTCGTTTTCCACCACCAATTTCCAGTCCTTCGCCGAGCTCGCGTTCGGCTTCCGCCTGACCCCGCTGATCGCCGTGAAAACCCTGCTGTTTGCGCTGGCGATGGGGGTGGTTGGCGGCTTCCTGCCGGCGGTGCGGGCGGCGCGCATGAACATCATCGATGCGCTGCGCCGTTGAAGCGGCGCGCCGCCGGTGCGCCCCTCACCGCGGGGCGGCAGTCCATGCTACACTTTCCGCCCTGCCCAAGCCTCCACGCCCATGCGACTGACCCTGCCCCGCCCCGCCACGCCGCGTTCCGCGCGCACGCTGTCGCGCGCGGCCGCTGTTGCGTGCGTGGCCTGGCTCATGTCCATCCATTGCGCGCTGGCGGCCGGCGACGAGCGCAAGGTGCTGGTGCTGTATTCGCTCGGCGCGGAACACATCTCGGCATGGCAAGCCATGGTGCACAAGGGCTTGTATGATGAACTGGGCAAGAAAGACTGGGGCGACGTGCCGATGATCTTCGAAGAGCGCTTCGATGCGGCGCGGGTCGGCCGGCAGGCGTCGCTCGACAGCATGGCGCCGTACCTGCGCAGCAAGTATGCGCAAGTCAAGCTCGACGCGGTGGTGACGGAAAACCACCTGGCCGCCACCTTCCTCAACAGCCACCCGGAACTGTTCCCCGGCGTGCCGCGCTATTACGTCAACCATGGCCGCAAGGGCTGGCGTCCGCGCGATGGCGCGGCGCTGGAAGTGTCCCATGACTATGGCCGCATGCTGGGCGTGATCACGCGCGTGGCACCGTCCACCAAGCGGGTCGTGGTGGTCGGCGACAAGACGCCGCGCGTGCAGGAGTGGATAGCCGGTGCGCGCGAAGCGGCGCGCTCGTATGGCGAACGGCTGCAAATGGAATACTGGGACAACCAGAGTTTCGATGAACTGTACCGCCGCGCCTCCCTGCTGAAAGGCGGCACGGCGATCCTGATGTTCGCCACCTACTCCGACAGCACCGGCGGCGCCGCGCTGCCGTCCGACGTCGCGCGCAAGCTGGCCGGCGTGACACAGGTGCCGATCTTCACCCACGTGGAATCGCTGATCGTGCCGGGCATTGCCGGCGGCTATGTGCTGAGCGGCGAAGCCATCGGCCAGGCCGTGGCCCAGGTGTTGCAGGGCCAGCCGGCCGACATGAGCAACGTGCAGCGCTATGTGTTCGACTACCAGACCGCGGAACGCTACGGCCTGATGCACCTGCCGCAGGGCGCCGTGGTGCTGAACCGGCCGCATGGCATGTGGCAACGGTACCGCTGGCAAATCCTGCTGGGCGCGGGGCTGGTCGTGGCGCAGGGCGTGCTGATCGCCGCGCTGGCGCTGGCGCTGCGCGCGCGCCGCCGCGCCATGACGGCGCTGGGCGATGAACGCAACAACCTGGAAGACCGGGTGCTGCAGCGCACGCTGGAACTGTTGATGGCCAATACCAAGCTGGACCAGTTGGCCACCACCGACCCGCTGACCAATATCGCCAACCGCCGCCGGATGACGGAGCTGATCGGCAAGGAACTGGAACGGGTGCGCCGCCTGCGCCACCCGCTGGCGCTGATGATGGTCGATATCGATCACTTCAAGCGCATCAACGACACCTATGGCCACGAGGCGGGCGACCGCGCCATTGTCGCCGTGGCCACCATGCTGACCGGCAGCCTGCGCGCCATCGACACCGTGGCGCGCTTCGGCGGCGAGGAATTCGTGCTGCTGATGCCGGAGACGAACCTGGACACCGCCGGTGTGGCGGCGGAACGCTTGCGGGAAGCGGCGTCGCAACTGGTGGTGGAAGTCGACGGCGGATTGACCATCGCGCTGACCATCAGCATCGGCGTGGCGGCGGCCCGTCCCCAGCATGCGCCCGATACCGCGTCGTCCTTGCTGGTGCGGGCCGAGAAGGCCCTGTACCGGGCCAAGGAGGCGGGGCGGGACCGGGTGGTATTGGAAGCGTGACGCCCCGGAACCGCACACCCGGCATTACCGTGACTGCGTAGGGCGGTTTTCGCGTAGCGAAAGCCGCCATGCATTTTACTCCGCGTCCGCTTGCTGCGACGGGTGGGCCGCCTGGAATGCGGCCAGCTCGGCGCAATTGGCTGCAATCCGCGCAATCTCTGGATACGGCGACAAATCGACGCCAAAACGCTGCGCATTGAACACTTGCGGCACCAGGCAGCAATCGGCCAGCGACGGCGTGTCGCCATGGCAGTAGCGCCCCGCCTTGCCGTCACCCAGCAACGCTTCGAACGCCGCCAGTCCCAGCTTCATCCACTGGTGCATCCATTCCGTCTTCGCTTGTTCCGTCATGCCCACGGTGCCGGTCAGGTACTTCAGCACGCGCAGGTTGGACAATGGATGGGTATCGCACGCGATGGTTTGCGCCAGTGCCCGCACCCGGGCGCGGCCGGCCGCGTCGGGTGGCAGCAACGGCGATTGCGGATGCACCTCGTCGATGTATTCGATGATGGCCATCGACTGCGTGATGGTGGTGTCGCCGTCCTGCAGTGCCGGCACCAGAGCGGCGGGGTTGACGCCGCGGTACGACTCGCCCAGTTGCTCGCCGCCGTTTTTCAGCAAGTGCACGGGAACCGCCTCATACGGCAGTCCCTTCAGGCCCAGCGCAATGCGGACGCGGTAGGCGGCCGAACTGCGGAAGTACGTATACAGTTTCATGTCAGCCCCGCTCGCCGTAGTGCGCCACGGTCTGGTCGATCGCGCCGAAGATGGACGCGCCGGCCGCATCGTGCATTTCAATCCGCACCGTGTCGCCGAACTTCAGGAAGCCGGTCTGCGGCTTGCCGCTTTCAATGGTTTCATACATGCGTACTTCGGCCAGGCAGCAGTAGCCCACGCCGCCATTGGCGATCGACGAACCGTGCAGGCTGCCCTGCTTGTTCGACACCGTGCCGGAACCAATGATGGTGCCCGCGCCCAGTTCGCGCGTTTGCGCCGCATGCGCCACCAGCTGGGCAAAGCTGAACGTCATGTCTTCGCCGGCGTTCGGCTTGCCGAACGGCTGGCCATTCAATCGCACCAGCAAAGGCAGGTGCACCTTGTTGCCGTCCCATGCCGCGCCCAGTTCATCGGGCGTGACCGCCACCGGAGAGAAGGCGCTGGCCGGCTTGGAATTGAAGAAGCCAAAACCCTTGGCCAGTTCGTTCGGGATCAGGTTGCGCAGCGAGACGTCGTTGACCAGCATGACCAGGCGGATCGCCTTGGCCGCCTCTTCTGGCGAGGAACCCATTTTCACGTCTCCGGTCACCACCGCCACTTCGGCTTCCAGGTCGATGCCCCAGTCTTCGCTCAGTGCGTAAATGGCGTCGCGCGGACCGACAAAACTGTCGGAGCCGCCCTGGTACATCAGCGGGTCGGTGTAGAACGAGGCCGGCACTTCGGCGTTGCGGGCGCGGCGCACCAGTTCCACGTGGTTGATGTAAGCCGAACCGTCGGCCCACTGGTAGGCGCGCGGCAGCGGCGAATGGGCGGCGGCCTGGTCGAACGGCTGCGGGTCCGCCGCCGTGCCGGCGTTCAATTGCTCATACAGCGCGGCCAGTTGCGGCGCCACGGCGTCCCAGTTGTCCAGCGCGGCCTGCAGGGTCGGTGCAATGGCGGCGGCACAGACACAGCGCGACAGGTCGCGGCTGACAATGACGAGGGCGCCGTCGCGGCGGCCGTTTTTCAGGGTGGCGAGTTTCATTGTGCGTTTTCCTTATGCTTGATCTTGTGCGGTGCCTTCGGCCGGTGCGTGCATCCAGGCCGCGTGCCGGGGGGCGCGCTTGGTTTGCGCCCACTCGTTGAGCATGTCCCATTTGACGTCATCGAGCTTTTGCAACATTTCCGGCGTGCCGGTATTGGCCGCCAGTTCCAGGCGGTGGCCGTTCGGATCGAAGAAGTAAATCGACTTGAAGATGGTGTGGTTCACCGGGCCCAGCACCTCGATGCCGCCCGCCACCAGGCGTTCTTTCGCGGCCAGCAATTCCTCCATGCTGCCCACTTCCAGCGCCAGGTGCTGGACCCAGGCCGGGGTATTGGTGTCGCGGCCCATGTCCGGCTGCGTCGGCAATTCAAAGAAGGCCAGGATGTTGCCCTGCCCGGCGTCCAGGAACACGTGCATGTACGGATCCGGCGCCTTGGTCGACGGCACTTCGTCTTCGCCAATGGCCAGCACGAAGTTCATGTTCAGGTGCTTGACGTACCACTCGACGGTTTCCTTGGCATCCTTGCAGCGGTATGCCACGTGGTGGATTTGCTTGATTTTCATGGTGGGCTCCTTGGTATGCAGCCATTAAACCGTGGTTTCAGATATCATACAAACAGTATTTTTTAATCGATTTATCGGATTTTCTAATGAATCCCACCTTACGCCAAATGCGCGCGCTGGTCGCCATCGCCCGCACCGGCAGTTTTACCCTGGCCGCCGAACAATTGCACGTGACCCAGTCCGCGCTCAGCGGCCAGATCAAGGAACTGGAGCAGGTGCTGGGCGTCAAGGTGGTCGAACGCAATACGCGGCGCGCCCAGTTGTCCGAAGTCGGGCGCGAACTGTATCCGCTGTTCGACCAGATGCTGCAAGACCTCGATGGCGCCATGGCCGACATCGCCAGCCGCAAGGCGCTCAAGAAGGGGCTGGTGCGGGTGGCTGCGCCGCAAATGATGGCGTGCACGCTGCTGCCGGAAGCCATCGCCGCGTACCGCGCCACGCATCCGGAAGTGCAGGTCAAGCTGGTCGATTGCCCGGTCGAACATGTGTCCGGCCGGGTGTTTTCCGGCGAAGTCGATTTCGGCATCGGCCCGGAGCGCGACCCGGCGGCGGAAATCGCGGCCCAGCTGCTGTTCGACATGCCCTTCGTACTGGTGTTCCCCGCCGGCCACCCGCTGCAAGCCCAGGACAAGGTCACCTGGGCCGACGTCGAACGCTACCCGCTGATTGCGCTGCAAGGGCAGTTCACGGAACGCCTGCTGCGCGACGTGCCGCTGCATCCCTACAATGAAGTGACCTTCATGACCACCGCGCTGGCCATGGTCAACGCCGGCCTCGGCGTGGCCGCCTGCATCCCCTATGCCGCGCCGATGGCGAAACTGTATGGCCTGCAAATGCGCCTGCTGCGGGAACCGGAACTCACGCGGCGCTTTTTTGTCTATACCAAGAGCACCCGCTCGCTGTCCCCGGCGGCCGAGAGTTTTGTGGCTTTTTTGTTACGACTCATGGTGGGCCACGAATGGAACCGGGCCCCGGCTGCTATGCTTGACGAGGAGCGACGAGCGGGATGATTGTCCCGCCCATGGAATACTGCTTTCCATTTTTGGGCTTTTTCCCGGTGTGGCGATCGGTGTAACCTGCCCGGTCAAACCTTGTGAATAGCTTATGAATATCCTGCACATTGATTCGGCTTGCCTTGGCGACAATTCCGCGTCGCGCCAATTGACTGCCGCGATCGTCGATGCGCTGCGGGTGCGCCACTGGGATGCGAATGTCGCGTACCGCGACCTCGGCGCCAGCCATTTGCCGCATGTGACGGGTCCGTTGCTGCAAGTGATGCGGGGCCAGTGGAACAACGCCATTCCCCTCAATGACGCCTTGCAGGCCGACGTGATGCTGACCGAACTGTTGCTGGCGGAATTCATGGTGGCCGACATCATCGTGCTGGGCGCACCCGTGCTGACGCTGTCGGTGCCCTCCACCCTGAAAGCCTGGCTGGACCGCATCGTGCTGGAAGGCCGCACCTATACCGTGGCGCCCGACGGCCGCACCACCGGCCTGGCGCCGGCCAAGCGCGCGATCATCGCCGCCACCCGGGGCGGACCGACCCTGGCCGGCATGAGTGACTACCATACGGGTTACCTGAAGGCCGTGTTTGCCATGATCGGCATCACCGACCTGCGCGTGCTGGAAGCGGACGGCCTGGCGCAGGGCTCGGCCGCGCGCGAACAGGCCATCGAGGCGGCGTTGCAACAGGCGGCACTGCTGGCGGCGTGAGCCGCCCAATGGCGGCAACACCGCTACAATAAGGTTTTTGCCGCCGTTTTCCATGTCTTCCAACACCATCGCCCTGAACCAGCAAATGGACCATTTCGATGGCCACCACAGTGTCTGGGTGTTCGGCTACGGTTCCCTGATCTACAAGGCGGACTTTCCCTTCATGCAGCGGCGCGCCGCCAGCATCACGGGCTGGTCGCGCCGCTTCTGGCAAGGATCGCATGACCACCGTGGTACGCCCACGGCGCCCGGCCGGGTGGTGACCTTGATTCCCGACGCGGGCGCCGTGTGCCACGGCATGGCGTACCTGGTGTCACCGGACGTGTTCACCCACCTCGATTACCGCGAAAAAAACGGTTACCTGCGCCGCGTGACCGACATCACGTTCGAAGACGGTTCCGGCGACATGGCCGAAGGCGTGGTCTACATCGCCCGTGAAGATAACGGCTCCTTTCTCGGCCCTGCCAGCGAAGCGGCCATCGCCCGGCAAATTGCCGCGTCCATCGGCCCCAGTGGCCCCAACAGCGATTACCTGACCCAGCTGGCGGTCGCGCTGCGCGAACTGGGCCGCGACGATGCGCACGTCTTTGCCATTGAACAGCATTTGCTGGAATTGCTGGCCAGCCGGGACAGTGAACAGCCCGGTTAAAACAGGTCCAACTGGGCGCCGCCCTGCCTGGCCGGCACCGACAGCGGCCGCCGGAATTGGCCGGCATCGAGCTGCCTGAATCGGATCATGCGTTGCTCCAGTCCCATCTTGCGCACGGTTTTCTCCACCCGCTGCCTGATCAAATCGGCCCACACGCCCTCGCCCCGCATGCGCGTACCGAATTCCGCCTGATAATCCTTGCCACCCCGCATATCGTGGATACGATTCATCACGCGCTGCGCCCGCTCCGGGAAATGCGCCTCCAGCCATTGCCGGAACAGCGGACTGACTTCATAGGGCAACCGCAACACGATGTAATTGACGTGCAGCGCCCCCGCCTCACACGCCGCCTCGATGACGCGCTCGATGTCAGGTTCCGTCACGAACGGGATGATGGGGGCGATGCTGACACCGACGGGAATGCCCGCGTCGGACAAGGTGCGGATGGTGCGCAGGCGGCGCGCGGGCGCCGCCGCGCGGGGTTCCAGGGTGCGGGCGATGTCGCCATCCAGCGTGGTGATGGTGATCGCGGCCGACACCAGCCGTTTCGAAGCCATGTCCGACAGCAAATCGATATCGCGCTCGATCAGCGACGACTTGGTGATCAGCCCCACCGGATGGTCGCACTCGTGCAACACTTCCAGCACGCCGCGCGTGATCTTCAGGCTGCGCTCGCACGGCTGGTAGGCATCCGTGTTGACCCCGAGCGCGATGGCTTCCGGCACATAGGACGGCTTGGCCAATTCCTGGCGCAGTACTTCCGCCGCATTGACCTTGGCCACGATGCGGCTCTCGAAATCCAGCCCCGGCGACAAGCCGAGGTAGCTGTGCGAGGGCCGGGCGAAGCAGTAAATACAGCCGTGTTCGCAACCCCGGTACGGGTTTAGCGACACATTGAACGGGATGTCCGGCGAACTGTTGCGGGTCAGGATGGATTTCGCTGTTTCGTCCGTGATGTGGGTCCTGAACACGCGCGCTTCGTCTTCCTCGCCGTGGTCCCAGCCATCGTCGAACTGCTCGCGTCCATGCACATCGTGACGGCCTTGCAAGTTGCTGACCGCGCCCCGCCCTTTTTGCGCCTGCAGCGGCCGCAGCGGATACGTCGGTGCTGCGGTTTCCCACTCGTCCACGGCAACTCCAAAATACTGTATATATAAACAGCATTCTATGCCACGTTCCGGCGTGAAGCAAGCGCCATGAAAGGTGAATATTCGATAGATTCATGCACCATAACGGGAGCATAATGCCTTGACCGTATTGAGGAACGTCAACCGCTGTATTACCTTTTACAAGGAATTTACATGCTCAAGAATCTCAAGATATCGGGCCGCCTGGGCCTGGGTTTCGGTTGTGTCGTCGCCTTGCTGTTGCTGGTGTCGGCGATCAGTATCCAGCGCCTGGCCGCCAGCAATGATTTGACGCGTCTGATCCTGGAAGACCGCTATGCCAAATTCCTGTTGCTGGAAGACGCGTTGAAAAATGCCATGGATAACGCGAGACAGTTGCGCAACATACTGCTGGCGTCCAACGATGCGGAAATCGAGCGGTTCCGGCGCATGGCGGAAACCAACCGCGCGGAAATCGCGGAGGATTTGAACAAGCTGCAAAAAGTCGTGGTGCTGGAAAAAGGCAAGGTCATGCTGAAGGAAATCCAGCACAAGCTGGCCGCGCTCGACCCTAAATATGAGCAGTTTTATACGCTGGCCAAGACGGACCGCAAGGCCGCCACGGATTACCTGAAGGGCGAATTCACCCCCACCAATGAAGCCTTCTGGCAGGCGCTGGAAGCGTTGGCCAAATTCCAGTCCGAATTAATGGACCAGTCCGGCGAAGATGTGGCGGTCAGCTACGACGCCACGCGCACGCTGGTGATCACGCTGGCGTCCGGCGCCGTGCTGCTGGCCTCGCTGGTGGCGTACCTGATCACGATGGGCATCGTGCGGCCGCTGAAAACCGCCGTGCAGGTGGCGGAGAAGCTGGAGGCCGGCGACCTGTCGATCCACATCGATGCCAGTTCCAAAGACGAGACCGGCCAGTTGCTCAATGCCATGCGCAATATGGTGGCCAAGCTGAACCAGGTGATCGGCGGGCAAAAGCAGGCGATCGAAGCGGCCAACCGGGGCGATTTCAATGTCCGCGTGGACTTGAACGGTTTACACGGCTTTCAAAAGGAACTGGCGGACGGCTTGAACCAGTTGATGGCCACCACCGGCGCCAGCCTGTCGGATGTGGTGCGCGTGATGGGCGCCCTGTCCGAAGGGGATTTATCGAAAACCATTACCAAGGAATACCAGGGCGCCTTCGATGAATTGAAGCGCTATGCCAACAATACCGTGGGCAAACTGAACCAGGTGATCAGCGGCCAGAAAAATGCCATTGAAGCGGCCAACCGGGGCAATTTCAATACGCGGGTCGAGCTGGGCGGCTTGCAAGGTTTCCAGAAAGAGCTGGCCGACGGCATGAACCAGTTGATGGCCACCACCGGCGCCAGCGTGGCGGACGTGGTACGGGTCATGGGGGCGCTGTCGGAAGGCGACTTGTCGAAGACCATCACCAAGGATTATGACGGCGCCTTCGATGAGTTAAAACGCTACGCCAACAATACCGTTGCCAAGTTGAACCTCGTGATCGACGGCCAGAAGAACGTGGTGGAGGCCGCCAACCGGGGCGACTTCAAGGCCCGCGTCGACCTGGCCGGCATGCAGGGCTTCCAGAAAGACCTGGGCGATGGCTTGAACCGGCTGATGGTAACCACCGGCGCCTCGATTGAAGATGTGGTGCGGGTGATGGGCGCGCTGGCCGAAGGGGATTTGAACAAGACCATCGACAAGCAATATGAAGGCAGCTTTGGCGAACTGAAATCGTACGCCAACAATACCGTGGCCAGGCTGTTGCAAGTGGTAACGGAAGTCAACCATGGCGCCCAGTCGCTGGCCAGCGCCTCGGAAGAGGTGTCGGCCACGGCGCAATCGTTGTCGCAATCGGCCAGCGAACAGGCCGCCAGCGTGGAGGAAACCAGCGCCTCGCTGGAACAGATGACGGCGTCGATTTCGCAAAACACGGACAACGCCAAGGCCACCGATGGCATGGCCGCCCGCGCGGCGCAGGAAGCCATGGAAGGCGGCGACGCCGTCAATGCGACGGTGTCGGCCATGAAACAGATCGCCACCAAGATCGGCATCATCGACGACATCGCGTATCAGACCAATTTGCTGGCCTTGAACGCGGCGATCGAAGCGGCCCGCGCCGGGGAACACGGCAAAGGCTTTGCCGTGGTGGCGGCCGAGGTGCGCAAGCTGGCGGAACGGTCGCAGGTGGCGGCGCAGGAAATTTCCGAAGTCGCCTCCGGCAGCGTGCAGCTGGCCGAGCGCGCCGGCCAGCTGCTGGGCCAGATGGTGCCGAACATCAAGCGCACCTCGGACCTGGTGCAGGAAATCTCGGCGGCGTCGACAGAGCAGTCATCCGGCGTGGCGCAAATCAATTCGGCGGTGCAGCAACTGTCGCAGACCACGCAGCAAAACGCCGCCAGCTCGGAAGAACTGGCCGCCACCGCCGAGGAAATGAGCGGCCAGGCGGAACAGTTGCAGCAAACCATGAGCTTCTTCAAGTTTGCCGCCCAGGCAAGGGAAGCGGGCTTTGCGGCGCCGCGCAAAGGCATTGCGCAACGGGCGCCGATCCGCAAACGGCCCCAGACCCGCAAGTTGGACGCGGAAACCGATACGGAACCGGACGAATCCAATTTCGCGCGGTTTTGATGACGGCAGATTGCTGTGACAGTGGCGGTCGCCCAGAATTACCAGATGTCATAATTGATGCATAAAAGGATCAATATTGATGATTGGAGACCGCCATGAGAACGACTGTCACCATTGATGACGAGTTGTACGAGCAAGCCCTGGAAGTTGCCGATCCAGCAATGGATAAGGCGGATCTATTCAGGGAAGCCATTAAGACGTTTGTCAGGGTGCAAGCAGCCAAGCGGCTGGCCTCGCTGGGTGGCGGGGCGCCCCAGATGGCGGATATCCCTCGCCAGCGCGGCGATACATCATCATGAAGCGTGTGGTTGTCGACACATCGGTTTGGGTGGAGCACTTTCGCCATCCAAACGCTTCACTGATCACCTTGCTAGGCTTGGACATCGTCCTGACGCATCCAATGATTGTTGGTGAAATTGCCTGCGGTATGCCGCCAGCCCGGGCCCGAACCCTGAAGGATTTCGCATTGATTCAACAAGCTGAGCGAGCCAGCTCGCGTGAAGTAATGGACTTTATTGAACGCGAAAAGCTCTTCGGTATCGGTTGCGGGCAGGTCGACTTGATGATCCTGACATCAACGCTCATGACGCCGGGAGATAAACTCTAGTCTTGTTTTACGTACGTAATGGTGTACTTTGTACTCTATGGAGAACACTATGAAAACGGGCGCCGCGGCAAAACGGCTGGGTGTCACGGTCAAGACGATGCAGCGCTGGGAA
>Ga0307408_100000577_pt1 | contig 31560 bp, 27 predicted proteins | sample 322Cmetagenome_FD_202116 | JGI IMG/M metagenome (GOLD analysis project Ga0307408, IMG submission 202116) | Maize rhizosphere microbial communities from greenhouse at UC Davis, California, United States - 322HYB-C-3 | ecosystem: Host-associated > Plants > Roots > Rhizosphere > Soil | place...
TTCGGGTCATTCCGTAAAACGATTGAAATTCAAGCCGCGCAGTATGCGACGAAACGCAGCCTGTACGACAGACCGACGACGCAGTTAAGCTGACGCCATCTTTTGGAGTTCGATGTTGATGCTGACCCTGGAAAACATCTTCGTACTGATGCTGTTCGCCGCTGCCGGCGCCTGGTTGTGGCATAACCACGGCTTGCGCGAGCGGGCGCTGGAGCGGGTCAAGCAGCATTGCACTAATGTCGGCGTCGAATTGCTCGACGGCAACGTCGCGTTGAAGAAGATCGGCCTGATCAAGGACGCCAGCGGTCGGCGGCGCCTGGCGCGGGTCTACAACTTCGAGTTCACCGTGACCGGCGAAACACGGCACAACGGCACCATCACCCAGTTTGGCGCGCACAGTGCGCAGATCGAACTGGCACCCTACCCCGCACCGTTTGACGATACCCCGCCAGTGGTGGAAGTCGCCAAGCCGCGCGCGGAAGTGATCGAGCTGAGTCAATGGCGTCAGGAGCACACCAAGTGGAAGCCTTGAGCTGACTTACGGGAGCCGACACCGCGCCAGTCCTGCCTGCAATTGATCGATGTTTTTTGGCTCAGCAAAGATCAGCTCGATTCGCGAGTCTTTGCGCCATTCACTGGTTTGCCATTCGAGACTGGCGTTATCCAGTGCGTTCGCCGACACCCAGCCATCCGGGCTGTGGATCACCATTTTTGCCCGCTTCCACTGAAGCGCTTTAAGCCAGTCCGCGATGTCCTGTTTGCCGAACGTCTGGTCGGGATGCCAGCGCCAACCGATGCTCCAGCCGCCCTCTTGCGCCTGACTCAGGCAGATCGGCACGGTCGGATCGCTCCAGACTGCTGGAAGCTGCGCAGGTCCCCGAGGCATGAGCAGATTGTCTGCGCCATTCATCGCTTGCGCAGCCAAACCCGGCAAATCACCCAAAGACAATTGCGCCTGGCTGGTCCAGATCAGCCTGACCGGCGGCAGCTGTCTGGCGATTTTCTGCCGCTGGTCCTCAACGAGACCTTCGGCTTTGTTCATCAAGACCAGTCCGGTACTGCTCAAGGCCTGTTGTTGCGCTGCTGGCAATGCTTGTCCCGCGTGCAATGCCTGGGCATCGAGCACCAGCACACTCGGCTGCACCGCCAGCACGCCAAGCCATGGCGCCTCGCGCAGTTGCTTGAGCAACTGCAGCGGATGGCCCAGTCCGGACGGTTCGATGAACAAGCGATCCGGCTTCGCTTTGCGCAGCAAGCGGGCGAGGCCAATCTGGAACGGCGCACCGTTGACACAACACAGGCAGCCGCCGGCGACTTCCGCCAGGTCGATACCCGCTGCGTCGCGGCTCAGCAACGCGGCATCCAGACCGATCTGGCCGAACTCATTGATCAACACCGCCCAGCGTTCGCCAGCCGGACGCTGGGTCATGAGCTGGCGAATCAGACTGGTTTTGCCAGCGCCCAAAGGGCCAGCAATGACATGGGTGGGAATGTTCTGCAACATGGCGGCAAGCTTTTCGGAGATTGGAAGATGCGTTGGATAGGATGGTCGTTGCTGTTGGCGCTGCTGTCGAGCGAAGCGTGCGCCCAGGCCTGTGTGGTGCACAGTCAGGGCGAGCGGCTTGACGTCAAAGTCTGTCAGCAGAACCGCAACATTCCCGAGAAACTGTTCAACGACGGCTTCTGCCAGCCGACCCTGGCCGGGCAAAAGGTCGAGGTGCAATACGTCGATCAGTGCCCGAGCGGTGCGTTTGGCGTGTGCAGCAACGCGCAAGTCGCCAACATGCCCTATCGCCAGAACATCCACTATTACGGGGTGGCCACTGATGCGGCGTACTTGAAACCGTATTGCGAAACCCGGAGCCAGGGATTGTGGCTCAAGCCTTGAGGCATCAGCCGAGCCAGTCGAGGGTCAGAATCAAGCGACGCGCGCCCGATGGCGGTTGCGGCGAGCGGTGGATCAAGCCGAAACCTTCGTTGCCGTGCCATTTCTCGCCTTTCAACAACGCAACGTCGCCGCTGCTGAGTTGCTGAATATCCGCTTGGGGTTCGGCGTTGGCCTGGCCGAGTTGACGGCGATCCATCGCACCCTCCGCGAGCCATTGGCTGCCGACGCCGGCGTAGGTCGTGATCAGCCGCACCGGTACGTGATCAACGTGGAAGCGCGGACACATGGCTTTGTCCAGCGCCCGCAGGCGCAGGCCGATCCGTCGCGCACCGAGCAAGCAGGCAAAGGCGCTGACCAGCCATTGCAAGTCGGCCATAAAGCCTTCGTAACCCTGCACATCGCGCAACTCCGTAGCCAGCCCCGTGAGATCCGGCTCGGCGTCCTCTTCGGGCAACTCCAGACACAGCGATTGCGCCAAAGGCTGGTTGAGCGACAGCAGCACATCGGCAAACTCGCTGATGTGCAGCGGCAATTGTCGCTGCCAGACAGCCAGATTGACCTCATCTTCGAGAATTCGTGTCAGCGCCTGCGAGGTCGGGCCGTGGTGCTGATGACGGTTTTTTAGCCACTGAATTGCAGACATCAGGCGGCCTCTTCGTGCCAAGGACCGAATGGGTCCGCGAGCGAACACCAACCCTCGGCACCGAGGTCCATTTCATCATCGGTGAGCAGGCAGGCATCCAGCTCGGCAGTGAGTTGTTGGAAATCGATGTTCTGGCCGATGAATACCAGTTCCTGGCGGCAATCTCCTACGCTCGGCGTCCAGTTTTCCAGGATGGCTGCGCGGCTTTCCTGATCCTGTGGCCATTGGTCTTTCGGTACGAACCGCCACCAGCGCCCGGCAAAACCGTGACGCATCAAGCCACCGGCCTGCGACCAGCTACCGGCGTCGTTGGGCTTGCTCGCCAGCCAGAAAAAACCTTTGGAGCGCAGCAGTTTGCCGTTCAACCATGGGCGGTTGATGAAGTCGAAGAAGCGTTGCGGGTGAAAAGGTCTTCGCGCGCGGTAAGCCGTCGAGGCGATGCCGTACTCATCGGTTTCGGGGTTGTGCTCACCGCGCAGCTCCTTGAGCCAACCTGGTGCTTGTGCGGCTTTTTCAAAGTCGAAACGCCCGGTGTTCAGGAGTTTTTCCAGCGGCACCTCGCCCATCACCATCGGGATGATTTCGGCCTGCGCATTCAGGCGCTTGAGAATGGCGATCAGTTCTTCACGTTCTGGCTGGCTGATCAGGTCGATCTTGCTGATCAACAGCACGTCGGCGAATTCGATTTGTTCGATCAAAAGATCGGTAATCGAACGCTCGTCTTCCTCACCCAGGATTTCACCGCGAGAGGCGAGGCTTTCTGCCGCCTGGTAATCGGGAAGGAAGTTCACGCCGTCGACCACCGTCACCATGGTGTCGAGACGAGCGACGTCGCATAGGCTTTGGCCGTGTTCATCGCGAAAGGTGAACGTTTCCGCGACGGGTAGCGGCTCGGAAATGCCGGTGGATTCGATGAGCAGGTAATCGAAGCGAGCTTCGCGGGCGAGCTTGCTGACTTCTTCGAGCAGGTCCTCGCGTAACGTACAGCAGATACAGCCGTTGCTCATTTCGACTATTTTTTCTTCAGCGCGGTTAAGGCTGACATCGCGCTGGACTTCGCCGCCATCAATGTTGATCTCGCTCATATCATTGACGATTACAGCTACGCGCATTCCGCTTCGATTACGTAGTACGTAATTCAAAAGCGTACTTTTTCCGGCGCCCAAAAATCCTGAAAGAACGGTGACGGGCAGTTTTTCTGACATTGGATAATCCTTGTTCTGTGCGAACAATTGGTGCATGTCCAATTGCTGTTCACCCGATCGCTCCACGTAAGCATCTGAAAAACCAAAAATCATGGACTAGGGCAGGTGCTTTTTATGTTATGTTATAACCCACAAGATAAACCAGCTTTTGTTTCGCCTGAGGTGCTCGCGCTTGAAGTGGACCATCACGAAAAACGTCTTGCTTGGGGTTGTGCTGAGCGGTGCTCTGCTGCCTGCCGTAAGCACGCTGGCGCAGCCGGGGCCACCTGCTACGTGCACGCGCAGTGCAAATCTTCTGGCTTGCGCGGACGCTGACGGCAACAGCTACAGCGTGAACACCGTGGGCAACACGCTTTATTTACGCGGCTTCGAAAAAGACGGGCATCGCTATTGGGCGCAAACCAACAGCCGCTTCGGTCAGCTCACCTTTTTCACCGGTATCGCTTCGAACGGAGAGGCTTGGGTGGGTTACACGCGTCGTGTGGGGTGGACCACGATCAACCGTTTTTCGAGTTCTGGCGGAGGTAGCGCGAAATTCACCTGTAGCCGAATGACTGGGTGCTAAGCGCTCCCGCTTCTTGCTTGGGTAAAGATTCATTCATGAAACAAGCAATGGCGTGCGCATTGTTATACTGTAACATCACGTTTGTTCAAATCGACGGTTACAGCCATGAATTCACTAACACTGCCGGATATTGCCGCAGAGGCGCTGCGCGAAAATGTACCGCTTGAATGGGTAGGCATGCAGGGCATCGCTTTGCCGATCCTCCTGCAAGGAAAGCCTCTGAGCGCCAAGGCAGACGCTGGCGTAAGCCTTGATGATGGCGAAGCGCGGGGCATTCATATGTCGCGCCTGTACCTGGCGTTGGACGCACTGGAACAGAAGGAGCCTTCGCCTTCTTTATTGCATCGTGTACTCAGCCAATTTCTCGACAGTCATGACGGTTTATCCAGCTGCGCTTATCTCAATCTGCATACTGAATTGCTGCTGAAACGCCCCGCGCTGATCAGCCCTTTGGCCGGCTGGAAAGCCTATCCAGTGAGCATTTGCGCCACGCTGAAAAGGCAAATGTTCCACGTGGAACTAAAACTAGAATTGCCCTATTCCTCGACCTGCCCTTGTTCAGCGGCGTTAGCCAGACAACTGGTCCAGCAACAATTCATCGATGACTTCGCCAACCAAACATTGCAACACGCCGACGTGCTGGCATGGCTCGGCTCTTCCCGCGGTATCGTCGCCACGCCTCATAGCCAGCGCAGCACTGCACAACTGCACTTTCATCTTGATGAATGCATCGACGAGTTACCGCTGAATACACTCATCAACGCTGCCGAAGCAGCGCTCGGCACAGCCGTACAAACTGCGGTGAAGCGCGCCGACGAGCAAGCCTTCGCACTCGCCAATGGGCAGAATCTGATGTTTTGTGAAGATGCTGCACGCCGCTTGAATCTGGCGCTGCGCCGCATCCCAGGGGTCAGCGCTTTCCACCTGCGCGTTGTCCACGCCGAAAGCCTGCACGCTCACGACGCTGTTGCCGAAAGCCAATGGCAGCGGGTGTCGGCATGATTCGTTGCCAATCATTGAGCTGGGGAGCGCCGGGCCAACCGCTGACATCGCCGCTGAATCTGCAACTCGACAGCGGCTCACTCACAGCAATTATCGGTGCCAATGGTTGTGGGAAAAGCAGCCTGTTGAAAGTCATTGCCGGCCTTCAGAAGCCGCTCGCGGGTAAAATCTCTCTCGGTGTTCCACGGCAAAGCGGACTGTCCTTTCTCCCGCAACAGCAGCATCTCGATCGGCAGTTTCCGATCAACCTGCAAGAGCTGGTTGCCGCCGGATTCTGGGGGCGCCGGTTATCAACGCAACTGCGCGCGCAACGGTTGCAAGCCGCGCTGGAGAACTGGCACTTGCACGGACTCGAACAGCGCCCGTTGATGGCGCTGTCCGGCGGCGAGTTGCAACGCGCCCTGCTCGCCCGTTTGAGCCTGACTGACGCACCGGTGTTGCTGCTCGATGAACCCCACGCAGCACTCGATGAACTTGGCCAACAACTGCTCTGGCAGCATATCCACGCCTGGCACGGCGAAGGCCGGACGCTGGTCGTGGTGTGTCATGACCTCGCGGCGGTACGCCAGCACATTCCCAGCACCTTGCTGATCAAGCATCGCGAGTGCCGCTTGGCGGCGAGCGCAGAGCTGATTGCACAAACGCCACACACGCAGGTGGCCTGATGTTCGCCATCACACAGCTCTGGCAGCCGTTTCACGAGTTCATGTTCATGCAGCGAGCGCTGTTCGGCGGGCTGGTGCTGGCCTGCAGCACAGCGCCGCTCGGGGTGTTTTTGATCCTGCGGCGTATGAGCCTGATCGGCGATGCGGTCGCCCATGGAATCTTGCCCGGTGCTGCACTGGGCTTCTGGTTCGCCGGGCTCAGTTTGCCGGCACTGACCTTCGGCGGCCTCGGTGCAGGCCTGGGCATGGCAGGACTGGCGGCCTGGATTACTCGGCGCACAGGCCTGCGCGAGGACGCCAGCCTCGCCGCGATCTACCCGATCTCACTGGCCAGCGGCGTGCTGATTCTCGGTATCGCCGGAAAGCGTCTTGATCTTTTGCATCTGTTGTTCGGTTCAGCCTTGGCCGTCGACGGGCCCACCTTGCAAGGCATGCTGTGGGTCTCGGCGTGCAGCCTGATCGCCATGCTGCTGATCTATAAACCGCTGGTGCTCGATACCCTTGATCCACTGTTTTTGAGAACAGTCAGCTGTCTAGGCCCGCTGGCTCACGGTGTGTTCCTGACCCTGGTGGTACTCAATCTGGTCATCGGCTTCCAGGCCATCGGCGCCTTGATGGTGGTCGGCTTGATGATGCTGCCCGCTGCGGCTTCGCGATTCTGGAGCCGACGCCTGCCGGTGCTGATTGCCGTTGCGGCAGTGATCGGTTGCCTGTCGGTGTGGCTGGGGTTGTTGCTGTCGTTCTATTACTCGCTGCCCAGCGGTCCGGCGATCGTGCTGGTCGCCGGCGCCGGTTATCTGTTGTCGGTGATCGTCGGGCCGGTCCATGGCCTGCTGCGCCGCCCGCCTTTGCTCACATCCCAATGAGGTGTTTACCGATGCGCGCTCTACTTGTGCTGTTCAGCTTGTTGCTGTCGATGTCATTGTCGGCGGCGGAAAAAATGCCGGTGGTCGCCAGCTTCAGCATTCTCGCTGACATGGTTCAGCAGATTGGCGGCGAGCATGTGCAGATCACCAGCATGGTCGGTCCAGACGCCGACGCGCACACTTACGAGCCGACGCCCGACGATGCCAAAGTCTTGTTGAAGGCCAGACTGATCGTGAAAAACGGCTTGGGTTTTGAGCCATGGCTGGATCGCCTGATCACCAGCACCGCCACCCAGGCAACGGTGATCAATGCCAGCCGCGGGGTGATTCCGCGATCTCTGGAGGAGGATGGCGAAACCGTGCCCGATCCGCATGCCTGGCACAACCTGGCCAACGCCGAGCTGTACGTCGCCAATATCACCAAGGCGTTGGTAGCGGCTGACCCGGCGAACAAGGTCGACTACGAGCGCAACAGCCAAACCTATCTGAAGCAGATCTACGCCCTGCTCGCCGAGGCCAAAAGCAAACTGGGCTCACTGCCAGCGGGCAACCGCAAGATCGTCACCAGCCACGATGCGTTTGGTTATCTCGGTCAGGCCTACGGCATCGACTTCATTGCACCTCAGGGTCTGTCCACCGAGCGCGAGCCGTCAGCCGCTGAAGTTGCCGCGCTGATTACCCAGATCCGTCAGGCCAAGGTCAAAGCGCTATTCATGGAAAACATCAAGGACGCGCGCCTGCTCAAGCAGATCGCCGATGAGAGCGGCGCGCATATCGGCGGCACGTTGTACTCGGATGCGCTAGCCGCGAGCGGGCCGGCGAGCACCTTTACCGGCCTGTTCGAGTACAACCTCAACACGCTGTACAAGGCGTTGAGCCAGCCATGACGTGAAGCATCAAGCGCGGGGCTTCACCGTCCCGCAATCCTGACCCAACCACACCGCGCGGGTTTCCAGACTGCCCTTCTGGTTGATCCCGATGGCGTTGAACGTGCCATTGGCGACAGTGGTGAATTCACGATCACTGAGGAAAGTCGCGACCCCGGTGCCCTGCGCTTTCGGGCAACTGAAACGGAATTTCCACTGGTTGCCGGTGCGCTCGGTGATCTGCTGTTTGCAGCCCGATTGTGGATCGGCTAGCGGAATATCGTTGGTCGCCACTTGCTGCGGCGTGAGGCAGGCGCGGATGCCTTTGCCGCCGATGTTGATGCCGTTCTTCTCCAGCGCCGCGCGTTGCTGCGGCGTGATCTGACCTTGAATCTGGCCGAGGATCGACTGCACATCCATCGCTTGATCGTCGACTTTCAAATTGCTCGAAGTCATTTCCCACAGCCCCGGCTGCAGCATCTGCGCTTGCCCAACCACCGGCAATGCCAAACCCAGGCCCAGCGCCAAACCCAGCAGACGAACGTTCATCGACAAACTCCTGATCAGTAGTGGCCGTTAGACGCCGGCCGCTTGCTTCGGTTCATGGACCAATTAAATAGCGACATTCGCCGCCGAACATGGTCTGTTAAGCATTGCATCTTCCGGAGCAAGGCTGCCCCATGGATTACTTTGGACCGCACATTTTCGGTTATCTGATCGCGCTGATTCATACCCTCGGATCGATCGCCGCGATACATGCGGTACTCACCGTGCGCACCGCGCAGGGTTCGATTGCCTGGGCATTGTCGCTGATCTTCATTCCCTACCTCACGCTGATTCCGTATCTGGTATTTGGCCGTAGCACCTTCGACGGCTACATCAAGGCGCGGCGCCAGGCCAACGAACAGATGCGCGTGGCCATCTCCGAGCTGAACTGGCGCCCGTGGGTCGAGGAAGCCCTCGCCGCGCGCGCCTCCAATGCGTACGCATCGTTACGCGCCATGCCCAAACTCGGGCGCATGCCGTGCCTGGCCAACAATGAAGTGCGGTTGCTGGTAAACGGCGCGGCCACGTTCGAGGCAATCTTCAGCGCGATCGAAGAGGCCAACGAAGCCGTGCTGGTGCAATTCTTCATCATCCACGACGATCGACTCGGGCAACGCTTGCGCGACCTGCTGCTGAAAAAAGCCGCCGAAGGCGTGACGATTCATCTGCTCTACGACCGCATCGGCAGCCACGCCCTGCCCCATAGTTACGTGCAGGCGTTGCGTGACGGCGGTGTTGCGGTGAAAGCATTCGCCACGCGCAGTGGCTGGCTCAACCGCTTTCAGGTCAACTTTCGTAACCACCGCAAGATTGTCGTGGTCGACGGCATCGTCGGGTTTGTCGGCGGGCACAACGTCGGCGACGAGTACATGGGCGAGAAACCGCCGCTGGCACCGTGGCGCGACACCCATGTGCAAGTCCGCGGCCCGGTCGTGGCGAGCATGCAGGAATCCTTCGCCGAAGACTGGTTCTGGGCTGCACGCTCCCTGCCGCCGCTGATCCTGCCGGATGCCTATCCGGAGGATGGCGTGCTCTGCCAGTTGCTCGCCAGCGGCCCCGCCGATGCCTATGAAACCTGCTCGCTGTTTTTCGTCGAGGCGATCCACGCCGCCACGGAGCGGGTGTGGATCACCAGCCCGTATTTCATTCCGGATGAAGCGGTGTTCGCCGCGCTGCGACTGGCCGTGCTGCGCGGCGTTGATGTGCGCTTGCTGCTGCCGTCCCGCGCGGACCATCGCATCGTTTACGCAGCCTCAAGTCTGTATGCATTTGAAGCAGTGCGCGCGGGCGTGCGGGTGTTCCGGTACGAGCCCGGTTTCCTGCATCAGAAAGTGGTGTTGATCGACAGTGAGATCAGCGCGATCGGCAGCGCCAACCTCGACAACCGCTCGTTCCGGTTGAATTTCGAGGTCATGCTGCTGACCGTCGACAGCGCCTTCGCCGCCAGCGTGGAACACATGCTCGAAGCGGACTTCGCCCAGGCCTACGAAGTGGCAAAGGAAGAAAGCCGGGAGGTCCACCGCCTGCAACAAGTCGGTATGCGGATCGCCCGGCTTATCTCACCAATCCTGTAAGGCGACTGGAGAAGACGCCTTCGACCTCACGGGTGATAAATGTCGTCGCGGGTCCAGGGCAGTTCATGGCTGCCGTCGGCATGCGCCTTCACCGCAAGGATCTGGTGCAGATTGATCCAGCCACGGGCAAACGCGTAAGCGCAGCCGGCCAGATACAGGCGCCAGATACGCAACGCCTGCTCCGGTACCAGTTTGCCAGCGGCTTCGAGGTTGTCCTCCAGTCGCTCACTCCAATGGTCCAGCGTGCGCGCGTAATGCAGGCGCAGGCTTTCCACGTCGACAATCTCCAGCCCGGCTTCACTGATCTGCGCCGAGATCATGGACAGGTGCGGTAGCTCGCCGTTAGGGAACACGTATTTCTCAATGAAGTCGCCCGCGCCGCGCCCAACCGGCCGGCCATCGGTGTGCTTGGCGGTGATGCCGTGGTTCATCACCAGACCACCCTCCTTCACCGCGCCAAACAGGGTTTTGCAGTACTCGGCGAGATTGGCGTGGCCGACGTGTTCGAACATGCCGACGCTGACCACCTTGTCGAAACGCCCGTCCTGAGGCAGATCGCGGTAGTCGAGCAGTTGCAGTTCGATCTGATCTTCCAGCCCCTCAGCCTTGACCCGCTCACGTGCCAGTTTCAGTTGCTCCTGGCTCAGCGTGATGCCGAAGACCTTGGCGCCGAATTCCCGTGCGGCGAATCGCGCCAGCCCACCCCAGCCGCAGCCGACATCCAGCAGATACTCGCCCGGCTGCAAACGCAGCTTGCGGCACAGATGGCGGAATTTGGCCTGTTGCGCCTGCTCGAGGGTTTCGCTGCCGGTCTCGAAATAGGCGCAGGAATAGACCATGTCGCTGTCGAGCCACAGCTGGTAGAAGGCATTGGAAAGGTCGTAATGATACGAGATCGCCTTGGCGTCGGTTTCCTTGTCGTGCACTGCACGCACCGGCTGACTGCCTTCATCTTCGTCGAGCAAGGCGCTGCTCAGCTCATCGCAGACGCGGATGACCTCGCTGATCGAGCCCTCCAGTTCAAGTTTGCCTTCAACGAACGCCGCTCCCAGCGCATCGAGGCTTGGATGGGTGAACTGGGTGACCATCTGCGGGTCCTTGACCACGATGGTGACGCTGGGCGTCGGCCCCAGATTGAATTCATGGCCGTCCCAGAGTCGCAGGCGAAGCGGAAGCTGCAGGTTCTGTAAGGCCGGTGGAAGTTGCGCGAGCATGGAAATTCCCCCCTTGTATCAGACGTCAGATCTGAGGGTAGACCATCATGGAAAAATAGCAGGCTATCGAATTGATTAGCCGAAGCTATCGTCCCAGACGCTCCAACAGGCCATTCCTGCACCCACAACTTCCAACCGATGACGGCTTGAAATGGAGCGCCCTCTTATCCAATGACTGCTAACTTGGCCGGCAGTTCGTTACAAATCGTTTCGAAGCTCATCATCCATTTTCGTCAACGGTTCCTGGAACCGCAGCAAGCGACCGGCATTACCGAGCACTAGCAAGGTGCTGAGGTTGTGCAGCAGCGCAGCGATCATCGCCCCGGCCGCACCAAGCCAGCCAAATGCCGCGAAGACGACGATGGCCAGCGTCCAGCCCAATCCAATGATCACGTTGACCTGCAAGGTCCTGCGGCACTGGCGGCTCAGCCGCACGCAGGTGCCGAGCCGGCGCAGGTCGCTGCCGATCAGCACGATATCGGCCGAGGCCAGCGCGATGTCCGCGCCGCCCGCGCCCATTGCAACGCCAACCACACCGGCCTTGAGGGCGAGCGAATCATTGATACCATCACCTACGACCATCGGCCGAAAGCCGTGGTCGATTTCCTTGAGCACGCGATTGAGTTTGTCTTCCGGCAAGGCCTGCGCCTCGACCTCGTGCAAGCCGACATCGTGCGCCAGCGAGTTGGCGACGCTCTGACGATCACCGGTCAACAACAGCTGCCGGCCGAGGCCCAACTCACGCAGTTCACTGAGGGCAAAGCGAGCCTCCGGTTTAACGCTGTCGGCCAACAGCAGCCAGGCCAGAAACTGACCGTTCGAGGCCAGCCCGGCAATCGGCCCATCGTGCTCTGGGACGGGCGTGGTGCTGATGCCCAACTGCGCAAACAGCTCCGGACGCCCGAGTGCCGCTTCGCCCTGCGCGGTCATGGCAACAACGCCGAGCCCCTGCCGCTCCTGAATATCGCTCAAAGGCAAATAGTCTTGCGCATTGACCAGTCCCGCCAAGGCGCGGCTGACCGGATGACTGCTGGCTGCGCCGAGGCTGGCCGCCAAGGTCTTCGCCGCTGCGTGATCCGCTGCTGCGCCGGTGATCGATTGCAGACGCAAGGTGCCGTAAGTCAGCGTCCCGGTCTTGTCGACCACCAACGACGTCAGATCCGCCAGCTCTTCAAGGAACGCCGAGCTACGGATCAATATGCCGTGACGCGCCGCTACTGCGACGCCGGCAATTGCTGTGGCCGGTGCCGACAACACCAGCGCGCAGGGGCAAGCGGCAACCAGCACTGCGAGCATCGCCTGCGCATCGTTGGTGATGAACCAGGTCACAGCGGCCAGCAGCAATACCAGGATCATGTAGCTGCCGGCGTAACGTTCGAGCAGTCGAGTGATCGGGGGTTTCGAGCGTTCGGCGTTCTGCATCAGTGCGATGACTTTGCCCAACGTCGACTCGTCACCGGTGCGCGTCACTTCGATACGCAGCAAGCCGTCGAGGTTGATCGCACCGCCAAACACAGTCATGCCGACGCCCGCCTCGACCGGCACTGATTCGCCAGTGATCGACGCGGTATCGAGACTGGCCTGACCGGAGAGCACCCGACCATCCGCTGGCACGCGATCACCGGCCCGCACCTCAACGGTATCGCCCGGCTTCAGGGTGCCGTTGTCGACCTCGATGACCGAGCCGTCCGCCTGGATTTTGCGCGCATGGCTGCGTGTCAGTTGCCCGAGGGCGTGAATCGCTTCCTGCGAACCGATGACACTGCGCTCCTCCAGCACATGGCCGAAGATCATGATGATCGGCAGCAACGCCGCCGTGAGCAGATCGCCCGTTGCCCAAGCGCCAAGCATGGCCAGCGCAATCAGCTGATCGGTAATGCCATGCAGACTCGGAGAGCGCAGGCTGTACCACGCCGAGCGCATCACCGACACCCCGACCATTAACGAGGCAAAGCCCAACAGCAATTGGCTGACCCCGGTTTGCTCCGGCAGCCACCAACGCCAGACCAGGCCGAGCCCGAGCAAACCGAGCGCAAGCATGGCCAGGGTCAGTTGCCGTGCAGCGCGGCGTTGTTCGGCCGAGGACAACAGGCTCGGCGTGGCGGTGGTCGCAGTCATTGGCTGGCTCCCTGGATGATCAGGCGGGAATCGTCTTTCGGATCGACCGTGGTCACCGAACCGGCCTGGCCGAGAATCTTCGGCATGCGCTCGCGATACAGACGCAAGAGCAACTGCGGGTCGGCACGCTTGGCCAGACTCGCAACGGTGGCGGTATCGGCCGACGCTTTGGCCAAGCGCTCGCCGGCCTGGGCGTGGGCAATCTGCAGCGTGCGGTCGGCTTGCTCGTTGGCAGTCTGGGTGAGTTTTTCCGCCTCGGTGCGCGCGTTGGCGACGGTTTTGTCGGCTTGCTGGCTGGCGGTCAGGACCGCATTGAAAGCGCTCACCGCCGGCTCAGGCAGACTCGATTGCACATCGACCCGCGCCACTTCGACGCCAATCCCCTGCCCGCCCGCTTTCAGTTCAGCCAGACGCTGATTGATCGCCCGGACCAGATCACCGCGCAACCGCTCACGGCGCTCGGCGGCCTGGCTGTCCGCACCGATGAGCTCCGGACGAGCAACCAGAATGGTGTCCAGATCACGTGCGGCGGTCAGTGCCAACGCACTGCGAGTCACCAGACGATCCAGTGCCGGCAAGACATGATTGCCTTGCACAACGAAATCGTAAGGGTCGCTGACTTTGTAAAACACTCGCACGTCCAGTTGCACGACACCGGCATCACCGGTCAATAAATAACCCGAGCCCGCCAGCGCATCGCTTAACGGCGTGGCAAACGAAGCGACCCGATCTGCCTTCAAGGCGTCATCGCTGCGCAACAGGTTTTCCACGCGCCGTTCGATCACCCGATCCGCTGCCGGCAGCAGGATCACCTGTTCGAACGGCTGCGGCCAAGCCAAGAGCAGGCCGGCGCTCTGAACGCGATCAAGCGCACCGAAATGCAAGACCACCGCGCGATTCTGCGGGTCGATCTGCCGCACATTGGAAAATGCCCAAGCGAGCGCGGCCAGCACCGTCACCGCGTACAAGGCAAGAAATGCCAGGCGCCCGGCTTGAATCCATGGACTGTTCAATATTTGTGTTCCACGTGGAACGTCATCAGTCATGGCTGTAATCCGGCTTTGTTATCGAGCGTCGGCGGACCGTCGACTAACACGCGAAACGGCGCCGCATCGGTCCGCAAAATAAGTTTGGTTTCCGGCGTGACGATCGTGCCAAGAGTGTCGAGCGAGCGCAGCAAGTTGTAGAGCTGCGGTGAACTGGCGTAGGCGCGACCATAAATCTGTGCCGCTTCGACGCGGGATTGCGCTTCGATGTCGGCAGCTTTTACCGTCGCGTCTGCTTGCACGATGCGTGCATCACGTTCGGCGGCGGAGCGGATTTGCGCGGCTTCACGTTTACCGATCGCCGTCCGTTCGGTGGCAATCGTTTCACGCTCCGCACGCATACGATCGACGGTGGCCGTGAGCGTCACGGAGGGCAAGGTCAGACGCTCGATGCCGACTTGCACAACGCGTACGCCATAAGTAGCGAGTAGCTGCTGATCGATCTGTTGACGCAACTGCGCCTCGAAATCGGCGATGCGCACCTGGCTGGCATCGGTGTTGACCAGACTCGCCAGGTCAAAGCTGCTGGCAGTGGTTTCCAGCGCCGAGCCGACAAAGGTGCGAATCTGCCGCGCGGCTTCGTCCGGCTGGTTTTGCACGGCGCGCATGAAACGCTGCACATTGTCCGCGTCGCCCTGCACCTGCCACGCCACGTAAGCCTGAACGATGATGCGCAAGCCGTCGCGGGTGCCGACATCCTGCAAACCGCTGGAAGTGGTACGCAAGCGCAGATCCACCGGAATGGCCGCCTCGAATGGCGCCGGCCAACGCCAGCTCAGGCCCGGATCAAGCAAGACTCGCGCTGGATTGCCGAAGCGTGTGATGACTGTGGCTTCGCCGGAGCGCACTTGCACCAGGCTCGCCGCTGCAACTGCAAACGCGACCAACAACGCTGCCCAGCCCATGCGCCGCCACGGAAACGGCCCGGCTTCTTGCGGCGCGCCGTGGTGGTGATGGTGATGCCCGTAATGGTGGTGATGCCCGCCATGGCCGTGATCGTGGCCGCTGTGGTCATGCGAATCGTGAGTAGGCGACTGGCTCAATGGGCAACTCCTGGTTGAGCGTTGGTGCGTGCGGGCGTCGGGTCAGCCGGCAGCGTGAAATTGCGCAGGTCGATGGTCGGCGCGTTGGCGGTGCCGCCCAATCGGTGGTCAAGGATCAGCAGCCGGGCTTTGCTCAGGCCTTGGCTGAGCTGACCGAGATATTGCTCAAGCACAAAGGCTTGACCGGTATTCGCGAAAGCCTTTTGTTCGGCGCTGAATTTCGAATCCGCTACCTGCGCGGTGGCACGGGTTTCCCGCGCGTTGGCAGTGGCCAGATCGCGCGCCAGGCTGGCCTGCAATTGCGCCTGGTTGCTCGCTTCGGCCGCGGCCCCCCGCTCGCGGGCAATCAACGCCTGCGCGCCGATCTGTGCGGCTTGCACGCTGTGATAGGCATTGGCTGCGCCGGCCGGGGGATGAATCGCTTCGACCACCGTGGCGAGAATTTCTACGCCGCTGTTGAGTGAATCCAGATCGCTTTGCACCGCGTGACCGATCTCCTCGGCCAGGTCGACGCGGTCCTCACCGAGCAAACCGTCCAGCGTACGCGAAGCAAAATCGTGAACCAGAATTCGGCTGGCGGTGCTGCGAATCAGCGTCGGCACATCGGCGCTGTTATAGGTCGCGGCCAACGCGGACTGATCGCTCAGGCCGATGCGATAGACAAAACGTACGTCCATGTTGACGATCTGGAAGCTCTGCTGCTCACCGCGACGGCTGGCGATGACTTGCGACTTGTCATTGACGTGACTGGTGTCCCACAAGCGGTTGGCCGTGGCAGGGGCCGGGCCTTCGGCTGGATCGGCTTGCAGCGGTGCCGGGTTCTCGCCGACGCTGGTAGCCAGTTCATGCACCACACCGTTTTCTACGCTCAACACGCGCCCCAGCGGCCAAGGCAAGCCGGCCTGTAAACCGGGGCCGAACACTTGCACCGGTTTGCCGAAACGTTCGTATATACCTCGGCCCTGCAAGGGAATTTCATGAATGCCGGTAAGCAGCCAACCCACCACCGCCACCAGTGCCAACACCGGCAACGATGCCCGGCGCATGAAACTGAACGCCCAGATTTGCCGCAGATCGATGCCAAAACGGTTGTGCAATTCGTGCTGCAAGGCGAGCAAGGGTTGCGGTGGCCAGCGCAGCATGTCGGCGACAAAGCTGCGCGCCAGCAGGGTCGGTTCGAGCTGCTCACGGCGTGGACTGAAAAGCGAAAGCACGGCACGCAATAAAAATTCCACCGCGACCAGGCCCGGCAAGAGCCCGCTCAGCACGGCGATACGCACCGGCCAGACGGCGTTTTCGCCAGCAAAAAACAAACACAACGCGCTCAATAACAGCGTGATGATCGCCACCCGCGTCAGTTGCGCCAACGACCGTGCTTCCGGCCATTGCGCCGGGTTATCCTGGGCCAGTTGCCGTTCGAACACCAGCAATCCGAACGCCAACAGCAACCCCAGCGCTGCTGCCACGGTGGCGGACAAGCCCATCGCCGCGCTAGGCAATGTCAAGTTCCACGCTTGTTCAACACTGAGCAACGACAGCAACGCCCAGCCGGCTAACCACAACGTCGCTGCGCCAATCTGGCCGAGCAGATGCACACCTCGCTGGCTCAGGCGATCAAGGAAGCGCTCGTACCAGCCTTCCGGTGCCGAAAGTTCTTCGTCTGCAAGCACAGTGAAGGGCATTGGATTGATCGCCCGTGCACGCCATTGCGTCAGCCACCAGGCCGATTGCAAACCCGCAACCAACACCAGCAACGCGGCACTTTGATTGAGCAATAACGGTTGCCACAAGGACTGCGGTGCGAACAACCCGACAAACAGCGCCAGCACCACGCCCGCGCCTGCCAACCCGCCAAGACCCAACGCCCAACGGCGTAGCCGCCGGCCCTGCACGGCTGCCTGTTGGAACCGTGGCCGTCCGGCCACTTGCGTGCCCTCAACCTGCAGATCGACTTGCATATCACCCCAAACTGATTGGCCCGCGTTCGTGTCGTTACGATATAACGAAAAGCGTGAAATATTCGTCCACAATTGCGCTTATTCAAAGATGCCGGACCTGTCGCTTGCCTGAAGCCTTGACCGAAATGTCTGAACGCGCACATATTACGCTCGTAATTTTAGTTGATGGCTCACGTCAACGATCCGCATCCATCGAACAGGAGCAAGCGCATGAGCAACTATGACGTAGTGATTCTGGGCGGCGGTCCCGGCGGTTATAACGCAGCGATTCGTGCTGGCCAGTTGGGCCTCAAGGCTGCTTGTGTGGAGGGGCGGGCAACGCTCGGCGGCACTTGCCTGAATGTCGGCTGCATGCCCTCCAAAGCCTTGCTGCACGCCTCGGAACTGTACGACGCGGCGATGGGTGCGGAATTTGCCAACCTCGGCATCGACGTCAAACCGACGCTGAATCTGACGCAGATGATGAAACAGAAAGACGAAAACGTCGCTGGCCTGACCAAGGGCATCGAGTTTCTGTTCCGCAAAAACAAAGTCGACTGGGTCAAGGGCTGGGGCCACATCGACGGCCCCGGCAAAGTCAGCGTGACGGATCACCAGGGCAGCAAGCTCGAATTGACCGCGAAAGACATCATCATCGCCACCGGCTCAGAGCCCACTCCCCTGCCGGGCGTCGAGATTGACAACCAGCGCATACTAGATTCCACCGGTGCGCTGTCCCTGAGCGAAGTGCCCCGCCATCTGGTGGTCATCGGTGCCGGCGTGATCGGTCTGGAGCTTGGCTCAGTCTGGCGAAGGCTCGGTGCGCAGGTAACGGTGATCGAATACCTCGACCGCATTTGCCCCGGTGTCGACGCTGAGGCGGGCAAAACCTTGCAGCGCGCGCTAGGCAAACAGGGCATCAACTTCAAACTGAGCTCGAAAGTCACCGGCGCCACCTCCTCCGCCAGTGGCCTACAACTCAACGTCGAGCCCGCCGCGGGCGGCAGCGCCGAGTCACTGGAGGCTGATTACGTGTTGGTGGCCATCGGTCGCCGCCCCTACACCCAGGGCCTGGGCCTTGAAAATGTCGGACTGAGTACTGACAAGCGCGGCATGCTTGCCAACAAACAACACCGTACCGAAGCGCCCGGTGTCTGGGTAATCGGCGACGTGACATCCGGGCCGATGCTTGCGCACAAGGCCGAAGACGAAGCCATGGCTTGTGTCGAGCAGATCGTTGGCAAGGCCGGCGAGGTCAATTACGAGCTGATCCCCAACGTGATCTACACCCGGCCGGAACTGGCCAGCGTCGGCAAGACCGAGGAGCAACTGAAAGCTGAAGGTCGCGCCTACAAGGTCGGCAAATTTCCCTTCACCGCCAACAGCCGGGCGAAGATCAATCACGAAACCGAGGGCTTTGCCAAAGTCCTCGCCGACGAGCGCACCGACGAAGTGCTCGGCGTGCATCTGGTCGGCCCGAGCGTCAGTGAGATGATCGGCGAGTATTGCGTGGCGATGGAATTCAGCGCCTCGGCTGAAGACATCGCGCTGACCTGTCACCCGCATCCGACCCGTTCCGAGGCGTTACGCCAGGCGGCGATGAATGTCGCAGGGATGGCGACGCAGATGTAAGCGTTGAACGGGCTTTCGCCATCGCTAGCAGGGCTGGCTCCCACAATGGATGGTGTGGGACCCAGCCCTGCTAGCGATGAAGGCACCCCGTTCTCAGGCCGGCAGATGCCCGAGCGGCAAAGGCCCGGGCGTCTTCACCGTGTGAATTGCGAAGTTGCTGCGAATATCACTGATCCCGGGCAGCTTGAGCAGATGACTGCTGACAAAACGGTCATAGGCACGCAGGTCCGGCACCACCACTTGCAGCAGAAAATCCGACTCGCCCGACACCAGAAACGCTGAAATCACCTCCGGCAATGCGGTAACCGCGGCATAGAACGCGTTGGCCCGTTCTTCGTTGTGCCGCTCGACCTTGACCCCGACAAACACCGTCAGCCCCAGTCCGACTTCATCGCGATCGAGATTGGCCTGATAACCGCGAATCACCCCCGCCTCTTCCAGCATGCGCACCCGGCGCAGGCACGGCGAGGCCGACAGGCCGATTTCCTCTGCCAGCTCGACATTGCTCAGGCGACCGTTGCGTTGCAGCGCGGCGAGAATTTTGCGATCGAAAGCGTCGAGTTTCATGGTTGGCAGATTCCGATGGTTTTGACATGGAAAGCCAGCAGGTTATGCCAAAACTGAGCGCTTTTGAAGCTGACTACGCAAGCACCTGCGCCCGCCTTCGGCCCTAGAATTGGCCCACCGAATCCGCTGCACAAGGGCTGCAAACATGACCAATCTCTGGCTGTTTTTCCTCGCATTGGCTGTGGTGCTTTTATTGCCTGGCCCGGACATGATCCTGCTGTTGCAGACCGGCGCCCGTCAGGGTCGCGGTCCGGCATTGGCCACCGCAATCGGTCTGGGCATCGCTCGCGCTTGCCATGTAGCGCTCGCCGCGTTGGGACTGGCGGCGTTATTCAAGGCAGCACCGTGGACCTTCGAGGTGGTGCGCCTGGCCGGCGCGGCCTACCTGCTGTGGATTGGTCTGCACTGCCTGCGCAGCACACTGTTGCCACCGCTGAACGCTGAAGCCGTCAGCCACAGGCAATGGCGCACGGCCATTCGCCGTGGGCTGCTGACCAACCTGCTCAATCCCAAAGCGCTGCTGTTCTGCTCGGTGCTGTTGCCGCAGTTCATCGTCAACGACGGTACGCCAGTGCTCAGCCAGTTCGCCGTGCTCGGCGGATTGCTGGTCGGCATCGGCTTTATGTTCGACAGCGCATATGCCCTGACCGGCGCCGCGCTGGGCCGTTGGTTGCAACATCATCCAACCGCCCAGCGCGTGCAGCAGTGGCTGTTCGGCAGCCTGTTGATTGGCTTCGCCGTGCGCCTGACCTTTGTCCAGCAGGCCTAGCCTTTGCCTGCCTTGCGCCGGCGACGGCTGATCAGCAGCAACGCCGCAGCGACAACCAGCCCCAGCGCGCCGATCTGCACCGGCCACTTGTACGGCCGCAGCGACGCGCGCACGGCATCGGTGACCTGCGTCACATAACGCTTGTCGGCGTTCTCGAAATCCGGGTACGGGCATTGATTGCCGAAATCCACCGCCCACGGTACGTACGGGCCTTGCTTGACGTAACGCTGATACAGCGCGCTCTGGTCTTCCAGGCTGCTGTTCCAGCCGGCCGCATTGCACAACACCGCGGCAAAGGCCTGACTGGTATGCGGCAGGTTATCGGCGGCGCGACCGGCCAGTTCGGTGGCGACAAACCGATAGTGGTAACGCTGATCCGGCTGCGCGGCGCTCGCCTGCTGGCGTTGCACTTCTGCTTCGGATACCAACGGACCGACCTTCAGCTCGGCGCTTTCCAGGCTGTAATTGCCGCCGAACGTGGCGTAATCCGGGGCCATTTCGTAGCCGAGGATGTCCATGCCCCATTCGCGGGCCGTCCACGCGGCGTTGTACAAGGCACTGGCACGTTTGGTCGGCCACCATGCGGCGTCGGCTTTCAGGCGTTGTTCGCCGTAGAGACGCGCCTTGTTCTGCAGGTCCGGGTTGTCGAAATAAGCCACCGCCTCCTGGTAATGGCCTTCGCGCAGCAGGCGCCGACCGAGCAGATTGCGCAGGCTGGCAGCCACCGGCAGCGGCACATAGTTGTCGCGCTGCTGCGGGGTCAGCGCTGGCCGCGCAGGGACGTTTTCGTCGACGTAGCGTTTCAGCTCATCAACCGTCAGCACGCGTTCGGCGACAGTCGCGGCATCAAACCAATAGACGCTGTTGCTGCGATACAGCTGCACGAACGCTTGCAGGTACTCGCCGCGTTGCAACGCCAGGATCGCGCTTTCGCCCTCGACCCGGCACTTCGGCTGCACGGCTTCATAGGCCCAGTCCGGAGTGCGTCGGTAACCCCAATCCTCAGTCTGCGGAAAGGCTTGTGCGGCTTTCGAATACGCCGCGGCAGCGGCCGTTTTATCGCCGTCACGCACGGCCAGTTTGGCCCGCAACCACCAGGCCAGACCGCCGTCTCCGGCATTTTCCAGAAAGACTTTGGCGCTCGCGTAATCACCCTGTTGATAACTCATCGCCGCCAGACGATCGGCATTGTCCAGGCTGCCACGGGTGCTGTTTTGCAGCAGCGTCACCAGTTTCTTTTCGTTCGGTGGCTGATCACCGAATGACCAGCCCTGCCGGCTGACCAGCGATGCCGTGACCAGTTGCTGCACCGCTTTATGCTCAAGCAGTTTCGCCAGCTCAGCCTCGGGCAGCTCCGCCAGTTCATTCATCAATTGTTTCAGCGAGGTGTAGCCCACCGCCGAGCCGTGCAGGTTTTGCGCCTCATACAATTCGATGGCGCCGCTCCAGTCACCGGCGCTGCGCAGCACCCGTGCTTCCTCGCCGAGGCTGGCCACGCCCAGTTCCAGCGGATCACTGAAGCCATCGATGCTGAGCTGTCGCGTCTGGCGGTACGCTGCGCGCGCCTGCTCCAGTGCAGAGATCGCATCAGTGGCCTCGGCACTCGCCGCCAGCCATGTGCGGCCCAGCGAATAGGCCGCCCAGGTACTGCGCAGCGGACGCTGATCAGCCGGCAGCGCCAGCACTTTGTTGAAATACTCGACAGCCTGTTGATGCTCACCGGTGGCAAAGGCTACGGCACCAGCAACGTACCAACGGATTTCCGCGGGCAGACTGGCGCCCTGTGCTTCGACCTGGCGCGCATCGGTCAGCCCGCGCAATTGTTTGACCAAGGCTTGCTGCTCGGCGCTCAGGCCTGCCTGCTCGGCTTGTTCACGAGCGACAACGGCAGCGTTTTCTTCGCCGTACAGATCGTTGGGATTGTGCGTGATCGCGGTTGCGTTCTTCAGTCCGGCGATGGTTTTACCCAAACGACTGAGCTCGAAATTGAAGTTGCCTTCAGGCAGATCGGCCAGGGTCTGGCCGCGATCGTCGAGCAGGCGCATCGGAAAATCCGGCCCGCAGGCCAGCGCCGAACCCAGCGGCAGGCTGAGGCTCAGGCAAAGCAGATGACGCGGCCAGTTACGGGACAACATGCGAACCTCCTTGATCAATATTGGCGCAACGCGCCCAACCGATGGCGCGTCGTCCGCCCGCCGGCAAGCGACCGTCGCGCAGGCGGGTGAAGGTAAGCAGATCGGCACTTTGTTGCAATGAGTAACCGGCGAGCGCATCCGCGCCCTCGCAGTTTTTTGCCTTCAACGTAATCTGCGCAGGCCAGGCACTGTCGAGATTGCCTGAGTTGACGAGCTGAATGTCGTAGAGGCCGGCGTGTTCGCTGAGCGTTACGGCGAGCCGACTGGTCAGTTGATCGCCGCGGGCAACCGCTGCCAGCGTAGTCAGGCTCCAGGCGCGACGGTCATTGGCCAGCGGCAGGCGGAACCAGATCAGCCCGGCCAGATGCGCCGGGCGGTCGTCGCGCAACGATTGAGCGAGCCGGCTCAGTTGCCGCGGATCGGCCAGCAGTTCCCGGCGCTGACCGCCCCGTTCCAATTGCACCTCGCTTTCCACCACCGGTGCCCCACCGTCATCCGGCAACAACGCCACGCCATAGGCCGGCAGTGCCAGATAGAACGGCTTGTCAGTGATGCGGGCCCAGGCCTTGGCCCACTTCGACGCCTGCTCGGGATCGAACAGACCGCGCCGAGGATCACTGACCGCATGCACTTGCAGCACGCTGCTGTCGACCGTTTGCAGCAGCACCGGCAGTTGCGGGCTGTCCAGCCAGGCCGGCAGCGCGGTGATGCTCAGCGGTAACGTCGCCGGCAATGCCGAGCGCAGCTGTTGGAGGAATTCGGCGTAGGCCGGCAAGCGCGCACTTCCGGCATCGTGGTCGATCTCGATGCCGCTCACTGTCAGGCCTTGCGCCTGCCAATCTGTGAGCACCTGCAGAATTTTCGCGGTGACCTGTTGCTGATCCAGCGCCTTGAGTTGGCCGTCGAGCCGTATCACCGCAATCAGCGCCCGACCATCGGCCTTCAGCAGCGGCGCATCAATCCGCGCCCGGCTCCATCCCGCGTTCGGAAAGGCTTGCAGTGCCAGCACCCGCAGCGTCGAAAAATCAGCGCGACTGTCGCGCAGCGCTGCCTCATGCCCCGGCGTCCACTGGCGTTGCCAGACATACAGTTGCTGGTCGAGGGGCGGCACATCCTGCGGTTTGCAGGCAGGCAGCAGCAACAAAATACATAGGCCGACGAGACGCCGCATACCTTGCAGATCCTTGAAAACGAGGCCGCAAGGTTACACAAAACCCATGCAGGAATGTGTCAGGGCTTGCGCGCGATGATCACCTGGCTTTTCGCTACGACCGCATCCAGCGCCTGCTTGATCTGTGCGCCGCGCGGCGAATCCAGCAGCGCTTGCCAGGTTTCGGCCCAATGGTTGAGCAACGGATGGTCCGGATTGCTGAAATCGACTTTGGCTTCCCAGAACAGCAGCATCCACATCGACCAGTAAAAACCGTACTGGCTGTGACTGATGATCTCCAGCCCGGCGTCGCTGACCAGCGCCTTGAACTGCTCTTCGCTGAGGATGCGGATATGGTTGGGCTTCTGGAAATACTCCGCCGCGGCAATGTCTTTCTGCAGGTCTTCGGAGCTGGGGTGCGGTACGCTCAACAGGTACAACGCACCCGGTTTGCCGACGCGCACCAGCTCGGCGAGAAACTGCGCCGGGTCGTCGACGTGTTCGATCACCTCGGTAGACACCACGCGCGTGGCCGTCGCATCGGCAATCGGCAGCGGATTGCAATCGGTGACGTGGCATTCGATGTCCCGCGCCGGGGTATCGCTCAAACGCTGACGCGTCGCCTCGACCTTGGCAGCATCAATGTCGGCGATGATGATTTTCGCCCCGCGCATGCCGCAGAAATGCACGTTGCCGCCGTCACCACAGCCGACGTCGAGCAAGGTGTCTTCGGCGGACACCACGAAGCCTTTGAACAGCTCGTTGGTCTCCTGGTTGAACCAGCCACTGAGCTTGGCATCGTACAAGCCGAGCATATACGGATCGACTTTGCTGGCGACCGGCGCAACGGGTTGCGTCGGCGTCGGGGCTGGCGTCGCCGCCGTGAGTTTTTTCAACAGGCTCAGCATGAGGTGGCTCCAGAGGCAGGGGCGGCGGATCGCGCGGTACCGAGGCGTTGCACCAGTGCAGCACCGCGGTTGCGCATAGGCATTTCGACCAGACGGTAATTCAGTTCACTGAGCAGCACGATCAGGCCGAAGGCGATCAGCAGCGTCAGGATCGGGTGGCCGGCAGGGCTGGGCAGACCGGCGCTTTGCAAACGAAAGATCAGCTCTCGCACCAGTTGATAGGCCGGTATGTGGATCAGATAGATGCCGTAGGAGCGGCTGCCGATCCATCCCAGCAGGCGCTGCAGCGCACCGGCCGGCATCAGATAGTTTCGATCGTACGAGGCGATCCACACCAGAACCGCGCTGAGAACGGCGATGGAACCGATGCGATACCAGGCGAAGGTGAAGCGGTCGGTGGCCATGAAACTCAGCAGCGCAGCGATCAGGATCAACGCGCCTATGCCCAGCCACGGCCGGCGCAGAATGTCCGGTCGCCAGCGCTGATAGCCCGGCTGCGCGCTCCACATCGCCAGCAGCACGCCAAGGGCCAGCGCGTCGGTTCGCACAACCATCAGCAACGGCGTGCGCAGCGTAAAGATCTGCACGGCGACCAGCCCCAGCAACACCCACACCAAATGCTTGCGAAACAGCACGATCAACAGCGGAAACAGCAGATAGAACTGCTCCTCCAGCGCCAGACTCCAGTAGACGAAACTGCTGCCGTATTCGTAGCGGAAGAAGCTGTCGGCGAAGCGAAAGTTGGCGTACTGAAAGACCCCGGCGAGGGTCGCCTGCAAGTTGGCCGACAGCGTACCGAACGCTCCCGAGCGATTGACGAAAACGCACGCCAGCAACATCAGCGCCAGCCACAGCCAGGCCGACGGCAACAAGCGAAAGGCGCGACGCAGCCAGAAATTGCGCGTCTGCTGCAAGTATTGCTGGCGACTGGTGCAGCCTTGCAAGGCCGGGACCAGGCTGCGCGCGATGACAAAACCGGAGATGGCGAAAAACAGGTCGACGCCCCACCATGGCTGCGCCCAGGCATGGAGCTTGGCCAGCAGCGGCACGACATCGGTAAACAGGCTGCCCTGCAAGTGGTGAAACAGCACGCCCAATACCGCGATGGCGCGTAGCACTTCGATGTCCATGATGCGTTTGCCGCTCATGGCGCATCTCCGGCATCAAGTGGCTTGCGAGCGATGATCACCTGGCTCTTGGGCAGGAAGCTGTCGAGGGTCTGTTTGATCGCCAGTCCGCCGGGCTGCGTGAGCAAGTCCTGCCAGGTTCGCGCCCAGCTTTCCATCAATGGCATGAACGGCGGCTGAATGCGGTCGCGCACCGCACCACCTGGATCTCGTCCGGCGGCGCGTTCGCCGGCCCAGAAAAAGATCATGCCCATCACCCAGAAGAAGCCGCTGGCCTGACGATGCTCGATCACCAGGCCCGCCTCCTCCACCAGCGCGGCGAAGCGCTCTGCGCTGAAAATCTGCACATGGTTGGGTGACTGGTAATAGCTGGCCGGGGCGATGCCTTTTTGCAGATGCTCACCGGCCGGCGCCGGGACGCTGAGCAGATACTGCGCGCCGGGAAGTCCCATGCGCACCAGCTCGGCCATGAACGGTTCGGGCTCAACGATGTGCTCCAGCACTTCCATGCACACCACCTTGCTCGCGCAGCCGTCAGCCAGCGGCAACGGCAAACTGTTACTCACCAGACCAAGACTGGCTTTTGCGCCGTGTGCCTCGACCTGCCGCGCAAGGTCCCGCACCTTGTCGTGCTCACTGTCGGTGAAGATCACCGAAGCTCCCTGACGCACGGCGAACAGCGTCGCCACGCCTTCACCGCAACCGACGTCGAGCACGCTGTCGTCGGCCGTAATCGCAAAACCCTTGAGCAACTCGCCGCTGTCGTTGAGGAACCAGCCATCAAGCACCGCGTCGTGCAAACCGACATCGCGCGGCGACAGCGCTGCCGGCGGTTCTGCCGAAAGTTGCGCGACACGTGTCGGCAGCCATCGCGCGAGCAGTCGCCGGATCATGCGAGCGAAGCTTGCGCAGGCACCGGCGCGACGGCGGGCAACGGCGATTCGAGAAACGCGCGCAAGCGTTGCTCGGTGCTGGCCTGGCTGCAGAAACGTTGCAGGCTCTGCACCGCTGCGGCGGACATGGCGGCATAGCGCTGCGGATCGTTTTTCGCCACCGCGTAGCTGTCGCGATAGGCCACGCACAATGAATCCCAGTCGGTCATGTAACGCAGGGTGCGATAGGCCGCGCGCGGGTCATGCGGCCAGGCCGTGAGTTCTTCGGTGAAGTCGACCAGAAAGGCGTTATCGCCGCTGACGTAATCGGCCATCGCCGTGTTGACCGGGGCAATCGCCGGTTTGCCGCAGGACATGAACTCCATCAGCGGCAAGCACTGGCCTTCGCCATAGGAACTGTTGACCACGTAACTGGTGGCCTGCACCAGCGCCTCGTAGTCGGTATCGGCCAGATAGCCGTGGATCAGCACGATCCGGCATTGATAAAACTGGTTCTTGTACAGATGGTGCAGCATATCGGTCAGCGCGTTGGCGATGTCGTGGTGAGTCAGTTTCAGCACCAGTGTCGCATCGCTGACCTCGCGAAACGTGGTGCAGAACGCGCTGATCATGTCCTTCCAGTTCTTGCGGCCATCGTAAGGATTGAACACCGAGGTGTAGACCACACCGTCCAGTTGCAACGGGCAATCCTGCGGCGGTGTGTCGAACGGAATTGACATGCCCTCGCACAACCCCGGCGGGCCATACGGACGCAGATCCGTCTCGCGACTGTCGATCAGCAATCCGCGCAGATTGAGCGTTACGCCCTCCACCACCGGGCGCTTGAGCAATGCCTCACCGCGCGCGGCAAAACGGTCCCACACCGGCGCGGGAATCGCGCACACCGGATAGTCGGCACCCATCACGTCGCGCACCGCGTTGACAGTGAACGTCGAATGGGTGATCGCCCGGCCGCAGGCCTGCAGGACTATGCGCCAGTCATGCCGTGGTTCGCCCTGCCAGCTCTCGGTGGGGATGGTGCTGAACTCCCAGGCGAACACCGGAATGGTCGGGCAAGCGTAGTGAATCGGCGTGCGATGCGGTGGCGAGAACGACAGAAAAACGCAGTCTTCGCCGCGACTCTGACAGTCGAAATACAAGCGGTCGACCAGTTCGTCAGGGTTGCTGACTTCGATCACCTGACCGATGCGCTCCAGCACCGGGCGGAACTCCTTGAGCACAAAGTAATAGCTGTACTCTGGCCGTCCGAGGTTCTGCTGGATGTTGCTCTTGTTGGTTTCCGAATGAATGATGATCAGCATGAGGCCGCCCCGCTCTTGATTGCTCCGGGCGTAATTTCACCTGGCGCCTGCAGGCCAAAAAACGTTTTTACGCGCTGCTGCACCGGAGCGAAACCGCAATATTCACGCATGCGTTCACTGGCCGCGGCCGCCATCGCCTGATAGGCCGCTGGTTGCTGTTTGGCCATGGCGTAGCTGTTTTCATAAGCGGCTTTCAATGAGCCCCAGTCAGGACGATGGCGCAGGGTGCGATAGAGGATGCGCACGTCTTCCGGCCAGATGGTTGGCTCGCGACTCGACTTGACGATGAAACCGACACGTTCGTCGATGTAATCGCCCATCGCGGTGTGATCAGGCGCAATCACCGGGCGTGCGCAGGACATGAATTCCATCAACGGCAGGCACAACCCCTCGCAGCGCGACGCGTTGACGTAAAAACTGGCGGCGCCATACAGGCGGGCGAATTCCTCATCCTCGAGATAGCCGTGCATCACCACCACCCGGCAGGCAAACGGCGACAGTTGCGAGAGCAACGTAATCAGATGAACGTAGTAACTCGACAGGTCGTTCTGGGTGATTTTCAGCACCAGCGTGGCGTCTTCGACATCGCGCATGGCCCAGCAGAACGCCGTGATCAAGTGATGCCAGTTCTTGCGCCCGTCCTCTGGATTGAACACGCTGACATACACCACACCGCTGACGTCGATCTGCACCTGAGCGTCGATGTCGGGCAGTACGGCTTGCGGGTGTTCGGCCTGCTCTTGCGCTTGTGCAACCGTCACCGGCAGGACTTGCGGCGCCGGCGTGCGCAGTGAGGCGAGCTGGCGTCGAAAATGCTCGGGCAGCAGATCGCTGAGCGCTTCGCGATACCACTGCAACAGGTTGTGCTTGAGCAGAAACAGCGGGGGGTGCTCGGAAGGCGTCGTCAGCGCCCGGTAGCCTTCGCGCAGATAATGTTTGCTGATCAAAAGCCTTCGCCGCAGGGTCAGCTCGGGCGGTTGTTCCGGCTCGGGCGGTGGCGCATCGGCTGATTCAGCGAGGCCACGGATCTCCAGCTCCTGTTCATTGTGAATCGGTGCGATCAAGCCATCGGCCGACAGGCCCAACGCGCGGCTGTCGATGATGCAGCCCTTGATCTGCAAGGTACTGCCGGGGTTTACCGGGACACTGGGGTAATCCTGGCGAACGTTAGCGAAGCGCTCCCATAGCGGCGTGGGCAATACCAGTACCGGGAAATCTGCGCCGAGACTGCGGCGAATGGCCTGCGCGGTGTGGGTGGACAGGGTGATCACCCGGCCATGGCGCGCGAGCATCTGGCGCCAGTCCTGGCGTTCATCGCCGGCGGCGAATTCGCTGGGGATCGAGTCGTACTCCCAGGCAATCACGCAGACCATCGGGCATTGCAGACCGGTCGGGGTTTTATGCGGCGGCGCAAACGACAGGAACAGGCAGTCTTCACCGGCCTGACGCAATTGCAGATACAACGGATCGACGTCGTCAGGCGAGGCCACCACATGCACCTGGCCAAGGCTTTCCAGCACCGGGCGATAGGCCTTGAGCACGAAGTAGTAGCTGTATTCCGGCCGCCCCAGACTTTGACTGATGGAGCGATCGTTGACGTCCGAGTAAAGAATGAAATTCATGGCATCCCACGATGAAGCAGCCGTCCCGGCAACCTCATGCTGTGACGGCCGGGCACGGGGTTCAGCCGGCATTGCCGCTGCTGATCCCGCTACCTCAGACACGTCTTCGTTCTTGTTTTAGTGGTCGGTTTCACCCTGTTGCGCAATACCCGCAGCGAACCTGGGGAATGGCGACGAGGGCCATTCTAAACACATCCATCGCAGCTCCGGGAACCGCCCGCCGAGAATAAATCCGGCTACGCTGACGAGAACTGACCGGTCACGGTTTGCCCTGTTGAAATTGCCGCGCAATTGGCACAGATTGGGCACAAACAACTACAACAACGGACTTCGCCCGTCTTTCAACCGGTTTTTTCCATCGGTCTGACAGACCTCTCCTTAAACTCTGTGGGAAAGTGCGCAAGTTCAAGACCAAGGGGTCGCTGCTTGAAAAAACGTCTGTTCGTCACGGGCCTTACCGGCTTCGTGGGACAACATCTTCAGTCTCGTCTGGCCTCGCCTGATTCGACATGGGAGCTGCTGCCTGCCGCAGCGCCCTATGACCTGACGGATGCCGAGAGCCTCGGTGATCTCTGGCCCCGAATGCCCGACGCGGTGATTCATCTGGCCGGACAAACCTTCGTTCCTGAAGCCTTCCGCGACCCGGCACGCACCCTCACCATCAATCTGTTCGGCACCCTCAATCTGTTGCAGGCGCTCAAGGCCCGCGGCTTCACTGGCCCCTTTTTGTATGTCAGCTCCGGCGATGTCTACGGACAGGTCGGCGAAAGCGCTCTGCCAATCACCGAACAGCATCCGCCCTGCCCGCGCAACCCGTATGCCGTGAGCAAATTGTCCGCCGAGTTTCTCAGCCTGCAATGGGGCCTGAGCGAAGGCTGGCCGGTGCTGGTCGCGCGGCCGTTCAATCACATCGGCAGCGGGCAGAAAGACAGCTTTGTCCTCGCCAGTGCCGCGCGCCAGATAAACCGCATCAAACTCGGCCTGCAAGGGCCGCAACTGGAAGTCGGCGACATCGACGTGACCCGTGATTTTCTCGATGTTGGCGATGTGATCTCGGCCTATCTGGCGCTGCTTGAAAGCGGTACGGCCGGGCAGGTCTACAACATTTGTTCGGGCCGCGAGCAGAGCATTCGCAGCCTGATCGAACAGCTGGGCGACCTTGCCGAGGTCGAGTTGCAACTGGTTCAGGACCCGGCGCGGATGCGCCGTGCCGATCAGCGTCGCGTTTGCGGCAACCACGCAAAACTGGCCACAGCCACCGGATGGGCGCCGGCCATTACCACACAACAATCCCTGCGGACGATCCTGTCCGACTGGGAGACGCGAGTACGACAAGAATGACCAAAAGTGCACTGATCACAGGGATCACCGGCCAGGACGGCGCGTATCTGGCCAAATTGTTGCTCGACAAGGGCTACACGGTTTACGGCTTCGTCGCCCGACGCAGCAGCGATTCGCGCTGGCGTCTGCGCGAAATGGGCGTCGAAGCCGACATCGTCTATCTGGACGGTGACATGGCCGATGCGTGCTCGGTTCAGCGTGCAGTCATTCAAGCCAAACCCGACGAAATCTATAACCTCGCCGCGCAAAGCTTCGTCGCCGCCTCGTGGAATCAACCGGTGACCACCGGCATCGTCGACGGCCTGGGGGTCACCCATCTGCTCGAAGCGATCCGCCAGTTCAGCCCGCACACGCGCTTTTATCAGGCCTCGACCAGCGAAATGTTCGGCTTGATCCAGGCGGAGCAGCAAGACGAAAACACCCCGTTCTATCCACGCAGTCCTTATGGCGTGGCCAAGCTCTACGGCCACTGGATCACCGTCAATTACCGTGAAAGTTTCAACCTTCACGCCAGCAGCGGCATTTTGTTCAACCACGAATCACCGCTGCGCGGCATCGAGTTCGTGACGCGCAAGGTCACTGACGCCGCAGCGCGCATCAAGCAGGGCAAACAGCAGGACCTGGCCCTGGGCAACATCGATGCAAAACGCGATTGGGGTTTTGCCGGCGATTATGTCGAAGCCATGTGGCTGATGCTGCAACAAGACAAGCCTGACGATTTTGTGGTCGCCACCGGCGTCACCACCACGGTGCGGGAAATGTGCCGGATCGCCTTCGATCACGTCGGCCTCGACTACCGCGACTTTGTGAAGATCGACCCGGCGTTCTTTCGCCCGGCCGAAGTCGAAGTGCTGCTCGGCAACCCGGCCAAGGCTCAGCGGGTGCTGGGCTGGAAACCGAAAACCGACCTGGATAGCTTGATCCGCATGATGATGGA
>Ga0307408_100000578_pt1 | contig 31539 bp, 19 predicted proteins | sample 322Cmetagenome_FD_202116 | JGI IMG/M metagenome (GOLD analysis project Ga0307408, IMG submission 202116) | Maize rhizosphere microbial communities from greenhouse at UC Davis, California, United States - 322HYB-C-3 | ecosystem: Host-associated > Plants > Roots > Rhizosphere > Soil | place...
CTCCTCATTATTCAAATATTTTCTTCTTTTGGCTAAATGAAGGCATCCTACCACTTCAATATTAGAACGGAGAGCATAGCCTAAAAATCGTTTAAATTCAACATTACTTTGTCCGGTGCTACCTTCTGCAATGTTTAAAGAAACAGAATCAGCCGCCCGCTTAATTTGCGAAGTAAGTACGTAAATCTCCTCCCTAGGAAAACCCTTCGTTTTCTGGTCAACGTTAGCGGTTAAGTCAACTGCCTTTTGCCATACTTTAAGATTCTCAAATTTAAAAGGCATGCCTAGCAAATTTCATATTCAGAATATTTACGTGCCTAGTAATTAAGCAAAACATCTTTCGGACTTTTCTGACTCTGCAACTTTCGGACTACTTACTCCTGATCTATATACCTCTTGGTGATTGGAGCGTAAGAATCGATTCTCCTATCTCTTAAAAATGGCCAGTGTGTACGGTAGCGGTCTGACTTTTCAAGGTCGAGTTCCTGGACGATTAGTTCTTCGTCGGTATGTGATGCCTGGTATAAAACCGATCCAAAAGCATTTGCAACGAACGAACCTCCCCAGAATTTCATTGGGCCTTCATCGCCCACCCTGTTTACGCTTACTACATGTACACCGTTGGCTACCGCATGGCTACGCTGGATGGTTTGCCATGCATTGTATTGCTCTGTGTTGGTTTCTGCATCTTGCGAAGAAGCCCAGCCAATTGCTGTGGGGTAGAATAAAATTTCTGCTCCCATTAATGAAGTGATACGGGCTGCTTCCGGATACCATTGGTCCCAGCAGATAAGCACGCCTATAGTTGCATATTTAGTTTTAAAAACTTTATATCCTAAATCACCCGGCGTAAAGTAAAATTTCTCGTAATATCCCGGATCATCCGGAATGTGCATTTTTCGGTATTTGCCTAAGTAGGTACCGTCTGCATCTAAAACAGCAGTAGTATTATGATAAAGTCCTTCGGCACGTTTTTCAAAAAGAGACGCAATAATAACTACATTAAGTTCTTTGGCAACAGCACTTAAAGCATCGCTGCTTGGGCCAGGAATAGACTCGGCAAGTTTAAAATTCTCGTAATCCTCAACATCACAAAAATATAGTGAGGTAAAAAGTTCCTGCAAGCAAATAATCTGCGCGCCTTTTGCAGCTATTTCCTTAATTTTAGCAATTGCTTTAGCTAGGTTTTCTTCTTTGTTTGCAGTACAAGATGTCTGCACCAATCCTACTTTTACGTTCTTCATCGAATTGAATTCTTTTAAGTATAACGCCGTTTTAAACGGTTGCAAAAATAGACAAAGCGTTTGAAACAATTTTCACATTACTTTCAACTTTTAAAGAAAGTCCATGTTGTATATAAATTACGGGTAAATGAAAGGAAAAACTGGCATTAAAACTGAGCCTCCCGGCACTAAAGATGATTTTTTTAAGGAAGAAATAAAAAACGTTGCCGACTTCAAATTTGGAAACAAAGTAGCCGGTGTGTTTGACGATATGGTAAACCGGTCGGTTCCATTTTATGGGGAAATGCAGCGAATGATTGCAGAATTGGCGGCCGACTATGTGCAGGCAGGCACTAACGTTTACGATCTGGGTTGCTCTACAGGGACGACTTTGATAGGAATGAATACCATGATTCCTGACGATATAAAATTTATTGGTGTGGATGATTCTGAAGAAATGCTTGCAAAATGTAGGCAGAAGCTTGAGGAGACCGGACTTAAAAGGCCAGTTGAACTTATCACAGCAAATCTTCAGGAAGGCATTAAACTTGACAATGCATCGGTTACTGTGCTTTGCTTGACCTTGCAATTTATACGGCCTATTAACCGGGAAAAGCTATTAAAAAACATTTTTGATGGCCTAAATCCCGGAGGTGTTTTAATACTGGTTGAAAAAATTCTGGCTGAAGACAGTCTTTTTAACAGAAATTTCATCAAGTATTATTATGATATGAAACGGCGCAACCACTACAGTGAGATGGAAATTTCGCAAAAGCGTGAGGCGCTTGAAAACGTGCTTATTCCTTACAAACTGAGCGAAAATATTACGATATTAAGAGATGCGGGTTTTTCGCATTGCGAGGTATTTTTCAAATGGTATAACTTCACCGGGCTAATTGCCATAAAAAACTAAGATGGTCGCAATCGGAAACTTCTTTTTTAAATACAGAAATATTCTTTTCATATTTCTATATCTCGCCCTATTCCTTCCCTCGCCTGATGTATTTACAGAAGCAAAGCTAGGGGCTAACTACTACATATGGCCAATAATCATCGGGTTAACTATTACAATTATCGGACAGGCTATTAGAGGGCTAACCATTGGCCTTGCTTATATTTTGCGTGGCGGCCGGGACAAAAAAGTTTACGCGGATAATTTGGTTACTGAAGGAATTTTTAATCACTGCCGCAATCCACTTTATCTAGGCAATATTTTGATGCTTCTCGGGGTAGGTATTCTATCCAATTCATTGATTTTCCTGGCAATTTTTATACCCCTGTTTTTGTTTATTTACCAGGCTATTGTATTAGCGGAAGAGAATTTCTTAAGGGAGAAATTTGGCGAGCAATTTAATGCTTACTGTTCTCGGGTAAATAGGTGGTGGATTAATTTTGCAGGCATTGGCAATACCCTTGGCAGCATGAAATTTAATGTTCGCAGATGGATTTTGAAAGAATACAATACACAGTTTATCTGGCTTACCGGGATAGTTCTGCTTCTTTTAAAAAACTACCCAGATGTAATAAGCACTAATAACGATTTCAGGAATATCATCGTGGCTATTGCCCTTGTGGTTTTGGTACTAGCTTATCTATTGATCAGGTATTTGAAGAAGTCGGGCAGGATGAGGGAATGAAGCGAAAAATGAGTAATTGATAAATGATAGAAGAAGTTTACCGATTCACTCCTTCTATCATTCGTCATCCTATCAGTCTTTCCCCTTCCAGAGGTAATAGATAGGTAAGCCGATTAGCACAATAATTAATCCAGGCCAAGTATAAATTGGTTTATAGATAATCAATAAAATACAGAATGCAAGCCCCATTAAGATGTATAAAACAGGCAAGATAGGGTAACCTACTGCTTTGTATGGCCTCTCAGCCTCTGGCATCTTCTTCCTCAGAATAAAAATTCCTGCGATAGTAAGTATGTAAAATATCACAACCACAAAGGAAATCATGTCTAGGAGATCGCCGTATTTACCACTTAAACATAATACACAGGCTACCAGGCATTGAATCCACAGCGCAAATTCTGGAACTGCGTTTTTATTTAGCTCAGCAGTTTTCTTGAAGAACAAGCCATCTTTAGCCATGGTATAATAAACCCTCGCACCTGATAATATTAAGCCGTTATTACAGCCAAATGTAGAAATCATAATCATGACGGCTATCACCATTGTGCCAATACCTCCAAAAATTACTTTTGAAGCTTCAACAGCCACGCGGTCCTTTTCGGCAATGGCAATTTCATGCAGAGGCAAAACAGATATATACACTACATTGGCCAAAACGTAAATAACCGTTACTATAAAAGTTCCTAAAAACAGGCTTAATCCGATATTTCGTTTAGGGTTGACTACTTCCCCGGCTATAAAAGTGACATTGTTCCAGGCATCGCTGCTAAAAATAGAACCCACCATTGCAATTGCAATTGCGCCTAAAGCCCCTTTTAGAAGGTAATCCTGATAAGAACCGTCAATATTTAGTTTTCTGATATTCCAGGCATTTTCCCAGTTAGCGTTCCAAACATCTGTTTTTAGCATTACGAAGCCAAAGATTATTAAACCGAAGAGGCTTAACAGCTTGGTTAGTGTAAAACCTGTCTGAATAATTTTTCCGGTTTTTATGCCTTTGGTGTTAATAAAAGTTAGAAGGATAATTATAAAGATGGATAGTACCTGCGCATGCGAAACTTTGAACAAGCCAAAATCTACAAGAATCAAATCTTCACTTACTGATGGTATAATATAAGCTGTAAACTTCGAAAAGGCTACTCCTACCGCGGCAATAGTTCCGGTTTGTATTACAGAAAAAAAGCTCCAGCCGTACAAAAACCCAACTAAGGGATTATAAGCTTCCTTAAGATAAACATATTGGCCACCGGCTTTAGGAAACATTCCACTTAACTCGCCATAGCTTAAAGCAGCAGTCAAAGTCATAAATCCTGTTAACACCCATATTGCCAAAAGCCAGCCTGATGAACCAACATTTCTGGTAATATCAGCACTTACGATAAAGATTCCCGACCCAATCATGCTTCCTGCTACTAATAATGTAGCATCGAGCAAACCGAGTTCCCTTTTCATTGTTAAATTGTCCTGTAGTTCTGCCATTAAATTGAGTTAAGATTTTTTCACTAAGATATTTAAAATGTTTCTACGCCATATATTATCCCCCATAAAAAGCCCTTCTTATTGCCAAATAATATTTTTAAACGTGGTAAAAATGTTTGCTTAACTCCACAAGGCTTTTATATTTGAGGAACTAACCCATTTTAAAAACTAATTCCAAACTCCGTATGGATTTCTTCTACAACAACCTAATTTATTTTATTCCTGTATTGGGCATTATTGGCATCCTGGTAATGCTCTCAAAATCTGCCTGGGTGATTAAACAAGATGCTGGCGACGAAAACATGAAAGTGCTTTCCGGATATATCGCAGACGGGGCAATGGCGTTTTTAAAGGCTGAATGGAAAATCCTTTCGTACTTTGCGGTAATAGCTGCTATCGTGCTAGCTTATTCAGGAACATTGGTAGAAACCTCCAGCCCGGTTATAGCTATTTCGTTTTTGATAGGGGCTTTTACTTCGGCATTTGCCGGATATATTGGAATGAACATAGCTACCAAAGCCAATGTGCGTACCACCCAAGCAGCCCGCACCAGCTTAGCCCATGCCTTGAAAGTAAGTTTCACAGGCGGAAGCGTAATGGGGCTTGGCGTTGCCGGATTGGCAGTTCTGGGCCTTGGCTCTTTATTTATTGTTTTTTACCAGATTTACGTGGTGCAAACCGGCGCCAGCGTTAATGGCGAAGAAATGGAGAAAGCACTTGAAGTACTGGCAGGATTTTCACTCGGTGCTGAATCTATAGCTTTATTCGCCCGTGTTGGGGGAGGGATTTATACTAAGGCTGCCGACGTAGGTGCGGATTTGGTTGGAAAAGTTGAAGCTGGAATACCTGAAGATGATGTGAGAAACCCGGCAACCATTGCAGATAATGTGGGCGATAATGTGGGCGACGTTGCCGGCATGGGTGCCGACTTGTTTGGGTCATATGTAGCTACCATACTGGCAACGATGGTTTTGGGACGGGAAATAACTTCCGACGACAATTTTGGAGGAATAGCCCCAATCCTGTTACCTATGCTGATTGCCGGACTAGGTTTAATATTCTCTATTGTTGCTACTTTTTTTGTGCGGATTAAAAATGAAACCGACAATGTACAAACTGCTTTGAATTTAGGCAACTGGTCTTCAATAGGTTTAACTGCGATAGCCTCTTTCTTCGCCGTGAAGTGGCTGCTACCAGAATCTATGGAAATACGAGGCTATGCTTTTAGCAGTTCTGATGTTTTTTATTCTATCATAGTTGGCCTTGTGGTAGGTACGTTGATGAGTATTATAACCGAATACTATACAGCAATGGGTAAAAGGCCGGTGATTTCAATTGTTAATCAATCGTCAACCGGGCATGCAACCAATATCATAGGCGGCTTAGCTGTTGGGATGGAATCTACCTTGTTACCTATACTTGTTTTGGCAGCAGGCATCTATGGCTCCTTCCACTTTGCTGGATTATATGGAGTTTCTATTGCTGCCGCTGGCATGATGGCAACCACAGCTATGCAATTAGCCATTGATGCTTTTGGCCCTATTGCCGATAACGCAGGAGGAATTGCAGAAATGAGCCAGCTTCCTGAAGAAGTTAGGCACCGAACAGATACTTTGGACGCGGTTGGAAATACCACAGCAGCTACTGGAAAAGGTTTTGCAATTGCTTCGGCGGCACTAACATCTTTAGCTTTGTTTGCAGCCTTTGTTGGAGTAGCCGGCATAAATAGCATTGACATTTATAAAGCAAACGTTTTGGCGGGCTTATTTATCGGGGGTATGATCCCTTATATATTTTCATCATTGGCAATCTCAGCTGTGGGCAGGGCGGCAATGGACATGGTGCAGGAAGTGCGCCGGCAGTTTCGAGAAATACCTGGAATAATGGAATATAAGGCCAAGCCAGAGTACGAGAAATGTGTTGAGATCTCTACAAAAGCATCTTTAAGAGAAATGATGTTACCAGGGGCCATCGCATTAATTGTACCTGTTATAATGGGTTTTGCATTTGGCCCTGAAGTTTTAGGCGGGCTGCTTGCCGGTGTTACCGTGTCCGGTGTATTGATGGGAATGTTTCAATCTAACGCCGGCGGCGCATGGGACAATGCTAAAAAATCATTTGAAAAAGGGGTAGATATTGATGGTGAGATCCACTATAAAAAGTCAGAACCGCACAAGGCTTCTGTAACAGGAGATACGGTGGGCGATCCTTTTAAGGACACTTCTGGCCCGTCGATGAACATCTTAATTAAGCTAATGTCGATTGTTTCTTTAATTATTGCACCCCATATCGCCGAAATCCCTCAAAACTCGCCCGATAATGTAAAATTAAAGAAAGAAACACGTACTGAGATTATACAATCGGTAGCAAAAACGGTTAAAATCAAACATTAAAGCGCTAAATAAGCCATAGAAAAGGGAATTCCAATGGCAATTCCCTTTTCTATTAGGATAAAAATCTTTAGGTTTGGAATGAATACACCAGAATACCCAAATTCTTAACTATCAAATATGTTTTATAAAAAATCCTTAGAACAATTACTCAAAGAATCAAAATTTGAAGGAGGATTAAAGCGAACCTTAACAGCAAACAACTTAATTTCTTTAGGTATTGGGGCTATTATCGGGGCAGGTATCTTTACTCTAACCGGAACAGCCGCAGCTTTACATACAGGCCCTGCTGTTGTTTTGTCATTTATTCTGGCTGCTCTAGCCTGTGCATTTGCAGGATTATGCTATTCGGAATTTGCGTCCATGATACCTATTGCAGGTAGCGCTTACACGTATGCTTACGCCACCATGGGCGAATTTGTGGCATGGATAATTGGCTGGGATTTAATTATTGAATATCTCTTTGCCTCATCAACTGTAGCAGTTTCCTGGTCGGGATATGTGGTTAGTTTTTTAAAGGACTTCGGCATACACATACCAGCGAGTATTGCTCAAGCTCCATATGACTACGATTCATCAACCGGGGCATTTACGCCTACAGGTGCAATAATCAACTTTCCGGCTATATTTATCATCGCTATAATAACCGTGCTTCTTGTTATTGGCATCAGGGAATCTGCCCGATTTAACAACGTTATCGTGGTTCTGAAACTTGCAGTCATTTTGTTGTTCATAGGATTTGGTATTTCTTACATTAACCCTGCAAATCTAACGCCGTTCATTCCTGAAGCAAAAGGGCCCGGAGAGTTTGGCTTCGACGGAATTGTTCGGGGAGCTGGAATCATCTTCTTTGCTTATATCGGCTTTGATGCTGTATCAACCGCAGCACAAGAGTCGATAAATCCTCAAAAGGATATGCCCAGAGGGATATTAGGCTCATTAGCTATTTGTACAGTAATTTATATTCTGGTAGGCATTGTGATGACTGGAATGGTTCATTACCCAGAACTTAATGTTCCGGATCCAATCGCAGTAGCGGTGAACGCAGGAGGAGAAAGCCTTTTCTGGTTAAGATTTCCGATTAAGATAGGAGCCATTGCTGGCTTGAGTTCAGTGATTCTGGTTATGTTACTTGGCCAGCCACGGATTTTTTATTCAATGTCTCACGATGGCTTGCTACCTAAATTCTTCAGCACTATCCATCCAAAGTTCAAAACCCCTTACATCACCACTATTATTACCGGTATAGTGGCAATGTTTTTGGCAGGTTTTGGGCCAATCAACTTATTGGGAGAGCTTGTTTCGATAGGAACGCTTTTAGCCTTTGTTATTGTTTGCGCAGGCATTTTAGTTTTACGATACACCAATCCGGAAATTCACCGTCCTTTTAAAACACCGCTTTTTCCTGCTGTTCCTATACTAGGAATCCTGGTTTGCCTTTATTTAATGGCTGGGTTACCTTGGCACACCTGGGAACGTTTAATTATCTGGCTGATTATAGGAATAGTTATCTATTTTGGTTATAGCCGGCACCATAGCAACGTAAAAAAGGAATTGCGAGGCCCACTCGCAGAAGGAATTGAAAATTAGAACACTAAATAAACTAAGAAGCCCGAAACATTCGGGCTTCTTAGTTTATTTTCAATTTCATTAGTCTATTAAGTGCAACACCTCACTTATCGGCTGGTCAGAATCAATTAAAATCCCTTTAATGCCAGCTGCCTCTCCTGCAATCACATCGCGTTCGCGGTCGCCAATAAAATAAGCTTGTTTTTTATCTACATTATATCTGGCGATAGCCTTCTCAAGCATTAATGAGCCCGGCTTACGGCAAAGGCATTTTCCATTATAAAGTGGGTGGTGGCGGCAATAGTAGGCCTCTGTGATATGAATGTCATGTTCAGCATAAGTATCTTTTAAGTGCTGGTGCATTTTATCAAGGACAACTTCATCATACCAGCCCTTAGCCAGGCCGCCCTGGTTGGTAATTACTATTAGCAGGTATCCCCTATCTTGCAACTCCTTTAAAGGTGCAAAATTATGTTCAAGTACTTTAAAATCTTCAAACTTGCAAACATAGTCACCAAGTTCCTTATTCAGCACTCCATCCCTATCCAGGAAAACAGCTTTATTCATTTTCATCAGAATAATTTTTTAAAGTTGATAAAGCTATCATGTCAGCAGGTTTTGTTTTCGGTTTTCGCCAAGCCCACATGATCGTTTCATTTTATACGATACGCCCCATTCATAAAAAATTAAGAGCGCTCAAACTTATAAAAAATTTCACTTCTTGAGGGATATTATTCAAGCAACAATTACTAATATACTTAGCATTTTATTTACATTTGAATATGAGTTTGTACTTGACAGCCATATTGCCACCGCAGCAACTATCAGAAGAAATTGATGACATAAGGAAAGAAATAGCTGCACGCTTTGACGTTCACGCAGCGCTTAAACCACCTGTCCATATTACGCTTTTTAGGCCGGTAAGTATGCGCGCCGATATGGAACAGCATCTGATAAAATGGTTAAAACCTGTTGGCACTCAACATGAACCGTTTACACAAGAACTTGAGAATTTCGATAGCTTTAATAACAAAACACTCTTTATACATTGCATTAAAAACACATTTATACATAACCTACAAAAAGACGTAGCCACTGTATTTAATAAAAATAAGATCGACCCCAGGGAGGTAAAAGGTAGCTCGAGGTTCCACCCACACATAACCATTGCTTACAGGGATGTACAGCCCCAGGTTTTTGAAACTTTGTGGACGGAATTTAAAAACCGGAAATTAAAACGGAGCTTTATGGTGAACCATTTTACTTTGTTGAAACACGACGGAAAAAAGTGGCAGCCATTTGAAGAATTTCAACTTCATAAGCCCGCCAACCTTATGCTATTTTAATAAAATTTAGCCGGATGAACTAACGTGGTTCAAACAAACCGAACATTTAGATGTTAGCTTTTCAATAATAACACCCTTTAAAAGTAAATATTGAAAAACTCATGAAAAATCTATTCAAATTCGGCTTCCTTGCAATGGCGATTTCACTTTCAGTAGCTGCCTGCAGCTCCAACAAGTCTGAAAGTAATGCCGCAGATTCTATTGACTCAACTACAGATGTTAAAGTTGATTCTTTAGAAAATAAAGCCGATACAGTAGATTCTGTAGCTGAGGCAAAAGAAGATTCAGTTAAGCATTAAGGGAAACGCTGTTTAACAAAAAGGCTGCAGGTTTAACATCTGCAGCCCTTGCTTTATTAGGGAACCTCATAAAACTGTTTTTTTAGCCTCATCCCTAGCCCTTCTCCAAAAGAGAAGGGGATATATGGAGGTTTAGAGGTCCCTTAAGTAATTCCTGAACTCTACTTATTAATTACTGTTCGATTTTTTCTTCGCTGGCAATTTTAGCAAGATGGTATTCTACCAGGCCATCAAGCGGGGCTTGCAATATTTTTCCAATTTCCATTCCCCACTCGGTAGCGACCTCTTTCAAAATATCCTGGAAGTGATGTCCTACCGAACCAATACAATTAAACTTGTATTGCTGATAATCAGGGTACAGGCTAATTATATTTTTAAATAGGTCGTTAAAAGCAGCCTTCAGCAGATTACGAGAATACTCAAAATCATTATAGTTGTCGGCAATAAACCTGCTAAATCCTGCACAATATCTGTTAGCCAGAGGTTTACTGTAAACCGCCTCATGCACCTCGTCTGAAGTAAGGTTATATTCTGCCTTAAAACTTTTGTGTAGTTCTTCAGGCATCGCTCCCCTTAAATAGTCTATTAACAGCCTTTTACCTATATAGAATCCACTACCTTCATCTCCCAAAACATGGGCTCCTGAATCGATATGATGAATAATTTCTGTTCCATTGTATAAGCAACTATTAGTACCTGTGCCCAAAATTGCTGCAAAACCAGCTTCAAAACCTAGCAAAGCCCTGGCAGAAGCCAACAAATCATGCTCCACCCAAGCCAGGCTGTTAGGGAATATTACTTTGAAAGCATCTACCAACACAGAAGCCTTTTCGCGATTTTGAATACCTGCACCATAGAAATAAATGCTGCCTACAGCTTCCTTATTCAGATTACCAGGCAATACCTTTGATAGAGATGCTACGATATAATCACTATCAACAAAATAAGGATTATACCCTTCAGAATTGAAGTAAGATCTCTGACCCTTACTATCGATTACACACCAATTTGTTTTTGTAGATCCCCCGTCTGCGATTAGTAGCATGTTTAATTTGTTATGGAATTTTAATTTTAGAATACAAAGATAAGAATACTAAATCGGTTTAGGAATAGTACCCTAAAATATTGTCGTACCCCTAGTACTTTTTTAATTAATTATAAGAGGAGTGTTAAATAAGGCTGACTGTTTTGATAAATACGCACGAAATCCTGCCTCTGTTGTAAAATCAGCAGCGCTCTTTTCCCAGGCCGCATAAAATCTGAAAACAGACTGGCGTGTATCCTGAATATCCAACTTAGCTGTATAAGTGTTCTGGATATCAGTGCCAGTATTCGGTGTTTGCCCGAAAGCCGGATTGTACTTAGGCTGAACAATTATTCCCATGCCTAAATTATCATGGTTCTCACTCTGGGCATCGTAGGTGAACAAAATTCTATCGTGCCCTGAGCTAATAACGTTTTGCTTCTTACTTTTAAGGTTAACGATGCCTGTAACCAGCTTGGAGCCAGCCGGCTGATTTTTTACGTAAACTCTACTTTCGTAAAAGTACTGTCCACCCCAAATACTGATTTCTTCAATCACACTAATTGGCTTATAGCCTTTTAAAGCCTGCCATGAAGGATAGTGCAGCCTTATTATTGACCTTGCCGGACCGTCTGCCACCCTCTCGTAAAATACTTTGCCCATGTTTACTCCCCCTAAACGCACCAGAGTATCTTTTTTACCAGGCTGAGGAATAAACAATGCTAAGGATCCAGCGCCGAGGGAACTTCCAACTTTCAAAACATCCATTCCCCACTGAGCTTGCACATGGTAGTTGTTTTTGGGGTTTACGCCAACTGTATCCAACACCATTTTGGGAGTAGTTTTACCCCAGATGTCTTTTCCGTTACGAACATCAAAATAAAGGCGAAAACCAACTTTATCATTTTCCCATGCCGGGCCCTCTGTTAAAAACGGGGGCAAGGGTTGTTTACTAAAGTCGGTAGCCGACTGCCCTGCCGGAATTGAATCTTTTTGAAGGTCTGCACCAAAAATATCGCCAGCATCTTTCCTTCTATGCCTTGCATGTGCACGAGTATTTACTGTAGTTGGCTGAGTACCAGTTATAGAAATCTTAAAAGATGTTTTCTCTTTTGGTTTAAAAGAATGGAGGAATACCGCCTCATCCCATTTTCCATCGTTGTTTAAATCGTCAAATTGCACTGCCTCACGGCCTTTAGCGTTTTCAACAGTAATGAACTTCCCAGCAGGGATGGCACCTAATTTCTTTTGAATCAAGCCGCGGCTTAAAACAACCAACTCATCATTTCTCTGTAATGCAACAGGATTGGAAACCTGAATAAGCTTTTGCGCAAAAATCGAGTTGCCCACCAAAAGGGACAAAGGCAATATTAAGATACCTTTCTTAAAGAGGAATAATTTAGCAGTGTAGTTCTTTATCTTCATCAATTTGAGGCATTTGTTCTTTTATTAAGCTGTATTCTTCGCCGAGTCGCGGATAATTAGATTTGTAGGGACAACTACAGTTTTTTTCTCATGTACTTTATTAGTATCCGACAGGCGTTTTAGAAGTATATTAATCACATTTTCGGATATGGACTGAATTGGTTGCGCAACTGCAGTAATAGAGGGGGTAAATAACCTGAACAAATTGTAATCATCAAATACAATTACACCTAAGTCTTTAGATATTTTAATGCCAAGATTTTGGATTGCCTCTAAACCGGCATCTGCCAGATAGTTGGTGGCGAAAAACACCGCATCCACTTCTTTATTCGATTTTAAGAACTTCTCAATTTCTTTTACCGTCTTCTCAACCTCTTCATGAAAAGCCACTTTCTTAATGATTGGTTCGCCAGCATGTGCTTCAACAGCTTTTACGTAGCCATTCAAGCGGTCCTGCATCTGTACCTGATCAGACTCCAGGGTGATCAGTGCTATATTTTTATAGCCATTTTCATATAAGTGATTGATTGCGTTGTATGTCCCCTCGAAGTTATCTACCACTACTGTATCGGTCTCAATTTCAGGGAAGAACCTATCAAATAACACAACCGGAAGATTATCTGACAATAGGGCTTTGACATCTTCTTCTATTCCCGGAGAAGGCGCAATGATATAGCCATCCACTTGCCTGGTACGGTAAATATTTATTAATTCCTTGGTTTTTTGAGTATCGTTTTCAGTGCTACTATAAACAATTTTATATCCCTTTTTATAGGCTTTCTCTTCTATCAAACGGGCAATGCTGGAAAAAAATGGGTCGGATATGTCTTCGATAAGCATCCCAATAATTTGGGTTTTACCCGTTCTTAAACCTCGTGCAAACTGATTGGGCTGATAGCCAACTTCTTTAATATATTTTAAGATTTTAGACTCAAGCGCCTCGCTGATATGATTTTCACGGCCCTTTCCATTGAGTACAAAAGACACTGTGGTCTTTGATACACCTAACTCTTTTGCTATGTCTCCAATGGAAATCTTTTTCTTCATACTTTGGTGATATATGTTTTAAGTAAATGCAATATTAAGCTTTAAATGTATTAGACAATCATCTGGCCTGCAATTTTTGCATTTCCAAGCCCACTGTGCATTTATTTAAACAATTTACAAAGATATTAAACCGATTTAGAAATGCAGTAAAATGATTCTAATTCGTTCACTGATTAGATTGGTTAGCCGTTATATTTAGGGAAAACGCAAAAATATAAAGCGGGGACGACATTAATGTCAGCCCCGCCTTAAATGAATTCTATAAATTTATTATGTTGCGCCGATTGTGGCTATTTGGAATACATCAACGTTCCAAAGCCCAACTGGTCAAAACCACCACTATTAGGCCCATAATTTCCTCCGCCGCCTTCAGGCCTCACTTTTTCGGCGAACTGCTGAGAATATTTGGCTGGAATGCCTTTAATTTTAGCGTAATGATTATAGATTAACTCCCAGGAAGGCCGTAATGTGCCGCGCTGCTCAGCAGAAACATTTGTATGTGTAACCTGGTTTGATCCACAATTTGTATATGGAACAAAAGGGACAGTGTTAGCAAGGTCAACATTATATTTAGCGGTATACTCGCATAATGCCAAAACCTTATTATTGTCGTAAGCAAAAAGATCCACACCTATATTATATGCCATCTGGCAAAAAGATCCATATAGAGAAATCACCAAAGTGGCATGGCCCTGGTCGCGTCCTGATTCCTGCCCCTGGCCCAAATCTTCGGTACCTACCTTATGCCTGTGAATTACAGCATTATTAATATTACCTGTCCCTACCCCCATTTTAAAATACTTAATGGCAAAATTGATTTTGCTCATATCATCGGCTAATATTCCAATGGCCAAAACAGTATTCATATTAGCTATATCCCAGTTAGTCCAGTAATGGGAATTACAAGTACCGTTATGCCTTTCCAGAAAATCTACCGCAAGGGGATAAAAAACAGTGTTCATCCAGGTTTTAAACCTGGTAAAATCAGCAGAAGCCCAGCCTGAATAGGAGCGCAGAAGTTCTGCAGCATTAGCAAACTGGTAACCATAAATCCCTGAAGCCAGAAATTTGTTAGAATCGCCACTAATTCGGGTGCAGGTACTTGCCCAAGCGTTCAAAATCTGAACTGCTTTTACAGCATAAGCATCCTCACCTGTAATTTTCCATCTTAAAGCCAACTGGTAGGCAGCAGCAACATCTCTGTAAGCAGCAGCATAATTATCCGGGTTTGGTTCTTCTTTTGAGCCACCTCCGCGAATAAGGGTTGCTACCGGAGCAGGGGTATAATTTACATTTGCATAAGTACTCGCCGCTAATAAATCCCAACCAGACTTCCATGGTTGGGCGCTAGCATTTACCTTAGTTTTTACAAATTCTAAATCTGTAGCGGTATGTAACATGCATGGATGTGCGAGGGTGATGGTTTCTGTTGGAGTTACCGGTGTTGGGTCCGTTTTAGTTCCCTCATCCTTACTCTTACTACAGGAAGCCGTAATTAACAATACAAATACTGCCCCTGTAATTTTCCTCAATAATTGATTTCTATTCACGTCCTTCTATTTTTACAAATCCAGCTATCTGTTTGATAGCTGGATTTTATATGAATTATTGATTGATATATGCTTGAAGATCTGCTAAGGAAGCAAATGATTTTACCCAATGAACTTCATACTTATTACCACCCGCTGCGACTTGGTCGGCGGTTAAAACAAAGTCCGCTACTTTTAATTGAAATATGCTTAAAGTTGTGGCTGAGGTTGTAGATAGTTTTACAGCACTACCACCAAAAGTTCCGGTGCTTAAATCAGCATAATGTACTTGTACACCATCTTTGCCTGTTATCGTAGTAAGTTTATTATTGCCGTTTAAATAAGTGCCGTTATTTGTATCAAATATTACGTTTCCGGTTCCTAGTGGCCTGTTGAATTTGAAGGCGATAATCGGATACCTTCCAGCATGTAAAATCACACCGCCTGTCCTGAAAAAATCGCCTCTATACCTAGTCCCGGGGGCCATGGTTACTAAAAACTTATTATTAGAAATCACTCCGGTGGCTCCGTTTGTTGGAGTTCTCCACACGGTAGTAGCTTGATTAAACAGGTCATTAATTTTTCCAGCTTCCACATTAACCTCTATTGTTGCATTTACGGCTGGGTTAACTCTTGAGGCCACTGTAATAATAGCCTGTCCATCCCCTATCCCTTTAATAACGCCGTTAGTAACCGAAACAATGTTGGAATTACTACTAGACCATAGTAATGGTTGATCTGCCGCTGCAAGAGGTAAAACTGCAACTTCAAGCGTACGGGATTCTCCAATAGCCAATGCACTTGAAAGAACTGTGGTAAATGAAAGGCTTGTAATTGGAACAACTTCTTTTACTGTTACTTCCACCGACTGGCTTATGCCGCTTCCGTCTGTTGCCTTTGCTGTGATAGTTGCCTTTCCTTTAACCAAACCTGTAACAACTCCTTTGCTATCCACGGTTGCCACCTGAGTATTGCTGCTTGTCCATTTTAGCGTTTTGTAGGTTGCATTTGCAGGTGCTATAGTAGTTGTAAGAGCAAGTGTTTCACTTTCGTACAAACTAGGACTTGTATTTGTAAAGGTAATGCCCGAGATAAAATCGATATGGTCAATCACTTTTACGACAATTGAAGATTTCCTGGCACTGCCGTCTGTAGATGCCACAGACACTGTTGACGTACCAAGAGTTAAGGCTTTTACCTTACCCTCTTCGCTAACGGTTGCGATAGCAGGCGTACTGCTTGCCCACACCAACTTACCATTGGTTACATTTTCAGGGAGTACAGCTATGCTAAGCGATGAATCCTTACCTATAAGAAGGGAAAGAGTATCTGTTGTTTTTATTTGAATTTCTGAAACAGTAAATTTCTCTACCGCTATTTGCTCTAATGCTGATTCTTCGCAGGAGCTGATCAGCAAGGCTGTAAAAGCCCCGAAAATTGCAATAAGAGTTAAGCTTTTAGAACGAGCACTTAACACAAAGTCTAAAATTTTCATAATACATTATTTATAATGAAAAGGATTTATCAATCAATAATTCATATCCGAATGATGTAAGCCCAAAAAGAGCTTACATCATTAGTCTTATTCCCAGCCAGAATTCTGTTTTAGATTCGGGTTTAGTTTCAGCTGATCTGCTGGTAATGGGTATAGATAATTACGATCAGCCCAAGTTCTTCCAGTTTCCATAATTAAAGCACCTTCGGTATTCTTAGCTCTTGTCGAAGCTGCAGTCCAGGCAGTCTGAAATTGGGTGCCAGTCCATTTAATACCGAGCATATCCTGAGGCATTTCTATTTCGGCCGTTTTCCAACGTTTTAAATCGTCAATTCTGAATCCTTCGTTGAATAATTCAATAGTACGCTCTCTTCTAATCTCAGTACGCATATCTAAGCTGTTTGTAGCTACAAATGCATTACTCAATTTGGGCATAGTAGTATTAACCCGGTTACGCACCAGGTTTAAAGAAATATTCAGGTCTTCGTCAGAAATTGCTCCGTCCCGTTCAAATACAGCTTCAGCATAATTTAAAAGAACCTCTGCATAACGAATAATTGGAAAATCATATCCTTCTGACATGGAAGGTACAAATCTCTCTGCCGCCCACTTTTGATTATGGTAACCACTGTTATAAGTTGGTTGAAAAGAAGTATAGGCTGCAGAAGCCAGGTCAGCGGCATCACCAAGCCAAGTAACCCTTGGTTTATTCTCTCTCCAGTACGGTTTTCCAGCTGGCATTAGAGTATATCTCATCCGGTTATCACGATTCTGATATTCAGAGACCATCGTTGCATAACCTTGAAACTGAGTATTGTTAGGATTGTCTATTGGCAAGCCATTTTTGGTAAGATAAAGATTTGCAAACTTCCGGGTGATATACTGAACATTGGCGAAAGATTCATGAGTGATATTTTGACCAATCGGGTTTAATACTTCATCATGCCTGTTCACAAAAATGTATTCCTTGTTGTCAATCTTTTTTAAACCCGCAGGGTTTGATTTTGCATCCTCGAGGATAAATAAGTACTTCAGAGCAGAATCTCCCAAAGCTGTAGGTTTGAATAAGTTATATTGATTACTTGTGATCACTTCCTTTGCTGCTTTAGCTGCAATGTCAAGCAAGGCTGTAGCTCTAGCTGTGTTATTCCTGAATTTTTGCCAGGTGCCTTCATATAAAGCAACTCTTGACAAAAATGCCTGAGCTGTACCCTTGGTTACACGGCCGGCATCAACTGATTGAATAGCACTTTGCAGTGGAAGAGACGGAGCCGCAGCCTGCAAATCAGCAATGATGAAATCTGCGACTTCACTACGGGAATTTCTGGGAGCTGAAAGCTCAGGAGAGGTTGTTTCCAATATATGATCCACAATTGTAACATCTCCATATAATTGCAACAGATCAAAATACACATAGGCCCTAAAAAATCTGGCTTCTGCTACATATTGAGCGATCTCTTCTGGCTTGTTATAAGATGCTGCTGCAGTTAACAAAACATTTACTTCACGAATTCTTCTAAAAGCCCCCGAATAGTTGCCATCGGCTGCAGGAATTGTATTATTTCCATTGCTAAATAAGTTCGGAGTTGAAGAAGTTAAAATATCCGACCGTTTATCACTGTGCGGCGAATCATATACAGCGCTTCCAAAGTCTCTTCGCCAGGAATAAAACTGGTTAGCAAAGACTTTAAAATCATTTGAGGATTTCCAGAAATTTTCGCCTCCAATTTGGTCTAAAGGACTCAGATCTAAATCCTTATTACAGCCATATTGAGATAAGGAAAGTGCAAGAAAGACGCCTAATATATATTTTATGCTTTTTATTTTCATGATTATCAAATTAGAATGATGCTTGTACTCCTACTGTATAAAACCTGTTAAAAGGATACCTCTGAAAAGTAGTTACGGTACGGGTTGCTTCCGGATCCCAACCATCATTAATTTTGGTGATCTCCCAAAGATCACTTCCGGTAACATATAGCCTAAGCTTTGTAAATGCTTTTGTTTTGTTAACCAGAGCATGTGGAAGGTTATATCCTAAAGACACGTACTTCAAGCGCAGATAAGATCCATTCTCTACAGACCAGGACGAGGCTTGGTAGTTATATGTATTTATAGCTCCATCTGTGGAATATCTCGGGAAATGCGCCCCGGTATTTTCAGGAGTCCAGTTATCCCCTACTGATTGATTGGTTGTATTCAAATAAACGGAACGGAAAGGAATTCTCCAGTTCACATCATTTCTAAATGTTGTTCTTTCGCCTGCTCCTTGAAAAGTCACAGAAAAATCGAAACCTTTATATTCAGCGCCAGCATTGAATGAATAGGAAAGCTGTGGATCATCTGTACCAAGATAAGTTAGGTCATTAATGTCTAATTTTCCATCACCATTAGCGTCTTTGTACATGTTATCGCCTAATTTAATAGCACTGCTTAAGCCTATACCATTACCAACATTGTATTTATCCAAATACGCAAGCCTTTGCTCCTCAGACTGGATGCGCCCGTCATAAACCAAACCAAATATAGAGTTAAGAGGATAGCTTTGAACTTTCTCCTTAAATCCTGATTCGATTGCGCTCCCTACACCTAAATCTATGATACGATTTTTAGCGTAAGTGACAACTCCACCTATTCGGTAAGTTACATTCCCAATCTTATCAGCCCAGTTTAAAATACCATTATATCCGCTTCCTTTAAATTTACCAAGATTTTGCTCGGGGGCAGTCGCGCCTAGTGGTGCTGAATAAGTTTGGGTAATCAACATATTGTTATTTTCTTTCTTGAATACTTCTACAGTACCAAAAAGCTTATTTCTTAACACAGCGAAATCTAAGCCCAGATTATAATTGTGAATCCGTTCCCAGGTACGTTCATAACTTACCAACCGGCCATCTGTAGTAATAGTACTTACTTTTCCTGCACCAAGATATGCTCCAGTTCCCGAGCTTGTATTATATAATGGCTGTCCATCATATCTTGATATAGAGGCTGGATTACCAACTATACCATAAGATGCCCTCAACTTAAGTTCATTGAAAATATCAAGTTTTTTTACCAAATCCTCTTCAGAAATTCGCCATCCTACTGAGCCGCCGTAAAACCCATTCCAACGATTTACCCGCAAAAATTTAGAAGATCCATCGTAACGGCCCTGAACTTCCAATAAATATTTGGACTTATAATCATAATTAAAACGGCCCAAATAAGCTCCGATCGCTTCTTCCCACTTCTCCTTGCCCGTAGTTTGAGTACCTACACCGCTTAAGACTGAAAGAGAAGAGTTAATATCAGTCACCCGAGCAGAGGTAAAGTCATATACCTTATATTCATATTGGGCACCTACCATAGCCTTTAAGTTATGGTTTTGCTTAACGGTTTTTGTATATTGAAGAGATCCGAATGCGGAATAGAAATCAGTCTGTCCATTGCTTTCCTGAAAATAACTACCCGTCGCTGTCGGATTAACTCTAGATGGAACCAGTCCCCCTGAGTAAGAATACCATTCAATGCTATTTTGCTGTATGTCTCTATTTGCAATACTCGTGTTATATCCAAGGTTGCTTATAAATTGCAGATCTTTGAAAACCTTGTACTTGATTGTCTCACTAATATTTACTGAAGACACTTTGAGTTTATTATCTCCCCCGAGCTCGGCAAACCAGTTTGGGGTATACTGGCCACCCCAGGCATAGGGTTTACCGTTGATTGAAGAAGTTGGCAAGCCCGGTTGCGGGTATGCTTGCCCCAATGAGCTTCCTAACATAGTAGGAGAAACTTGATTCTGACGGTTATAGGCAATTACAGATTCAAGGCTGAATTTATTGGAAATTTGAAGATCATTTGTAAGCCTGATGTTGTAACGTTTATTTCTGTTATTACCAAACTTTAGCACTCCATCATCATTTAAATAACCTAAAGACAAACGGTAAGTAGATTTCTCATTACCTCCAGAAACACTTAAGTCATTTTGTGTAGAATTAGCGCCGCCCCATAAAACATCAGACCAATTATTATCTAAAAATACATAGTCAGTAACATCTGTAAACGCTCCTGTAATAGGATTTGCATTTTTACTTAAATCAATATAGCCGCCACGGTTAGCCAATGCCAAATTAGCATATCTAATCCACACATCCTCAGCTCCAAAACCGTCATTGGTTCTTGCTCTGATTACACCATTCGCCCATTCATCGAGACTCATTAGCCGGGGCTGAAGCCCTACTTCCTTTCTTGTATAAGAACCGTTATAATTAACAACAGTCTTTCCCTTTTTTCCTTTCTTAGTAGTTACCAGCACCACGCCACCTGCTGCTCTTGAACCATAAATAGCCGCAGCTCCATCTTGAAGGAAACTAATATTATCGATATCTGAAGGGTTTAATAAACGTAGTTCTCTTTGACTATCCATGGCAATTCCATCAATAATCACTAGGACATCAGTACCATTAGCTGAAACCGCACCGCGCAATTTCATACTCCAAGACTCGTCGCCTGGTGCCGAAGAGCTACGTGTGATGATAACCCCTGGAACCTGCCCCTGTAATGCTTGTAGAGGACTCGCTAAAGACCCTTTATCTTGAAATGCTTTGGCATCTACCGTAGCCACGGAGCCGGTTAAAGTTGCCTTTTTCTGCGTTCCATAACCTACGTTCACTACTACTTCCTGCAATAGGTTATTATCCTCAGATAGCCTTATGGTCATCGGACCATTGAAATTAGCCACAACCTCCACGGCCGAATAGCCGATATAGTTTATTTGTAAAGTGGCTGCATCGGGTACATTTAAGCGAAATGATCCATTTACATCTGTAGTGGTACCCGTTTTACTTCCTTTTACTTTAACTGATGCACCAATAATGGTTTCATTGGTTTTAGCATCGATAACTTTCCCTGTCACTTGCCTATCCTGAGCGATAGAGACATTGCAATAAATAGCAAAAAACAAAAAGAGTAAAAACACTCTTCCCCTCTTTTCGTGTAAAGTTTTCTTCATGATTACTTTCAGTTTGTTTGATCGGTTAATTTCTTTCACTAAAGCGTTTTAGTTAAAAGCTTGAAAGCCTTTTTTCAAGCTGCTGCTAATGAGCACATTTTTTAAAACTGCATTTTTTTGGATCTTTTTTTGGTTGGCCAAGTCAAATATAATGCAAACTAAAACGATTTAGCAAGTCATTAATAACTTTTCATACATCCTTTAGAAAATCTCTTATTTGATGATAAACTTTTAAATTATTCCAGCATTTTTTAACAATTTATAATAAAATTCAACGCCATAAGTGTCATTTAAATATGGGTAAATCGTTTTAGTAAACCGTTTTAGGTTCTTTTTGAGAAATAAGGGGCTTTAAGGAACGTGTAGCTCGGAACATTTAATCAAATAACATAATAAACTCCATCCAAATTAAATGGAGTTTATAAACGTTGCCGGATTAAGCAATGCCCTCCCTGATACATAGCTTAGCTAAAATTAGAAGATGGCCATTCCACAAAAAAAGGGAAGCTTATGGCTTCCCTTTTTAGATCAATATGCATTATTCGTTATTTTATCGTAAGTGTGCTTAACGTAGAAGCTGGCAATTCCACCAAATACTGGCTATCGTTTATTTTTTTTGCAACGAATACCTGCCCTGCCTGGTTACTGATGGTTAGTGTTTCCTGATTCGACGACGGGCGATAACTAAAGGTTACCTGTAAAGGTTTATCAGACACATAAGTCCATTGAGTATTGTTCACTGTTAAAGCAGCGGTTGCGTCATTTGCCGATTTTAATGAGTACTGCTTATATGCTAGCTCCCTCCCTTTGCCAAGAAATAAAAATTCAGGGTTATTATTCGCTTCTCGTACCAGGGCATAATTAGCACTTACCCTAAAATCTCTAAACGACGCTTCGGCAGCTGTAGCTGATGAAAAGATATAATCGGTACTTCCCTTTTTATTTTCCACAATTAAACCTACAAAGGAAGAATCAGCGGTGATGGGATTGAAAGATCTAATAGACTTTATACTTGTATTGCCTTCCTCTACGGGTTCAAAAACAGCTGCAAATGGCTTATTCCAGGCTGCTCCTTCCTGCCTTACAACCACCGCAGGCACTGGCAAATGCGATATTGTGTCGGGCAAAGCGCCTCTGGTTGTGGCCTTTGCAATGGGCGTTTTCACGCTGAACACTTCGCGGCCAGGATAGCCTTTCATCCACATATTCATCTGCAATTGCCCTTTACCCGGGTAGTTCAGGTTAAACCTTGCTGTAAAATCATTGCTGGTTGCTACCGACTTTTTATCCCATATATAGTCGTACCCAAACATATCGCCATCGGCAAATGCCAGCTTATCTGTTGGATTTAATGCTAAAGCTTTTCCGGCATTATCTGCAATTATAAGTTCCTGGCCGATGTTATGATAGAAGTAATCGTGCCTTTTGTCTTTTCCGTCCTTCTTTGCAGACCTGAAAATATCTACATAATACCCAGCAGTACTATCTATGCGGATGATGCTCATTAGGCGACGTTGATCCGCATTGGTTTCTGGTTCAAGGAAATACAGGTCAGAATAGGTTAAGCCATTAAAATAACCCGTCTTTTGCTGAGATGCGGGATAAGAGCTTTTCACCTCAAATCCATGGTTACTGCGCATTTCCGGATACGATGAAATTCCATCAACCACTACCGTATTATGAGCCACAAATTGCGAATAGTATTCTTTATAATCCGCTTGAAAATAGCTTGTGCCTATGCCGGCTTCCGGGGCCATAATTACGCCTTTACCAATTAATTCCATGGCTATTCCGTTTGCATGTGCATGGTTTCCTTTTGAGCCTGCTTGAGAAATCATTAATCCATTTTTGGCACTCAAACCGTTTCTTTGAACGAAATAACTGGAATTAGGCGCATTAAAAGCTGCACTCATAAAATCTTGCGGCTGCCCGGCTTGAATATCACTTCTAAGATTTACTGACGCGGCAGAAAATAATTGTAAAAAGTTACGAGAAGACTGCTTCTCTTTTTTTACCTCCGACTTTACGCCGTTAATTATCTCAACAGTTTTGATATAGCGTGTAAACTGCTCTTCCTGTGCTTTTTTGTTATGTTTTTGAGCATTAGCAACCAACATGAAAGCAGCATCTAAGGATAAATGGTTGTAATACGAATCGCCAAATGCAACTGTATAGCCATTGGGGTACAGGTATTCGGGCATAACGAGCACTGCCTTCTTAAGAATTGGTAGCTGCTCTAATACATCGAAATTCAATACATCATCGTAAAGTGTTGCCAGAGTAAGGAATTCTTTAACTACCATCATTGAATAGCCTGGACTCTCGTTCCAGATGCCAGTAATAGGGTCAAAACCATATTTAATTAGCTTCGGCAAAGACCATTGCCTTAACACATCTCTATTTAAAACCTGATTCAGGTAAAATTGCGCCCCTTTTCCGTCGGCATACTGTTTATCATTCTCAAGAATCAGGGCGACCTGCGACACGAATCGGGCTTCGATTAAATCCCAGTTATTGAAAGGAACTCCATTTTTGACAATAAGATCGGCCCACTTTTTAAAAGTATCAGCATAGATATTCATTTTAGCAGGCCCTTTAGCATTAAGATAGGGGTGCAAAAAGTCGTAGCAGAGAGTCAACTCATCCAAAATATCTTCATGGATTACCTCAAAAGAGGATAAACCAACCAAGGTTTGTATGTGGCTGTGACTTATGTCTACCGGTTCTTTTCGGTAATACATTCCATACATATAGGTGTCAAAAATATCATAGGCAAACTTTGCGTACTTCTCTTCGCCGGTGTACCAATAAAAGAATGCAGCTGTTTGCGCCATGCTTACAATATTTCTATTGATCGATTGTATTATTACCCCCGACTTTGATTGTTCAGCCCACTCAAGAGGCCTGCCAGGTTTGGTGGTATTGTGCAGCAATAGTCCGCGGGGATCATCCATATAAGGGGTAATATCCTCCAGTTTAGGTGCTGCATAAATAGTGACTGCGTCTCTGCTTCCTGTAAAACGGACTGTTGGAACCGGAGCTTCGCCTGTGGCATGAGAATAAACCGGGCCTTTTACATAAACATCTGTAGACTTAGTTTTCCAGTACATCTGCAAGCGGGAGACAATCCACTGAGGATCTGATTGATGCCGGTTTACATAAGGGTCGATATATTCCTTTGATTTATTAAATGTTTCCTTAGCCCATTGCTCGGCCTCCATCAACCTTTTAAGTTCCTTTTTCCCCGTTGCAGCTTTTGTTATAAGCCGCGGGTGCGAATTTGTAATATTTGATGGAATTTTAATCTCCTGTGCTTTTGATAGTACAGAAAATACTAAGAAAAAAATGATTAAAAAACGCATATCTAAAAGTGGTTTGTGTTGTATTAATGACTAATCGTATAAAGTAATTAGCTGGATTTTCAGTCGTCATATGTACGAATAAAAAACTGATACTCTCTTCTCAAGTTTTCGCACATGGCCGCTGGGCCTAGTCCTTTTTTCTTGCGCACAGGCAAAACACCTGGCCCGCCCTTTTCGTGAGTTGTCCATTTGCCTCCACTAAACACCCCGCTGGTGAGTTGTCCATTCTTAAAGGGACTCAAGAGTTTTTTGATTTACGCTTTGCCTCCCTCTCCTTTGGAGAGGGTCGGGGTGAGGCTCTTATTTATCAATTCTAAACCAATCGATATCTGCATAGGCACCTGTGCGTACATCTGGACGGCTGGTACAAAACAATCCCACTTTGGCTCCTATCCATTTATCCGGTTGTGCCGTAAACGTCTCTCCCAAAGGCTTGAAGTTTACACCGTCTTCGCTGTAACTGAAGGAACAGCTTGCATTGGGAGCCTTTACATTAACCCTAAGATATACTTCAGAAGTCTGAATTGGTGCTGAGGCGATAATTTTCTCGGATTCGCCGCTCAAAGCATTCATGCATATTATCTGCTGTACCTGGTAGCCTTTTTCATTTTTACTAATGGAAATATAAGAATAATCGTTACCCATAATTAACAATCCGGCTTTTTTGCTTTGCCAAACATCCCATTCTATGGAAAACTTAATTTTGGTAGTGGCTGTAAAATCTGGCGCTGGGAATTTTTGCAATAATAGATTTGGTACCGGCCATAAGTTCACCGCATTGGCCGGCTGCGGATATGCAAACAAACGCAATGAGCCCTTTGCCTGATTTAAAAAGCTCCAGGTAACCTTGGGATTAGCGTGCCATTGCCACTGCAGTCCGATTTGAGATTGATTAAATTCATCGCTCTCCGGAGGTGTTGCTATGGGATAAACCCTGCCAACATTCGGCTTCTTGTAAGTCAGAACCGGCTCACCTTTTCCATCGCCATCCTTATCAATACCAATTATAGGCCAGCCAGCTTTCCATTTAACTGGCTGCAGGTGTACTACCCTTCCATAAACTCCAATATCCTGAAAATGCAAGAACCATGATTCTCCTTTTGGAGTTTCTACCCAGGCTCCCTGGTGTGGGCCGTTAATTTTGGTGCTGCCCTGATCCATTACGATCTTCTCTTCGTATGGGCCATAAATATTTTTTGAACGAAGAATAAGCTGCCAGCCAGTTGCAACGCCACCCGCCGGGCAGAAGATATAATAATAACCGTCTTTTTTATGAAGTTTAGGCCCTTCAACCGTGTGGTTATAATCGTGGCCGCTGTAAACGTTTTGCCCATCGTCAACAACTTTTGAACCGTCATTATTCATTTTATAAACTGTAAGCAGGCTGTTCACCCCCGCACGGCTGCCAGCCCAACCTACAGCTAAATAAGCTTTTCCGTCTTCATCCCAGAAAGGAGCCGGATCAATAATTCCTTTTCCACTTAATACCAGTTCTGGCTTAGTCCATTCGCCGGAGATATCTTTAGCTTTTATAAGGTAAATTCCATAGTCAGGGTCTGGATAATAAATTAGAAACTCACCATTTCGGTAGCGGATACATGGAGCCCAAACACCTTTGCCATGCATCGGCACATCAAAAACTTCGGAGGGAACTTGCTTTTTTAAAGCATAGTTAACGAGATTCCAATTGACCAAATCTTTGGAGTGCAGAATAGGCAAGCCAGGAGTGCAATTAAAACTCGAGCTTACCATGTAATAATCGTCACCTACTCTAATAGCATCAGGGTCTGAATAATCTGCAAATAAGATTGGGTTCTTGTAGGTTCCGTCGCCATTATCTGCTATCCACACTTTTGATACATTCTGTGGTGATTGCTGGACTGAATCCTTGCCGGTGAATTCTTTTTTTGTAGTGCAGGAGATTGCAGAAATAAAGCATGCACTTAATAAAGCTATTCTTAATTTCATCACTTAAAGGCTAATACAATTTATCCGTTTGATTTGGTTTATAATCTTAAATCTATCACAACAAAAGATAAAAAACCCCGGCTGGTATTTTGGGAATACGACAATCCGGGGCTATAACCAATTTATTGTGAAGATCTTGAAAACTCGTCTATCAGCTTTGGCAAAAAAAGCCTCAGCGTTAATTACGTTTCAAATATACACTCTAAATCGGTTTAGTAAAAATTATTTTAAAAAAAATCAAACATTTTTTTTTGATGTAGCATAGACGTCTGTTAAAAACAGATAAAAAGGCCGGCGTTAATGAAAAACAGAACGTTTTTTGAACGCGACGCTCTTAAACAACTAGCTCCTTTAATGTAAAATCTTTTTATTTGCCCACCGTCTGGCTGCAAACCATCCGCATTCATTTTAGCTGGATGGATATATCGGAATAAGGGACTTCTACAAAATCTATTTTTTAGCGTTCACGTTTATTTTAAAAGAACTGAAACCGAGCCCACCGCCCATGTCGCTTCCCTGAACAATAACGGTATAGGTTCCGGTTTTGTCTGATGTATAAAAGCTTGTTTTTGCCTCCCCTTGGTGATTAGAAAGTATATTGGGATTCCAATAAATTGTAGGCCTAAAATCTGAGAACTTCGCAGGGGACGGAACGATGTACTTGGGGTTATAGAAGTTTTTAGGCCAGGTTAAAGGCAAGGGGCGATAAACTGCAATACCCGGTGTCGTTTTTGCCATATAGCCATTGCCCGAGCGCGTTGTAATTTCTATAAAAGCAATATCATTGGATGAAGTAAGCTGCTCCTGAATGGTAAGGTTATCTATACCATACTTGCTTGCGTACCTCATGTTATACATTACTTCCACACCGAGAACATCTCCGGCATTAATTCCAGTAAGTGCATCATTAACAAAATTATAATATTCGTTCGGTATGGGCGGGTCGCCGGCTAAATACAGGCGGTCAATACCAAGTCCATCGATTACAAAACGCACTTTCTTTTCATTTAAATAGAAGTATCTTTCGGTACCCTTGAACCGTAAATTAAACCCCTTAATCTGCCTTTCCATTAATTGTAACAGATTAATATTACCGGCATTAAGAGCATCTTTTTCATTTAATACCTGATCGGCCTCGCCTGGGCCATTAAGATTCTTAGAATTCTTTACAGGTTTTTTGGCTGTAACCACAACCTCCTTAAGTACATACTTTCCTTCTTTTAACAATTCGCTTTTTACTTTTTCGCGGTTTTTTACTAATTCGGAATATGCGCTATCAATGTTGACAAACCATGGCGTAGTTACGGGGTATTTAAACTTTGTTGCCGCTGCAGGCTTAAATACGTCCAACTCTAAACCTACATTGAAACTTTTTCCCCGGGCATTACGTGCCTGAACAAAAAACGAAGCGGTATCTACCGGAGGCAGATTTTTGAATATAAAGCGGCCGTCTTTGTTGCTTATTGTGTCTTTAAAAACCTGGTATTTACCGTTAGATAATAGAAGCAACTTTGAGTTAGCCACTGGCTTGTTGAATATATTAAGTACTTTGCCGCTTACCTTGTACTCCGGCTCAGCCACAAACGCGGGCTTGATTGAAGGATCAAAAATGTCATTCCACTTATATCCCACCCAGCCTTGCGTTAGCATAAGCAGGTCGGCAGCTGCTGCAGCTTCTTCTGAGCCGCTAAGATACCATGCCGGATCTTCGATATTCCCCTTTATATCTGAGGAGAGGAAAATTTGGCTCAGGATATTATTTTGCTGAGAATTGATCTTAACCTGCGAATCATCTGTGACCGATAAGGATAAGCTGCCAACAACCGGCTTTCCTTCGGCAGACTGTACCAGCAAAGACAAGGGCACACTATCCCGAACAGAATAATCCGATTTTGAAGTAGATACCTTAATATTTAAAGCATTCTTATGGTGAATAAATGTAATTCGCTCGTTTATTGGCTCATTCTTATCATTAAATAAAGTAAAATGGGCTACGCCAGATGTAAACAAGCTTTTAGCTACCTTACCTGATATTCTTTGGTTGCTGGCAGTAATCGTGGCAGCATAACGAATTTGCCCATTAGACATACCTGCCAATTTGTAGCTCTGGTTATTTACCAGATTTTCGCTAAGCAGAATGTATACACGCAGCGAATCTGATTTTGGATTATTAATCACCTGAAGTAAGCTTCCCGATGCTTTAACAACCGGCAAAGGGAAAACCTTTTGGCTACCATCTTTTAGCTTTACATGGGCAGAATACACCTGGTTAGGCTCTGGGGTTATTGTTACCTCACCCATACCCTTGTAGCTTGATGCAAACTCAATTATCTCTGCACCGGCAGCATCTTTTATAAGGCCTTCAACCTCTTTGCCTAACCCATCGGCCCCAAGGGCTTTAAATCCTAACCTGGTTGGCAATCCTGCGACCATATATCCACTCTCGGGCATAAATTGCAAATCAAGGGCTTCTGGCTGGTTGAAACTTATTGGGAATGAAACTTTTTGCTTCTCGCCACCCTTTTCTTCTGCTACAAAATATAATGGGCCGTTTAAATTTTCAGGGATGTTTATGCGCGTTTCAAGCCTGTCTTTCACCGTTTCGTAGGCATCCTTTGCCAGTACTTTTTTACCGTCGTAAATTTTCCACTGAATTGATTTATAGCCGAGAGGCTTCCCATCTGCATTTTTAAATTGTGCTGAGAAATTCAGGATCTTTTTCCCTCCCTCGGTTTTAACATCGCTTAACTGACTAACTACCCAATGGCTTCCTTCAGCTTTGCTAAGATAAATGCGCTGTTTATAAAAAGACTCAGGGCCGAAATTCTGCATCCAGTTGGTATAGGCTCGCAGTGTGTACACCCCTTCAGAAAATGTATCATCGGGCAGGCTTATCTGTCCCCAACCCAAGCCAATAACCACCGGTACCGATATACGTTTTACAACAATGGCACTATCATTAATTAATTCCAGATACAACAACCCACTCCTATTTGTATAGGATAAATTGCTACCATTGAAAATATAGGACTTAAACCATAATGTATCGCCAACGGCATAAGCTGGGCGATCTGTATGAACAAAAAGCTTTTCAGAGGGGAGCTTCAGATTAAATGAATCTAATGCTGCCGTAAGGCTACTCATGTTAGTTGAAAGGCCGTCTGATGCGGTTGGCTTCATCGCTGTTTTCTGCGCAAAAGCATTACAGAAAGCGAGAACAAAAATTATAAGGAATCCGGTTTTAATGAAATTACTGCTTAGGTAGAGTTTTGAACACATGCAAAAGATCAGGTAAGTTAGTTAGCCCCAAAGCTAAAAATTTATCTGTAACACCCGAATTTTTAGAATAGTGGGCAGGTGTTACAGATAACCTGAATTTGCTTGTTGCTACTTATTATTAGCTATATCCCAATACACTACATATCTTTCCCGGTGAATATCATATAGTGGCTTTAGTATGATTCCTTCCTTTACGGTTTTAAACGTGAGTTTTTCTCCGGCTACAGGCTTTATTGCATCGTTTAACTTATTAATTTTCAGATTTAGTGACTGAATTATATCAGCTGGCACATTGTAATTATACGTGTAATAATCATTGTACATTCTGGGGTTAGAATATGGGGCTCTGCTGATAAATCCTTTTGTTCCCATTGTGCCTGCTAGTACAATTGGCCCATAGGCAAGTGCAACCTTATCGGAATTATCATTGGTGGGGATAGCTTGTAAAGCCATTGGAAATGATACTTCTATTTTATCCCCGGTTTTCCATTTTCTATTGAGAGAGATATAGCTGCCGGCTGGCTGGCTTATTTTAACTGCCTTGCCATTTAGTTTTACTGATGCACCGTTTTTTGCCCATCCGGGATAACGGATATTTAAGTTAAAATTTGCAGCACCTGCCGAAATAATGGTAAAGGTTGAAACTCCTTCCTGCGGAAAGGTTGTTTCCTGTTTTAATTTTAGGCCTTTTTCTTGCCAGCTTAATTCTGATGAGATAAACAGATTTACAAACAAAGCATCTTCGCTATGGTAATATATCGACTCGCCATATTTTGCCTGGTTTTCAAATCCACTGCCCACACAGCACCAAAACGAACTATCAGGCGTGCTGTATACTTTATGGGCTCCGGGTAGCATCGGAAGGAAGTAAGCAGCCATCCCCGTAGCAGGATCTTGTTGCCCTAAAATATGGTTGAACAAAGCTTTCTCATAATAATCAGCATACTGAGGGCTTGCTGTATGAGTGAAAAGGTGCCTGGTCAATTTAAGCATGTTATACACATTGCATGATTCGCCGGTGTAGCCTGATAAATGGTGAGAAATATCATCGGCTTTGAAGAACTTTTCTTTGTCGCTGTTGCTCCCAGTGGCAAATGAATGGTGGTTTATCACTGTTTGCCAGAAGAAGTCTGCGCTAGCATGTCCCTCCCCTTTCCCATCCAGTTCATATTGGCGAGTTAAGCCAAGCAGTTTAGGGATATAGGTATTGGCATGCTTTTTTTCCAAAATATCTTTATGCTCTTTTAAAGGATCGAGCATATCATTATGATAGAAAAACTCCGCCAACCATTTGTATTCTGGCTTCCCGGTGATAGCGTAGAGGTTATAAAATGATTCGTTGATGCCGCCAAATTCGTTGCGCAACATAATACTGCGTTGCTCGGCTGTTATGGGCTGCAGCTTTTTATATGCCCATAGCCCCATTTTGGATACTACATCTAAGGCTTGTTTATTGCCGCAATACAGGTAT
>Ga0307408_100000579_pt1 | contig 31420 bp, 19 predicted proteins | sample 322Cmetagenome_FD_202116 | JGI IMG/M metagenome (GOLD analysis project Ga0307408, IMG submission 202116) | Maize rhizosphere microbial communities from greenhouse at UC Davis, California, United States - 322HYB-C-3 | ecosystem: Host-associated > Plants > Roots > Rhizosphere > Soil | place...
TCCTGAAATGGAAGCAGGGAAAGTTGGTTTCAGAGAAGGGCTTTACATGGCGTCAAGTGATGAAATTTATATTACGATCAACGGAAAAGGTGGACACGGGGCAATGCCTCATCAAACCGTAGATCCGATTATGATAGGCGCACATTTACTTACCGGTTTGCAACAATTGGTAAGCAGAAAGTGCGACCCGAAGATTCCGTGCGTTCTCACATTCGGACATTTTGAAGCGCTTGGGGCAACAAATGTGATTCCTGATAAAGCAATTTTGAAAGGAACCTTCAGAACAATGGATGAAACATGGCGGGAAGAAGCCTTAAAGATGATCGTTTCACATGTGAATCATACCTGCGAAGAATTCGGTGGAACAGCCGATGTGAAGATCTCCAAAGGTTACCCGATGTTGTTCAATGATGCCGGGTTGACAAAAAAGATGAAATCGGCAGCGGTTTCAGAGCTTGGAGCGAACAATGTGGAAGAGCTTCCAATTCGCTTGACATCAGAAGATTTTGCCTTCTATTCGCAGCAAATTCCTACTTGTTTTTACAGATTGGGGGTTGGGAATAAAGAAAAAGGCATCACTTTTGGTGTGCACCATCCACGTTTTGATGTGGATGATCATTGTTTTGAGATCGGTATCAGAACCTTAAGTAAAGCTGCATTTTTAGAAGAATGAGAAAATTGGCAATCATAGGTGTATTGATGTGTTTCATCGTTTCCTGCGGATCTGATAAAGACGTAAAGAAAGGTGAAGTATATGAGATCCGCCAAATCGGAACACTTTCTACAACGGAATATACACTTGGAAAAGTGATTAAGCTGGATGACGAAGGCGAGTGGTATATGCTTGGTGATCGGAAAATATTGATCTCCTGCAAAGCAAAAGTAAAGGCCGGTGTTGATCTTGGCCAGATTAAAGATGATGATATCAAGATAAACGGAACCACCATCGAACTAACAATCCCTGCTGCACAAATCACCAGTTTTGAAATGGACCCGAAGTCGATCAAAACCGAAATGACAGAAGTGAGTGGTTTCCGTTTCCAGTTTACCCAGGAAGAAACAAACAATATTTTGAAGCAGGGTGAAGCGTCTATCCGCAAAGACATGAAGCAGTTGAATATTCTTGACGACGCGAACAAGAATGCGCAAGTGTTTATCCGTGATTTTTACAAGCAATTGGGTTTCGAAGAAGTAATTATCCATGAAAGAGAACAAGACAAAAAAGATTAAGGAGATAAGCACGCTTATCAAACGACTTAGTGTTCTGGTTCTTATCGGGATCGGGATCTATATTGTTATCCAGGTAATCAAGGGTGGTTCGCCAACGAATGCGAAAATTGATGAAACACCTATTCGTGTTGAGCAGATCAGATCAATTTTGGAACTGAATACCATTCGTTTCCGCGATGAAGTAGTGGTGGATACGGTTGAGTATTACAAAGACAGTTGGAGTCAGAGCATGGGTGTACTTGAAAAACTGACGGATTTCAATACCATGGACGAAGCCCTGAAATCATCGCCTATAAAAAGACGTTTGACGTTAGTTGTAAAAGGTGAAATGCTTTACGGTGTTGACCTGAAAACCAAAGATTTCGATATAATAGAAAAGAACGATACGATTGTTCTTCAATTGCCTGAGCCAACATTATTGTCCGTTTCGGTTAACCCGTCAAATACGGATGTTTTTGTGGAAAACGGTGTTTGGTCGGATTACGCAAGACGAAAACTGATGATCAAGGCTAAGAAAAAAATGATTGCAAGCGGCGAGCAGCTTCATCTCACTACCAAGGCAAAAGAACCTTTGGAGAAGTGCCTCAAACAATTGATCAAAACAGAGAAACCTCTAAAAATTGAATATCTGAAATAGTTATGGCAAAAGTGTCGCTTATCGTTGCAATGGACAACGAACGAGGAATTGGAAAGAACAACGACCTGATGTGGCATTTGCCTGCCGATATGAAATTTTTCAGGGAAACAACAACCGGTCATATTGTGGTAATGGGAAGAAAGAACTACGATTCCATTCCTGAACGTTTTCGTCCGCTTCCTAATCGTGAGAATGCCGTGCTTACGCGTAACGCTGATTTTACTGCCCAAGGCTGTGAGGTCTTCAATTCCCTGGAAGCTTGTCTGGAGCATTACAAAAACGAAACGGAAAGAACCATTTTCATTATTGGCGGCGGACAGATTTATAAAGAAGCCCTGGAGTTGGGTGTGATTGATGAAATGTTTGTGACACATGTTGATCACACGTTTGGAGCTGATACTTTTTTCCAGGAAATTGATCTTTCGAAATGGGAAATTGAAACGGTTATGGAACAGGGATTGGATGAGAAACATCAATACCGGTTTGTAACGAAACGATATTTTTAGAGGAACGGATTCGACCTTCCTCTCCTTATTTTACTTTTCCACTTCTTTCTATAATCGTAAAATAATATTCGCACAACACAGATGGCTTGAAAATACAGGAATTTTGCAGCAAAAAACGATGGAATTATTCTTCACCATTTTCGCCGCTCTTTTCTCGGTTATTAATCCTTTAGGTACTGTTCCCATTTTTGTTGGACTTACTCAAACGGATTCAAAGATAAATCGCGACAAAATTGCATTTTGGACAGCATTTAACGTCCTTGCCATTTTGCTCATTTCCTTTTTTGTCGGGAAATTCGTTCTTCAGTTTTTCGGAATCTCTATCAATTCGTTGCGAATGGCAGGAGGATTAATCATTACGACGTCAGGATTCGCTCTACTTACCGGAACATTCACCAAACATAAAGGAATGAAAAAATCAAGTGTTCAGGCTGATATCGAAACACGTTCGGAAGTGTCTTTAACTCCGCTTGCCATACCAATGCTTGCGGGACCGGGCTCTATTTCTCTGTTGATCACTTATAACGAAACCATGAAGTCATCTTTTCAGGTTACCATCGCAGTGATTGCGATTCTGGCTGTTTGTTGTTGTGTTTATGGTGTTTTGCGTACTTCTCATTTGATCGTGAAATCGCTTGGAGCTTCAGGGATAAATGCCATTTCCCGCATCATCGGGTTTATTGTTATTGCGATTGGGATAGAATACATTTTTAAAGCAGGGGCTGTTTTTCTGGAGGAAGTGGGGATATAAAAGGAAAAATGCAGGGCATAAATATTTGGCTTGTTTTTCGGTCTTTTAATAAATTGTTGAAACCTTTCCGTTTTCCTTTTTCGGCTTTCCTCTTCTAACACGTATCTTTGCCCTCTATGATTCTCTGTATTGCCGAAAAGCCTTCTGTAGCAAAAGATATCGCTGAAATTCTCGGTGCGAAACAACGCAACGATGGGTTTTATGAAGGAAACGGCTATTGGGTTTCATGGACCTTCGGGCATTTGTGTACACTGAAAGAACCGCACGACTACAAGGAAACCTGGAAATTCTGGAAATTGGAGGATTTACCAATCATTCCTGACCGTTTCGGAATCAAGCTCATTGACGATTCGGGGGTCAAAAAACAATTCTCAACCATTGAACGCCTGGTACAAAACTGTACGGAAGTTGTAAACTGCGGCGATGCCGGGCAGGAGGGAGAATTGATCCAGCGATGGGTACTTTCAAAGGCGAAATGTAATGTTCCCATTAAACGCCTGTGGATTTCGTCACTAACCGAAGAAGCTATCAAAGAAGGTTTCGAAAAACTGAAAGACGGGAATGCTTACAATAACCTGTATTCGGCCGGAAGTGCCCGCGCAATTGGCGACTGGCTGCTTGGGATGAATGCTACGCGTTTGTTCACCAAGAAATTCGGTAAAGGCCAGGCTACACTTTCTATTGGACGGGTTCAGACACCAACCCTGGCAATGATTGTTCAGCGCCAGAAGGAAATTGATGCTTTTAATATTGAAGAGTATTACGAACTTAAAACGCTTTACCGAAGCGTGGAGTTTACAGCAAGTATTCCGCGTATTGTAAAGGAAGAAAGGGCAAACCAGGGACTGGAATACTTGAAACAGCATCCGTTTGAGATCACTTCTTTCGAGCAAAAAGAAGGAAAAGAAGGAAATCCCCGATTGTTTGACCTTACTTCATTACAGGTGGAGGCGAACAAGAAATTCGGTTTTTCAGCTGAAGAAACATTGAAGAACGTTCAGAGTTTATACGAAAAGAAACTGGTGACTTATCCTCGTGTTGATACTACTTACCTGAGCGAGGATTTGCATCCGAAAATGGAAGGGATTATGCGTGGAATGACGAATTATTCGCGTTTTACCGCACCGATTCTTGCACAACCTATTCCAAAACTGAAAACGGTATTCGACGATAAGAAAGTGACAGATCACCACGCGATTATACCAACTGGAATTCAACCGAACGGTATTTCGATGACGGAGAACCAGATCTATGAATTGATCGCACGTCGTTTTTTGGCAGCTTTCTATCCGGAATGTAAAGTGTCGAACACAACTGTTCTCGGTAAAGTGGAGAAGATAGAATTCAAAGCTACCGGAAAGCAGATCATTGAACCGGGATGGCGCGTTGTCTGGGAGGAAACGAAGGAAGACGATCAGTCAGGTGCGAAAAAGCAGGAAAAACCCGAACAAACCATGCCCGATTTTGTTGCAGGAGAATCGGGTCCGCACGAACCACGCGTGCACCAGGGAAAAACCAGTCCACCGAAAGCATATACGGAAGCAACTTTGCTGCGCGCAATGGAAACCGCCGGAAAGCAGGTGGAAGACGAAGAGATTCGTGACATGATGAAGGAGAACGGAATTGGCCGTCCGGCTACGCGAGCTAACATCATTGAAACACTCTTCAAACGAAAGTACATAGAGAAAAAGCGCAAGAACCTTGTTCCAACTCCAATTGGCATAAGTTTGATTGATACGATTCAGAACGAATTGCTGAAGAGTGCCGAACTTACAGGGCAGTGGGAGCGTAAGCTGCGTTTGATTGAAAAAGGAGAGTATGACATTGATCAGTTTAAAAACGAATTGATCGTAATGGTAAAGCAACTGACGGATGAAGTGATTTTTTCACAGGCACCGGTGCACTTCAACCTGGTAAGTTCAGCTGTTGAATCTCCAAAAGTAAAACGGGAACGCAAGCCACAGGAGAAAGTGGCAATTACTGATCTCGATTGTCCGAAATGTAAAACGGCGAAACTAATTACCGGAAGAACAGGAGTAGGATGCGCGAACTACAAAGTTTGCGGATTTATGGTTCCGTTTGAATTGCTGGGTAAAAAGTTGACCGATAAACAAATGCTGGACCTTTTGCAAAAAGGAAAAACAACAAAGATCAAAGGATTGATGATTCCTGGTGCTCACCAGGTTACAGACGGAAGTATTGTCTTTGACGAACAGTTTAATATCACTGTCGGTTAATCTTCGTTCTTCAGCATTTCTTCCGTGATCAGCGGAACGTGGAAAATGACAATTGTACCCGTTTCCGGTAATTCCTTGTCAATTATTTCAGAGATCACCTTCACTCCATATTTTTGCTTGATCATTTCTATCTTTTCTTCAACCAGTTTCAATCCATGAGAAACATGGCTTTCCCTGTAACTGTTGATCCCTTTCGATGCTTCACGCCCAATGCCGTTATCATCGATGGTAACCGTAAGAATCTCAGGAGTGCAGCTGGTTTTAATGACCAGTTTTTTGGGATTGGAACTGTGAGCCAATCCGTGCTTAATTGCGTTTTCCACCACAGGCTGTACAAGCAGGGTAGGAATAATACGGTTGGCGCAGGAATCTCCCATTTCTATCACAATTTCCAGATCGCCATCGAACTGAATTTTTTCAATGAGCAGGTATTTTTCAATGATGGAGAGCTCTTCTTCTAACCTAACGAATGATTCATCACTTTGGTTCAGGAATTTCCGAAGTAGAATGGAAAACTCATGCAGGGCTTTCTCCGCAGCTTCTTTTCTATCCAGAACAATCAAGTATTGAATATTATTCAATGTATTGAAAATGAAATGCGGGTTCATCTTTGCCTGAATAGCTTTCAGTTTCAGTTCAATAATGTTATTGTTAATACGTACCTGGTGCATTTCCTTTTTTCGCCTGATACGGATGCGATAACGAATGATCAAAGCCAGTTTCGAGAGGATAAAGAAAACAGCGAAGATCTGAAACCACCACGTTTCGTAGAAATAAGGTTTAATAGTGAAACGGTAAGCCACCACTTTTGGGTAAGGATCATTGTTGCCATCCAATGCACGAACTTTTAACGTATAATCTCCCGGTGGCAAATAGGAAAAACGCACATTCCCGTTTTTTTGCATTTCGCTCCATTGATTTCCTGTTTTCGGTCCTTCTAACTTGTACTGGTAAAAGACATTGAATTTCGGACAAAAACTGGCTACGCTGAAATCGAATTCTATATGCTGAGTTGTGCGTTCGTATGAAGATTCTGTATAATCGGTAAGCTCGTTATTGACGCTGATCCGTTTAATGTCCGGAATGAGTTTTCTGAAACCGAAAGTTTCCGGCCTAACGGTCACAACACCTTCAATAGAAGGGAAGTAGAAATGGTCCTGTTTTGTATGGGCATAATTGTTCTGGAAACCACCGTTGAATTCGGTATTCAGGATACCGGTTTCATTTCCGTACATGAAGGGAATAAGATAGGGAATCCGGTGATGGTAAAAATCATTCAGGCGTTTCTCACTTACCACCCAAAGCCCGTTGTTCGAAGTCATATAAATGTTCCCGGAAAAGTCCTTTCCAAGGGTAAACACATCCTCATTGAGCATGCAATTCGGCATGGCATTGATACTCGTGATCTTACCGTTGTCAAGGCAATATAAACCGCCGTCGTAAGTTCCGATCCAGATCTTGTGTGCAGCGTCCTCGTAAAACGATCTTACTTCTTTACACTTTAAGCCTTCTTTCGCGCCCCAATGACGAAGATATTTGCCGTTTCCGTCAATTTCATCAATACCGGATGCACCTCCAAAAAGAAGATTCCCGTTTTTCTTTTCGTAAATGGTTATGACTTGCCCCGGAATTTGTTTTTCGAGGACGGGTTTAATGGCTTGCCACGACTTTCCGGCAGCAATTCCAGACCTGGTACTGACCCAGATCATGCCTCTTGAATCTTTGAAAACACCATGGACAGCTCCACTTTTGAGTTGAGGAATATCTATTTTTCCAATTACCTTTCCTGCCTTGATCCTGTAAATTCCTTGTCCCCAACTGCCGGCCCAAATTTCATCTCCCACTTCCGAAAGCGAGGCTGCCTGGCTCGGTAATTTAGTATAAGGAACACTTTTCGTTCCTATCGAATAGATGGTGCCGTTAGTAGAACATGCAAGTATTTTTCCGTTCCTGGTTATTAAGGTAGAGCTTATGGATGAGTTGCTCAATTCCGTAAACTGCATCAAACTTGCACAGTTCTTCAATTGCAGTTTCAATAGTCCTTTATTTGCTGTTCCCGCAAAAAGACAATTTTCGTTTTTGTCGTAGTAAAGACTTCTAAGGTTGTCTGAAGGCAGGAATTTGGATTTGTCGTACAGTTCGCAGTATCCGTTGCCATAATAGATAAGTCCTTTGTCGGCCGCAATATAAAGCTCGTTATCTGCGGTGAAGGTCATGTCATGAAAATCGAAATCTGAAAACTTTTTTTTGGGGAATAGCGGAATAACCTTGTTGTTTGGCAGGAGTTTATATACGGTAGTTTTGTCCAGGAAATACAATTCATTTGTAAACGGGTTTTGCTTTATGCTTCCACCCGAAAACGAAGAGATCCTGGTAACTTTACTTGTTTTATTGTTGATGAGGTAGGTGCCTGAACCTGACAGGATCACAAAACGTTTGCCGTCAAAATGGATGGCTCCGGGTTGCTTTATGGTTGTTGCCAGGAGCTTTTTTGTAGTGTTGTTTTTCGGGTTGAAAACAGCAATGGCACCGCTTGGCAGAATGCCGTATATTTTATCGTTGTACAAGCAGACCGAAGTGAAATTATTGATGTGCTTTGAAACCGGATCGATCTGGCTGAGCTTACCACCGAGTTCCAATCCATAAAGTTTCTTGTACTTTTCACTGCAGATGAGGCGGATATGTATCGTTTTTTTGTACTCCTCATTTTTAATGAAATTAGAGAAGGAGTTACCATCATAAGAAACAATCCCGTTGGCAGTAGCTAAAATCAATTCGCCGTTTTTCCTGGCAATGATGTGTTCAATTTGATTTTGAGGAAGCCCGTGACGTGTGGTATAATACGTTATGGTAAATGGAATTTCCACATACTGGCTATTGTCTACAAATTGCCCGTTCAACTGTGCAAAGCAGTTTCCTGTCCATAGCAAACTCACGAAAAGTAGGATCAGGATGCCCTTTCGGCAATTTCGTACTGCTTTCATTTCAGCGTTAAATGTGAACCAATCGCTTAAGAAGAAAATCTTTTCTTGATTTGGAAACGGAAATAGCAGTTCCGTCTTTGAGGATCAGCATTCCTTCATCTTTCTTAAACCTGCTGATCAGGCTGATGTTTACGATGTAAGAATTGTGGACGCGCACAAAGATTCTTTCGTTCAGTATAAAAGAGAACATCTTCAGGTTTTTTGAGCTTACCAATTTCCCGTTCCGGGTGATGATCTCGGTATATTTTCCATCGGCTTTAAGGTAAATGATATCATCTACATCAATGTAGTCTATCCCGTCCAAACTGGAAATTCCAATTTTATCCTGGTAGATCTCCTGTGTGGAAACATCTGATTTTATTTGTGCCTGGATTTCGGAGATACTTCTGATTCGTTGAATACAGTTGTTGAGTTCCTCAACATTTATCGGTTTCAGCAAATAATCGAAAGCACCGTTTCTGATAGCTTCGATGGCATAATTCTCATAAGCGGTAATAAATACTACTTTGGTTTGTGAGGGAATATCGTCGAGCAGGTCAAATCCTATCCCGTCTTTCAACTGAATATCCAGGAAAACAATATCGTAAACTTCCGAATTCAGTAATCTCCTCGCATCAGCCACCGATCCCACACTGTTCAGTATCTCAGCTTCAGGAAAAGTTTCTCCCAGGAGTACTGCGAGTCCATCCCTGCTCAATTTTACATCATCCACAATCAGTGTTCTCATAGATCAATTTTATACGGGTTCATTCCAATTTTTGCCAATGGTGATCGTAACGTACGTTTTTATATCGTCAATTACGGCCTGATTTTCATTTATTTCGAAATCAATATGCCATTGATAAAGTTCACTTTTCAGCTTAAATCGTTCGCGCAATAAAGTCAGTCCAACGGATTTATGGCCCGTTTTAGGCGTTTTGTGCAATCCCGGACCATTATCGCCAACTGTAAAAACATAGTCTGTTTCAGTTTCCTGCATGCGAAGGGTAAGGATAGGCTTTTCCTCGGTAGAATTTTTCAGTCCATGAATAATAGCATTTTCAATGAACAATTGCAAGAACATCGTAGGTGTTTTTATTCTGCTGTGTGGAGTTTTTAAATTATCTATGACTCTTAGTTCAAAACCATCATCAAATTGGAGCTGTTCGAGATGTATATATAATTGGGTTGCTTTCAGTTCTTTGTCGAGGGTTGAAACAGACTCACGCATGAGTTCAAGTGAAATTCGAAGCAAAGAAGAAAAATCAGAAAGGTATTTATTTGCTCGTGCGTTGTTTCCTGAAATAAAAAGGAATTGGATTGTGTTAAGACAATTAAAAACAAAGTGTGGATTCATTTGCGCCTGAAGTGAATCGATCTCAAGCACTTTTACATGTTGTTTAAGGTTATTGGCAGAGTTCTTTTTTTGCTGGAAATATCGTGTGATTCGGGATGTAAAGAAAACAATCAGCACAATTAATACCAAAAGCAATGCAATCAGCCAGATCCATGCATTCGGATGACTGCTCTTTACTTCCAGCTGAACAAAACGTGATCGTTTTCCTGAATTAAGTTGAATTTGCAATTCATAGTTCCCGCTTGGGAGATTATCCAAAATGATTTGTCGTCCGTTTAGTGCTGTCCATTCATCCCGGTAACCTTTAATCCTGTATTCAAACTGCAGTGAACGTTCTAATGAAAAGGTAGAAAGCGTAAACATTACCTGTACCTGGTCGCCTTCTGTTATCGAAATTTTTTTGCTGAGAGCGTTGTGGGGCTTACCGTTAATTGCGATGTTTTCAACGATAATGTCAGCCATTACCTTATTGAAATCTTCGTTGTTCTGCGGTTTAATGATCAATGGCCCTACAAGGCTGGAAAAAACGACATCACCATTTTCCAGTAAACATCCCTTGTTAGGTGTTCTTGAATTGAACTCAACATTTTGGATCCCTGTTTCAAATTTATAATGGTTTACCAGGAAGCAAACGCGTTGTAACCGAAAGGATTTCAGCAGGTCTTTCAGAACAATCTGTACAACTCCATTGTTAGAACTGATCCAAACCTGTTCATACTTATCCTCCACTATCGACCAGCAATCATTCAATGTAGAAGGTAAATCAGGAATCGTAACGCATTTTTTTGAACGCGTATCATATTGGAATATTCCATTTCCGGATGTTCCGATCAGTAAAAAGGCCGTATTTTTTATCGGTAAAATAGAACGGCAATCTGATACTATTCCATTCTTACCCGGAGCAGTCAGTGACCATTTCGTTTTTTTCAGGCAGTATAAACCTTCAGAGGTTGCAAAGTACCAACTGTCTTTGACATTAATAACCTGGTTGCAGGTACTTTCACTGTTTTTGAACTTTTTGAAAAGCCTGGTTTTTTTGCCGTTCCACAAATAGAGTTTTCCCGAAGTTCCAAGCAGGATATTTTTCGAATCATATCTCACCGCATAGTTTACAGCGAAAGGAACACCTGAAAGTGGGGTGTTTTTTTTCGTTTTGGTATTGTACCAGCTATGTCCCTGACCAAAAGCAAATAATGCGATCGAGTCTTTCGACCAACTTACATTTGCCCAGTTACAACAGTTCTCGATTTTGTGATCAATTTTGGCTGTGGACAGGTTGATTCCATAAGTCGTTCTGCATTCATCATCGAACCAAACGGTTGTGTTTTGATCAACAAAAGCGTGGGAACTATTAGTGATGCGCAATCCGTTTTGCTTTGTGGGATAATAAAAAGGATAATGCCTGAACATATAGATGCCATCGGAATTGGTTGCTAACCAAAGGTTATTTGTATGATCTACATACGAAGCAAACAATTCGTTGCCCTGTAGGTATTGCTCTACGTTCAGCATACTTCCTTCACCGTTTCCGTTGATCTCAAGTGTTTTTCCCGTATAGAAAAAATCTATCTTCCTGTTGATTCCACTCTGTTGCAGATTCCCTGAAATCCCCTTATAGACTTTTAAAACTTTACCAATATTGAGGTTTTGATCTGCAAGGAACCATTTGTTGCCGATCTGGTAGATCAGGTTCGAATGATACTGATCAAGGTTGATGACCTTTGCTTTTGGTTTTTTCAGTGAAAGCTCCAGGGTGGAAGGACTCTGGCGTACAATGCATGAATTCTTGTTGTCTGACGTCAGGTAGAACAATCGCGAATCATGGAAAACACTTGTCAGGATGATATGATTTTTCAGTGTTGCATTTTTCTTCAGGTCGAAAATTTTCACAAGTTTTCTCTTCTGCAATCGGTAAGCAGCATGATGCGAAAAGAAGTAAATGCTGTTGCCATATTTCTTGATTGACGGAACGAAAATGTCTTTTTCATTGAATTTGTAGACGGAAAGAATCTTCTTGTTATAGTAAATTACAGCTTCCTTCGTACTTGTCCAGACCAGGCTATCACCTATGGCTGTTAGAGAGGTAATGAAAAGGGATAGTTTGCGTTTTTTTATAGTTTCATTAATAGAAGTGAATTTTTTTCCGTCGAAGGAAACGATCCCGTTATATGTTGAAAGCCAGATTAATCTGTTTTTGGTTTGTGTTATTCCGGAAACATGGGATTGTGGAAGACCATTACTGGTTGTCCAATGAAAAATGGAATAGTGATTTTGGTACTCCTTAAAATAAGGGGTATTTTCAACCTGCTGCCCGCTCAAATGAAAGCTGAACAAAAGAAGAAAACCAAAGATCAGAAAGTTCCTGAGCATATTCAAAAATAAATAAATATGTCCATGAAAGTCCAAATCCGATTAAGGATGAGAAATGTGATTAAAACATAAGTAGCTGGATATCAATTATTTAAATGATGTTGATCAATCAATAGTCTCCACGGTAAATTCAATTATTCCTTCTTTCGGTTCAATTATCCATCGAAACAGGCCGATTATTACCTTAACCCTGAAAACCCTAAAAAGAGGAAGTAATTTTGTGTTTTAGAAAGGGTTATCCCGGAAATATGACAAACCTAACAGGATAAACGGAGCAGCTGCAAGCGAACACCAATAGCTATAGCTACAACACAAATAACGAGGTTGCTCCAACTGTTACAACATACTATTACAAATAAAAATTGGCGGTAATTGCTGAAGAAATTACAAGTTCATCGTACTCTTTTAAGTAGGTGAAAGGCTTACTATTACGAACGTAACAGGACACGGAGCAGTGGAGGACAAAGACCAACAAGCTACATTGAAATTACAAACGACGAAACTGCTCCTGCTGTTACAATTTAAGAAATAACAACAACTACCGAGGTTTACCAGTATACAACAATGTGAAGTGATAGTGGTATAAATGAAATGGATTCTGCCTTTGCAGAGTCCATTTTTTTGTTCCGATTGCTTAACGATATTTAACGCCGCGAGGAGTGAACATCCTCAGCCTGAATCATTTTGTCTGGTAATTGTCTTATGCTGTTATTCCTTTTGCCGAATTAAAATAAATTATTTTGCTGAGAAATAATGATTGCATTGATTCATTGAATTCCGCAATTAAAATACAACGCATAATGATATAAAAGGACACACGACATTAATAGCTATTTACCGGAAGGCATTCAGTGAATGTAAAAACGGTTGCCTCCACTGAACCAATACAAGTAATTACCAAATTATACAAACTTATTTTTTATTAATATGTCAGTTACCGTGGCGTGAAAAAACACCCTTTGTTTCGATTTTTGTTAAAAAAACTTGCAATAACGAATTTTAATTGTAAAATTGACACAACAAACACTATTCCTGAAGAGGGGACGACTTGATTAAACTTGATCAATGCGTTTGCACTTATTAGTAGGATTAGTGTAAGGTAACTTAAACACTAGGAGTACTATGAAGAACCACTATTTTTTGAAAAAATGGCTCGTTTTCTGTCTGCTTTCATATAGTTTCATTGGCTACAGTCAATGTCCTGGAACTGCGACAAGCTACATGAATCCTTCAGCGGCCACCGTCAATACCAGTTTTGGTGTTGAGTATTGGATGAATTCAGATAATGCATTAACCGATAACAATAGTTATACAACGATTTCTAACGCTGCGTTATTGATCGGAGGAACTGTTCGTCAATCCAATTATCTTGTGTTGAGGAATTTCAACATCAATGTTCCGTTGAATGCCCAAATCTGTGGGATGCAATTGGAAGTTCGTCGTTTATCTTCAGATAATACGGCAAGTAATTGGACCCGTGACCTTGACATCCGAATTCTGAAGAACAATCAGATTACAGGAACAAATCATGCAAATACAGGTGTCAATTGGACGACAAGTGAAACAACAGCAACCTATGGATCCAATAGTGATTTATGGGGAACAACACTAACTGGTTTTGATGTAAGTAATAACGGTTTCGGTGTTGCCATTGCGGTAGAATCAAGAGCTGCGGGATTACTTCTTCCAACAGTGCTCTCGCTTGTTGATCACGCTCGTATTCGCGTTTATTACTACATTCCAGCAACAGATATTGATGGTGATGGAGTAGTAGATAATGCGGATATTGATGCTGACGGCGATGGAAAACCAAATATCCAGGAAGTGACATCCTGTTCAACACCTACGGCTATTACGCTGCCGTTAACCAGTGATCCGACCTTGTCATTTCCTTCGGTTTCAGGTGTTAACATGAACACACTAACCCGTAATTCTGCGGGGGCAGGGGTGAGCGAGTTCGTAATATCAGAATCTTATGCTGCTATTTCTGGTCCTGAAATAAAAACAACTCAGGATGTTGCCACAGCTTCAGATCAGTCAGTACAGGTAATCCGGTTCAATCAACCGGTTCAAAACCTGGGATTCAAATTACAGGATATCGACGTTGCTGCCGGTCAATTCCAGGACCAGGTGATAGTTAATGCATACGGCTACGGCCAACTCATTCAACTTACCGCGTCCGATTTTACTATTGGCTCGGGGAACTTTAATACTTATATCGGGAGCAACACTTTCAACGGTTTGATTGCAATGGATGATAATGAGGTGAATGGAACAATCCAGGTGAATGTTCCGGGCTTAGTTGATTCAGTTCGGTTTATCTATAAAAATATTGATGTCGCCAATTTAGGGAACCAGGCATACGGGATAGGTGATATCCGTATTTGTAATCCTTACGACGCAGCTTATGATTTTGATGGTGATGGGCATGTAGATTATCTTGACAAGGACAGTGATGATGATGGAATTCTTGATAATATCGAATACCAGAATTCAGCTTCTTATGTTGCTCCAACGAATTCAGATTCTGATGGTGATGGTTGGGATAACGCTTACGATACTTCTACCGGAGGAACTGCTTTCGGAACAGCGAATACGGATGGTGATGGTCTTCCTGATTTCCACGATAACGATTCTGATGAAGATGGGTTTAGTGACTTGATTGAAGGAAATGATGCCAATCATGATTGTATTGCAGATTTCAATCCGGTGAATATTGATACGGATGGTGATGGTGTTGACAATGCATATGATCCAACGAACGGTGGTACAAATGCTCCTGTTCAGGACGTTGATAACAACGGAATTCCTGATTTCAGACAGAATACAGTTCCAAGTACAGCGAATGCGGGACCTGACCAAAACGGTTGTGCAGCATCGTATACCATGGCCGCTACAGCTCCCGTTTCGGGAATGGGATATTGGACAGTAAGCACAGGAATGGGGAATTTCGGGAATGTAAACAGTCCTACGACTTCTGTTTCAGGAACAATTGTAGGAACCAATACTTACAACTGGACGGTATATACAGATGGTTGTCATTCGAATGCCGACCAGGTTTCGATCATAACTTCTACCAACCCTGCAACGCCGGCGGTTTTCAGTAATGCTCCTTTATGTGAAGGAAGTACCCTGAACCTTTCTACAGGTGCGGTGTTAGGTGCTACATATTCGTGGACAGGGCCAAACGGATTTAATTCAACATTGCAAAATCCGTCTGTTCCCAACACTACCACTGCAGATGCAGGTTCTTATTCCGTTCAGGTATTGGTTGGAACTTGTTCTTCCGCACCGGGTAGCTCAAATATCGTTATCAGTCAGAGTGCTGTTGCGAATGCTGGTCCGAACCTGAATTCATGTAATGGTGTGGCGGTGAATCTTGTAGGTTCTATTTCCGGATCAGCAAGTAGTTCAACCTGGTCAACATCAGGAACGGGATTGTTCAATAATGCTTCTTTACAGAATGCAACGTATACACCTTCTGCAGCTGATATTTTAGCGGGAACGGTAACATTGACTTTGACCACTAATGATCCTGCCGGAGTGTGTTCAGCCGGATCAGATCAAATGACAATTATTATTTCAGGAAATCCTAACGCAACATTTACGTATCCGCAAACAAGCTATTGTCAGTCTGATAGTGATCCGATGCCGGTTTTTGGTGCGGGAGCAAGTGGTGGAACTTTCAGTTCAGCCGCCGGTTTGTCATTAAATGCATCGAATGGTTCAATTGATGTTTCAGCCTCAACACCGGGAACATATACTGTAATGAACACGATTGCCGCTATAGGATCTTGTCCGATGGCAAATGCAAGTTTTAACGTTGCAATTGTTGCAACACCTGCAACACCTGTGGTAAACAGTAATTCACCGGTTTGCGAAGGAAGTGCGATCAACCTGTCAACTCCTTCAATAGCTTCGGTTTATTCATGGACCGGACCGAACAGTTTTACTTCTTCTGTCCAGAATCCAACGATTTCAAATGCTGTGATACTGAATACAGGAACATATTACCTGACAGTAACAACCAGTGGATGTACTTCTGCTATTGGTTCGGGAACTGTTACTGTAAATACGGTTCCAACATCTCCAATGGCAATGTCAAATTCACCAATCTGTGAAGGTGAAGATTTGAACTTAACTGCACAAACGATTTCCGGAGCAACTTATACATGGACCGGACCAAATACGTTTAACTCAACAACGCAAAACCCAACCATTTCAAATGCAACAACAGCGGCTTCCGGAATTTATTCTGTTTCATCTGTAGCGAATGGTTGTACCAGTGTTCCGGGAACCGTTAGTGTAGTAGTTCATTCAACACCTTCTGTACCAATTGCAGGAAGTAATTCTCCGGTATGCGTCGGCTCACCGATCAATTTAACTACACCAACTGTTTCAGGTGGTTCGTATGTTTGGACCGGACCTTCGTTCAGTTCAATGTTACAAAACCCCACGATTGCTTCTTCTGCGGTTTCAAACGCAGGACAATATGATGTAACCGTAACAGTAAATGGTTGTGTAAGTCCGTCTGGCAGCGTTACAGTAGTTGTAGATCCGGGGTGTTCGCCGGATACTGATGGTGATGGTCTGTTAGACGATGATGAAACAAACAATACAGGAACAGATCCTAACAATCCCGATACTGACGGTGACGGATATAACGATGGTGGTGAAGTAAACATCGGTTCAGATCCGCTCGATCCATGTGACCCGAACCCGAATTCACCGGCGTGTGACCAGGATGGAGACGGTGTTCCGAATGATGATGAAGCAACCAACGGGACTGATCCGCAGGATGCAGATACAGACGACGATGGTGTAACTGACGGCGAAGAAGTTTATGGAACTGATGATCCTACAACACCTTATGTACCAACAGGCACCTCTGATCCTGTGGATCCATGTGATCCGCTTCCAACAAGTATAGCTTGTGATGGTGACGGTGACGGTGTTCCGAATGATGATGAAGCAACAAATGGAACAGATCCTGATAATCCGGATACGGATAACGATGGTGTAACCGACGGTGAAGAAGTCTACGGAACTGATAATCCGGGAACACCATATGTACCAACTGGCACCTCTGATCCTTTGGATCCTTGTGATCCGCTTCCAACTAGTATAGCTTGTGATGGCGACGGTGATGGTGTTCCGAATGATGATGAAGCAACGAACGGAACAGATCCTGCCAATCCTGATACGGATGGCGATGGTGTAACCGATGGCGAAGAAGTTAATGGAACAGATGATGTTTCAACGCCATACGTACCAACAGGAACTTCTGATCCTTTGGATCCATGTGATCCGCTTCCAACAAGTCTTGCATGTGACCAGGATAATGATGGAGTTACCAATGGTGATGAGGCAACAAATGGAACCGATCCTACAAATCCGGATACCGATGGTGATGGTGTAACTGATGGGGAAGAAGTATTTGGAGTGAATGATCCAGGTACTCCTTATGTTCCGAACGGGACTTCAGATCCGCTTGACCCATGTGATCCGCTAATGACAAGTCCGGCTTGTGACCAGGATGGTGATGGTGTTCCGAATGACGACGAAGCTTCGAATGGAACTGATCCTACAAACCCGGATACGGATGGTGACGGTGTAACCGACGGTGAGGAAGTTTATGGAACGAATGATCCGGGCACGCCATATACGCCAACCGGAACTTCAGATCCTTTAGATCCATGTGACCCGCTGAATACAAGTCCGACTTGTGATGAAGATGGTGACGGATTACCATATACAGGTGAAGTACTTAACGGAACAGATCCGACAGTAGGCGACACAGATGGTGATGGTTACCTTGACGGCTGGGAAGTGGACAATGGATCTGATCCTTTGGATCCGTGTGATCCGAACCCGAGCAGCGTTGCCTGTACAGGCGGATTGGATGTTCCGAACGGATTCTCTCCGAATGGTGATGGTAAGAATGACCTTTTCGTGATCAATGGATTGGATGATTATCCGGGGCATTCATTAAAGATCTTCAACCAATGGGGAGGAATTGTCTTCGAGGCTGCTCCTTACGCAAGTGATTGGGATGGAAAACAGCACAATGGTATGATGGCAGGAGATATGTTGCCTGAAGCTACGTACTTCTACATTCTCGATCTCGGAAACGGTGAAGAAGCATTAACAGGATATATCTACTTAACTCGCTAGTCATGAAAAAATTAATATACCTCATAGTTTGCACCGTTTCGGTGACAACAGCTAATGCGCAGCAGGAACAAATGTTTACGCATTATATGTACAATACGCTCGCGGTCAATCCAGCTTATGCGGGAAGTCGTGATGCGCTAACAGCAACTGCCCTTGGACGTTTCCAATGGGTTGGATTTTCAGGAGCACCAAATTCACAGAACCTTACAATCCATTCACCGATAGCTTCAAAGAACATCGGACTTGGATTGAGTGTTCTTAACCAGAAGATTGGTCCTACGAATTCTACTTCAGTTTTCGCTGATTTTGCTTACAGAATGCAGGTTGCAAAAAATGCACGCCTTTCTTTCGGCATCAAGGGTGGATTCAACAGTTTTTCTGCAAGTTTGAACGACTTGAACGTGCAGGACAATAGCGATGAGTCTTTCGCTCGAAATGTGAATGGAAAGGTAATGCCAAATATTGGAGCCGGGATCTATTTCAATTCGACGAATTTCTATGCAGGCTTTTCATCGCCAAGTGTATTGGAGAATAAATTCTATGGTACCGACACCGCAATTTATGCCAATGCAGCCGGACAACGTCGCCACTGGTATTTCATTACCGGGGCAATGTTCGAACTCAATCCGCATTTGAAGTTCAAACCAACCGCTTTGGTGAAAATGGTGGAGAGCAGTTACATGCAGGTGGATATAACTGCCTCTTTCCTGATGAACGACATGTTCAGCCTGGGAGCAAATTACCGGGTGGGAGATGGAATAGGAATTCTTGCCGGAGTACAAATCTCAGAACAATTCATGCTGGGTTATTCTTACGATTGGTCAACCGGTTTGCAAACCGGTGCCTACAATGCAGGAAGCCATGAGATTATGCTTCGCTACGATTGCATTTTCAATAAAGAATCAAAGATTAAATCACCTAGATATTTTTAGTCATGAGAAAGCAAACCATTATACTATTGACACTACTTGTTTCTGGTTTCAGCTTCTCCCAGGAAAAGGCTGAAATACAAGGAGTGAAGGATTTTTACAGCTATGATTATTACGCTGCTGTAGATAAGCTGGAAGACGTCCAGAAAAAAGATGCAAATGTGCTTCGGAAATTGGGCGAAAGTTATGACATGATCGGTGATACGCAAAAGTCTGAGTTTTACTACAGCCAGCTGTGTACTCAGCCCGATCGGATTCCGAATGACCATTTGGCTTATGCACGCATCCTGATGAAGAATCAGAAGTACAGCCAGGCAGAAGCTGAAATGAAAATCTATGGAACGCTGAACCCGGAAAATGAAGAGCTGGCACGTTTCGAATTACTGAACGAATCGCTTGCTGAATTTTCTAAAAAAGGAATGGCTATCCAAGTGAAGAATCTTGATCTCAATACTGAACAGGAAGATTTCGCACCTTATGTGATCAACGGAAAAATGTACTTTGCTTCTTCCCGTTCAAAGCGAAATTCCGTTAACAGAAGTTGGGTGGGGAACAGGCTTCCTTTCCTTGATCTCTACGCTGCTGATGTTCATGGTGCTGCAATTTCGAACCTGGCTCCTTTGGAATCGAAGGAAATCAATAAGAAGTACCACGAAGGTCCCGCGGCATTTTCAAGTGACGGTGAAACCATGTATTTAACAGTAAACAATTACACAGGTTTATCCAGCGATGGTGTTCGTCATTTGAGTCTCTTTATTGCTAAGAAAATGGGTGGTGAGTGGTCGAAACCTGAATCATTCCAATTCAATAATGATGATTACAGTGTTGGTCATGCTTCGCTTTCTGAAGATGGAAATACCATGTATTTTGCTTCGGATATGCCAGGGGGAAAAGGCGGAGTGGATATTTACAGAACAACGAAACAAAACGGAAGCTGGTCGGTGCCGGAAAACATGACGGCGATCAATACCAACGGCGATGAAATGTTCCCTTACATTCATGCTTCAGGTTTGCTGCTGTTTTCATCCAACGGACATCCGGGGTACGGAGGTTTGGACCTTTTTGTAGCAAAAGTAGAAGACGGAAATTTGAAGCAGATGCGCAACGTTGGAGCTCCATTCAACTCAGCTAATGACGACTTCTCGGTTTGGCTTGATCATGAAGGCTTGAACGGGTATTTTTCTTCCAACAGAACAGGCGGAAAAGGAAACGACGACATCTACGAAGTACATCTCGACAAACCCTTCAATTTCGGTCGTAAACTCGAAATGCTGGTGATCGACGAAAAGAAAAAAGCCCTTCCCGGTGCTCGTATCGTTTTGAAAAATGCTGCTGGTGAAACATTGGTAGATGAAGTTTCCGATGAAAATGGAATGGTACATACTGTTCTCGACAAAGAAGGTGATTACGCTCTCGATGGAACAAAAAAGAACTATTTCCCCGGGAATGCGAAATTTTCTGTGAAAGAAGAAGACGGTGATGAATTGTCGCAAACGCTTGTAGTGGAAAAAGATCCGGGCTTGCAATTGTATGCAAAGATAACCGACAAGAAAACGCAACAGGCGCTCGACAGCGTAAAAGTGACGTTGACCAACAACTTCACGGGTGAAACGGACACTTTGATGACCAGCAACCTCGGTGAAGTACTACAGGGAATCTACGACAAAAAAGTAGGCGAGCGTATCAGCTACAATATCCGTTTGGAGAAGCGTGGTTACATGTCGAAAACGGTGACGCTAAACAAAGAGATCACGACACCGGGAATCCAGGATGCTTCCAAAGACCTGAACATGAGCCTGGAGAAAATGGACGTAGGAATGGATTTGGCAAAAGCGATAGATTTAAAACCAATCTATTTTGATGTCAGCAAGTGGGATATCCGTGCGGATGCCGCCATAGAACTCGACAAAATTGTGAAAGTGATGAACGAATACCCAACCATGGTGGTGGAATTGGGTTCACACACCGATTGCAGGGGAACAGCAGCAAAGAACATGGAATTGTCCGACAAACGCGCCCAGGCATCAGCAGCCTACATCAAGGCACGCATTACCAATCCGGACCGTATTTACGGGCGCGGTTACGGCGAGAGTATGATCCTTAATGGTTGTACCTGCGAAGGCAACAAACAAAAGAAATACACCGAAGCACAACACGCGGTTAACCGACGTACAGAGTTTTTGGTGAAGAAGATATAATCCTGGCGTAGTAGACAAGGATTAGGTTAGATACAAATAGTTGGTTAGGTTAAACCCCGGCTTCGGAAACGAGGTTGGGGTTTTTAGGTGATTCCGTCGGAAATCAAAAAATGTAATAAACCGTTGCGGTTTTCCGCAAAAGAAAAATGTGGTTTTCCGCAACAAAATACCGTAGAAATACGCTTGTTTCGCTTTGTCTTTAGAAATAGATTTGGGTAAACATCTGTTTTACAGAGTTTAACCTTAAACTATTCATTATGAAAAAGAACATTTTAATTATTGCTTCTGCAATTTTCTTGAGTTCAAATCTGTTTTCTCAAGAAAATGAAATTCCTGAAACCGGTAATGTTGGAATTGGAACCACCAATCCTACTGAAAAACTGGACGTCAGGGGTGGAGCCAAAATTGATTCAACCTTAACCGTAGGTGATTCGATGGTTGTTACCAGTTCAGCAAGAGTTGGTGAAGATCTCAGGGTTAATGGAAACGCCTATATCGAAGGGAACCTTCAGGTGAATAACGAATTGAATTTATCCAATGGTCCTGTTGTACTGAATTATTTGCTTGACACTGAGATTACCGGACCTGAAGTTCTGATAATTGATGCGGAAGGCAAAATGAAACGAGGTGGAGATGTAAAGAGTTTGGTTTACGCCGAAATTGATGCGGAACATACACCATGTAAAGATGACAATGAAGGCTACACCACTCCCGATCACCCGGTTTGGAACAATGGCCCTGGAAAGATATATACCAGCCAGCATTGTATCCCCAATGTTGTAGTTGGAATCGGTCAAAACAATCCTCAGGCAAAACTTCATATTAAAACGAACGAGGAACAATTTACTCAAACCAAAGCCATCATTGTTGAAGACAAAAGCGGGGACAAAGTATTCCAGGTCAATCCTGACGGACTTGTATACGCACGCGAAGTAAAAGTCAACCTTGATGCTTTCTGGCCCGATTACGTTTTTGAAACGAATTATGAGCTAATGACTTTGGAGCAGTTACAGGAATATATTACTAAAAATGGTCACTTACCAAACGTTCCGAGTGCTTGTGAAATGGAAGAAGAAGGAATCAACATTTCAGAAACCAGTGTAATGCTGATGGAAAAGGTTGAGGAGTTGACGTTGTACATGTTCCAATTGCAGGATCAGCTAAAGAAACAGCAGGAATTACTGATGTTGCAGCAGGAAGTGATTGAGAAGTTGGAAAGTCAGAATTAATAATTGTCAAAACGATTTGTTATGAAGAAATTATTGATCCTGCTCAATGCAGTGATTTGTTTCCAGGTTTGGGGACAAATCGACGATACGCTTTACTTTCAAAGTGAACGTGAACTAGCGAATTACGCCTATCAAAACACGAATTTCAGTGCATTGAATGTGCGTTTTTTCAAGGATAGGATGTTTGATTATGATCCTGCAGTATTTGATGATTATTGCAGTACGCAACCAGGAAGAATCGTACATGCATACCACGCGTTCCAGTTATCTAAACACGTCGAGAACTGGGATGTTCAGGAAGCATTTCAAGCCGATTCCGTGTTGTATCCCATCATGTCACGATTTCATTGTTTAGATGGTCAAAATGCCTTTCATCTTCCTTTGATTATTATGGATCTTGATGTATTTGAATTAAAAGAAAATGTAAAACAAGATTTTGAGGAGAATACGGTTGAAGATGAATTGCGTGCTCTTATACCAATTGATTTGAATCAGAAGCGAATCGGACTTGCATGTTTGCCACTCGATTCTCTCAACTATCCAAATGTTTGGTTGGATCTTGATGAACGTTTTATAGTTGAAAATACAGGGAGAAATGTGGACTATGTCACAATTTCAGATGGAGTCAATTCTATTATAATTTTTGTAGGGCAATCCGTTGATATCAGTTCTATATATAGAAATGGTTCCACAGTGACGATTGCAACGCATTTCGATGATAATTCGGTAAGCACTTTTGAACAGAACATTTATTACATTGATCAAACGGAAGAGAAATCCGGTCCGAAAGCATTCCTTGATTTCACAGAACACACTGATGTAATTTGGCCCTATGACGGGCAGGCAAATCCTTCTGAAAGTTACCCGGAGGGAATCTTAGGAATATCTTACGCCTGTTCGGATCAAGTTTTGAGAAAACCATACCTAATGATTGCCGGTTGGGGTCCGTACACGGATAATTCTGTTATTAATAGTGCCTTAAATTGGCCGACACCCATGTGGAAAATGGCCAACCAAATGAACCAGAATAACCTGATCGAACTCCTCAATCAACAGGGTTATGACGTTGCAATTTTGCAGCTCGTTCCACCTAATGCTTACATTGAAGGTAACGCGACCGTTATTGAAGCGGTCATTAAAAGATTAAATCTTCAAGCCGCTGAAAATGGTTATCACGAGGAGTTGGTTGTCCATGGGTTTAGTGCCGGCGCTTTAGGTGCACGATTGGCCTTGCAGCGAATGGAGAAAAAACATTTGGAAGAAAATGGTCCGCATCCTCATACCAAATTGTATGTTTCAACCGATGGCGAGCATTTAGGAGCAAATGTTCCACTGGGCGTTCAGAGTGCTGTTCAGTATTTATGGGATTATGAAAGAGATGGATACAATTTTCCTAAAATTTATGCATTAAGGTATATTTTGCGGGCACCGCAATCAAGAGAAATAGTTCGTTATTGGTACGAAGAAATTGATGCCGGAGGTAATGTCTCTCATGATGATCTCAGAGGAAGTTTAATCCAATATCAGATAGCACAGAATCACTATCTCAGTGATGTAGCGAACAAAAGTGGATTTCCTGGTTTTCTTAGGATGATCTCATTGTCAAATGGAAGGCACACACCAAGTTATACAGGGTATACTGCAGCTCATACACCATTGCCGTCAGAAACTGGAAAGCTGGTGTTTGAAGATGCTGATGGAAGGCATCGGTCGAAAATACGCTACCTGACCCACGGAGAAAGCGAAGTGTTCTTATACAGAAAACGTACCTGGGGCAAATGGGCAGTTAAAATGAGAACGTTTGTGAACAACGCCCTGGTGTTAGACAATGCTGCAGGTGGAATAATGTTCATAGAAGAGAATCCTATTAATAAAACATTACAGTTAATGGATCAGGAAACTTTTGGGGAGGCATCAACGCTTTATTATACCAATTTCTGCTTTACACCTACTGTATTTACACATAACATTAAAAATTTTTATGTGGACGTAAGTGGTGGATATATAAATTATAATCTTAGGGAACAAGGGCTAATGTATCGTTACCCCGATAGTGTTTTGCTGAGCTGGGAAGATGGTGCATCACAATATTATGGATACCCTCATCTTAGATTTCCAACAAATCATTATTCCATTACTCCTTTTGATGCGATTTTTACCGGCCCAATCATTAATGAGCATTTGAGGTTCAATTTTGAGACGTGTGACGAAGAACGGAGATTGGAAAGTTTTCAAGCTCTACCATTAGAGCCCATAAAGTCTATTTATCGGGATTTTATTCTTGGTGAAGCCGAAGGGCTGAATTTATATCTTCAAAACCGGAATATTGGTTTCTATAAACGCCCGGATCATATTTATTATGTAGATTTTACTGCTAAGAACAGGATAGAAATGGGAGAACATGTGAGCAATAAAACAGATTTCAGACCGATGTCGGTTGAAGAAAGTACTGTGGTAATGGCAATGGCGAAGAACGAGATCAATCTGAAACCGGGAGTACATTTTAAATTAGGATCAAGTGTTCACCTGGTGATTGGTGAAAATGCCTGTGAAAAAAGCGGTTCAGGTTCACACGCTTCAAATGGTGATCAAGACGGAGATGTATCTGGTTATAGAAGTGACTACGGAATTGATGAGCAGAACAATATTGATGTGATTATTTTTCCAAATCCTTCGGTTTCTTCATTTAAAATTCGTTACTTAGATCAAGAAATAACCCAAACTGTTCACATGACAATCTACGATTTGAATGGAATTAAGTTAATGGATAGCATTGTTCCATTAGATAAAGAAGTAGACCATTCTTTATCTCCCGGTACATATATCGTTCAACTAAAACTCAATGAATTATGGATTTCAAAACGCCTGGTGGTAGATCCGCAGTAATATTGTCCTTGTTCTGTTTTCTGTTTTTTAATTCCTGCCGAAAGGAGTTAAGGGAAGAGACGGTAGTTACCATTCGATGTGTTACACCACATAACGGAGAAGGAGTTGCCGGTTGTAAAGTCATTATTTATGAAATCAAGAGTAAGAAGGATTTTTCAGTTACCGGAAATATTGATGGCGATGTAACGAATACGTATTCCGGGATCACAGATCAGAATGGCAATGCTACTATCCGCTTTCATTATATGCGTAAAAACAAGTATCAGTATAAACTAGCTTATGATTATTCCGGAATTCAACAGCCAAATGGGATGAATCAAATTCAGGTGGAACTACCTCTTGCGTGGTCAACCTATCTGGATAAGAATAAGTTTGATTATAGTTTTACTTTTAATGTTCTGGGTTTTTGTGGAGTGCATACAAAATTTGAAAATGTTAATTGTTATAATTCCAGTGATGAATTAAGGTATGACGCTTATAATTTAAGTAAACATGAAGGGGAAGGAGCTGCGGGTCCTGACATATTCTATGGTTGTGGTGTTGTCTTTGACGTAACAAGTTCGTCAACAAGCTCACGTAATACAGGTAAGTACGTTTATAAACTGTTTATTACTAGAAACGGAGAAACTCATATTCAGTATGACACGGTGAATTTACAACCAGGAATAATGAACGAAGCAATTATCGAATATTAAACAAACGGAGCAATTTTCAGAATTGCTCCGTTTTATTCCATCACTAATTAAATGAAGCTACTCTATTCACTTCTTGTTTTAATTGCTTTTACTTTCTCCTGCCGAAAGGAGTTGAAAGAAGAGACGGTAGTTACCATTCGATGTGTTACACCACATAACGGAGAAGGAGTTGCAGGTTGTAAAGTGATTATATATGAGATAAAGGAGAAAAAGGATTTCTCAGTTACAGGAGAGATTAAGGGTGATATAACAAATACCTTTTCGGCTATTACTGATGAAAGCGGAAATGCTACCTTAAGATTTCATTACATGAGAAAAAGTAAATATCAGTATAAACTGGCTTACGACCTTTCCGGACTTCAACAGCCAAGTGGGATGAATCAAATTCAGGTAGAACTACCTCTGGGGTGGGCAACGTATATGGATAAGAACAAATTTGAATACAATTTTACATTTAACGTTTTAGGTTTTTGTGGAGCTCATATTAAGTTTGAAAATGTGAATTGTTTTGATAGCAATGACGAAATGAAGTATGATGCATTTAATCTCAGTCAACATGAAGGAGAGGGGGCCACTGGACCTGACCTTTATTATGGTTGTGGTGTCGTATTTGATGCTAGTTCCTCCAATACAAATAGCTTAATAACTGGTAAGTATGTGTTTAAATCTGAGGTTACACGTAATGGTCAAACTCATATTCAATACGACACTTTCAATTTACAACCTGGAGTCATGAATGAAATGATCGTTGAGTACTAATTAATTATAACGGAGTTATTCATATGAATTGCTCCGTTTTCTATACTATTCACTATTCCAATGAAACTGATCTTTTCACTGCTTCTTTTAATTGTTTTTACTTCCTCCTGCAGAAAGGAATTAAAAGAAGAAACTGTAGTTACCATTCGATGTGTTACACCGCATAACGGAGAAGGAGTTGCCGGTTGCAAATTCATTATATATGAAGTGAAAAGTAAGAAAGACTTTTCAGTTACTGGAAATATTGATGGCGATGTAACGAATACGTATTCCGGGATCACAGATCAGAATGGCAATGCTACTATACGCTTTCATTACATGCGTAAAAACAAGTATCAGTATAAACTAGCTTATGATTATTCCGGAATTCAACAGCCAAATGGGATGAATGATATTGAAATTGTCACCCCTCTCGGTTGGGCTTCACATCTGGATAAGAATCAATTTCAATACAGTTTTACTTTTAACGTTGTTGGCTTTTGTGGAATACATAAAAAAGTAACGAACGTTAATTGTGTTAGTTCATCGGATCAGATGAAGTATGATGTTTATTGTCTATCCCAATTTGAAGGAGAATCAAATCCGGGCCCTAGTATATATTATGGCTGTGGAGTAGTTATTGATGAAACCACACCAACTGTTGACTTTATGAAAACGGGGATATACGTTTACAAAACATTTGTAACAAGGAGTGGAGAAACTCATATCCAATATGACACATTCAATTTGCAACCTGGTGTTATGAATGAGATATTTATCGAATATTAAACAAACGGAGCAATTTTCAGAATTGCTCTGTTTTCTGTTTTTTTAATTCCTGCCGAAAGGAATTTAGGTCCAATGATTAAAGGCCCAAGATAAGGATTAACCGTTAGGTGGTGTGATTTTCAAATGACTAAGTGTTAAAAATGCGGATTTTTGGTTCGTTTTGTTTGCTTTCTAACATTTTTACGTAAATTAGGGTAACTGCTATTCACTGAATTCTAAGTTTTTTATGCAGGCATAGTTTTTGTAACAGCCTGGAAAACTGTACTTATGAAGAATACCTTACTATTCACTTTTATCTTTGTTTTATTTGGCTGTCAAACTGTACGTGTTGAGAAGCGTCTTCACGGAAGGGGTTATACGTTGTTTTGGAAAAAGAACATTTCAACCCAAAAGAATGAAGCTGAAACGGTGAAATTGCAAACCACCGAAAAACAACTGAACGCACCGATAGTTAGCGAAACTGAAAAGCCTACTGACGTTCTGCATAGAGATATGGCGCATTCTGAATTGACATCTTCAGCTCCGGAAATTCACGGGAATGAAACGTCTTATGATCTCCAGTCAATTCCAAGACTTGAAGTTCACGCTGCGGAACATGAGATCTCCGGACATGAGTATAAAGACAAACCACAAAATACAAGATCACTTTCTTCAGGAGAAGACAACTCAAATTGGCTGTTGCTTTCCTTCACTTTTCCTTTCCTTGTTCCGTTATTATCACGAAAAAAGAAACAGGAGCACTTCCAGCATTGGGCAAAGAACAATATTGGCAAGGCACGCTGGGGAATAGTTGGACTAACTTTTTTAGCAGGTGTAATCTCCTTTTTTCTTGGAGATCTTTTCTCTGCACACGCACTTCCTGAACTGGTTCCGTTTTCGTTAACTGCCTTATGTGGAGCGTCCGCAGTTTATACGGCAAGCAACAACCGGAACATTAAAACAAAGGCACTAATTGTTGTTACGGCTTCGTCCTCGTTGTTATTGTTTGCTGCCGGAATGAACGATGATACAGTTTATATTGAAGATACAACCATTTTACCTTGGTGGGCAATTGTTCTTTTGATGATAGTGAATGTAGCGGTAGTGGCAGCGGTTGCATTTTTAGCTGCAGTTCTTTCCTGTCACATTACGTGTACGACAGGACAAGTTTTCTTGTCCATTCTGGTGGGCGTCGGTGGTTGGTATCTTGCTCTTTTTCTTGGATTCTGGATCGGTTTGAACCTCTTTAGAAGACAGAGTCAGCGTGATGTGAATTTTGCCGGTAAAGCGGCTTTGTGGGCACTTTTGGGAATGGGAGTACTGGCTGCATTCTCATTCATATCCATGGTTTTATCAAATTAACTATCTACGGTGTTCAAGCAAATGAGTGTTATCCGATAACTTGATTTGATTGATCTTCTGACTCCTGAAGTACTGTTCCAGCTTTTTTGGTGAATTGGCATTCAGTTTCAACGAATCGATGAGGGCATTTTTAATTGGAACGATCCAGTTGGATTCATGGTATCAGTTAACTACCAGAAAAAGCAGGGAAACTATGGCGACGATCTTCTTTATTCGTGTCTTAGGTTTCGTGAAACTAAAATACGAACATTTCGATTCATTGCTTTCGAATCTTTCGAAAAGTCAGGTTGATTCTGGGAGAATTAACTCTTGTAGTAGGTGGCAAACGATGAAGCCAGAAATCCTGAGTTTCTTTTTCCATGGTGAGTAAACTCCCGTTTTCCAGGAAGATCTCGCGTTTTTCACCCGTAGCTTTATGTTTGAAAGCGAATTTTCGTTCAGCACCAAAACTGAATGAAGCGATCGTCCCATGTTTTTCCAGGTCTTTTTCTGCATCGCTGTGCCAGGCCATTCCTTCGGAACCATCGTGATAGAGGTTTAGTAAACACGAATTGTAGGTTTCGCCTGTCAGTTCTTCTGCTTTTAATTTCAGTTCCAGGAGAATTGCATTCCATTTTAGGGCTTTACGCGTAATTCCTGAATACGTATAATCGTAAGTTTGATCAGCATACCATGCAATTTTGCGTTTGGTTATAATCAACTTTCCGAAGATCATTGCCTGATCGTTTTTCCATTCAACGGTTTCCATTAGTTCCCTGTAGTATCTTGCCGATTCTTCAAGAGGAAAAACAACACCGAAATAGCGTGCAGTTCCATCTTTAGGAAGAATATTCACAGGTTCATCGAATGCAAAAAGCGAACTCATTTTTCAGGATTTATACTGCATTGTTCATAGGCGAGAATCACGCGTTTACGGGTTTCGCCCCACATGTATCCACCCAATTCACCGCTTTGCCTGATTACTCGGTGACAAGGAATTAAAAACGCTACGGGATTACTTCCTATCGCTGTTCCAACTGCACGTGAAGCATTTGGCTGTTGAATGTTCTTTGCCAAATCACCGTAAGTACTCAGATCTGCAAAAGGTATCTTTAATAATGCAGACCAAACCTTTAACTGGAAATCGGTTCCTTTCAGATGAAGTTTCAGTTCTTCATTCGAAGCCGGATTTTGCTTAAACAGTTGTAATGCTTTCTTGTGCTGAGAATTCGATCTTTCCGTAAAACCTGCATTCGGGAATTGACTTTTCAGGTAATTCAACCCTTCCTCATTAGAATTGTGAAACATCAAATGACAGATTCCTTTCGGCGTGGATGCTACAATAATATTCCCGAAAGCAGTTTGAGCAAATGAATAATCGATCTCAAGACCACGGCCGCCGTTTTGGTATTCACTAGGAGACATTCCTTCGATCTTGATGAAAAGATCATGCAAACGGCTTGTGCTTGAAAGTCCGGAATGGAAAGTGGTGTCGAAAAGTGTTTGCTGTTTGTTCAGCAGGTTTTTAGCATAATTCAGTGTGGTGTATTGCAGGAAATTTTTCGGGCTTGTTCCAACAAAATCCGTAAACAAACGCTGAAAATGGAATGCACTCAAATGCACGCTTGCGGCAATTTCATCGAGGTTGGGCTGAGTTTTGAAATTCTGCCGGATAAACTCGAGCGCCTTTGCAATTGTATCGTAATGATAGGACTTGTTCTGATCCATTTCTTTTTTCTGCAAATGTCAGCCATGAAGTTCGAAAGAAAAATCCGGAACTTGCGGAAATCATTTAAAAACAAATGAAAAAAACGCCGATCCTAAAACAAGAACCGGCGCTTTCGAAAGAAGTTTCCTGAGATTAATATTTCAATACTTTGACAACCTGAATTTTGTCATCGCTCAATACGCGAACAAAGAATTGTGATCCTTCTAAAGTTGAAAGATCGATAGTTGTTTTCATTTTTCCTGAAACAGTTTCGTAAACCACTTGTCCCAAAACATTCAATACTTCTACTTTATTGATCGTAGTATTTGCCGATTGAATAGTTATTGTGTTAGACGTTGGGTTAGGGTAAACCTCAAACAGGTTAACAGCATTTTCACCTAAACCTGTGAAATCAACTAAAATACAGTCAGAAGTATCTGTACATTGATTGCTGTTTGTTACAATAGCAGCGTAATGACCGGTAACTGTTGGTGTAAATGTAAAGCCAGTTTCTCCGGAAACGATTTGCTGATCATCACAGTTGTACCATTGAATGTCATAACCGATTTCCATTGATGTAATTAAAGTTGTACCGATAACTGCAATAAGTGCCTGGTTGTTCAACGCAGTAATCTGCACTGTATCAGAACTTGAACATCCGTTGATGTCTGTACCTACTACTATATATTCGTTAACACCCATT
>Ga0307408_100000580_pt1 | contig 31412 bp, 34 predicted proteins | sample 322Cmetagenome_FD_202116 | JGI IMG/M metagenome (GOLD analysis project Ga0307408, IMG submission 202116) | Maize rhizosphere microbial communities from greenhouse at UC Davis, California, United States - 322HYB-C-3 | ecosystem: Host-associated > Plants > Roots > Rhizosphere > Soil | place...
GCCACGCCCGGCGTGCGCGTGTTCACGGGCGACCGCATCGTGGCGGCGGGCGACTTTGCCTGGGTGGTCGTGCGCAGCATCGGCCAGACCATGATCCGCCGCCAGATCACCACGGCCACCAACAACGGGCTGACTTGGTATTCGGGCGCGAGCCACAACCCAGCCTGGGTGGCCGAGCCGCAGACCTCCATCGGCATGGCGGTCGAGGCCGGTTCCGTACAGCTTGATGGCGTGTGCGGCAGTGCCAGCGGCAATACGCCTTATCGCTTCCCGCCTGACTCCACCTTGCTGTGCAGCGCAGGCACGGCCAACGGCGTGATGGGTGAGACTTACCACTTCACCTGGGTGTGCCAGGGCGGCTACGGCGGAAACCCCTCGCCGCAATGCTCCGCACCCCGCGCCCACTTCGTCGCCACCCAGGCCACGGGCGGCGGCGGCATCGAGGCGGGGCGCGAGGTGACTGCGGGGTAGCAGGCCGGCTTCACGCTCACCACGCCGCCGGGCTACACAGTGCAGGTCAGCGGCTGCGGGGGCACGCTCTCGGGCAGCACCTACACCACCGCAGCCATTACCGGGCCATGCACCATCAGCGCCACCTTCGCCCCGCCGCCCACCAACGGCGCCTGCGGCAGCACTGCGCCTTCGCTCACCTGGCCCGCCCCCTTGTGCAGCGCGGGTTCGGCCACCAACCAGTCGGCCGCTGCCGATGCCTTCCGCTGGGATTGCGCGGGCATCAGCGGCGGCACCGTTGCCACCTGCCAGGCTCCGCGCCAGTACATGGTGGCGGTCAACGCGGATGCGGGCATCGCCAGCGCGCAATGCGCCCCGAACCCCGTGACCCATGGCTCTAGCGCCACCTGCACGGCCACGGTGCACGACCCTGTCGCCCGCCCCTTCAGCGGCTGGGGCGGCGCATGCAGCGGCACGGGGGCTTGCCAGCCCGTGGTTCTCGGGCCGACCACCGTCTCTGCCAGCACGGCGCTCATCACCTACGCCATCACCACCACGGCCACCACGGGCGGGAGCATGTCGTGCACGCCCAACCCCGTGCCCCACGGCCAGAGCGCTAGCTGCACTGCCACGCCCCAAACGGGTTTTCAGTTCACCGGCTGGACGGGCGATTGCACGGGCACGGGTGCATGCCAGTTCACCAACGTGACCAGCGCGCACAGCGTGGGGGCCACCTTCGCGCCCGTTACCTACGCCGTCGCCACCCCTGCCGTCACCGGCGGCAGCGTGAACTGCACGCCCAACCCCGTGCTCCATGGGCAAGACACGATCTGCGTCGCCTCGCCCGCAATGGGCTACCACTTCACCCATTGGTCGGGCGATTGCACGGGCACCGCCAGCGCATGCATGCTCTCCAACGTGACCGGCCCGCGGAGCATGATTGGCAACTTTGTGCTCAACACCTATTCCATCGGCATCGCCCCCGCGCCCGCCAACGGCACGGTCACCTGCACGCCCAACCCCGTCACCCACGGCCAGGATGCAAGCTGCACCGCCACACCAGATGCCAACTACCACTTCACCAGTTGGTCGGGCGATTGCACGGGCACGGGTGCATGCCAGTTCAGCAACGTGACCGGGCCGCGCAGCGTCTCGGTCACCTTCACGCCCAACACCCACACCATAGCCACCCCTGCCGCCGTCAACGGCACGGTCACTTGCGCACCCAACCCCGTCACCCATGGGCAGGATGCAAGCTGCACCGCCACGTCCGATGCAGGCTATCACTTCACCGGATGGACGGGCGATTGCACGGGCACGGGCACATGCCAGCTCACCAACGTGACCAGCCCGCGCAGCGTGAGCGCCACTTTCGCTCTGAACACCTACGCCATCGCCACCCCCGCCGCCACCGGCGGCAGCGTGGCATGCAGCCCCAACCCCGTGTCCCATGGGCAAAGCGCGAGCTGCGCCGCCACGCCCGATGTGGGTTACCACTTCACCAGCTGGACAGGTGATTGCACGGGCATAGGCACATGCCAGCTCACCAACGTAACCAGCCCGCGCAGCGTGAGCGCCACGTTCGCACCGAACACCTACCCCATCAGCATCACCCCTGTCGCCACCAACGGCACAGTCACCTGCACTCCCAACCCCGTCACCCACGGCCAGGAGGCAAACTGCACCGCCACGCCGGACGCGGGCTATCACTTCACCAGCTGGTCAGGCGATTGCGCGGGCACGGGTGCATGCCAGCTCACCAATGTGACCAGCCCGCGCAGCGTTTCGGCCACTTTCACTCACGACCCGGTCGATGCCACCTGCGGCTCAGCGGCCAACGGCGCCGTAGCCTTCAAGCCCAGCGCGAATCTGTGCGCCACGGGGACGCCAGGGACCGTGCTATCCGCCAGCGGCCAACACACATGGCAGTGCAGCGGTGAATATGGCGGTGCGGCGCAGCAGTGCAGCGCACCGTGGCAGGGCGCGGGTGGCAACGGCAATCTGGGCGCGGTGGAGGTGGACAGCGCGACCGGCTGGGAGATCCGCAGCGCCGCCTTTGCCCCCGCCTTGCCCGCGCCCTTGCCGCCCCATGTGCGGGCGGTGCATGCGCCGCTGGGGCTGGTGTTGGGGCGTGTCGCTGGCAATGGCGATGCGCGGGTGACCGTGCACTTCACCACACCAGTGCCGCAGGGGGCCATTTATTTCAAATACGGCCCTAGCCCCGACGGGCTGGGCTGCACCGGCGCTGCCTGCGCGCGGCCGCACTGGTATGCGCTGCCCGGAGCGCAGTTTGCGCCCGACGGCCTGAGCGTGACCTTCACCCTGGCCGATGGCGGCGTGGGCGACAGCGACTCCGTGCCCCACCAGATCACCGACCCCGGCATGCCCGTGCTGCTGGCCCCGCAGGCCGTCCCCGCGCTCGGCCCCTGGGCGCTGGCGCTGCTTTCGCTGCTGGCGGCAGGTCTGGTGGCGGTGCGTCGCGAGCGTTGAGCGGTGATTGCGCACCGCTGATTAGAAAGTGAAGCCGAGCTGTTCGGTCGATCACCCGATCGAAGTAATACCAGTTTTGCAGCGGACTGACGTCCGCTGTTGACCGATAGTACTCGTTCGTTTGCGGTCAGCGTATCGCTGCAACCAGCCTGAAGCAGTCTGGGCCTCTCAGACGTGCCTCGCAATCACAAGGTCGCTGTGCGCAATTTTTAGTTGCCTAAAACTGCATTCCATCTAGAGTGCGGCCGTAGGAGGGACCTATGCACGCCGCATGCGCAAAGATCGCAATTCACCACCAAAAAACGTCGCCTTTAGTGCGCACTGTTGCGCGTCTAATTGCAGTAGCCGCAGGTGGTCTCACCCTGTCCAGTGCCGCCGTCGCCTTTCAAATCGCCCCCATGGGCTCAGCCTTTGAATCCAAGCTGACCAACGAAACAGAAAACTCCCTGGCTACGGTAGCTGGAAGACTGGGCGTTCTGATCAAGGGCCGCGTCCATGAAGAGATCACACAGATCGGCATGGGTTGTCCGATAGAACCGGGTACCCTGGATCAAGATGTGAGCTGCAGCTTTCGGGATCTGCCCTTTGCCACGCCCTATGTCATCTACGGTGTGCGTTGGAACGATCTACCCCCGTTCAAGCTTTCACCCGATGAGGGCAACTGCACCTACCTGGGCAAATCCTGCAACGTGTCGCAGACCATCCGGTTCTCGACACAGCCACTGTGTTGGTACTGCCTTTTCAAGGATGCGGAGAAGAAGGCACAGACCCAGCCGATAGTTGGGTGCAGCAAGACCAAAGGTAGTCTGCACGGCAATGTGATGACCCGCTCGCACTTCGGCGACTTGCAGTTCCTGCATGCCATGGCCAGTGAGGAGGGCGTACATCCTGGCGCAACCCGCGCCAAAGTGATGGACTGGCTGGAGTTCGCCTGGAAGGTGTCCTCGCGTGAAATCAAGCCCGACACTTTTCTTCGAGACATCGACATCGCCACGCTGAAGGAGCACTTCGGATGCACACAGTGGCGGGTCTCGGATCTCTACATCCTGGGGCGTCAGGACAAGCTGCTTCCGTACTTGCACCACGTGGCGTTCGGCTCCGTGCTCCACACGGTCCAGGACTCTTTTGCCGGAGCCCATGCCTCACGTGAGAACTCGCCGCCAAGCAGCAGGTGTCAGGACACTGGCCTGGCACAACCCAGGCGAATTGTGGAATTCCATACCTATGGCGCGCAGGACGGAAGTCTGCACGACGAACAAGATAGCCGGGCAGCTATGACGCGTGCAAGCGCTGCAGACAGGTGGCCAGATGCCGTGGAAGCAACGCGCACCCTGTCGCGTTTCTATGATGACCGCGCCCGATGGAGCGAAGTCCAGCCCTACATGCAGTGCCTGTTCGAGCTGGCGGACGAGCGCAATGACTCGTCACCAGGAGAGCCGTACCGTCGCCGCTGAGAGCATGGCGGGGAGCCCGCCGACTCACTATCCGCCGTTCACTGCGGATTGAGCAGTGCCAGCGCCTTGCGCTTGCCCAATTTGAGCACTTCAGCAATGCGCTCCAATTGCGCGGCCCGGGGATGAACATGGCCCGTCTCCCACTTGTAGATGGACAGCGAGGACGCGCCCAACAGTTGGGCCATCTGCTTCTGTGTGATGCCCAGTGCCGCGCGTTTGTCGATCAACATCTGTGCATCGAACTGAATCTGTTTTGACTTCTTGGGAGTGGTCTTTTCAGCGATCCCCTTGGCTTTGGGTGCATCCGTTGCTTTGAACTGCCGTTGAGTGGCCTTGAGCTGGGAGGTCAGGGCCTTGACCTCACGCTTCAGTGCCGCGATCTCGGAGCGATGGCCGGTGATCGCCTTGCGCATGCCCTGGAGTTCAGGTTTGAGCTCCTTGCGAGCCATGCGAACAACTTCGGCGCGAAAGGCATTCGAAAATGTATTCATGGCCCTGATGTTACGAGATGCCTCTGTCTGCACCTTGAGCACCACATCGACACGCCCACCTCGTAAGATTCCGCACCATGACCACCAAACCCACCTGGACGTAGGAAACCCTCGAACAAACGCCATGGGCGAAGGAGTTCAAGAAGGATGCGCCTGTCAGCTATGCAACGGCCATCCGCTATGCCCTGGAAGATAGGCTGGAGGTGATCATCGAGCACACCACAGAATCAGGCGATCCACAGTGGGTCATCCGTGTGCTGGACGATCCCTCGTTCTGGATGGACGCCGTGCCTACCAAAGCTGGTGCGGTGCAACTCAGCCGAGAGATGGGTTGGAAGATCGTCTGATAGCTGTAGCAATCCGTCTGCACGCTATCAATCGATAGACCCTCAGCGTCTCCAAAAACAAAACCGCCAGAGGCCTGAGCCCATGGCGGTTTGTTCCGGTGGAGATCGAACGAGCAGCAGTTACTTCCCAGCCTTGTCCGCCTTGCGCTTCGCAGCCTTGGGATCCACCACGGCCTTGAACTTGGCACCCGCCACAAACTTCGGCACCGTGCTCGCAGGGATCTTCAGCGCTGCACCGGTCGACGGGTTCTTGCCCGTGCGTGCTGCACGCTTGGCCGACTTGAAGGTCCCAAAACCCACCAGCTGCACGGCATCGCCCTTCTTGACGGCCGTCTGGATGGTGTCGATCAGCGTTTCCAGCACTGCATTGGCTGCGGCCTTGGACAGGTCATTCTTGGAAGCCAGGATTTCAACGAGTTCTGCGCGGTTCATGGATGCTCACGTGTAGAGGTTGGAAAGGATCGATTTATACCGCCGCCGCTGACACGTCCCTGCTGCCACTCAATGCTGCAGCGCACTTCTTGGCAAAAACTCCACTCCCGTGCGTTTCACCAACTCCTGGTAGCTGATCGGCCGACCCACTGTCTCCCCCTCCCGGTTCTCCTGCCAGTGCGCCCAGGCCTTGTTGGTCGTGGCGTCGTACACGAGTTTGTACAGATAGGTCGGCACCTTCACCCCGTTGGCCCCAATGCGTGGCCCCACATCCGTGAACACCGGCCCCGTGATCACGAACACGTCCCCCTTGGCCCGCTTCACATAGTGCCGCGTATCCTGCTCGATCTTGTTCCAGGCGCCACCGTTGTGTTGAGCGTTTTGGGGAACCATGTTCGCCAGACTGAAACTCTGCGCCATGGCCGTTGGCGTTGGCATGTCCCCCGCAGGCGCCATATGCCCTCTGCTGTAGCCAGAGTTCTTGTAGTCCTCCAACTCCGCCCGCTCGCCACTGGGCAAACGTGCATCTGCAAAGAAGCGCTTGGCCCGCTTCTCATCGGCATCCTCGATGAGCCTGCGGTTCAGGCGCTGGGCTACGAGCACCGGTGTCTTGGTGGTACCGGAGTGCAGTACCGCAAACGCCTCATAGCAAAGCTCCCGCAATTGCGGTCGGGGCGTGATGGCGGGTGGTGTGCCGTTCGCAAAGAACTGCGGGCACTGCGCAAACGAGGTGGGCTCGGGCGTGAGCAGCGCGGCACTGTCGAACTGCGGAGACCGTGCCCAGGAAAGATTCGGGAGAGCAACGCTGGCAAGAGACAGGACCAGCACAGCTGCCAGGCGCACACGGCCTGGGCAAAAGAACAAACGATTCACAGAAGGAGCATTCGAGTCAAACTAAACGGAGCCCGATTGGAGCACCGTTCACTTCTCCCTTCTGGCCTGAAAGCTCGGATCCCGCAGGGTTTTACAGCTGCTTGCAGAGATGGGGGCCACCAACAGAAAGGGCTCCCACAGGGAGCCCTTTCTGCCTGCCCGCCCCTGCGGTTCAGGTAACACTTCCCATGGCAGCAGCACCTGCGAATGCAAAGTGCCACCACGATGGGAAGTCCCGCAACTGCTTCAGTCCAACTCAAGCAGTTGGTCTACCCATTACATGGCGCTGAATTCACCGCGGGGGATCTGGCCCGTGCGCACGGCTTCGGCGGCCTGGGCGCTCACGGCGGCGCGGTCGGCCGTGCTCTTGTAGGTCACCACACGCGAACCAGCGGGTTCGATGCTGCGGGTGGCGGCCACGGTGGCGGCTTCGGCTTGCACTTCAGCGCGGGTGCGGTTGGTGTCGAACTTGGTGGCGAACTGCGAAGCGTCGGCTTCGTCGGCGTGGGCGCCAAAGGAAGCAAAGGCAGCAACAGCAGCGATGGAGAGGAAACGTGCGGTGGTGTTCATGATGAAGTCCTTCAGAAAAAAAGCGTCTCAAAAAAGCCGGGTCAAAAACCATTCCTGAACCGGGTTCGGTGAGTCGCCTTGCGGGTTCGGCTCATCGATGGGATGAACTGTACGCCGATGGTGTTCAGGGAAAAACTACTCAGTCGCAAACTAACTGTTCCAGTATTGAAAACAATCTTTCTGCGCTTTCCACGCCCCATCTCCGCACCTTCGCTTCTCATTCACCTGACCTTCAACTCGCCTTCAAGGCCGCCAAAAATTCCCGCGCATTGAGCTGGCTCTCGTCCTCCATGCAGTTGTTGAACACCGCATGCGGATACCGCACCGACCGCGCAATCGGGCTGTATCGCTGGGCCAGTGCTTGCAGCTCTGCGGAGGTGTACGCATAGTCAAACCGCTCGGCTGCTGACTTGGCTGGCATCCCGTACGCCACTTCATTGCGCCCATGCAGCCTCAGCAGTGCATGGTCAGGATGGGTGGTCTCCCAGATTGCTGGAACACTGTGCGGCGATCCCTGTGGTCCATCCACGATGGTGTGGACCAGTCCCAGGCTTCTGAGCATGGCCAGGGTGTCTGCCGTCACGGCATCGTTCTCCCACCAACTCGGATGCCGGAACTCAATGCTCAAGGTGTGACCCGGCAGATGCTCCACGCAGTGCTCGATGTGGGCCACAGCAGCTGGGTGGCGCACCACCTTGGGCGAGAACTGGAAGTGCACTAAGCCCAGCTTGCCGTTGACCTGCAAAGGCACCAGGCAGGCCCCAAAGCGCTTCCACAGTTCCTCCCGAGACTCAGCCGCCATGTCCTTGTAGACCATGCGCCGCCCAGGCCCCAAAGCCTCTTTGATGTCCTTGGGCAAGACATCGGTACTGGTCCATTGCCCGGTGAAGAGGCTGAAGGCCTTCACGTTGAACACAAACCCAGGTGGAGTGCGTTCTGCCCAGTGCTGGGCCGTGGTGACCGCAGGGATGGCGTAGTAGCTGGTGTCCACCTCCACCAGGTTGAACTGCGAGGCGTAAAAGCGCAGCCGCGCTTCGGGTGTCTTGGCCGTGGGCGGATAGAACTTGCCGCAGTCGAGCAGCGTCTTGTCCGACCAAGAGGCAGTCCCGACCAAGGGGTTGAAGCCATGACTGTGGGGGGAGAAAGAGTGCTCCATTGGGAGGCCTCCTTGGGTTCATCCTACATGCGCATTTGCGGCAAAAGCTGTATATTTATCCAGCATTCAACCACAGGAAAAGCAGCGCCATGCAAGTCATCGAATCCACCTATGTCGTCACCCTGCGCGACTACCCCGAAGAGATCCCTGCAAAGGAGCGGATTGCCGCAGAAACCCGGTACGCCCAGGCTCTGGAAAAGCAGCTCGGAGGCCCCGAACAGGTCGCCGCCGCCCTGGGCACCATGCACAGCCTGGAAGAGTCGCCGCCCGAAGTGGTGTCGCCTGGCGATCTCACTTTGCTCAAGGCCTGGGGCAAGGCCAGTGCGGCGGCCACGCAGGCGGGGTTCCGGGATCTGGGGGAGGGGGATGGAGCGTACTTTGAAGTGCGTTTGGTGTGAGGGTAGTGATCCACTGAGGACACGCGATGCCGATCGACTCGCCCTGGAACTCCCCGACCTTGATGTGCATGCCACCTGGCAGAGCCGGTGGTGGTGTGTTCCCGACGGAGACCGTGTTGCCGCTGGAGGCGGAGGCGTATGCGCTCACCCGTGAGAGCGAGATCTGGCGAGTGACGGTGAAGCACGCGGGGGAGGTGCTGTACTCGGGGCGGGGACCTGTCGTGTTGGTGGAGTCGCCTGCGCCTCTTTGAATGGCGTGAAGAGTATGAATGTGTGACGAGTCTGATCTGGTTGGCCGCTTTGCAGCGATAGCAGTCATCCAGACTTGGCCGTCGAACGCGTACTATCGGCCAGGAGCAGTCGCTCAGACGACCCATTTCACGTAATGCTCGCGGGTCGTGGATCAAGGAGGAATCAATGCTGCAGCAATATGAAGAACTCGCAGTACTGGATCAGGGCGAGGATGGAGCAATTATCTCGATTCGCGGCCAGGATGGCCCCTCGATTGTTCTAGGAGCGGGATATCTACATCACCTGGATAAAGTTTTGGCCGCTGCTATGTGTGACATCGAAGTAGAGGCGACGGGTCAAGGAGTTAAGTTGTTGTGCGCGGAGATTCACACCTTGCTTGCCGCTTATGAAGAGACACAAAACAAGTTCTATGGCAAGGGGGCGCCCAACTCTTCTCGCTCCGTAGCAGAGGCCATCCGTGAGCTTCGAGAAATGCGTGAACAACTTGATCAGTTGCGTTAGGACGGGCCATAGAGAGCAGCACGATTGAATTGCAATCTAGTTCTCACTATCTGAAGTGCTTTGGTGTCTGCCGTGGGCCGATAGCGTCCTTCGCCGTCAGGCAAAATTCGGTCAAGACTGATCGCTCTGGCGGTAAGTTGAGCAAAGAGCTCTTTACCAGCTCTGCGGTAGAGTCTCTGCATGACTTACGACAAGAACCTTTCCCCCGTCGGCTGGTATGTGGTCTCGTATTTGCTACGTTTCGTAGAGTTGAACGACGACAGAAAAGACGATGATGAAGCTCGATTCCTGTCGTGGGAAAACACAATCCTTGTATGTGCTTCGGACTTAGACGAAGCATATGACAAGGGTATGGCGATTGCTTGCGAGGCGACAAGGCCATATAAAGGTGGGCCTGAAGGTTTGCCGGTTCAATGGAAGTTGGTTGGTATCACCGATGTCCTTCCAATCTACGAAGAGCTGGAGGATGGGGCGGAAATACTCTGGAACGAACGCGCCCCTCGCAAGCTCAAAAATCTCAAACAGATGGTTCGGTCAAAAGGTTCTTTCCGGCAGTAGATCGGGACAGTGAGTCTGAGCAGAAAGGCCGCTATCGGCACAAACTGATGTCGCTTTTGGGCCCATTGCCGCCATAAACGTTGTGACATACATGTGGCTGGACTGACTAGTCGGCGCCACCAATTGCGCAGCGCTCACACATCGACCTGTCTCGCTTAACTCGCGATTCCTCCTGGTTCGCCCAACTCAGCATTACGCTCCGCGCGATACTGAAGGCGCTGCTGTTCGCGCATGAGTACCTTGCTCAACTTGCGGAGGTTCGCGATCTGCACCTCAACCGCAGCACGTTTCTCGGCCAGCATGCTTGCTCCTTGGGCGCAATTGATGCTGTTCGCTCGCATAGCACCCAGAACATCCCTAATCTCCTTGAGTGAGAACCCTAGCGACTGGAGCTGTTGCAGCAAGGTGGTGTCTTTGACGGCCGACTCGGGATACTCGCGGTAGTTGTTGGGGCCACGTGAGACGCCAACCAGCAAACCCTCGCGTTCATAAAACCGCAATGCGTGCCGACTGAGTCCCGTTCGGCTCTCCAACTCGGCAATACGCATAGAAATTCCCCTTGACTGTAGACCTAGATCTACACAATAGCATGAGATTTTGGAAATAAACTCTCATGCACTTGCTCGTCGAACAATCGGTTTGCATTCAACGTCGCGCTCAAGACGTATTTGAATTTGTGTCGAACATGGAACATTTTGCGCTTTGGTTTCCTGGCGTGATTGCCATCGAATCCAGCAATGCATTGGCGCATGGCCAAGTCGGAAAGGAGTACTTGGAGACGGTCTCAGTCCCATTCAGAGGACACCAGAAAATCAGACTCCATGTGCGCGAAGTCGTCCAAGCATCAGGTGACTACCTATTTGCCACCGAGGGGCGGTTTCCGCCACTTTTACCGCGTATGGAGATTTCGATCAGCGATGGGCCCCTAACTTCTTGCCGACTCACCTGGAGGATGTTCAGCAGAAACGGAAGTCCGGTCATTCGGTTCACTTTGCACTTTTTAGCTCGGCGCTTGATGGGTCAGCGGGCTCGTGTCGGCTTGGCGGTGCTCAAGGAGCGAATGGAAAAAGGCGGCGCAGCGCGGCTTGGTCAGCTCGGCAGCCATGCGCGGCAGGACCCGAACGAGTGATGTTTTGGGTCTTTTCCGTTGTGGGGGAGCTGAAAAGCTGTGTTACCGAGGGCCTTTTTGCAGGGGGCTTTGTGGGGACTTCTGGGGAGGATTAAAATGTGGCCTCACTCTATAGCCCGACAGTTCCGCATCGTTGCTCGTGCGCCGGCCCAGGAACCTATTGGCCGAGTTTTGCGCAAGGCGAACGGTGAAGGGCGAAGGCATACCCGGAGTGCCCTTCGGGATCCCACGGCTTACGATGATCTTTGCCCACAGGTTAGCCGTCCCCGATGAGCCTTCTGCGCTTTCCTCGCTTAAATCTCGGTCTGTTCGGATAGCTCAAGAGCGCAGTCGACCTCAAGGCCAAGGTAGCGGACAGTAGACTCGAATTTTGAGCGGCCCTGGAGTAGCTGGACTGCACATAGGTTCTTCGTTCTACGATAAATGAGCGTAGCCCTAGTGCGCCGCCGGGAGTGCGGTCCGTACTCTGCTGAATCCAAGCCGAGCTGCGACACCCAGCGCTCAAGAATTCAGGCGCCATGACGCGTCCCTAAATGCGGCGACTTGTGAAGTCCGTCTCGGAAAGATAAAGTCTTCTGATTTCAGCTTGGCGGTCTTGATCCATTGCTGAAGCGCTTCAAGAGTGGTCGCCGTCAGCTCGAACTGGACGGGGTGATGAGTTTTGCGCTGCTTGACCGCTGCTCGTGACGCGACTTGGTCACAATCGCAAACATCGCGGACTCAAAGAGCGACTAGGTCGCACCCGCGTAGCTTGCTGCCGATTCCCAGATTGAAAAGCGCAAGCTCGCGCATCCGGTTCTCCCGCTGTAGGCGCACGCGCAGCGCACAGATGTCTTTGGGCTTGAAGGGCGCCTTCTGACCAACGATCTTGCTCTTTTTCCAGGGCTCGCGGTGAACGACGGCGGCAACGGATTCCATGATGGCCCCCCATCGAGTGGGGGACAAAGACGATGCGCCTTTTAGACGACGTTGTCCACGAGTGACCACGGTAGCTGTGTCAGTTGTTGCTGTGCAAAAAAACGCCAGGAGTGTTCTTCTCGGTAAGCTCTTTGATCGTGACAGTCGTTAAACGGCTGCGTGTTGAGCGACAGCAACCAGCCTGAGGCGGCCGGGCCTTAGGACGCCTGTGCAGCGATTGCTGCCGTCAAGGCTAACGCAGTCGACAGTCCGCTTCTCAGCCGAACTCAAATAAAGGGGCCGGGCACCAGCCGCGGTCGCAGCATGCCATTCGGTTGAAACTCGAACCGTTTGTCAGCAGGCGCGGTATTTTCAGTGGCTGTTTCGGGGCAAACTTTGTAGTAACCCGCCGTTGTCTGCACGTCATGCCGCGCTCGAAGTTCCGTTTGAAACTGGATCACCTTCACCGCGGGCGTAGAGCGACACATCGATACATGGACGCTTTTTGGTCGGAGGTGAGCCACCGCGTCCACCACGGGCGTGGCCAAGTCCGAGCTGACCGCTCCGGCGCGGTATTCAGTAGGCAAGATGTGAACGTTGACAACGTCGGGAACACCTTGTGTGGTCGAGCAACCGAAGAGAAATGAAGCGGTCAGAACAAGGATGCGCGTGAGCATGGTGGGCTTCTTCGTGAGCTGGTGAACCAGGGTAGTCGCTGAGTCCCGAAGTTGGTGTAAGGAGTGGTCACATACGCCGAGTGTTGGCCTGTGCAGTCATCAACCTGGGGCATGATTCGATTTATGGATTCACAAACCATTCTTCGTCTCATCTCTGACCCGGCGACTCCGCCCCCAAAGTGCGTGATATCGCTGTTACCTACGCCCACCTGCTCGCATCCATCTCCGACCGCTTGGATCCGAGCGAACTGGAGTCCTTCATTTCCATCGGCGTAGCGCTCAAGCAGAGCGTCCGGTGGGTTCCGATCTCCAAGGGTTCTGAAGATTGACGCCGGCCCACAACGGTGCCGGCGCCGGGACTACTCGTCCTGCATCGTTCGCCTGAGGTTGTGTGGTTTGCGCTGGCCTTGATTTCAAGATTGACGTTGAAGACGATGTGCAGGGCGCCAGCCGCACTGACGGGAGCTTATCTAGACGCACTGCTGATGGCACTATGGCGCCGCCGGCCGTAGTTTCCCCTGCAGGCACTTGTCGTAAGCATGACTATCCTCTGTAGAGTTCGAGCAGCACATTCCCAGAGGCTTCAAAGTGTCGGGAATGCCTGGTCGGTTCGATGACTTCCAAATAGTGAGCAACGCAAGCTTCGTCGTGACGGTGGTTTGCGCCTACGAACTGCCATCCGGGGTCTTCTCGGTTAGTCAGTTGGGTCTTTGGCGTATCCGCTGACGCCGCTCGTCGGTTGATTTCGACACCTCCGTAATCGTGCAGCAAAATCGCGATGAACTCGTGCGTATCGGCTGCGGTATTCTCCCCGGCTCTACATCACATACGAACTGTTCATGATCATCCAACCGCGTGTGCGTGGCTTCATCTGTGTCACAACTCACCCTGTGGGCTGCGAGGCGAACGTTAGGCAGCAGATCGAATACGTCAAGGCAAACGGTTCCATCAGCCATGGGCCCAAGAAGGTTTTAGTGATCGGTGCATCGACCGGATATGGACTTGCAGCCCGGATCACCGCCGCGTTCGCAAGCGGTGCCGATACGCTCGGTGTTTTTCTCGAGCGCCCCGGCACCAAGGGCAAGCCCGGTTCGCCTGGCTGGTACAACACAGCCGCTTTCCACGAGGCCGCCATCGCAGAAGGACTGTACGCTGTAAGCATCAATGGCGACGGCTTTTCGGATGAGACTAAGCAAAAGACGATCGATGCCATCCGCCGGGATTTGGGCCAGGTTGACCTGGTTGTCTACAGTCTCGCCGCACCGAGACGCACGCATCCTCGAACCGGTAAGGTCTTTAACTCGACGCTGAAGCCAATAGGCAAAGCGATCAGCGTGCGCAGCCTTGATACCGACACCGAGGTGATCAAAGAAGCCGTTCTGCAACCGGCGACGCCGGAAGAAATAGAAAGCACCGTCGCAGTGATGGGCGGCGAAGACTGGCAGATGTGGATCGAAGCGCTGGCGGACGCGGGCGTGTTGGCTGAGGGGGCGAAGACTACCGCCTTCACCTACCTGGGCGAGCAGATCACGCGCGACATTTACTGGAACGGCTCCATCGGCGCGGCCAAGAAGGACCTGGATCGGCGAGTCATCAGCATCAGGAACCGTCTGGCCGTTCATGGAGGTGACGCTCGCGTATCGGTACTGAAAGCAGTCGTTACCCAGGCGAGTTCCGCTATTCCAATGATGCCGCTGTACCTGTCACTGTTGTTCAAGGTGATGAAGGAGCAAGGTACTCACGAGGGCTGCATTGAGCAGGTCTACGGGCTTTACCGCGACAGCCTATACGGCAATTCGCCGCGCATGGATAGCGAGGGGCGGCTGCGCGCCGACGGCAAGGAGCTCGATCAGGAAATTCAAAGCCGCGTCCAAGAACTCTGGCACCAAGTCACCAGCGAAAACATCGACGAGGTCACGGATTTCGCTGGCTACAAATCTGAGTTCCTGCGGCTGTTCGGGTTCGGGATCGAACGAGTCGACTACGAGGCCGACGTTTGTCCCGATGTGCAAATACCCAACGTCATCAACATGTAGGTGAACTCTTGAAGTGGCCTTCCAGAACGGCGGATAGCGTGTAGAGGCCGGGGAGCGTCTCAGTGACTTTTCCGCGTTTGAATTTTTGGTAACGGGGAGATGCTCGCCTCGCTGTCGTTCGAGCAGATTCCGAACTGTCGATCACCAGCGAATTGCTGACGACTACGAGCCCGTGCTTGGTTGATAGGGTGGCAAGTTCATCAGCATCTAAACCGCGGTTACGTTAATCTCGCCGAGTGTCATGAGCCGTGTCATGAGCCGGGGAGATTAAACGGGGTGCCGATGCATGGTTGATTGTGAACGCGCTGTGTTGATGCGCGCTTACTGGAGCCGCTTTCGAATTGGCAACAATTGTCCGGTTGCGGCCGCAGGGGTCAGCCTGGCGGTGAATTCAAATGACTGGACTCGCCGCAAAACTGTATGCGTCCGCCGAACACACCTTGACGGTAGCCACTCGGTGAGTGGTACGGATTCCCAGACCCTGACACCGGGGATGGGAATCGCCGACCAACGGCGAACAGTCTTCAGCTCGGTGACCAGCGATGCGGCAGCAGCTCGTCGATGCGGTTGGCCGGGTGAGTCGGCAAGCGATTGACGAGTAATATGCCGCTCAACTGACTAATTTTGTGGTAGCGTTTCCAGCCGGAACAACAACGCCACAACATCGACTGTCATGAGCGAACCACGCCCCATCCCCTTACCAGGCGAATATCGTCCGAGGATCAGAGAGGTAAACCCTGAGCCGTTGAGCGAGTTCCGACAAGTGGACTTCGAGGGCGGGCAACGCGGGCATATCAAGCTGAGAGCAGAAGTGCGAGCGGTGCAGGCCGAGAGGACTCCCAACACCTTTGTTCATGTGAATATCGATGGCAGTGCGGTGGCAGCGAGCAGCAACGGCACAATGACTCACGATGATCGTCGCACACGCGGGCATTTCCTGGAGCGCGTCGATGTCCGTATCGCCTTGGGTCACGAAGCGTTCACGCTCTACCAAGACAATCCCCACACCACTTCCGGTTCCTCGAGTACGTCCAGCTCGACGAGCATGGGCATTGACCTGTCGACAGGATTCTTTGGTCCAACTGGGACCGGCAACGCCTCGTTTTCGTACAGCATCGGCACATCGTTCTCTCGCGCACTGAACGATTTTCGCGTCTCAAACATCTCAGGAGACCGAAAGCTCCACCACGATTACCTCTTGGAGAGTGCCGGGGGGCTGTACAACAACTATCGGGACTTGTGGCCCGGCGGGACCGCTACGGACATCGAGTCTTTTTTTCTTGGGGACCTCAGTACCATCGAATTGAGGAATCCGCCGCACCTTTCGATATCCAATCTCCCACTCATCTCGCAAGCCATCTTTGTCGGACCGAAAGTCAATGAAGACATCGAGCTAGAAGTCGCGCTCGTGGCCAGGTTTGTGAAGGTGTCTGTTCATAGACCCACCTTTGGCATCCCGCCGTACGAGGTCAAGGAAGACGCAGTCGAAGTGCCAGTGACTGCCCATATCAAGATCAGCCTGTCAGAAATGCAATGGTGACTTCGAGGGAAGTCGTGGAGTCAAAAGCTAACGGAGCATTCCATGCCATTCGGTGACTTCATTGAATTGCCCGAAGACATCAGACATGAAGTCTTCAAGCGCATGTCTGAAGAAGACATGATCAAAGTCCTGCAGCTATCTCATCAGCATGAAGACATGCTGACTCACATGCTCGCCAACGACTTCATGCGCAACGATTGGCTGCGGAGAGACGTTCAGATTGACCGCGGGGCGACGCCCCAAGAGATTCGGTCGACGCTTGAGACGAGGGAGAGAGACGAAGCGGCCAACAGCAAGAATACAAGTGAGATTGAGCGTGCCCGCAGGACGCAGCTGCGGCGACTGGTTACTCCTGTGCCCGGTGGCAGTGTCGACGTCAACACTCGTCTCGACTTTATCCTCGGCACTTTCCATGAGGAGCTACGTGAAAACACTCTTGCGGCCTTCGAGGAGGGCCGCTTCGAAGATATCCCGTATCTTGGCGATGGCAGTCCGCTTCTGTCTGCGGTGTTGAACTTCAAGGAACTGGCGCCGCGATCTCCCCAGGTAGATTCAACCGCCAACCTGATGAAAGACCGGATCCTTCCTAGGGCACGAGTGCTGGTACAGATGTACCACGACAACGGTGGAACTCTGTCGGGATTGAAGAAGAAGGACCCGCATGCGGAGGCGGAGCTTCGCAGGCTGGAGACGGATCTGAACAGAATCTTGTTCTTCGACGACTTCGATGAAGTTCAGCGAGGTCCTCTAATGCGCAACGCGAACGACGGCCCCATCACGACTGAGTTCTTCAATGAGCACTCTGGCGCAACCTACCGTGACGTCATCGGCTTCACGCTCGCTTGGGTAAATGGTGAAATCCAGCTCCGCGGTTAGCGCAATGGCCAATGGCCATCAGGTCTCGCCGTTTCACCAACGGCTGCAGGCGCACGCTGCACACGCCCACCCAGGCGGCCAGGGGTGTTAATCCCCACGCCTCCCTGACCCACCTTTTCCGTCCAGTCCTGACCCACCTTTGTCCGAGCCTCTCGGGCTCAGGTTGTGGGTAACTGCCTCGGTTTGGACTCCTTCCTGGTGGTGGGTTGAGCTGAGCTGTTCTTGAACCGGTAGCTGTCGTTGTTGGTCGCGCTGGAGAACACAATCGCGGCGTATCGAACCCTTCGTTCCGTTACGGTCAAAGTGAACGCAGACGCCGAGTACGTCGCCATGAATTTCCTGAACCAGGTGCGCAAGCAGATTGCTTGAACGACACACGTGAAGGAGAGACATGCCCGGACGCGACTGGGTCACGGCAGGGGGGCGCCGAGTGATGACGCCCCGCTGAATGATCATCACCACCCGTCCTCTACATCCACCACCACCTTGCCGATGGTGCGCCCCGTCTCGATCTGCCGGTGTGCTTGGGCGAGGTCGCATATCCTCCAGCGAGAGTTGATCATGGGCGCGATGTCGTGCTCCAGAGCCGAGCCCACCAGCCTGGACAGCGCACGGCCCTGCGCCGCAGGGTCCATGCCCCACAGAGAGGCTGCGCCCATCACGTGGTGGATCAGGGTGGCGGCCTTCGTGAACAGCACGGTGCTCCCAGGATGGTGTGCAGGAACAATGCTGACGAGCGTTCCCAGCGGCGAGAGCGCTTCCATCGACCTCGCAAACACGTCCGCGCCCACGTTGTCCATGATGGTCGGCATTCCTTGGTACCCCGCATCGGCGAGGCACACGGCAACAAAATCTTCTTCCCGGTAGTTGATCACTCGCTCGACGCCCAGGCGATGGCAAGTGGCGATCGAATCTGAGTTCCCGGCCGTGGCCCACACGCGCCATCCCAGTGCCCGTGCCAACTGGATTTGCAGATGACCCACTCCGCCCGCGCCGGCATGCACCAGCACCAAACGCCGCTCGCTGCATGCCGCCGCGCGCTCCAGGCACTCCAGAGCAGTGACCCCCGCCAACGACATCGCGGCGGCCTGTGCATGGGACCAGCTCGCAGGCTTGAGGCACAAAGATCGAAAGTCCACCAGGACGTCTTCAGCGTTGGCCCCCCCGCCCCCGGAGAGAGGGCGATCCAAAGACGGCATCGCCGACCTGGAACCCTTGTACGCTGTCTCCAATGCTTTCCACGACGCCCGACACGTCGTACCCCAGTACGAGTGGGAAAGTGCGCGCGATCAACCGCTGCGAGGAGGTCGCGCGCGCCCGAATGTCGGCGGGGTTCACGCTGCTGCACACCACACGCACCAAAACATCGTGCGACGAAGGCACCGGTTGCGCAATCTCCAGCGGCCGCAATTCAGAGGCATCCCCGTGCCGTTCCAATCCCATCGCTTTCACTGGCCTCACTCCTTGGTTTGACTTGGTTTAAAGATCACAGCCCGTGGATGAAACTGGGCTGCAGGGCTTCCGCCCCCTTTGCACTGGCAACAATCAGTCGGTGCCCAGTGCGAAGTCCACTGCCGCCTGTGCGTGCAGCCGGGTGGTGTCGAGCACCGGCAGCACGCTGTCTCTCTGCTGGATGAGGAGCGTGATCTCTGTGCAGCCCAGCACCACCGCTTGGGCGCCGCGCTGCGCAAGCGATGTGATGACGCGCTGGTATGTGCTGCGGGAGGCTTCGCTCACCACCCCGGCGCACAGCTCTTCGTAGATGATCCTGTGCACGTCGGCTCGGCCTTCCTCATCCGGCACCAGCACTTGCAGGCCGAACTCCTGCTCCAGCCGCTCCCGCATGAAGGGCTGCTCCATGGTGAAACGGGTTCCCAAAAGGCCCAGCACCTTGACGCCGGACTGCGCGGCATGGCGCCCCACCGGGTTGGCAATATGCAAAAAAGGAACAGGCACGGCCGCGGCCACACGGTCGGCCACCTTGTGCATCGTGTTGGTACACAGCACCACACAGTCAGCGCCACCGCGGTGCAGGCGTATCGCGCCATCTTCCAGCATGCCGGCCAGTTCGTCCCATCTTCCGGCATGCTGTGCCTGTTCGATGGGTCCGAAGTCGACGCTGTACATCAGCAGCTTGGCCGAGCGCAACGGTCCGAGCCGGCGGCGCACCTCCTGGTTGATGAATTTGTAATACTCGGCGCTGGACTCCCAGCTCATGCCGCCGATGAGGCCGATGACGCGGGCAGTCTCGCTGCCTTGGTTTGCAGAGGTGTTGTTCATGCAGGCAGTATCGATCTGCGCGATGCACGCGTATATCAAAAAATTTCAGCGCGACGCTACCTAGCCTTTCACGATGAGACGCAACGACCCAGCTTTCCGCAGTACGGTTTTCGAAAGCGCGGCAGCGCCGCAGGCGCAGCTGTTGAGCCGCAGTCCTTACAGCACCTTGGACCCGGCGCGCACCTACGCGCTCGGCATCGCGCTGGAGAGGCAGCGCGGTGTTCATGCCATTGGGTCCGACCGGCGAGAGGACTTCGACACTTGGCCAGGCACCCTGGCCTACACGCCCCCTGGCGTCGATGTCTTCAGCGAATCCGAAACGGGCGGCGAGTACTTGGTCGTGCGCTGGAGCGACGAAGGCGCGCCACTGACTACGAGCCACAGCAGCAGCGGGCAGCGGCTTTACTGGACCGGGCACGCCCGCGCGCTGCAGGCGGCACGGAAACTGCGGGCCCTGCTGTTGATGGCGCCATCGCCCGACGCTCTGGCCATCGAGCAGGCCACATTGGATTTCGTAGGCCAGATGGAACAACTCGCTCCCGCCTGTCCGACTGGCCAAGCCGATGCGCAGTTGCGCACCGTATACGGGCGCGTGCTGGACCGCATTGGCAGCGACTTCGCGCAACCTTTGACGATTGCGGAGCTGGCCCAGGCAGAAGGCAGGGCACCCTTGCAGTTCCTGCGGGAGTTCACGCGGTTAGTCGGCGTGACGCCCCATGCCTTCATCGTGGAGACACGTGTGCAAGCCGCGCGTGCCATGATGCGACACGGCGCGGAGTCGCTCGCCAGTATCGCCCTGGACTGTGGCTTCAGCCACCAATCGCACATGGGGACGGCGTTTCGGAAGCTGCTCGGGCAAACCCCGCGCCAGTACGCGAACGCCCACACGCTCTCAGCAAACCATAGCTCGGGAGCGTAAGTGCACAACGCCGTGGAAGCCCGGGCGAGCGTTCCCGTGGTCTTTGAAACCCGGCGGCTCCTCTGCCGGCGCATCGTGCCAGCCGACGCGCCAGCCATGTTCCGCGTCTATGGCGATGCCGAGGCGATGCGCTGGGTTGGAGATGGCAAAGCGTTGAACCAGGCCCAATGCCGCGATTGGATCGCCATCACAGAGCGCAACTATGCAGAAAAGGGGTACGGGATGTTTGCGTTGGCGTGCCGGGCATCCGGCACGGTTATCGGCTTTTGCGGGATCGTGCACCCCGGCGGCCAGCCGGAAGCGGAAATCAAGTATGCACTGCACCGGAACCACTGGGGCCGTGGCCTTGCCACGGAGGCGGTTCAGGCTCTGCTGGCGGCGGCCCCTCACCTCGGGATTCGGCACGTCATCGCCACCGTCGCGCCCGAAAACCTGCCGTCCCAGGCCGTGCTGCTAAAGGCCGGCATGGCGCGCGGCGAAATCCGCGTCAATGACGACGGTTCCACCACCCAGTTCTTCAGTTACGCAACGGCCACTGACGGCAGCGTGCAGGTGATTCCGAACAACGCTCTTCCCGGATGAGGCGTACCTTGCAGTCGATCCGCTATTCGTTTGAAGACCCCCGCGATCGCGCGGAATACCGCAGGCCCGCCCACCGGCCCGGGGTCGAAATTGTCGAGGCCAGGTTTGTGCGCCTCGCTTTTGAAGCCCACACGCACCAAGCCTTTGGCCTGGGCATCGTCCATGAGGGTGTGGAACGGTTCAGATACCGAGGAGCTGACCACCTGGCAGCGCCAGGCTCGATAATTCTGATGAACCCGGATGAACTACACGCCGGTCGTGCCGAGTGCCCGCAAGGCTGGGGCTACCGCATGCTGCATCTGGAACCTGGCACTCTGGAAGAGATCGTGGATGAAGCAGGCTGGTCGTTCCGCGATGTGCTGGTGGACGGCGATCTGAGCACCGCCAGGCTGCTGGGCGCGCAGTTGCAGGCGCTCTGGCAATCGCAGGACGCCTTGGAGCTGGACGGTCTCCTGCTTCAGTTTCTGGAGACGCTGCGTCCGCACGCGCGATGCAGACCTGTGCGCAAGGAGGCCGCGCCAGGACGTTTTGCGCAGGTGATCGACTACATGCAGGCCCACATGGACGAAGCCATCCAGCTGGACGATCTGGCTGCGGTGGCGGGCCTGAGCCGCTTTCATTTCCTGAGGCAGTTCAGGGCTTGCCACCATGTCACGCCCCACAAGATGCTGATGGCGCTGCGGCTTCACGCGGCCAAAGGCTGGCTTGCCAAGGGAACCCCCTCCGCCGAGGTCGCTGTACGCGCCGGCTTGGCCGACCAGGCGCACCTGACGCGTGCCTTCACGCAGCGCTACGGTGTTGCGCCCGCGAGATACCAGCGCCAAGTCGCTGAGTGATCGTGACAGAGGCGAGCGCCGCAGTTAGGCAGCAATCTCGTACAAGACAGCCTGGACGGACTGCCCCACACTCGGGCGAATCCACTTTTTTTTTGGCCGTGAGGGCACGGGGGCTGCGTTTGGCCCGCCGAACCAGCCAGCGCGCTGCTTCGCCCGGCCGCTGTGCGTCTAGGGACACGTGGGGTCCAGGGCGCTTAACCATCAGGAGTACATGTTGTTTGCAAGACTATGGACCACAGGCATCTCGCCAGGCGCGAGCCCGACATACGACACCTTCGCCGCCCAACGCTCGCGGTCCATGTTTGCGTCCTTGCCGGGATGCCTGGGCGCCGTTTTTTTCGGAACCGGTGACACGCGCTCTGTCTTGAGCCTGTGGGTTGATCAAGCCTCCATCGACGCCCTGGAGAGCAACCTCCTGTACGCCGAAACCGTCCAGAGCTTTCTGGCCACCGGCGCTTTAGCAGAGCAGCAAACTACCGTAGTCCACGAGGTCACCGGTGGCACATTGGATCTTTCCAGCCTTGCACGTACCCCGCTCAATCCTGACGCACCCATTGAGTGAGCGCGCATGCGGCACCGACCGGCAGCCTGCTCAGTTGGCAGACCGTCGAGTGCGTCCCGGTAGCTTCTCGCAGTTCAGCGCTTTTTCGCAGTATGTTCCTATCCTCCCCACGCATCAAAATTTGCAGCATCAGCAGCCACTCCGAGGCTGACCTCGCCATCAAGGCCGGCGCCGACGCGCTGGGTCTGGTGGGCGACATGCCCAGCGGGCCAGGAACCATCGCAGACGGCGCGATCCGCTCCATTGCGCTGGAGGTACCCGCAGGCATCTCCGTCTTCTTGCTGACCCGGGAGTGCACTGCATCGGCCATCGCGGCCCACGTTGAGCGCTGTGCGGTATCCACCGTGCAGATCGTGAACCATATTGCGCCGCAGGAGTTGGAACGCCTGCGCGAAATGTTGCACTCCTTGCGCATCGTCCAGGTGATTCATGTGGAGGACGCGTCGGCGCTCGAACTGCTGGACAGGTACGAAGCCTCGGTGCATGCGTTTCTGCTGGACTCCGGTTCGCCTGGCGCGTCCATTCCGCTGCTCGGCGGAACAGGCCGCGTTCACGACTGGGGCGTCAGCGCTGAGTTTGTGCGCCGCGCGCGCCGGCCGGTTTTTCTTGCGGGCGGGCTCACGCCGGCCAATGTTGCAGAGGCCATCCGCACCGTGCGGCCATTTGGACTGGACATTTGCTCCGGCGTCAGGACGGAGGGACGCCTGGATGCCGCGAAACTCTCTGCCTATGTGCAAGCAATCCGATCGGCCACTCACTGATTGTCATGACGCCGTGCAGCGATGAGGCCGAAGAGGCCCAAGCAGAGGAGGCTACCCACTGCGCGCACGCTGGTCTCACCACAGAGCTATTATTGGAACGACAACAACATGACTGAATGGATCCACCATGGCATCGACACTGTGACGGGCATGCCATACGCGCAAGTCGGTAGTGGCGATGCAGCCGTGCTCGTGCACGGCGCCCTGGCCGACGCACGCATGTGGCGACCGCACCAAGCGTTGCTGGCCGAGCAATGGCGCACGACCGCAGTGACCCTGCGCTATCACTTTGGCTCGGAGGACGCGGACCCATTGCGCCGCCGCGCAGACTCAGCCCCGTTTGGCGTCGCTACGCACGCGGAAGACCTGGCCGCGTTCATCGAAGGGATGAACCGCGGCCCGGTACACCTGGTGGCATGGTCCTATTCCGCCCATGCAGCGCTGTACCTCGCTTGTCACCGCCCACATCTTCTTCGCAGCGTGTTCGTGTATGAACCCGGCTTTCCCACCTATGTCACCGACACCCAAGCCTTGCAAGTGTTCGGCGAAGACGCAGCGCGGATGTACGGACCCATGGGCGCAGCATTGCACAGCGGCGATCTGCCAGGTGCCGTGGAATTGCTGATGGATGCCTCGGGCCAGCGGCAGGGGTACTTCCGCGAGCAGCCCGCGCACCGGCGGCAGATTCAGCACGACAACGCGCACACAATCCCGCTGCTGATGACGCAAACGCCCCCGCCCGCCATCACTGCGGAGCAGTTGCGCTCCGTGTGCGTTCCGGTGTGCGTGGCTCAGGGCGCGCAGACGCGTCCAGTGTTCAGCGTAGTCTGCAACGCAGCAGCGAAGGCCATGCCCCAAGCACGCCATCTTGTGGTGGACCACGCCGATCACTTGTGGCCAGATGAACAACCGGCCGCATTCTGCAGTGCGCTGCAAAGCTTCTGGGACTGTGACACAGTGGCTCGGAGAACAGACGCCTAAGTGTTGTTGACATGTACTCCTGCAGTAGCCAGCAGGAGGGAATAACCAGGCTGTAAGCGCGTGGCCCTCTGCCAGCGCTCCAATAGTCCCTTGCATTGCGGTGCTCCCACCAGCTTACCGCCATCTTCAATGTCCCTTTAACGATACCCCGTGGACAGACAGACCGGAACCCAAACCTGCGACCGTGCAATTAACCGAGGGGAACTCTATTGGATCGCGGCCGACCCGACGAAGGGAGCCGTGCCCGGGGTGCCGCATCCCCATTTGGTGGTACAGGACGATGTGTTCAATCACTCGCGCATCGGCACAGTCATCGTGTGCGCGTTGAGCTCCAATCTGCGCAAGGCCGCAGAGCCAGGCAATGTGCTGCTCCACCCTGGTGAGGGCGGGCTTGCGCGGCAGAGCGTTGTCGTTTCGACCCAGGTGTCCTGCATCTACAAGGCACAGCTAGGCGCCCTGATAGGCGAACTCTCACAAGAACGCGTGGATGAGGTGGTGGCAGGGTTGCGCTTCGTGCTCCGATCGTTTCATCGGCGGGGCTGAGGGCCGAAGCCCCAAGCCAACTCTTAATCGAGTCAGCGCTCCCATAGCCCGTCGCGCGCCAAGGCGATTCAGCTTATCCCCACGCGCACAACTCCAGCAACGTACTTCAAAAGATCGCCACCCACCTTCATCCGTATCAACCTATGCACATTCGACTTGCACGTAGCACTGAGACCGACGCATTGGTGACCTTGTGGCGCCGCTCCGTGGTGGCAACGCACACGTTTTTGGCGATGAGCGATGTGGAAGCCCTTCTGCCAATTGTTCGCGACAAAGTCCTCGGTGAGCTGGAGGTTTGGGTCCTTGAAAACGGCGGCACCCCCATGGGCTTCATGGCGCTGTATCACGCGTCCCTGGAGGCCTTGTTCATCGACCCGGAGCAAAGGCGCCGCGGTGGTGGCCGACTGCTCTTGAACCATGCTCGATCCCTGAAGGGCCCCCTTACCGTCGATGTCAATGAACAGAACCCCCACGCACTTCAGTTTTACCTTGCCGAAGGTTTCGAAGTGGTAGGTCGCTCCGAACTCGACGGAACCGGCAGACCTTTCCCGCTCCTGCACCTCAGAGACTCTTGGCAAGACAGTTGAAGCTGCGATAACTGCAAGACGTTGGCAGGCAGATGATTCGGCCGTCGCGTTGCCGGCCCAGAAATGGTTCAAGCGCTCAGGTGAGCGACAGAGCTTTTCGCCCCTTCTCTATCGCTTGCCGCTTCTTCCAAAAGCCCGCCCACGGATCCTCCTGCTGAAAACTCAAATACTCCCGCGCCGTCGCAATCGTCCACTGCGCGCCACCCTTGAGTTCCTTGAGCTGCTCCCACCCCACCGGCATCGACACCCCCATCCCAGGCCGCGACCGCGCCGAGAAGGCGCAAGCCGTGGTCTGCCCATGGCCGTTGCGCAGGTAGTCGATGAAGATCTTCCCTACGCGGTTCTTGCCGCCCATGACAGCGACGAATCGGCTTGGTATCACCCGCGCCATGTGCTTGACCACCGCTTGCGAGAACGCCTTCACCTCGGTGTAGTCGCGCTTCGGCGTGATCGGCACCACCACATGCAGGCCCTTTCCGCCGCTAGTCTTGAGCCAGCACTCCAGGCCCAGCTCGGCGAGCATCACGCGGGTGAGCTCTGCCGCCTCTTGCAGCAAGGGCCAGGTCACACCTTCTCCGGGATCAAGGTCGAGCACGAACCGATCCGGCAGGTCGATGCGCGCGACCTTGGAGTTCCAGGTGTGGAACTCCACCACGTTCATCTGCGCTGCCGCAATCAGCGCGTCGGCGGAGTTCACAGCCAACAGCGCCTCGTGTCCAGGCCACAGAGCCGGATCCAGCTCCTCGAGGCCCGGCATCTTGCTCTCCGGGTGCTTCTGAAAAAACAGCTGTCCCGTGATCCCGGTCGGCGCTCGGACTAGCGATGTCGGTCGATCTTTGAGGTGGGGAAGCATCCATTCGGCGATGCTCTCGTAATAGCGCACAAGATCAATCTTGCGCAATCCGGTGCTGGGATCAATCACCCGGTCGGGATGGGTGATCTTGACTCTGGAGGTGGCGGCCGCAGCCTTCGACTTCGTCGCCACCGGGGGCCCGGCTGTGGGTGCGGGAGTCTTGGCGCGCTCGCGTGTGATCATCCTCGCGGGCTTGTCCGTGCGGATACCCCGGAACACCGCGTGCCGAATGCGTTTGTCAGGTGTCCATTCCCCAAACGCCACCTCGACCACCAGGGAGGGACGAACCCACCGCTCGGCACCAACTTTGCGCTTGGACCATCGGCCCGGCTTGAACTCGGCGGCGTCCAGAGGCGGGTCCGGAACTTCGAGCTTCACCAATCGGGCATGCAGCTCAGCCCCCGTCGAGGAATCCCAGCCAGTGCCGACGGATCCGGCCGCCACAAGCTTTCCCTCCTCGTGATAGCCCAGCAGCAGACTGCCCACCTCCTTGGTGGCGCCGGTGCGGTTGGTGAAGCCGAGCACTACGAACTCCTGCCTGTGTTGGCACTTGAGCTTCATCCAGGTTTCGGTTCTCCCAGATACATACGGCGCATCCGCCCGCTTGATGATCAGGCCCTCCAGACCCATATCGCACGCGGCGCCCAGCAGCTGCGATGGCGCCACCTCGAAGGCCTGACTGAACCGGACGACGCCGTTCTCGCGTTCATCAAACAGTTCCTTAAGCAACTGCCGCCGCGCTGCGAGCGGCACGCCGCGCAGATCCTGGTCGCCCAGGTAAGGCATGTCGAACACAAACATCACGATGTCCCGCGTGCGCGCGTTGTCGATCGCGTTCTGAAGCCGGTTGAAATCAGGGATGCCAGAGTCGTTCAGGACCACGATCTCACCATCCAGCCATGCCCGGGTCAGACCAAGCTCGGCGATGCCGCTTGCGACCTGTTGCAGCTTCTCGGTCCAGTCATTGCCGTTGCGAGTGAACAGACGAACCTCGTCGTCCTCCACACGGGCAAGAATTCGGTAACCATCAAACTTGGTTTCGATGATCCAATCGCCCTCCGGGACCGACGACACCAGCGTGGCGAGCTGCGGCTCCAGCTTTGCAGGGAGGCGGGCTCTGCGCGCGTTGGCCAGCGGTTGTGTCACCGCGGCGCCTGATGCTGGCGCGCCGATGGCGTCCTGGCGCTCCTCCGCGAGACCGAGCGGCGTTTCGACAACGCTGTCGGGCAAGGCTGTGATGACGTCGTACTCCGTGCTCGGGCGCGCCCAGGCGTCGCCGCGCTTCTTAAATAGCATCCACTGGTCCTGTTTCTTCTCGCCCGGCTTGGAGATGCGCACGAGTTCCCAGAGGCCTGCGAGCTTTTGGCCGTGGAGGTGGAACATGATCTTGCCCTGCGCCAGGCCATCCTGGGGATCGCCCACGGGTTCCCACGTTCCGCGGTCCCAGATGATGACCTTGCCAGCGCCGTACTCGCCCTTGGGGATGGTTCCCTCAAAGGTGTTGTAGTCGATGGGGTGATCCTCGACATGGATGGCCATGGACTTGACTTTGGGGTCGAACGACGGTCCCTTGGGCACTGCCCAGCTCATCATCACGCCGTCCATCTCCAGCCGAAAGTCGTAGTGCAAGCGGGACGCCCAGTGTTTTTGGATCACGAACTGCAGCGGCTCCGCCGCGCCCTTTGCGCGACGAGGTGGTTTCGCAGCGACGCCCGCTGGCTCGGAGGTTTTGGTGAAGTCGCGCTTGGCTTTGTACTTTGCAAGCGGTTCAGCGCTGGGCGTAGGCTCGGCTTTGACCGTCTTCTCCGCCTTCTTCGTTCCGGTTGATTTCTTGGCAGCTATGGTCGGCTTGCGCGTCGCTGGCGCATTCGCGACAGTCAGCTCCGCCCACACCGGGGCATGGTCGCTCGGACTCTCCTTGCCGCGTTCCTCGCGGTCCACCCCTGCGCTGTGCAGCTTCAGCGAGTGCCCCACCAGGATGTGGTCGATGCGCAGCCCGGCATCGCGTTCCCATCGCTTGCGACGATAGTCCCAGAACGTGAAGGGCACCTTCTTGCGATGCACCTTGCCGATGGCATCTCTCCACCCCTGTGCCAGGATGCTGGCAAAGGCGGCGCGCGCCTGGGGTTCCAACAGTGCGTCGTCGCGCCAGGTGTCGGGCTTGTAAATATCCGTGTCCGTGGGCACCACGTTCCAGTCGCCCAGTAGCACCACAGGGTGCCCCGATTCCCACAGCTCTCCGGACCGGCGCCTCAGCCGCTCGAACCACCGAAGTTTGTAGTCGAACTTGGGGCCGGGCTGGGGATTGCCATTGGGCATGTAGAGGCACGCGAACAGCACGCCATGGACGGCCGCTTCCAGGTAGCGCGCCTCCTTGTCTGCCGGGTCACCGGGCAAAGCCGTGACGATGGGCAGCGGCTCCCCTGCGCGGCTCAGAATGGCAACACCGTTCCAGGTGCGCTGCCCCACCACCAGGCTGCTGTATCCGACCTCCTGCAATGCAGCGGTTGGGAAATCAACCGTCGGGCACTTAATTTCCTGCAGCGCTACAACATCCGGCTGCGTGCGTTGCAGCCAGTCCACCAGCAGCGTTAGCCGCTTGTTGACGTTGTTGATGTTCCACGTTGCGACGCGCACAGTTTCACCGGCTGCCCTTCAGGTGTTCCTCAACAGCGGCGGCATCGTTGCCCACGGCGCGGACCGCGGCTTCGAGTTGCTCCGGCGTCACGTTGAACTTCTTTGCCCAGTCGCGAACCTCGTACTCCTGGGAAAGGCTGATGCGTTTGCGGTCCTGGCCGCCGGATTGGGATTTGTCGTCGGGCATGTCGGCTCCTGGGGTGGAAACTGCAGATCAAGCGGCTTTGCGCTCCGTGCTGGACCTTCGCGCGGCAGACTTGGCGGGTGCCTTCTTGGTGGCAGTCTTGGTGGAGGCCTTGCTCGGCTTCTTGGCAGGCGCTTTGGCAGCCGACTTGCTGCTGGACTTTCCGCCACCTTTGAGGCTGCGCTGCAGCAGCGCAGTGAGATCGATGACATCGGCCGATTGAGGTGCTTCCTCCTCGGGTTCGAGCACGGTTTTGCCTTCGCCAGCCTTTGCCTTCTTCTCGACCAGTTTCATCACTTGGATACGGAATTCGTCCTTGAAGTCGGCGGGGTTCCACTTCCCCGACATTTCTTCGATAAGTTGCGTGGCGATCTTGAGTTCGGCTGCGGTCACGGATTTGCGGCCCTCCGCAGGTAGGTCGAGGCTGTCCAGCGTCTTGACTTCGTCGCCCCAGCGCAGCAGGGACAGCACCAATGCTGGGCCGGAAGGCACGAGTGCGGCCAGGTGCTGCTTGGTGGCGATGACCACTTTGGCGAGGCCGATTTTTCCCGTCGAGATCAGTGCTTCCCGGAGGAGGGAATACACCTTATCGCTCTTGTTGATGGGCGTGACGTAATAAGGACGCTCCAGGAAGACGAAGGGCAGTTCATTGGCCTCAATGAATCGCTCGATGGTGATGGTCTGCGTGGTCTTGGGAAAGACGGCTTCGATTTCTTCGGGGCTGATGATGACGTACTTGTCGTCCTCGTACTCCACTCCCTTGACGATGTTCTCTTTGGTGATTTCGCGGCCGGTCCGCTTGTTCACCCGCTTGTAACCCACAGGGTCCATGCTGCGCTTGTCCAACCAGTCAAAGTCCACGCCTTCCTCTGTGGCCGCCGTGTGCAGGCCAACAGGGATGTGAACCAATCCGAACGTAATGGCACCCTTCCAGAGGGTGCGGCTGCCAGTGGCCATGGAGCTCTCCGCAGTTTGATTGCGGAAAGTTTGGTTGGCTGCTTTGTTGAAGGATGTAGGCAGCGACTTACCGTTGCCGTAGGTTTCGGCACATTCCACGACCAGTTGTGGGTGCCTATGCTTCAGCATGGCCGATGTACTACGCCTCCTCGCCGTTCATGTTGCGGAATCTGACCCCGGGCAGTTTGAATGGGTCATCACGGAACGCGTGAACGAGGATCGATGGAGGGAAATCGACCGCGCCAAGGATGGATACAAAACCTACAAGTCCGCCATGGCCAATGGACTTGTGGCATTGGAAGAGATGATCTCTGACCTGGATGTGGGGCCGCGGAGGGACGCTGAGCAGACTGACCAGACGCAGACCCTACCTCAAGGCAGAGTCCAGCCAGCGCCATCTGATGAAAAGGATGCTGCCTCGCCCAAGGAGAAGCCTAAGAAGGCTGCTTACTTTGGTTTCGGTCCCATCCGATAGCTCGGAAATCCCTGCAAAAAGGGGCCCGCACGTGCGGGCCCAAACACTGGCAGCCGGAGCCTGATTCACCGGCAAATCCATCGTTCTCAATCTTATTCGGTGAAGAAGTAGGACAGGTTCCGAAATCGCTGCGAGGGCCGGACCGCGCCCCGCCTGGGGATAGCTGAGTGACTTGAAGGTGTATTGCAGAGAGCCTTTCACTCGGCGCCGCTCCGGGCTGCGATTGCGCGCTACGAATTCTGAGGGTGCTGCTTGCCACGGTGGCCTAAGCCGTTTCCAGAATCTCGGCCCGCTCATATACTGTTAATAAATAAGGGGTATCTATTTAGCTCCAGTGGCGTCAGAATAGCTGGATGGAAACCCAGATGCTAACGCCAACACCTGGACAGGACTACCCTCGCACCTGGAACGAATTTCTTGACTGGTTTGCCACCGAAGAGGCCTGCCAGGCGTTCCTGGAGAAGCTTCGCTGGCCCCAAGGCTTCGTCTGCCCGCGTTGCGGCAACGCTGGTGATGTGTACCGCGCCAGCCGCACCCGCCTGATGTGCCGCTCATGCCAGTACCAAGGCACAGTGACCTCAGGCACCATCTTTGATAAGACGCGCACACCGCTGCGTGTCTGGCTGGCTGCCGCGTGGTACCTGACCAATCAGAAACAAGGCGTGAGCGCCCTGGGGCTGCAGCGCGTATTGGGTTTGGGGAGCTACCAGACCGCCTGGACCATGCTGCACCGGTTCCGACGCGCCATGGTCCGCTCGGGCCGAGATAAGCTCAAGGGGCTTGTCGAGGTGGATGAAACGTATCTGTCCATCACGGATCGCAAGAATCCCGCCACCCCTGCAGGGCGCAAGAGCAGCACCACCAAAGTGTTGATGGTCATGGCGGTGGAGATCGTGGAGCCCAAGGGATTTGGACGCATCCGGTTGCGCCGCATTGACCGGGACTCCGCCAACCACGTCATCCCCTTCGTGCAGGAAGTGGTCGAGCCCGGAGCCCAGGTCCGCACGGATGGCTCGGCGGCATACCGCGCTCTGGGAGAGCTGGGTTACACCCACCAGCGCACCGTCATGCTCGGCTCAGGAGTACCTGCCCATGTCTCCATGGCGGGAGTGCACCGGGTTGCCTCAC
>Ga0307408_100000581_pt1 | contig 31371 bp, 26 predicted proteins | sample 322Cmetagenome_FD_202116 | JGI IMG/M metagenome (GOLD analysis project Ga0307408, IMG submission 202116) | Maize rhizosphere microbial communities from greenhouse at UC Davis, California, United States - 322HYB-C-3 | ecosystem: Host-associated > Plants > Roots > Rhizosphere > Soil | place...
GCGACCACCACCGCCAGTTCCGGCGTGGTCAGGCCGCGGCCATCGGCCTTGCGGCGCGCCAGTTCAGCCACCGATGGCAGCTGTTCCAGTTCGCGCGACAGCGCGCCCTCTTCTTCCAGGCTGGCGATCAGCGCGGCGTAGCCATCCTGCACGGACGCGTCGCCCTGCGCCTGCTGTTCGCGCACCAGCAAACGGGTTTGCTGGGTGTTGTCGCGCAAGACCAGGCGTTCCACTTCCATGGTCATGTCGTTCAACAGCTGGTTACGGTCGGTTTCCGACAGCTGGCCGGCGTTCATCTCGACGTCCAGCCACATCTTGCAGTTGACTTCGTGGTCGGAGCAGTCCACACCCGCCGAGTTGTCGATCGCATCGGTGAAGATGCGGCCGCCGGCCAGTGCGAATTCGATACGGCCGGCCTGGGTCGCGCCCAGGTTGCCGCCTTCGGACACCACCTTGCAGCGCAGTTCATTGCCGCTGACACGGATATTGTCGTTGGCGCGGTCTTTCACCTGGGCGTGGGTCTCGCTCGACGCCTTGATGTAGGTGCCGATACCGCCGTTGTAGAACAGGTCCACCGGCGCCAGCAGGATGCGGTGCATCAGTTCTTCCGGCGTCAGCGCGGTTTCCTCGATGTCCAGCGCGGCGCGGATTTCCGGCGACAGTTCGATCGAACGGGCGTTGCGCGGGAATACGCCGCCGCCCTGCGAGATCAGGTCCTTGTTGTAGTCTTCCCACGAAGAACGCGGCAGCGCGAACATGCGCTGGCGTTCCGCGAACGACACCGCGGTGTCCGGGTTCGGGTCCAGGAAGATGTGGCGGTGGTCGAACGCCGCCAGCAGCTTGATCTGGTTCGACAGCAGCACGCCGTTGCCAAACACGTCGCCCGACATGTCGCCCACGCCGACCACGGTGAATGGCGTGGTGTTCATGTCGTGGTCCATCTCGTAGAAGTGGCGCTTGACGGCTTCAAAGGCGCCCTTGGCGGTAATGCCCATCTTCTTGTGGTCATAGCCGTTCGAGCCGCCCGAGGCGAACGCGTCGCCCAGCCAGAAGCCGCGCTTGACCGCGATGCTGTTGGCGATGTCGGAGAAGGTTGCGGTGCCCTTGTCGGCCGCCACCACCAGGTACGGGTCGTTGCCGTCGTAGCACACGGTGTCCTGTGGCGACACGATATCGCCCAGCACGCGGTTGTCGGTCACTTCCAGCAGGCTGGCAATGAACAGGCGGTACACGGCTTCGCCTTCGGCCGCCACCACTTCACGGGTCGCGTCTTTCGGCATCATCTTGCACACGAAACCGCCCTTCGCGCCGGCCGGTACGATCACGGCGTTCTTCACCATCTGCGCCTTCACCAGGCCCAGCACTTCGGTGCGGTAGTCTTCCATGCGGTCCGACCAGCGCAGGCCGCCACGGGCAACCGGGCCGCCGCGCAGGTGCACACCTTCGAAGCGGCGCGAGAACACGTAGATTTCGCGGAACGGACGCGGTTCCGGCACCAGCGCCAGGTTGCTGGTGTCGAACTTGAAGATGATCTTGTCGCCCTGCTGGTCGTTCTGGTAGTAGTTGGTGCGCAGGGTGGCGTTGATCAGGTCAACGTAGGCGGCGGCGATTTCCTCGGTATCGGCGTGATTCAGCTGGCCCAGGCCGGCCTTGATTTCCGCCAGCTTGTCTTTCGCTGCGGCACGGGTGGCTTCATCGTTGGCCGGATTGAAGCGCTGTTCGAACGCGTCGACCAGGGATTTCACCAGGGCCGGCTGCTTGCGCAGGGTTTCCGCCACATAGCGCACCTGGAAGCGGGCGCCGGCCTGGCGCCAGTAGCTCATGTAGGCGCGCACCAGCTGCACCTGGCGGGTCGAGAGGCCGCCTTCGATCACCAGGCCATTCAGGCGGCCATCTTCAGCCTCATTGTTGAACAGCGACGTGACCAGGTCTTGCACCACCTCGGCCACGCCAGGCTGCGCCAGTTTGGCGGCGCTGGCGGCGTCCACCAGCAGGCTGGTGACGAAATGACGCTTGCCGTCGGCCAGCGAAATCGAATACGTGTGTTCACGGTCGATCGCCACGCCGGCATTGTGCAGCGCCGGCAGGATGGTCGACAGCGATTGCACTTTTTCCACCGAATACATGCGGATGGTGGTGGCGGGGCTTTCCGCGGTGCCCAGTTCCACGCGGGCGGATACATGGGAAACTTCGCGATTACCCTCGGCTTGCGCCAGCAGCGCGCCCAGGTCGTGGTACGCCACGGCCGGCGCGGTGGCGGCAACATAGTCCACCGGCAGGGTCGCGCACAGTTTGCGCAGCGACGAACGCTTGCCTTCGTCGGTTTCCGCGTCGGACAGCGCCGAGAACGCGTTGTGCCAGCCATCGAGCACCGACAGCAACGGACGCTGGATATCGCTTTCCAGGTCCAGCGGGTAGCGGGCGGCGTGCGCGATCAGGTACACGCGGGCCAGCGGGCCATCGGCCACCAGGGTTTGGGTCGAAACGTGGGTGGCGCCCGAGCTTTGCTGCAGGGCTTTTGCCAGTGCGTGGGCCACGCTGGCCGAGTAGCGTTCGCGCGGCAGGTATACCAGCACGTTCAAGTGGCGGGCGTAGACGTCGCGGCGGGCGAAGACCTTGGTGCGCGGCTGCTTGTACAGCGACACGACCGCGCCGCACACGTCGGCCAGCCATTGCGGTTCCGCTTCCATCGCTTCAGGACGCGGCAGCGACTCCAGGATTTCAACGAATTTCTCGGCGCGGAAGCCTTCCTTGCGCACACCGGCGATTTGCAGCACCTGCGCAATGCGGCCACGGGCGAATGGCATGCGCGCCAGCGGCGTGATCGATGCCGCGCGGGTGAACAGGCCGACGAAGCAGTGTTCGCCCAGGATCGCGCCTTGCGCATCCGTGTGGCGCACGCCGATGAAGTCCAGCGCCTGGTCGCGGTGCAGGGTGCCTTCGACGTCGGCTTTGACGATCGACAGCGAGTGCGCGCGCTTGGACAGCGTGTCGAAATCGCCAGGGATATTAGCCAGGCAGGTGCCATACACCGGGTGCGCGGTATCCTGCAGCACGCCGATACGGGAGGGAACGTCGCGCTCCAGCTCACGCGCGCCTGGAATCACCTTGTAGTAGGCGTAGCCGAACGGCTCGAACCCTTCGGTCTTGGCCCATTCCAGGAAGGCGGCGACTTCCTTGCCTTCGTCGCCGTTCGCGGCGGCCGCTTCAGCGCCAACTTTATCGAACAGGTTTTGCATCGCCACCAGGTCGCGGCGCACCACGGCGGCGTCGCTTGCTACCATCTCGATGCGCGACACCAGCGCCCCCAGATCGCTGCCTGGCAGGTCTTCCGACAGCAATACCAGCACATACGATTCCGCCTTGCCATCCGCATTTGCTGCATTTCCGACGCTGGTCGCCACGCCATCGGCGGTACGGGTCACCGGCAACACGGCATTGAGCACGCCATTGGCAGTCAAGCGCTGCTTGCGCAATGCCATCACGATGGAGTCGACCAGGTAAGGCATGTCATCGTTCAGGATCAGCAACGCGGTCGCCATGCCGCCACGGCCATCCGCGTAGCGCAATTTGGCGACCTCGCAACCGGCCGCTTCGCGCTTGGCCGCCTGGGTGAAGCCTTCCCACAGCACGGGAACCAGGCTGTCGGGCGCAACGCCGGACAGGTCTTCTTCATCGATCGCGGCGAGCCAGGCGCCGATCAGTGCGGAAACCTGGCCGCTGTCAGCGCTCTTGTTCGCATTGATCAGGTCCAGCGTCTGCTTGCGCAAATCTTGTGGCATTTGTGTCATCGTTGCTTCTCCAATACGTTGTAGGTATTACTGCAGGCCCGGGTTAGCTTGTGGCTGGGCCGGCGGTGAATGCTGGTGCGGCGCGGGGGATCACCCCGCTGCTATATTAGGTGTCGAATTCTGCTTCTAAAACGGCTTTAAGGCAACCAAAACCCATTTCATACGTAGGGCGGTTTCCGCCTTGGCGGAAGCCGCCATGCATGCGGCGCGGTAACGCATGGCGGCTTTGCTGGCGCAAAACCGCCCTACGGTCCGTGGCGGTTCGGCTTAAAACTCGTACAGGCCCGGCAATCCCAAAATCCGGCTCAAGTCTTCCAGCGCGGCGTGCACTTCCAGCGCCAGTTGCGGATCGGCCAGGTCAGACGGCTCCAGACGGTCACGGTAGTGCTTCTCCACCCAGCTGACCAAGGTCTGGTACAGGGCTTCCGTCATCACCACGCCCTGGTGCATGGCGTTGGCCTCCTCATCCGTGAGCGCCACGCGCAAACGCAGGCAGGCAGGGCCGCCGCCATTGCGCATCGACTGGCGCAGGTCGAAGTGGATCAGTTCATCGACCGGGCCGCCGGACGCCACCATGGCTTTCAGGTAGCGGTCGACCGCGCCGATTTCCTCGCACTCGTGCGGGATCACCAGCGCCATCTTGCCGTCGGCTTTCGACAGCAGTTGGCTGTTGAACAGGTAGCTCGATACGGCATCCTGCACCGACACTTCGGCGGTCGGCACGCGGATCGCCTGCAGTTGCGCGCCGACGCCGTCCATCGCGGCTTTCAGGCGCGCCAGGCCGGCCGCTTCATCGGCGAATGCCTGTTCGTGGTGGAACAGCACATTGCCGTTGCCGACCGCGATCACGTCATTGTGGAACACGCCCTGGTCGATCACGTCCGGGTTTTGCTGGAGGTAGACGGTGCGCTCGGCCACCAGGCCGTGCAGGCGGGCCACCGCTTGCGACGCTTCCAGGGTCTGACGCGCGGGATAGCGGGTCGGCGCCGGGGCCGACGCGTCGAATTCGACGCGGCCATACACGAACAATTCCACGCCTTCCTTGCCGTGTGCGGAGCACAGGCGGGTGTGATTGGCGGCGCCTTCGTCGCCAAACGCCGGGGTGCCTGGCAGCGCGTCATGCACGGCGAAGTAACGCTTGTCGTGGAAGATGGCGCGCAGCGCGCGCGCCGATTGCGGGTGTTCGAACGCGCGGTGCAGCTTGTTGTTCAGGTTGGCCGCGGTGAAGTGCACGCGGCCATCGCCGGTGTCGGCCGACGGGCTGACGGTGGCGGCATTCGCGGTCCACATTGGCGAGGCGGAATAGGCGCACGCCAGGATCACCGGCGATTCCTTGTACGCCTTGGCGATGATGTCGGCGTCGCTGCCGGTGAAGCCCAGGCTGCGCAGCAGACGGAAATTCGGACGGTCTTGCGGCGGCAGCAGCGCCTGGGCAAAACCGCGCTGCGCCAGCGCGCGCATCTTCGCCAGCCCTTGCAGGGCCGCCTGTTTCGGGTTCGACGCGCTCTTGACGTTGTTGAACGAGGCGACGTTTCCGAACGACAGGCCGGCGTAGTTGTGGGACGGGCCTACCAGGCCATCGAAGTTGTATTCGCGTGCTGGGCGCATGGTTTTTTCCTCTGCTTTAGAACGTCATGCCTGGCGACAGTTTGGCCGGCATTTCAAGGGCGCTGTTTTCGATCGAAGCGACCGGATAGGCACAGTAATCGGCTGCGTAATACGCGCTTGGACGATGGTTGCCGGACTTGCCGACGCCGCCGAACGGCGCGCTGGACGCCGCGCCCGTGGTCGGACGGTTCCAGTTGACGATCCCGGCGCGGGCCAGCACCTGGTATTTCTTCCACAGCGCTTCATCTTCCGACAGCAGGCCGGACGCCAGGCCATAGCCGGTGTTGTTGGCAGCCTTGATGGCGGCGTCGAAGTCGGCCACACGGATCACTTGCAGCAGCGGGCCAAACCATTCCTCGTCCGGGATGCCGGCGGCGCTGGTGGTATCGACGATACCGGCCGAGACGAAGCCCGTGCCTTCCTGCAGCAGTTTCATTTCCAGCAGCATCTTGCCGCCCTTGGCGACCATGTCTTGCTGCGCCTGCACCAGGCGCTTGGCGATTGCCGCCGACACGACCGGGCCCATGAATGGCTGTGGTTCCGCGTCGGACGGGCCGACCACCAGTTTCGAGGCGACTTCAATCAGGCGCGCAATAAAGGCGTCGCCCGCGGCGCCCTCTTGCACGATCATGCGGCGCGCGCAGGTGCAGCGCTGGCCGGCCGAAATGAAGGCCGACGAAATCGCCATGAAGACGGCGGCATCGACGTTTTTCACATCCCACACCACCAGCGGGTTATTGCCGCCCATTTCCAGCGCCAGCAGCTTGCCGGTCTGGCCCGCGAACTGGCGGTGCAGCGCGGCGCCGGTCTGGCTGCTGCCGGTGAACAAGACGCCGTCGATTTCCGTATTCTGGCCCAGCGCGATGCCGGTATCGCGGCCGCCGTTGACCAGGTTGACGACACCGGCGGGAATACCGGCTTTTTCCCACAGCTGCACGGTTTTCACGGCCGTGCGCGGCGCGTATTCGCTCGGTTTGAACACGATGGTGTTCCCGGCGATCAGGGCCGGCACGATATGGCCGTTCGGCAGGTGGCCAGGGAAGTTGTAGGGACCGAACACGCCGAATACGCCATGCGGACGGTGGCGCAGCACGGCGTCGCCATCGGCGATCTTGTTGCGCGACTCGCCGGTGCGGGTGTTGTACGACTGGATCGAGATATCGACCTTGTTGGCCATGGTCGTCACCTCGGTGCGGGCTTCCCACAGTGGCTTGCCCACTTCCTCGGCGATCAGGCGCGCCAGTTCTTCCGCGTCTTCCTTCAGCAGGTCGCGGAAACGCGTCACGATGGCGATGCGCTCTTCCAGCGAGGTCAAGGCCCAGCCTTCGAACGCGGCGCGCGCGGCGGCGGCGGCGGCGGCCACGTCTTCAGCGGTGGCTTCCAGACTGGCCCAGGTCTGGCGGCCGTTGGATGGATCGACGGTGACCAGTTCGGCGCCGTGGCCCGCTTGCCATTGGCCGTTGATAAAGTTGGATAATGCGTTCGACAGGGATACTTCAGACATTATTCTTCCTCGCGTTGAGAGTCAGGGTACGCACCGTGCTGCCGGGTTTGCAGCGCAGCACTTGCTGTTCTTCCGTGGACAGGTCGATATGCCCGTTCACGGTGGCGGCTTCCGACAGGATCATGCGGAAGTCGCGCAAATCGGTATTCGACACCAGGGTCGGTTCCAGTTCAGGGGCGCAGGCGTGCGCCATATCGGTATCCCGATCGACCACGGCCAGCACGCTGTCGCGCACGGCGCGCAATTCGGAGACGCGGCCTTGCAGCACCGGGCCCGCGTCAAAGATATCGACGTAGCCTTCGTAGTGCATGCCTTCCTGCTCCAGCAGGCGGCGCGCCGGCACGGTGGATTTATGCACCTGTCCCACCACGTCCTGCGCTTCCTGCGGCAGGTAAGCGACATACAGCGGCTGGCGCGGCATCAGTTCGGCGATGAACGACTTCTTGCCGACGGCCGTCAGCGCATCGACGTCATCGAATTCCATCTTGAAGAAGTGGCGGCCCAGGCCTTCATAGAACGGCGAGCGGCCATTCTCATCCTGGTAGCCGCGCATTTCCGCGATCATCTTTTGCGTGAACAAATGCGGGAATTGCGAGATGAACAGGAAGCGGCATTTCGACAGCAGCTTGCCGTTGTTGCCCTGGCGGTAATCCGGTGCCAGGAATAGCGAGCACAGTTCCGAGCTGCCCGTCAGGTCATTCGACAGGTACAGGGTTTCCATGCGCGTAAACACCTTCAGTTCACGGCTGGAGTGCACCAGGGTGCCGATGCGGTAGTTATAGAATGGTTCTTCCAGGCCCACGGCGGCCTTGATCGCGCACACGCCCGCGATGCGCTGGCTGGCCGTGTCTTCCATGACGAACATGTAATCGCGCTTTTCCGGCGCGATGGTTTCCGCAAATGAAGCGCAGGCGATTGCCACACGGTCGCCCAGCATCTTCATGTCGGGTTTCAGGGTGGTCATGCCCGAGCCCACCTGGGTCGCCATCGTGTACAGGGCGTCCAGGTCGTGCTCTTGAATGGCGCGTACTACCAGCATAACGGTCTCTCTTCAGTTTCTCGGTTTTACTTCAGATGCGGACGCAGATCACATCGTCGCCTTCGGCGACCTGCAGCACATCGAGCACTTCCTGCGGCAGCGCGATACTGATGCCGCCTTCAATCGATGGCACGGACACGATCACGGCGCGGAATTGCTGTCCCGCGTTGGCCGCCACCGCGTATTGCACCACCGGCTCGCCGGCGCGCGACGGGCGGTACAGCATGGCGCGGCACTGCATCGATTGGTTGATCGTGCGCAGCGCATGCTTGTGCGCCTGCAAGATCGGACCACCATCGAAAATATCGATGTAATCGTCCGCCTCAAAACCTTCGGCCGTCAGCAGGCTGAACGCCAGCTCGCCCGATGGATGGATCTGACCCATGACGGCTTGCGCTTCGCCCGGCAACAGCGGCACATACACCGGGTAGTGCGGCATCAGTTCGACGATCGAAGTGCGGTTACGGGCGCCGCCGATGGTGCGCTCGGCATCGAGGAAATCCATCTGGAAGAATTTGCGGCCCAGCGCATCCCAGAATGGCGAACCGCCGTTGTCGTCCGTGACCCCGGCCAGCGGCACGAAGAAACGGTCGGAAAAGCGCTGCGGCGCCAGCGCGGCGAACATCAGCCGGGCGCGCGACAGCAGCGCGGCTTCCGGACGGTTTTGCACGCGTTCGTCCACATAGAAGCTGGACAACTGCGAATACGACGTCAGCTCCGAGCACAGGGTCAGCGCATGGATGCTGTGGCTGATGCCCAGGTCGCGCGACACTTGCTGGATGACGTCATTACGGAAGGAGAAATAGGTGCCATTGGAACCGGCGGCGGCGTGGATCGCGGCGGTGCCGACCAGGGTATGGTCAACCAGTGCTTCCAGCACGAACAGGTACGATTCTTCGCTGGGAATATCGACCTGGGCGCCGAACGACGCGATCGATGCCTCGACCGCCTGCACGATTTTTTCGCGCGTCTTCGGCAAGGTATGAACACCCGGCATGCTTACCGCAGCCAGCTTTTCCAGCGCCGCGATATCCGCAAGTTCTACCGGACGGACTACATACATGAGAACTCCTTTGTGTTTATCTTACGGACAGCCGCGTGTTAGTGGTGGGCATGGCGGCTTCGGCCAAGGCCGCAACCGCCCTACAGTTCGTGGCCCGCACCCCACCAACAATCGGGGACGTCAACTCCGTAGGGCGGCTTTTACAAAGCCGCCAAGCTCCGCCAGCGGCTTAAGCCGCAGCCTTGAGCCCATCCAGCGCCACGCGCAAGATGCGCCCCGCTTCGTCGATCTGCGCATCGGTGACGATCAGCGCCGGCGCGAAACGCACCACGTCGGTACCGGCGATCAGCATCATCAGGCCCTGTGCTTCGGCGGCCTTCTGGATGTCTTTCGACTTGCCTTTCCATGCATCGGCCACGACCACGCCTTGCAGCAGTCCGGCGCCGCGCACGGTCGACAGGATTTCCGGATAGTCCTTGCACAGGCCTTCCAGCATCGCCACCAGCTTGGCGGCGGCTTCGTTGACGCGCGCCAGGAAGGCTGGCTGGTTGATGGTGTCGACCACGGCCAGCGCCACGGTCGCGGCCAGCGGGTTGCCGCCGTAGGTGGTGCCGTGGCTGCCCACGTTCAGGGTGGCCGCCAGTTCATTGGTGGTCAGCATCGCGCCGATCGGGTAGCCGTTGCCCAGCGCCTTGGCCGAGGTCAGGACGTCCGGGGTCACGCCGTAGCCCTGGTAGGCGAACAGGTGGCCGGTACGGCCCATGCCGCATTGCACTTCGTCGAAGATCAGCACGGCGCCGGTCTTGTCGCACAGGTCGCGCAACTCTTGCAGGAACTCCTTGTTGCCCGGCACCACGCCGCCTTCGCCTTGCACCGGCTCGACGATCACCGCGCACACGTCATCGGTGATGGCGGCGCGGGCGGCTTCAATGTTGTTGTACTCGATGTGGTTGATCGCTGGCGGCAGCGGCTCGAAACCTTCGGTGTACTTGGCCTGGCCGCCGACGGAGACGGTAAACAGGGTACGGCCGTGGAACGACGAGAAGCACGACACGATACGGGACTTGTGCGCGCCGAACTTGGTGTGGGCATGCTTGCGGGCCAGTTTCAGGGCGGCTTCGTTGGCTTCCGCGCCGGAGTTGCAGAAGAAGGCGCGGTCGGCGAAGGTGGCTTCGGTCAGCGCCAGCGCCAGGCGCAGCACCGGCTCGTTGGTGTAACCGTTACCCAGGTGCCACAGGGTGTTGGCTTGCTTGGTCAGGGCTTCCACCAGCACCGGGTTGCAGTGGCCCAGCGAGGCCACGGCGATGCCGGAAGTGAAGTCCAGGTAGTGCTTGCCGTTCTGATCCCACAGGTCCAGGCCCGAAGCACGCACCGGCACCATCGCGGCAGGCGCGTAGGTCGGAACGATCACATCATCAAAAGTCTGCCGGGTGACAGGGCGGGTGGTTACAGAAGAGTCAAGCTTTGCATTCATGGCATTCCCCAAAAGTAGAGATACGGTCCCCATAGCGACGAGGTGTGGTATCCCATTATAAAAAGCGGGATGCTAAAACTCTTTTGTGGATGCGACAAGGATTTTCATTTTTCAGAAGGTATGCGAAATCCCCGCTTGCAAAGCCCTTGAATCACCCGGTGAGCTTGCGCTGCCGCTCCTCCCTCGGAGTATTGCCAAACAGCGCCCCGAACGCGGTGGAAAAGTGCGATCCCGATGAGAATCCGCACATCAACCCCACCTGCACGATCGAGTGATTGGTTTCCAGCAGCAGCTGGCGCGCCCGCTGCAAGCGCAGTTCCAGGTAATACCGCGATGGCAGGCTGCCGAGATATTGCTTGAACAGGCGCTCCAGCTGGCGCCGCGACAAGCCCACCAGCCCGGCAATGTCGTCGGTGGACAGCGGTTCCTCGATATTCGATTCCATCAGGGTCACCGCTTCCGACAACTTCGGCTGCAGCGCGCCAAAGCGCGCCTGCAAGGCCACCCGCTGCCGCTCTTCCGGCCCGCGCACCTTGTCGATGCACAGCGCTTCCTTGATTTCCGCCTGCACGTTGGCGCCATACAGCGCGTCCACCAGGGTCAGGGCGAAGTCCGCGCTGGCGCCGCCGCCACAGCAGCTCAAATGCGGACCATCGAGTTCATACAGGTTGGGCGCGAGGATGGCGCCCTGGTCGAACTCTTCGGCGTCGCCATACAAATTCCACGGCAGCGCGATGCGCACGCCACGCATCACGCCGGCCTGCGCCAGCCACAGCACGCCCGCGCCGACGCCGCCCCAGAATGGCGCGGTGCGGCAACGCTCGATCACGGCGCGCAGTTGCTGCGGCGGCAGCGGCGCTTGCGTTTCATCGGCCACCAGCAGCCCGATATGCCAGACGGCGTTCACCAGCCCGCCGGCAAGCAGCTGCTGCGGCGTGCACACGTCCAGCGCCAGTTGCCGCGGCTTGATGCGGGCAGCCAGCCGCAAAGGCTGGATCAGGCCAGCCCAGGTCAGGGTGTCCGCCTCGCCCGCATTCACCAGCAGCACGCGCAGCGGCTGTTCCTGGGACAGGTGGGACAAATTTGCAAACGACATCGGCGATACGATCGTGGTTATTCGGGAGCGAGGACAGTTGGCGGACGCGCTATGCTCCACTGACTGGCTATCATACCGGAGATCATCAATACCGCCCCCAGCATACCGCTCCACGCCAGCGTCTCGCCCAGCCAGAAATAGGCAAAGATGGCCGCGCAGCCCGGCTCGAACGAGTACATGACGGCCGCTTCATTGGCCGTGCTGTGGCTCTGGCCCCACGTTTGCAATGAAATGATGGCGGCGGTCGCCACCACGCCCAGGTACAGCAGATTGGCCTGGTACATCTGCAGCCCCTTGGCGATGTATTCCCAGTAATCTCCAATATCCTGCGGGCCCGCCACGTCGCCGCGCGGCATTTCACGCAAGGCGATCCACAGCGCCGCGCACACGGCCACCGTGAACACTTGCGCCGCCGTCAGCGACATCAGGCGCTCCGCCTTGCGGGTCTGCACTTCCATCAGCTTGACATACAGGCCAAAGGTCAGCGCCGCCATCAGCGCCAGGCTGTCGCCTTTGCCCCACGTGAAGCTGCCATCCCAGCACAGCGCGAACAAACCGGCCAGCGCCAGCACCAGCGCCACCACGATGCGGCGCTCCGGCAGCTTGCCGATGAAAATGCCCAGCAGCGGCGGCACCAGCACATTCAGTCCGCACACGAACGCATTGCGGTTGGACGTGGTCAGGGCCAGCCCTTCGACCTGGAACAGGTAGCAAAAGAACAGCAGCACGCCGCTGATCGCGCCATGGCGCAAGTCGGTCTTCGATGACCGCAGCAGGAATGGCGACAGCAGCAGGCTGGCGATACTGAAACGGACCACCACGATCCAGTTGGCGGACAGGTAATCCGTCATGTCTTTCATGGCGGGGAAGGTCGTCCCCCACACGATGGTGACGACGAGCAGGGCGAGAATGCCGCGGAAATGAGCTGTCATGGTCATTTTGACTATCTACGTGAACCGCATATAGTACCGTGGCTGCGCCCCGGACGTATGGGACGCTATAATCAAGTTCTATGGGCGAACGATATTTGAAGAGTATCCGGCTGCTGGCCGAATGCATGCAGGGCTTTGAGCGCCTGTCGGGTGAACACGTGCGACAGTGCGGACTGACCCACGCCCAATTCGACATCATTGCCACCCTGGGGAACACGGATGGCATGTCATACAAGGACCTCGGCGACAAAACCCTCATTACCAAGGGTACGCTGACCGGTGTGATCGAACGGCTGGAGCAAAAAGGCCTGGTCGAACGCGAACGCAGCCTCGATGACAAGCGCTCGTGGTTCATCCGCCTGACGCCGCAGGGCGACCAGGTGTTCCGCGAGGTGTTTCCCAAAGTTGTATCGAAAGGCGGCGCCGTGTTTGCGCACTTTACTGAAGATGATTTCGCCGCCCTTGAAAAAACGCTGTCCGGCCTGAAACAAGTCATCGCGGCCGGCACTGACCGCTAATCCCAGACACTCAAGAACATTCAACCAACCTATGTCCCTGAAAACCACCCTGATCCCCGGCGTCGCGGCGCCTGACTTCGACAAGCAAATCACGACCAACCTGTTGCTGGACCACGTCACCCCGGACGAAGTGCGCCAGCAAAAACTGTTGATCGGCATCCGCAACGATGACGGCGATATTTACCGTTTGATCGGCGCCACCAAACACAACAGCTTTACCAACGCCATCGAGGAATTGTTCGACCTGGACCTGGCCGATGAATTGCAGGATACCGAAGGCACACGCGAAGGCTGCGACGCCATCTTCAGCGCGGCGGAATAATCCCGCCGTGCGCTTTTTAGGCGCATAATTTTGCGGAAAATTTCAGCAAAGTGTGTCACAATGGATTAATTCCACAAGGCAACATTCTGGATGATTTCGCAATGAATCGACTGGCCGCCTTCAAGCACATTTCCGCGCAGGCCGCGCGGGGGGAACTCGCGTTCCCGACCAATGTGGCGGCCTCGCTGAAATTGCAGCGGGCGCTCAACGATCCCGAATGCCACTCCGATACGGCCGTCAAACTGATCCAGGCCGATCCGCTGATGGCGGCCCGCACGGTCGCCATCGCCAATTCCGTCGCCTACAACCGTTCCGGCACGCAGATTTCCGGCATCCGCCCGGCGGTCCAGCGCCTTGGCGTACGCACCCTGCAATCGCTGGTGGCGTCGCTGATCGTGCGCCAGCTGGGCAGCACCATTACCGATCCCGCATTGAAAGCCATGGCGTCGCAACTGTGGGAACACACGGCCCATGTGGCGGCGCTGGCGCAGGTGATTGCGCGCCGCGTCACCCATGTCGACCCCGACACCGCGCTGTTTACCGGCATCGTGCATGAAGTGGGCGGCTTTTACCTGTTGTCGCGCGCGCAGGAATTCCCCGGCATCATGGACGGCCACCCGGAGGACTGGGTCGAACATGGCGAAGTGGAAATCGGCCGCGGCGTGCTGCGCAAGCTGAACGTGCCGGAAGCGGTGATGAATTCCGTGGAAGCCATGTGGGAGGGCTTGCGCGCGCTGCCGCCGGAAAACCTGGGCGACACCCTGCTGCTGGCCAACGACCTGGCGCCCGTCCCCTCCCCCCTGCACCAGCCACCCGGCGCCACCACACGCGCCGGCGCCCGCACCATTGATTTCGTGGTCGGCGACGGCACCCTGGACGACATCCTGCGCGAGTCGGAAGAAGAAGTGAAGTCGCTGATCGCGGTGCTGATGCTGTAACCCCGGCGGTTATTAGTAGACCGGCTCTACAGCCCATATTTGTGCGATGCAATAACGTTAGCCGGATTGGTGATATATTCATTCCAATCTCAACTAACATTCCTTCAAGTAATGATCGCCGCTCCGCAAGTCGACAGCCTCAATCTCGTCCTCCCTTCCGAACCGTTGCTGATGATGGGCGCCGGCCCCGTGCCGATCCCGCACAGCGTCGCGCAAGCCAATTCCATCGTCATCAACCACCTGGGCGATACCATGGCCAAGGTGATCCACCAGATGAAGGAAATGGCGCGTTATGTGTTCCAGACCGAATCGCGCTGGATCCTCGGCGTGGCCGGTCCCGGTTCGGCGGCGATGGAAATGAGCGTGGCCAACCTGGTGTATCCGGGCACGCGCGTGCTGAGCGTGTGCAACGGTTACTTCGGCAAGCGCTTTGCGGAAATGGCGACCCGCATCGGCGGCGTGGTGGAAACCATCAACGTGCCGGACGGCGAGGCCGCGCAAGTGGCGGCCGTGCGCGAACACCTGGAACGCTTCAAGCCGGAAGTGCTGACCATCGCGCAGGGCGAAACCTCGTCCACCGTGTTCAACCGCCACCTGCCGCAAATCACGCGCATGGCGGCGGAATATGGCTGCTACGTGATTGTCGATGCCGTGTGCACGTTGAGCACGATGCCGTGCGAAATGGATAACTGGAAAATCGATGCCGTGGTGTCGGGCGGCCAGAAAGGCTTGTCGTCGATTCCCGGCGTGTCGCTGATCGCGTTTTCCGAGCGGGCCTGGGACCGCATCTGCGCGCGCCCCGCCGCCCCGCCACACTGGTGCCTGGACGCCAAACTGGCGGAAAACTTCTGGCACAACGCGTCCTACCACTACACCGCGCCGGTGTCCGGCATCCTGGCGCTGCATGAAGCACTGCACCTGGTGTGCAAGGAAACCCTGGAAGGCCGTTTCGAGCGCCACCTGCGCTGCTCGCTGGGCCTGCAGCGCGGTATCGAAGCGATGGGCTTGAAGTTGTTCGCCCCGGCGGAATCGCGTTTGAATTCCGTGGTCGGCATCAATGTCCCGGACGGCGTCAAAGGCGCGGACATCTGCAAGCAGATTTCGCTGAAATACCGGGTGGAGATCGCCGGCTCGTTCGGCCTGAATATCGTGCGCATCGGCCAGATGGGCGAACAGTGCCGCGAGCACAACCTGTTCCGCACCCTGCACGCGCTGGGCTCGACCATGAAAGACCTGGGCTTTGATGCCGATGTGGCGTCCGGCGTGGCGGAACTGGAGCGCGGACTGCAGCACGCCGAGTAATACGGCCCCGACGGCCATGCATACAATACCGGACCGCATGCATGGCGTAGGGCGGACTCTACGAGGCCGCCATGCACGCGTCAACGAGGCGCAAGCTTGGCGGCATTGCCAATGCCGCCCTACGGAATTCCGCCGCTTTTTCTTTCAGCTGTGACTCCTGCTGGCGGCGTTGTTCCGATTCCTCCCTTTGGCGCGCCCGGCGCGCCGTATCGCAAATCATGCACATGTTCAGGTTCCAATCACTGTGGGGTCGACAGTCTGCTGCCATGCCGGCAGTTGCTGGACGCGGGCAAACCAGGCCAGCAGGTTCGGATAATCATCCACCGGCAGCGATGCCTTGGCGCGGTACATCAGCGGCGCCGCCACGGCGTAATCAGCCAGGGTGACGTGATCGCCGACCAGCCAGGTCCGGTCTTTCAGGTGGCGGTCCAGCACGGCGGCGTATTGCGCCAGGTCTTCACAGCCGCGCGCTTCTTCACGCGGGTCCGCCGGCTGGCCGGTGACGAAGCCTTTCCAGATGCGCTCCCACGTCAGGACGGCGACCGATGCCGAAAAGTGCTGGCAGGCCCAGAACATCCAACGGTTGATGTCGGCGCGCACCTGGATATCCCACGGGTACAGCGGATCCGGCTCGCCGCGCTGCTGGGCGGTCTTGTCGGCCAGGTATTGCATGATGGCGCACGATTCCCACAGCACGAAGCCATTGTCTTCCAGCACCGGAATCTTGCTGTTGGGATTGACTTCACCCAGGCGGCGGCGGTCGTCCTCGCTGGCCAGGTTGATCTCGATGATTTCCACGTCGGCATTCAGGGCAGCCACCACCATATTGACGCGGCGGGAATTGGAAGAAATCGAGTGGGTGTACAGGCGCATGTCATATCTCCTTATCGTGGGTGGCTGATAAAGAAATGATAAGACAACGCTGCGACAGTTTCTGTCAGTAGCAAAAAAAACCCCGCCGGGGAGCAGCGGGGCGAAGTCCAAAACTAGGGATGTCCTGAAAGAGACGAGTCCATGGTATGCCCGTGGATTGCCGCATTCTGTGCGTTACTTCACACTTGAAGCATATTCATGTCGCACGCCATGTCACGTATCTTCACGGATATGGTTTTCCGCGCGCCACGCCTTGAGCAGCGCATGGCGCGGCGTCGGGTAGCGTTCCGCGATCGTATCGGCGGCCTGGATGCGGTCGATGCGGAAATGGCGCAGCGCGGCACGCATTTCACACCAAGCGGCCAGCAGGCGCTTGCCTTCCATGTACGCCAGCGCGAACGGCCACACCACCCGCTCCGAGGTCCGGCCCTGCTCGTCGCTGTAATGGATGCGCATCTTGTGCTGGTGGCGGATCGCCAGCCGCGTGGGCGTGATGAAGGTTTCATCGGGCGGCTCATCCACGCCCAGCGGCACCCATAAACTGGTTTCGGCCATGCTGTCACGCAGGTCTTTCGGCGACGCCGTGGCGATCTTGGCCAGCGCGCTGGCGGCGGCTTTCGCCAGTTCCGCATCGCCTTGCCGCTTCACCCAGCGCGCCCCCAGCACCAGCGCTTCCAGTTCATCGGCGCCAAACATCAGCGGCGGCAGGAAAAACCCGGCGCGCAGCATGTAGCCGATGCCCGCCTCGCCCTGCAACGGCGCCCCCAGTTCCGACAGGGTCTGCATGTCGCGGTAAATGGTCCGCTCGGACACGCCCAGCTGCTCCGCCAGCGCAGCCGCCGTCACCGGGCGGCGATTGCCCCGCAACGCATCCATCAACTGAAACAGGCGGCCGGCGCGACTCATACACTCTCCATAAAAAAAACCGCCATGTTTGTGACATGGCGGTTTTCGTTTTGACACAGACGCGCTATTACACCACAGCGCCGTCGGTTTCGTCTTTTTCCTTGACCGGCTTGATCAAGTCTTCCCGCTTCACGCCCAGCCACATGGCGACAGCGGCCGCCACGAACACCGACGAGTAAATACCGAAGCAGATACCGATGGTCAGCGCCATCGCGAAGTAATGCAGGGTCGGGCCGCCGAACACCAGCATCGACAGCACCATCATTTGCGTGCAGCCGTGGGTGATGATGGTGCGCGAGATGGTCGAGGTGATCGCGTTGTCGATCACTTCATGCACCGACGCCTTGCGCTGCTTGCGGAAGTTTTCGCGGATACGGTCGAAAATCACCACCGATTCATTGACCGAGTAACCCAGCACCGCCAGCACGGCGGCCAGCACGGTCAGCGAGAATTCCCACTGGAAGAACGCGAAGAAGCCGAGAATGATGACCACGTCGTGCAGGTTGGCGATGATGGCCGCCACGGCGTATTTCCACTCGAAGCGGATCGCCAGGTAAATCATTACACCGACAATCACCATCACCAGCGCGTTCAAGCCGTTCTGCGCCAGTTCCTCGCCCACTTGCGGGCCGACGAATTCAACCTTGTGCAGTTCCAGCGTTTCCTTGCCGGCCGCATCCACGCAGGCGCTCTTGGTCACCTGCTCCCCCTTGTCGGTGGTGGTATCGACACGCTTGATGCTGCCGCTGTCGGCCTTGCACAGCGCTTCGAACACGCGGGCCGACGCGCCGGCGGCATCCTTGCCGGCGGCGCCGGAAATCGGCAGGCGCAGCATCACGTCGCGCGCGGTGCCGAAGGTGGTGACTTCAGGATGGTCGTAACCGATACCGGCCACGGTGCCCCGTATCTTTTCGAGGTCGGCCGCGTGCTGGTACTGCACTTCCATCACGGTGCCGCCCTTGAATTCGATCGACAGGTGCAAGCCCTTGCTGAACAGGAAGAACACGGCCGCCACGAAGGTCAGCGCGGAAATCGCGTTGAAGACCAACGCGTGGCGCATGAACGGAATGTCTTTTTTAATGCGGAAAAATTCCATGTCTTATCCCCTTATTTCGACTGGCCTGGAACCCAGACCGTGCCGATCGACACCGACTGCAGTTTTTTCTTGCGGCCATACCACAGGTTGACCACGCCGCGCGAGACGAACACCGCGGAGAACATCGACGTCAGGATACCCAGGCAGTGCACCACGGCGAAGCCGCGCACCGGACCGGAACCAAACACCAGCAGCGCCACGCCGACGATCAGGGTGGTGACGTTGGAGTCGATAATCGTGTCCCATGCATGCTTGAAGCCGTCGGCAATCGCGGCCTGCGGCGAATTGCCTTTACGCAGTTCTTCACGGATACGCTCGTTGATCAGCACGTTGGCGTCAATTGCCATGCCCAGCGCCAGTGCGATCGCGGCGATACCCGGCAGGGTCAGGGTGGCCTGCATCATCGACAGCAAAGCCATCAGCAGCAGCAGGTTGACACCCAGCGCCAGCACCGAGAAGAAGCCGAACAGCATGTAGTAAGCCGTCATGAAGATGGCAATGGCGGCGAAGCCATAGATCATCGACATCTTGCCCTTCTCGATGTTTTCCGCGCCCAGCGCCGGACCGACCGTGCGTTCCTCGATCACGGTCATCGGCGCGTACAGTGCGCCGGAGCGCAGCAGCAGCGCCAGTTCCGCCGAGTTTTCAGCGTTGCCCATGCCGGTGATCTGGAAAGTGCTGCCCAGTTCACTCTGGATGGTGGCCACCGACAGCACTTCCGGTTTGCCTTTTTGCTCGTACAGCACGATCGCCATTTTCTTGCCCACGCGGTCGCGGGTGGCTTCACGCATCTTGCGGCCGCCGTCGCCGTTCAAGTCGATCGAAACGGCAGGCTGCTGGTTCTGGTCGAACGAGGCGGTGGCGCGGGAAATGTAGTCGCCGGACAGCACGATGTCCTTGTACAGCACGACCGGTACGCCTTTGCCGACGGTAAACAATTCGGAATTAAATGGCACGGCCGATTGCAGTTCCGTGCCGGGCACGATGGTTTCATCGACCATGCGCACTTCCAGGGTCGCGGTGCGGCCAATCAGCGATTTCGCGCGGGCCACGTCTTGCACGCCCGGCAACTGCACCACGATACGGTCGGCGCCCTGCTGCTGGATGACCGGTTCCGTCACGCCCAGTTCATTGACGCGCTTGGACAGGGTCGCGATGTTTTGCTTCACGCCATTGTCCATCGCTTCCTTCAGCGCGGCCGGCTTCAGGCTCAGCACCAGCTTCAGGTCGGTGCTGTCCGCGCCTGGCGCACCGTCGGCGATATTCAGGTCTGGCTGTTCAGCGATGATGGCGCGGGCTTTCTTGCGGGTATCGTCATCGCGGAATTTCACTTCCACGGTGTTGCCCTTGCGCTCGATGCCGGCATGGCGGATGTTCTTGTCACGCAGTGCCGTGCGCACCGACGTCTGGATGCCCAGCACGCGCTTTTCCAGCGCGGCCTGCACATCCACCTGCATCAGGAAGTGCACGCCGCCGCGCAAGTCCAGGCCCAGGTACATCGGCAGGGCGCGGATTTTCTGCATCCACGCCGGGGTATTGGCGGTCAGGTTGTTGGTGACGATGAAGGCGGGATCGGTGGGGTCCGGGTTCAGCGCCCGTTCCAGCGCCAGCTTGGCCTTGAACTGGGTGTCGGTGTCGAGGAAGCGGGCGCGCACGGAAACGTGGCTGCCGGTGCCGTCCAGCGAGATACCGTCGGTCTTGAGGTTCTCCTGCTTCAGCACTTGCTCGACTTTGGCCGTCAGGCTGCTTTCGACCTTGACGGTGGACTTGCCGCTGGTGACCTGCAGTGCGGGCGATTCGCCGAAGTAGTTAGGCGCCGTGTACAGTGCGCCCAGCAACACCGTAATGGCAATGACGATATATTTCCAGACTGGATAGCGATTCATGGTTATCTGCGTTCGGGAAGAAACTTAAACGGGCCTGGATCGCAGGCCCGTCTCGGGGATTACAGCGCTTTGAGCGTGCCTTTTGGCAGCAGCGTGGTGATCGACGCTTTTTGTACGATCATTTCGTTACCCGCGGACACTTCCAGGGTCACGTAGACGTCGGTGACCTTGGCCACCTTGCCCAGGATACCACCGGCGGTCACGACTTCGTCGCCTTTGGCCAGCGCGTCCATCATGGCTTTCTGTTCCTTGGCGCGCTTTTGCTGAGGACGGATCATGAGGAAATACATGACCACGAACATCAGGATCAGCGGCAGGAAGCTGGTGAGGTTGCCACCCAGGCCGAGTGGATCTGCGGCGGCTTGAGCGTAGGCGTTGGAAATGAACACAGTAAACTCCAATGAGATTGTGAAAAAATTAGCGCTGTATTCTAGCACCCGTGACGGGGCGCAAAGACATCCGGGCGTATGTGAGGCTGATGAAATGTTTTACAAGGTGACAATCGCGCGACATCTGTGAAAAATGGGACCTCGCGGCCCCATTTTCCGGAATTACACGCCGCGTGCGCGATCCTTGTGGAACGCCAGCGTCCACGCATGGAAGCGGTCCTCATCCAGGGCTTCGCGCATCTGGCGCATGATGTCCAGGTAATAGTGCAGGTTGTGGATGGTGTTCAGGCGCGCGCCCAGGATTTCCTGGGTACGGTGCAGGTGGTGCAGGTACGCGCGCGAGAAGTTGCGGCAGGTGTAGCATGCGCACGTCGCATCGAGCGGCTCCTTGTCATCCTTGTAACGGGCATTCTTGATTTTCACGTCGCCAAAGCGGGTGAAGATCCAGCCGTTACGGGCATTGCGGGTCGGCATCACGCAGTCGAACATGTCGACGCCGTTCGACACGCCGGCCACCAGGTCTTCCGGCGTACCCACGCCCATCAGGTAGTGCGGCTTGTTCGCCGGCAGGCGCGGGCCCACGTGTTCCAGCACGCGCATCATGTCTTCTTTCGGCTCGCCGACCGACAGGCCGCCGATCGCCAGGCCCGGGAAATCGATGTCTTCCAGCTTGGCCAGCGATTCGTCGCGCAGGTTTTCAAACATGCCGCCCTGCACGATGCCGAACAGCGCATTCGGGTTTTCACCGCGCTTGAACTCATCCATCGAGCGCTGCGCCCAGCGCAGGGACATGCGCATGGATTTCGCCGCTTCATCCAGGGTGGCGGGACGGTCGTTGATTTTATACGGCGTGCATTCGTCGAATTGCATGACGATGTCGGAATTGAGCACGCGCTGGATTTGCATCGAGATTTCCGGCGACAGGAACAATTTATCGCCATTGATCGGCGACTGGAAATGCACGCCCTCTTCGGTGATCTTGCGCATTTCGCCCAGCGAAAACACCTGGAAGCCGCCCGAATCGGTCAGGATCGGCTTGTCCCAGCCCATGAAACCGTGCAGGCCGCCGAACTTCGCCATGATGTCGTTGCCCGGGCGCAGCCACAGGTGGAAGGTGTTGCCCAGGATGATCTGGGCGCCGATTTCCTTCAATTCCAGCGGCGACATCGCCTTCACGGAACCGTAGGTGCCGACCGGCATGAAAATCGGCGTTTGCACTTCACCGTGATTGAGTTTCACCGTGCCACGGCGCGCCTTGGTCAGGCCGCTGGTATCGGTCTTGATCAGTTTAAATTCCAACATTTCTATTCTTTCGTCGAATGATCATGCGGCGCGCGATTGCGTGGTCAGCAGCATCGCATCGCCATAGCTGAAGAAGCGGTATTCGTTGGCGATCGCATGGGCATAGGCGTTGCGGATCTCGTCGAAACCGGCGAAGGCCGACACCAGCATCAGCAGGGTCGACTTCGGCAAGTGGAAGTTGGTGATCAGCCTGGTCACCGTCTTGAATTGATATCCGGGCGTGATGAACAGCGCCGTATCGGCACTGCCCGCCTCCAGCTGGCCCGTTTGCGACGCGGATTCCAGCGCGCGCAGGCTGGTCGTTCCCACCGCCACCACGTCGCGGCCCGCCGCGCGGGTTGCCCGCACGGCATCCACGGTTTCCTGTGGCATGGTGTACCACTCGGTGTGCATTTTGTGCTCGGACAGGTTTTCCGTCCGCACCGGCTGGAACGTGCCGGCGCCCACGTGCAGGGTCACATAAGCGAAGTTGACGCCCTTGTCTTTCAGTTGTTGCAGCAACGCATCATCGAAGTGCAGGCCGGCCGTGGGTGCGGCCACGGCGCCCGGCACCTTGTTGAACACGGTCTGGTAGCGGGTTTCATCGAATGCGTCCGCCGCGTGTTCGATATACGGTGGCAGCGGCAGGCGGCCATACGTCTCGATCAGGTCGAACACGTCGCCATCAAAGTGCAAGGTAAAGAATTCGCCGGCGCGCTCGCCCACCGTGACGTCAAACGCATCGGCCAGCCGCAGCTTGGTGCCGGGCAGCGGCGAGCGCGAGGCGCGCACCTGGGCCAGCACGGTGCGGGTATCGAGCACGCGCTCGACCAGCGCCTCGACCTTGCCGCCGCTTTCTTTCATGCCGAAGAAACGCGCCTTCAGCACGCGCGTGTTGTTCATCACCAGCAAGTCGCCCGGCTGCAGCAAATCGAGGATGTCGGTGAACTGGCGATCGACCAGCGTGGCGCCATCGACGTGCAGCAGGCGCGAAGCACTGCGGTCCGGCAGGGGAAATTGCGCTATCCGCTCTGGCGGCAAGTTAAAATCGAAGTCTGATAAGGAATACATGAAAACGCGCGTATAAAACCGTGGGGCAACCCTCTATTCTACACCAGCCTTAAAATGGCCCCAGATTCAACCCTGTATTTGCCGCCCGATGCCGTCTACCCTGCCTGACATGCCGCCTGACGTCCTGCCGCCCCCGCCTTCCGCCGCGGCAAAGCCGGCGAAGAAGCCGGCGGCCAAAGCCCCCGCCAAGAAACCCGTCACACTGGAAGCCAAGCTGGCCCGGCTGGGTTTGCGCACGGATATGGACCTGGTGCTGCATTTGCCGATGCGCTACGAAGATGAAACGCAAGTCATCTCCATCCAGGAAGCGTGCCTGCATGGTGGCGAAACCTCGCAGGTGGAAGGCATCGTCACCAGCAATGAAATTACGTATAAACCACGGCGCCAGCTGCTGGTCCACATTTCCGATGGCACCGGCGACTTGCAGCTGCGCTTCATGAATTTCTATGGCAGCCAGGTCAAGCAACTGGAGGAAGGCACGCGGGTGCGGGCCCGGGGCGACTTGAAACACGGCTTCTTTGGCGCGGAAATGGTGCATCCGCACTATAAGGTGGTCAATGCCGGCGCGCCGCTGCCGACCTCGCTGACGCCGGTCTATCCGGCCGGCGAAGGCTTGCCGCAACACGTGATGCGCAAGGCCATCGCCGACGCCATGAAACGGGTGGACTGGTCCGACACCCTGCCGCCGCGCCTGCTGGAACGGCTCGAACTCGGCAATTTCGAACCCGCCGTGCGCCTGCTGCACAACCCGCCGCAGGAGGTCGATACCTTTACCCTGCTGGACCGCACCCACCCCGCGTGGACGCGCATGAAATTCGATGAATTGCTGGCGCAGCAATTATCGCTGAAGCGGGCGCAAAAGGCGCGCCGCGCCAAGGGTTCGCCGCCGCTGTCGGTGGTGGGCACATTGTCGGCGCAATTCCAGCAAGCGCTGCCGTTCAAGCTGACCGGCGCGCAACAGCGCGTGCTCGATGAAATCCGCGCCGACATCAGCGAGGCTTACCCGATGCAGCGCCTGCTGCAGGGCGACGTCGGCGCCGGCAAGACCGTGGTGGCGGCGCTGGCGGCCGCGCAAGCGATCGACAGCGGTTACCAGGCGGCGCTGATGGCGCCGACCGAAATCCTGGCGGACCAGCACTTCCGCAAGATCGCCGCCTGGATGGAGCCGCTCGGGGTCAAAGTCGCATGGCTGACCGGCAGCCTGACGAAAAAGAACAAGGCCGCCGCCACGGCACTGGTGGAAACCGGAGAAGCGCGCCTGGTGATCGGCACCCACGCCATCATCCAGGACACCGTGCAATTCGCCAACCTGGGCCTGGTGATTGTCGACGAACAGCACCGCTTCGGCGTGGGCCAGCGCCTCACCTTGCGCAACAAGGGCAACGAAGGCGCCGTGCCGCACCAGTTGATGATGTCGGCCACGCCGATTCCCCGCACCCTGGCCATGACCTATTACGCCGACCTGGAAGTGTCGGTGATCGATGAATTGCCGCCGGGCCGCAGCCCCATCGTGACGCGCTCGATCGACCAGAACCGGCGCGATGAAGTCATCGAACGGGTGCATGCGGCGGCGCTCGAGGGACGGCAGGTGTATTGGGTCTGTCCGCTGATCGAGGAGTCGGAAGCGCTGCAATTGCAGACGGCCACGGAAACCCATGCCTTGCTGGCCGAAGCGCTGCCCGACCTCAACGTCGGCCTGGTGCACGGCAAATTGAAGCCGGCGGAAAAGCAGGCGATCATGGATGCGTTTTCCGCCAACACCATGCAGGTGCTGGTGGCCACCACCGTGATCGAAGTGGGGGTCGATGTGCCGAATGCCTCGCTGATGGTGATCGAGCATGCGGAGCGTTTCGGCCTGTCGCAGCTGCACCAGTTGCGGGGCCGCGTCGGCCGGGGCTCGGCCGCGTCGGCCTGCCTGCTGCTGTACCAAAGCCCGCTGGGCGGCGTGGCCAAGCAGCGCCTGATGACGATGCGCGAAACCACCGATGGCTTCGAGATCGCGCGGCGCGACCTGGAAATCCGGGGGCCCGGCGAATTCCTCGGCGCGCGCCAGTCGGGACAGGCCATGCTGCGCTTTGCCGACCTGGAAGCCGATGCCTGGCTGGTGGACCGCGCGCGCGACGTGGCGGCCGCGCTGCTGAAGGATGAGAAATACCTGCCGGTGGTGGAAAGCCACCTGGAAAGGTGGCTGGGCGGGCGGGAAGAATTCCTGAAGGCCTGACGCCCTAATTGCGGTCGATAGCCTGCTTGTACAGGCTGCGCCGCGGCGTGGCAAACACACGCCGCAGGATGGGCATGAATTCACTGATCGGCAAGGTGTCATAGTCCTCGTCAAACGACGGGTTGTCATAGCACTCGCAGAAGGCCGCCGTCCGCTCGTAGCAGGGATGGTCGCGCAGCTGGTCGCGCATGTTGCGGTCCATGCCAAGGTGGTGGAAAAAGTAATGGCCCTGGAAAATGCCGTGGTGCTTGACCATCCACAGGTTGTCATCCGACACGAACGGTTGCAGCAAGGCGGCGGCAATATCGGGGTGATTGAACGTGCCCAACGTATCACCAATGTCGTGCAGCAGCGCGCACGCCACATATTCATCATCGCGGCCATCGCGCAGCGCGCGGGTGCCGGTCTGCAACGAATGGGTGTAACGGTCAACGGGAAACCCGCCGAAGTCGCCGCTGAGCAGGGCCAGGTGCGCGGCAATCCGGTCCGGCAAGCCCTCGGCGAAATGCATGAACTGACCTGCGATGTTCAGCCAGTCATCACGGGTGCTCTGGTCCAGGCTGGTAAATGACGCGGTTTTCATGGCGGTCTCCTTTGCATCGACCATTGTGCGCCCACGCGGCCAGTCCGTCGAATAATTACTGGGGTCACCGATGTTCCCAATTCACAACATGGCAACTCGTCAACTGAGAAAATATTAATGTTGCATTGGGGCATCGAATTTCCTTGCGCGAGACCAGCCCCTGTGCGACACTCCCCGGCTATGCCGAAACTTGCCCAACTCACGCTCGCCCTGTTGCTGGCCGCCAGTCTGCCGGTGCACGCCTCCGGCACGCCGGAACCTTCCGAAGCCCCGGCATCGCGCTGGAGCCTGCCGCTCGATGGCGGGAAAGTCAGCAGTTTCTTTGGCGCGCTGCGCGGCAAGCGCGCGCATGGCGGCGTCGACTTTTCCACGCCGACCGGCACCCCGATCAAGGCGACCGACAGTGGCACGGTGGTGGCGTCCACCAACCGCTACGATGGCGACAAGAAATACGGCGAAGTGGTGGTGATCGAACATTCGAACGGCTTGCGTTCGCTGTATGCGCACTTGAAGGAACGGCTGGTGCGCGTGGGCGATATGGTCTCGGCCGGCGAACTAATCGGCCATTCCGGCACAACGGGCCGCTCCACCGGGCCGCACCTGCACCTGGAAGCGTTCAAGGATGGCAAGCGCATCGACCCGCAACACTTGCTCGATGAACCGCTGGAAGAGAACGCCCTGCGCCAGGCGCTCAATGCGAAGCGCAACGGCGATGCCGATGCCGTGTATTCCGCGCCCCGCATCAAAGCCAAAGCCGGCAAAACCAGCAAACGTAGCCGCCACGGCGGCGGCAAGGCCGCAACAGCCAAGGCGCCAACCAGGGCCAAAGCCGTCGCATCCAAATCAAGCAAACGCACCAGGCGCGGCTAAATGTGTAGGGCGGTTTTCGCGAAGCGAAAGCCGCCATGCATGCAGTCCGATAACGCGCGAGCCAATGGCAGCGCCCGCGTCAAAAACACAAAGCGATACGGTTCCCCAGATCCAGCATGAAATCCGGTCGCAAATAAGCGGCAAAGGCCAGCGCCATCACGGCCATGGCCAGCATCCAGGCCAGCCACGGTTTCATCATGCCGCCTTCAGCGCGCTTGCGCGCACCACGGGACGCTCATCGACAGGGACGTTGGCCAGCGCGGCAAACACGCCCAGCGCAATGGCGATGCCCCACACCACGTCGTAATTGCCTTGCAACGCGAACAGGTAGCCGCCCAGCCACACGCCAAGGAAGCTGCCGATCTGGTGCGAAAAGAACACCACGCCGGCCAGCATTGACATGTGCCGCACACCGAAGATGCCGGCAATGATGCCGTTCGTCAGCGGTACCGTCGACAGCCACAGGAAGCCCATCGCGGCGGCGAACAGGTACACCGAGACGGGCGACAGCGGCGCCAGCAGGAACAGCACGATGGCCACGGAACGCAGCGAATAAATCCCCGTCAACAGGTGGCGCTTGGGCACCACGCCGCCCCATTTTCCGGCCAGGAACGAGCCGAAGATATTGAACAGGCCGATCAGCGCCAGCGCCAGTACCGCGACTTTCGGGTCGGCGATGCCCTGGTCTTTCAGGTAGGCCGGCAAATGCACGCCGATGAACACCACCTGGAAGCCGCACACGAAGTATCCTGCCACCAGTAGCAGGAACGAGCGGTTGCCCAGCGCTTCCCCCAGCGCTTCACCGATGCTCTGGCGCGGGCCGTCGGCATGGGCGGCCACCGGTTCACGCAGCCAGAATGAGGAGGGCACCATGGCCAGCACCAGCACACCGGCCAGCAAATAAAACGCTTGCTGCCAGCCCAGCGAGGAAATCAGGAATTGCTCGAGCGGCATCATCAGGAACTGGCCAAACGAACTGGCCGCGCCGGAAATGCCGAAGGCCCACGAGCGCCGTTCCACCGGCGCGACACGGCCGATGATGCCGCTGACGGCGCCAAACGCGGTGCACGCCAGGCCCAGGCCGATAAACACGCCGGATCCCATGACGAACAGCATCGGCTGGGTGACGAACGCCATCCACAGCAAGCCCGCCATATACGACAGCGCACCGACCAGCACCACGCGCATGGTGCCGAAGCGGTCGGCAGCCATGCCGGCGAAGGGGCCGAACGCGCCCCATAGCAGGTTTTGTACCGCCAGCGCCAGCGAATAGGTTTCGCGGGTCCAGCCATTGGCCTGGGAAATCGGCTGCATCCAGAAGCCGAAACCATGGCGCACGCCCATGGCCAGGGTCAGCACGACACCGCTGGCCAGCAAAACGGACTTCAGCGAGGGAGCGCGGTCGGTGGTAAACATGGGCGCCTCCTTATGCGTCGGCGGCAACGTCGGCGGCCGCATCGGCCGCATAGCGCACGCCCATTTGCTCGCGCATGGTGTCGAGCCAGCCCATCAGCGCCACCGATTCCGCCAGCGGCATCACGGGACTTTCCAGCAAGCCCGCACGCAGGCAGCGGTTCACTTCCAGCGCTTCGTGCGCATAGCCATTGCCGATGCGGGGCGCGGACAATTCGCGCTTGCTGCCGTCATTCAAACCGATGATCAGCGATTCGGTGCAATAAAAGCGCGGGTTCAGGCGCAGGAAACCCTTGCTGCCGGAAATCGTCAGTTCATTCGGCGTATGGGCGCGCAGGCTGCTGACGCACGACGACAGCGCGCCCGATTCATGGCGCAGCACGAACGATGCCTGCATATCGACGCCGGTGTCGGCCAGTTCGCCCACCGCTTTCACGCCGGCCACAGGGCCCAGGAAGTACGCCGCCAGCGACAGCGGATAAATGCCCAGGTCCAGCAGCGAACCGCCGCCCAGGTCCGGATTGAACAGGCGGTGTTCCGGCTCCACCACGGCGGCAAAGCCAAAGTCCGCCGACAGGCTGGCGGGAACGCCGATCGCGCCGCTGTCGAGCAGGCGCTTGGCTTCCATGATGGCCGGCAGGAAGCGGCTCCACATGGCTTCCATCACGAACAGCTGTTTTTCGCGCGCCAGTGCGGCCAGGTGTTCGGCTTCGCGGCGGTTGACCGTGAACGCTTTTTCCACCAGCAGCGCCTTGCCGCCATTGAGGCACATGAGGGCATTTTCATAGTGCACCGGGTGCGGCGTGGCGATATACACCACGTCCACATCCGGGTCATCCGCCAATTCCTGGTAACTGCCATGGCAACGCGTGACGCCAAATTCCGCGCCGAAGCGGGCCGCGCTCGCCGCCGTGCGCGATGCGACCGCCACCAATTCAGCGCCGGGCGTATCGCGCAAGCCATGTGCCATGGCCTTGGCGATTTTGCCCGTACCCAGGATGCCCCAGCGGATGATTTTTTCCATTTACCGTTCCTTTGTTTCTCTGCTCTGTGCGACGCGCTTGGGCCGGAACACCGCCGCATCGTCATAAAACGCATCGTCCTGTTGCGGCCACCATCCCGGCACGCCCAGCATGGGCAGCGGCGTGAAGCCGGCCTTGGTCAAACCGTCGGTAGCCAGCTCATTGGCCACCTTGTCATCCACCCACGCGCGGCGGCCGGCGCCATCGCGTTCAAAATAGTCGTCGCCCGCCAGCACCACACGCGTGTGCGCGGTGATCGCCTTGTAGGGCGCCACCAGCTTTTCCATCAGCGCGTGGCCGAACAGCCAGACTTGCGCGTCGCGTCCGAACACGTCGCGCAAGCCGACGAACGCGGTACGCCAGTCATGGCTGCGCAATGCCCGCACCAGCTGGCGGCCCGGCTCCGCATCGCGCACCACCAGCAGCGCCGCGTTTTCATCGAACAAGGTGGCGGCATCGCGCGCCGGTCCGCGCGATTTGCCGACGCCATCCTGCGCGATCTGCGCCGCCTGCAAGGCATTCAATTGCCGCTTGATGCGGGGAAAACTGAGCCAGACCAGCGCATTGAAAAAATCATGCAGGTTTTCGCGCGTGGGCACGTTGCCGGTGGCGCCGATGAATGCTTCATAGGCGACGCCTTCCGGCAGCGCGCTTTGTGGCACGAACCGCAACGGCAAGCCTTGATGATTACATAATTCGCGCGACGCTGCTTGCGCGCAAAAGGAGGGAATAATGCTGGCGGCGTCGAGATCGATGCCGCCGGCGGCATCCCGTACCGAGTCGTACCAGGATTGCCGCCAGTCGATGTCAGAAAACACAGTCGATCAAGCCTGCCTTTTAAACCATCTTCCAGTGGATGGTTTCACCCGCGTTCAGCGGCACCACGTCCTGGTCGCCCAGCGGCAGGGTGGCCGGCAACGTCCATGCTTCGCGTTTCAGGGTGATGCTGTCCTGGTTCGGCTCGACACCGTAGAAGGCCGGGCCGTTCAGGCTGGCAAACGCTTCGAGTTTATCGAGCGCGCCGGCGCGTTCGAACGCTTCCGCATACAGTTCCATCGCATGCAGCGCGGTGTAGCAGCCGGCGCAGCCGCAGGCGTTTTCCTTGGCGCCCTGCGCGTGCGGCGCGGAATCGGTGCCCAGGAAGAAGCGCTCATCGCCGCTGGTGGCGGCCGTGACCAGCGCCAGGCGGTGTTCTTCGCGCTTCAGGATCGGCAGGCAATAATAGTGCGGACGAATGCCGCCCTTGAAGATTTCGTTGCGGTTGTACAGCAGGTGGTGCGCCGTGATGGTGGCGGCAATCGGACCTTCCGCTTCGGCCACGTATTCGGCGGCATGACGGGTGGTGATGTGCTCGAACACGACTTTCAATTCCGGGAAGCTCTTGCGCAGCGGACGCATCACGCGCTCGATGAACACGGCTTCGCGGTCGAACACGTCGACGTCCGGATCGGTGACTTCACCGTGCACCAGCAGCGGCAAGTCCAGTTCCTGCATGACTTCCAGCGTCTTGTGGCAATTGGCGATGTCGGTCACGCCGGCATCGGAATTGGTGGTGGCGCCGGCCGGATACAGTTTCACGCCATAGACGAAGCCGCTGTCTGCCGCGCGGCGGATTTCATCGGGCGGCGTATTGTTGGTCAGGTACAAGGTCATCAGCGGCTCGAACGCCATGCCTTGCGGCAGCGCCGCCAGGATGCGGCCACGGTACGCTTCGGCGGCGGCCACCGTGGTGACCGGCGGTTTCAAATTCGGCATGACAATGGCGCGGCCGAACTGGCGCGCGCTGTGCGGCAGCACGCTGGCCAGGGTGGCGCCGTCGCGCAGGTGCAAATGCCAGTCGTCTGGACGGATGAGGGTGATGCTGTCGGGCGTATCGATATGGGACATGGCGGCTGCTCGCAGGGTGTCGGATGAAAAGAATCCCGACATTTTACCTCGTGGGACGCCAAGCCGAAGGCTTGCCGCCACGCCGGCGTGCTTCGGCACTCAGCGGATGATGGCCACGCGCCGCTGCAGTTGCCGCACCAGCCATGACAGGCCGCTGCACAGCACGAAATACACCAGCGCCACGAACAGGTACATTTCCACCAGCCGCCCGTCGCGCTGCGCCACCTTGCTGGCCAGCCCGACAAAATCCGGCGCCGACAGCACGTACACCAGCGACACGTCCTGGAACAGCACGATGGTTTGCGTCAGCAGCACCGGCAGCATGTTGCGGAACGCTTGCAGCAAC